>WNGJ01001213.1_pt1 | contig 30759 bp, 23 predicted proteins | sample 5400611 | NCBI WGS metagenome assembly WNGJ01 (sample SAMN13153375, study PRJNA577476) | soil metagenome | isolation source: 40 cm soil or saprolite under Garry oak tree replicate 1 | place: USA:California | collected 2016-06-15
AACCATTTCATTACCGCCTGGATGCCGGCAGGCATGATGTCGATTGGAAACATTTGGCCGCCGAGAAAATATTCGAACGAGTAAACGATAAAAACGATGGTCGAGATTTCGAGGATCCAAAAGGCCATCATAGCGAGGCTGTAGGTGATGAAGAATTGCATGAACGCGGCCATCAGCAGCGAGATGCAAGCATAAACATAAGTCATCGCTTGATCGGGCAGCGCGATGTAGTGCCGGAAATAAATAAAGATCAGCGCGATCGGCGGCAGCGTGACGAATGTGTAAACAAGGCGGCCGCTCATAAAAATGCTGAAACGATAAGCGAGATAACTCATCGGCTTCGTCAGCAACGAATTGATTTGCCCTTCGCGGATGTCGGCGGCGATTTGCCATTCGTCTTCCGTCGGCGTGACCAGATTGCTCACCAGAATCGTGAGCAAATAATAATAAATCATCGATCCGTAATCGTAGCCGTGGAGACCGCCGCCGCGCTCTTTGAAGATGGCGGCCCATAGAAAAACGGTGCCGGCGAGCGGAATCAACCCGAAGAGCGCGCGCAGGAAATAATTCCAGCGATAAACAAACGTGTTTTGTAGCCCCAGATTAAAGACCGAGATGTACTTGTCGATCGTCATGCGATGAAATCGGATCGCTAAGGAAAGCAGGAACGCAGGGCAAGATCTTTCATTTACGTTTTGCGGCTTGTGCCAGTTCCGCTGCCAGATTAATCGCGGCAATCATGCTGTCGGGTCGCGCGATGCCTTTGCCAGCAATCTCGAACGCCGTGCCGTGATCGGGGCTGGTGCGAGGAAACGGCAGACCGAGCGTAACGTTCACGCCGCTGTGGAAGGCGTGCAGCTTCAGCGGGATCAAACCTTGATCGTGATACATGCAGAGAACGGCATCGAATTCACCTTCAGCGGCGCGATGAAAAACTATATCAGGCGAGATAGGCCCGCTGAAGACTGCGGACTGCGGACTGCGGACTGCGGATTGCAATTCTTCGATCGCTGGCGCGATGAATTCGATTTCCTCGCGCCCGATTTTTCCGGATTCGCCGGCGTGCGGATTTAAACCTGCGACCGCGATTCGCGGCACGTTGATAGATCGGCCACGGAGAAAGTCGGCGAGCAATAAGCCCACTCGAACGATCTCGGATTGCTTCAGCGCGCGTGGAACTTCGCTCAGCGGAATATGCATCGTGACGAGTGCCACGGTGAGTTTTCCGCCGGTCAAACACATTGCGAAATTTTTCACGCCGCAGCGCTCGGCAAAGAATTCCGTTTGCCCGGGGAATTTGAAGCCGACTGCGTACATCCGCGCTTTGTGAATCGGACCCGTTACGACGGCATCGAGTTCGCCCTTGCGCGCCAGCGTTACGGTTTCTTCAAGTGCCGCCGCTGCGGCGCGTGCGGTCTCGACCGTCGGCTGGCCTAACGAGCAATCGGGATATTTCCCGATAATTTTGTATTCAGCCGAATCGGGCAGATGCCCGGACTTTAGCGCAAGATCGACAATTTCCGGGCCGATCCCGGCGCAGTCGCCGAGTGTGATGCCGATGCTCGGTTGCATCGCACATCTTCATCAATCCCACACGACCTAGCAAGCGGATGCGCGCTTCATGGAACATCGCACCGCGTACTGCGAATTTCAGAATGTCCGGATGTAAGCCTTGGCGCGCAAACTGGCGATCCAGCGTTCCTGCAAACCTTGGGCTTCCAGCTGGATTAGTTTTTTCTCGATTTCGGGCCGAGCTTCCGCCAGAGAGCGGGTGTCTCCACCTTGCCTGTCATCGACTTTGAGAATGTAGTAATTGCCAGCGTAATCGATAATATTGCTGATTCGTCCAACTGGGACTTTGAAAGCAACGTTTTCGAGCGGGGCCGCGAGTGTTTTGCGTCCGATCCAACCCCAATCGCCGCCCAGATCGCGCGTACTGTCCTCGGAATAAATTTGCGCCATCCTCCCGAACTCCGCGCCGCTGGCGAGTTTGCCGAGCACTTCTTCAGCCAGCGCTTTTTGTGCCGCGGCATTCCCGGTATCGGCGTGGCTGGGAATCATGATCATGCGCAACTTGATTTGCTCTTTGGTCGTGAATTCGTCACGATGTTTCTTGTAGTACTCTTCTATTTTGGGCGGCGAAATGACCAGACTTTTCTTGACATTCTTACCGCGCATCGCCTGCACGATCATGCTTTCCATCTCCTTTTCTTTGAACTCACCCAGCGTGTAGTTCTGCGCCTCCAGTGTTTTGATAAACGTGTTGCGATCGCCGCCGAATGACTCCCGGATAATCTCGTGCATCCGCTCATCAACAAAATGATCCGGAATTTGGTAACTCTCCTTTTTAAACGCCTGTACGATGAGCCGACGATCAACCAAATCTTTAAGGGCCAACTCTCGCACTTCCTTTAGTTGCTTTTGAAGCTCCTCGCCCGTGTATTGCGACCGCAGCAGCTTCTCCCTTGGCGCGGACAAAGCGCGTACTTGCGAGTATGTGATCACATCCGTGTTCACGACTGCAGCAATGCCGTCAACGACTTGGGGCTCGGCGGAAAACGCGGCGCGGCAAAGCGGGGATAGCGCAAGGCCAGCCACCACCAGCAAAATCATAGCAAATGGGCGAATGACGTGTTTCATAGTTTCTTGATCAGCTCCAGAATTTCTCTGAGATGCTGTTGGATTTCGGCTGCAACTAAACGAGGGAATTTGCCCGCGACAAGTATAAAATCCCCGCGCCGGGTCAACATCAACTTGCGTTCACGCACTTCCACGCGACTGACGCCCGATTTTGCAGCGGCCAGTTTGATTTCGATTAGAACGAACAAATTGTCCACCGCGGGCGGGAATGGTCCAAAGCGATCGCGCCAATCGCGTGCCAAACGCTCGCATTGCTCGTGTGTCGTGATTTCCGCGATGTCGCGATAAGCTCGAATACGCAACGCCGGATCGGCAATAAAACTGGTTGGAACAAAAGCGGGGACGCGTGCGTCCGGCCCGAGATGAATGAATTCGGTTTCATTTGTGGCGACAAAATCGAGCCGAAGATCGACATCTAACCGAAGCCGCACTCTCTCACCTTTGCGCTGAGCAACCGCTTGCTTAAGCAATTGACAATATAAATCGAAGCCAACCGCTATTATGTGGCCGCTCTGTGCTGTCCCGAGAATGCTGCCCGCGCCACGAATCTCGAGGTCGCGCATCGCGATGCGAAAACCGGCGCCCAGCGAGCTGTATTGTTTAATGGCGCTGATCCGCTTACGCGCCGCACCAATTGTCATCATCTCGCGCGGCAAAAGCAGATAAGCGTACGCTTTGTGCTCGGCCCGCCCGACGCGCCCGCGCAATTGATAAAGGTCGGCGAGACCAAACCGATCCGCACGATCGATGATGATGGTGTTGGCGTTTGGGATATCGAGGCCGCTCTCGATAATCGTCGTGCAAACAAGCACGTCGATTTTCCCGCTGATAAATCGTGCCATGACTGCTTCGAGTTCGTCCGAATCCATCCGGCCATGTCCGATTTCAACGTTGGCCTGCGGACAAAGATCGATAATGCGGTCGCGCGCGCGCTCGATCGTCGTTACGCGGTTGTGCAAAAAGAAAATCTGACCTTGCCGCTCAAGTTCGCGACTGATCGCGTCGCGAATGAGCCGCTCATCGTAGCCGGACACTACCGTTTCCACCGGCAAGCGGTTAAGTGGCGGGGTCTCAATCGTGGACATGTCTTTCACGCCCACCAGCGAAAGGTAAAGCGTGCGCGGAATCGGCGTGGCGGAGAGTGTCAGGACATCGACAAGTTTGAAAACCTCCTTGAATTTTTCTTTGTGCAAAACGCCAAAGCGCTGCTCTTCATCGACAATGGCGAGACCGAGGTCTTTGAAGACAACGTCGCCGGAGATGAGCCGGTGGGTGCCGATCACGATGTCGACTCCGCCTTCACGTAACAGCTGCAAGATTTTCTTCTGTTCCGATTGCGAACGAAAACGACTAAGCATTTCGATGCGCACGGGGTAATCGAGCATGCGCTGTCGAAAGACCTCAAAGTGTTGTTGGGCGAGAACGGTGGTCGGCGCGAGGACTGCGACCTGCTTGCCGTCCATCACCGCTTTGAATGCGGCGCGAATCGCGACTTCGGTTTTGCCAAACCCGACATCGCCGCAGATCAAGCGGTCCATCGGCTGCGCATGCTCCATGTCGATCTTCGTGTCGATGATCGCCTTGAGTTGATCCGGCGTTTCGCGGAACGGGAACGAATGCTCAAACTCGGATTGCCATTTGGTGTCGGGAGCAAATGCATGGCCAGCATGCGTCTGACGTTCAGCTTGAACCGCGAGCATTTTGCCGGCGTAATCGAAAATAGATGCTGCGGCATTTTTCTTGGCGCGTGTCCACTTCGCGTCGCCAAGCGAGCTTAGAGGCGGAGATTTTTTTCCAACACCGACGTAGCGGGACACGAGATATGCTTGATCGAGTGGGACATAGAGCTTCGCTTCATCAGCAAACTCGATTGCAAGCACCTCGCCATACTCATGGTCCGCTCCATCATTCTCCGGCGCGCCTTCTTCGACTGGGCTCGGGACAAGCTCAGGGCGCGCCCTGCCAAATTTTTGCAGCCCGAGGAATCTCCCGATGCCGTGCTCGAGATGCACCACGAAATCGCCTTCGTTAAGTTCGCTAAAATCGATCTGCGCACGATGGCGTTCGGCGCGTCGCAATCGACGGCGCCCATGGGCGGCCAACCTTCCGAATAATTCCGCGGCCGAGAGCACGACAAGATTGGCGGCCGGGAAACAAAATCCGCGGGCGAGAGTGCCTTCGACAAGATCGACATCGTCAAGCACGTCCTTCCCGCCCATGATTTCACGAAAACGCTCAATCTCGCCCTCGGTCTGGAAATAAATGACGAGCATCGCCTTGTTCGTGCGCCATTCATTCAAGCGCGCGGCAAATTGCGCGCGTTTGGCTTCCAGGAGCATGAGATCACCAATTGCGAATTCCCCAATTTCGCAATCTTGAAACGCGCCACTGAAATCTTCTGGACCGACTTCAATCCAGCCTTCGCTGATTTGAATGTGAGCGCTGGAACTTTTGTCCGGCTCAATATCGATTTGAAGATGATCGCGTGCCAGATAATCGCGGACGGTGCTGCTTTCATCATCCACCGCTCCGAGCAAAATATCAGCGGAATTTAAATCACGTATCGAAGTCTGGGTATCGACGTCGAACTCTCGCAAAGATTCAATTTCGTCGCCGAAAAATTCGAGACGCAACGGTAACGGCGCCTGCCACGAATAAAGATCAACAATTCCGCCGCGCACTGCGAATTGTCCGCGCATTGTGACTTGAGCCAAGCGTTCATAACCGGCTCGGGCGAGCTGTTCGAGGATACGCTCCATTTTCTCGTTTGTTCCGCGTCGAAGCTGAACAAAGGCGGTTTGAAGCGCACTGGGTCTGGGAGCAGCTTGATCGAGACTGGTGCATGTTACGATGATCAGCTGAGGGGACTTCTTGCGCTCAAGTTGCGTAAGCACTGCGAGTCGTTCCGCCGCGATCTCCGGGTCCGGCAGAATATTTTTGATCGCGGCGAATTCCGCTTCCGGCAGAAAAAGCGCGTCCGGCTGCCAGTTGAGCAAACTTTCATAGAGCAATTCCTGGGAATGGACGCTCGGACAGAGGACCCAGATCGTCTTAGCGACCTTGGACGCGATAGCGGCGAGTAGAAAAGCCTGCGCCGGCTCGACTACATGCGAAAACTGCACCGGCCATTGCGCTCTGTCGATTGATCGACATTTGCGCGCAATTGGCTCGATCTCCGCGACGATTTCTAGAAGCTCTGCGTATCCCGACTTCTGCACGGGTTAGGTGTCGCCGAAAAGAGCTCGAAGTTCAAAGTTGCTCGCGGGAGCGACGTCAAGTGAAACAGCTAGAGCTTTCTGCCAATGGCCGCGGCCACGGCGCGAAGACGCGGGACGAGATCCGCGAAAATTTCCGGGGTGAGCGCTTGATCGCCGTCGCTTTTAGCCAGTTCCGGGGAATCGTGTACTTCAATCATGAGTGCGTCCGCACCGGCGGCGAGCGCGGCGAGGGACATTTGCGGAACGAATTTACGCAGTCCGATCGCGTGGGTTGGATCGACAATTACCGGCAAATGTGTTTTGGATTTCAAGAGCGGAACGGCGCTGAGATCGAGCGTGTAGCGTGTCGCCGTCTCGAAGGTGCGAATACCGCGCTCGCAGAGGACCACGTTCATATTGCCCTCGCTTAGAATGTACTCAGCGCTCATGATCAGATCGTTGATCGTGGCGCTGAATCCGCGCTTGAGCAGGACAGGCAATCTGCTGCGGCCCACCTCTTTCAAGAGCGAAAAATTCTGCATGTTACGCGTGCCCACCTGTAGACAGTCCGCGTATTTTTCAATCACGGACAGATCGCGTGGGTCCATGATTTCGGTGATCACGGGCAGGCCCGTTTCCGCGCGCGCTTCAGCGAGAAACCGAAGGCCGTCCTCGCGCAAGCCCTGAAAACTGTACGGTGAAGTGCGCGGTTTGAATGCGCCGCCGCGCAAGATTTTCGCACCCGATTTTTTGACGATTTTTGCGATTGAGAAAATCTGCTCTCTGCTTTCGACCGAACATGGGCCGGAAATTAAAATGACATCTTCATTCGTCCCTACTTGGACGTCACCAATCGCCACCGATGAGGCTTCGCGGGATTCGCGCGAGGCGAGTTTATAGGGCTTTAGCACCGGGACGATCGCTTCAACGCCCGGCATGGCAGCGACCGGTTTTTCGCGAAGGAATGCTTCCGGCCCGATCACACCAATGATGACTCGCGACGCGCCCCGACTGATTTGTGCATCCAATCCGAACTCACGGACACGAGTGACGATCCGATTGATCTGTTCCTCGGTGGCGTTCGGTTGCGTGATGATGATCATGTTTGGAGCGGCGGAACGATGAGAATGCCGCTGTGGCGAAACTTCTGCAAGCCCGGATGCCGATTTCTACGGAAAAACCTAGTTCGTAATTGTGACTGGCGTTCCGGTCGACACAGACTTGAAAAAGTTTTCCGCCATAAATTCAGGCATCCGGATACATCCGTGCGAAGCTGGGTAACCCGGCAAATAACCGGCATGCATGCCTGTCCCTGACACGATGCGCATAAAATAAGGCATTGGCGTCCCCCTAAAATGAGCGCCCGGCGGTTTCGGATCCTTCGTTACATCAACGTTGGGCACAATTACGTTGCCCGCCGAATCGACGTAGTCACCGAATAGACTGGAGACATGATTGATGTCCTTCTGAATGATCGAGAAGTGCCCATAAGGAGTATTTAACCCTTCGCGGCCAGTCGAGAGTTGGGAGATGCCGACAAGCACACCGCTTTTGTAAAAATAGGCGCGTTGCTCCCCGAGACTGATCTTAATAGAGGGTTTCCCCTCAATCCCGTCTCCGTCCCAGTATGAGACAGTATCATGTGAGGGGCCGGCGGGAGCGTTTCCGTACATACCGCCTAGATACTGCGTCTTGGTCGAGAAACGGGGATCTTCCCCGCAGCCAGCAACCAAAAGAAGGAGAGCAGCGGAAACCGCCGGCGACCAAGTGCGATAAAACGAACTGAGCATAAGAAATTTTTGGATGGACTTCCTAATGCGCAAGCAATGCGAAATGTCAAGGAAGAGGCAGCTTCTTGCGGCTTAGAAAGTTTGTAGAAAATTCGACCTGCACGAGAGTGACCGGCCTTGAATTGTGCATGGTTTAATGCAGACTTCCGACCGCCGTCGCCGTCCGCCCAATTCTAAAAATCATGCCCACCTACGAGTATTCTTGTCAAAAATGCGGACAGAATTTTGAAGCGTTTCAGTCAATGCGCGATGAACCATTGCGCGAGTGCCCAAAGAACCTTTGCCGGCTGCTGCCGAAATGGGGACACGGGAAAGTGAAGCGCCTACTCGGCACCGGTGCCGGCCTTATCTTTAAGGGCTCTGGCTTTTACATCACAGATTATCGAAGCGACTCATACAAAGAGGCCGCCAAAAAAGAAGCGCCATCCACTCCGGCTGCAGCGGAAAAATCGACCACTGCCAAAGAAATTGGTAGCAAGACTTCGCCGGCGACATCGACGAAGATGCCTGAGAAAAAGCCCGGAAAAGAACCGAGCGGATGAGCTTGAAGAGGCTCAAAGACAAATCTCTGCATCGCTTGCACTGATGGGGTCGAAATAGGACAACCGGCGGCTCGCCCTTTCGCCCCTGCGAGTCCGCCGGTCAACCAACCGAAAGATTGACAATCGAACGCCGGATCAACCAGGGCCGATTTGTCCCCAGAACCTAGTAGCGATCGGTCATGCCGTACTCGCGGTCATTGTGGCTGCGTTCGTACGCCCGAATCGCGCGTCGCGTTTCTGGTCCCATGATTCCATCAATAGCGCCGTGATAGTATCCTGCCCGAGCCAGCCGGCGCTGTAGCTGCCCCACCGAGGACCCTCCGCGGTTACGACCGCCGTAGCCGTACCCCTGATCGCCGTAGCCGTACCCCTGATTGCCGTATCCGTATCCCTGATCGCCGTAGCCGTATCCCTGATCGCCGTATCCGTACCCGTATCCGCCGTAATAATCATACCCGTAGGGGTATCCATAGCCGTAGCCGTAATAGGGATACCCATAGAAAAACGGATAACCAAAATCGCCAAAGAAGACGAACTGATTACTGGAGAATCGATGATGACGACGCCAATCGCCGCTCCAATTACCGCCGCTCCAGTTGCGACCGCTCCAGTTGCCGAATGTTCCCGATGTGTTGCGGCTGAATGTCGCTCCGCTTCGGGTGAACGTCTGGCCACCCCGCGACATCGAGCTAAAATGTCGGCCATGCCCGCCGCCGCGCGAATCAGCGTTTACAGCCGAAGCCGTCAGAGCCACTGCTGCGAAGCAACTTAAGAAAAGTACGAGTTTCGTGTTCATAGATTATTCAGGTATTTGCAAATTATACCCCGCAAAGCCGGGAGAGTCTCGATATTTTTCCGCCTGCCAGTGAAAAAATCTCGCCGCAGGTTCGTGTTCTGCGCATATTATCGGCTGTTATAGATGAAGACCATCTGTCGCGCGATCTTCATACTTCTGTCGATCTTCGTCTCGGCTCAATCGCTGTGTGCGGCAACATTGGCGCGCACGGTGAGTCCTTCACGGCAATTCATCATCTACGGTGCCAATGCTACGTTGCGCGGCGCGGTTTCTGAGGTGGCAGAGCAGACCAAGGCCAATTTGCTCGGCTTGTTACGACAGCCCGACGGGTGGAAAACGCCGATCGTCGTCAATTTGCAATCTGCGCAGGCAAATCTGCCGGAAATTCCACCGACCGCGTTGCGGTTTAGCCAGACCGGTTTTGGCCTGAAGCTCCAGTTCGATTTGACCATCGGCGAAGACATTGACGCCACCCTGGTGGAGCGCGAACTGCTGCGGGCGATTCTGTTGGAAATGATTTATCGGAGTGAACCCGACGTCGCCCCTGGCACGGCCTTCGTCGAGCCGCCAGATTGGTTACTCGAAGGCGTGCTTGCGCTCACGCCTGGGCGTGATCGCGGACCGCTTGTGGAAGCACTTTTGGTGTCGATCAAACGGATGTCGCTCGAGGAATTTCTCCAACAGCGTCCCGCGTTAGTCGATTCACCGGGTCGCCTGCTTTATCGCGCGTATTCGCTTTCGCTTGTGCAATTGCTTGTGGGCGGAATCGACGGGCATTCGCGACTGGCGCGGTACATCCGCAATTTATCGCGCGCCTCAAACGACCCGCTCGGCGATCTGAAGACGCAGTTTCCACTGTTAGGCGAAAACGTGGAAAAGACCTGGCAATCGGCCGTCGTGCGATTAGGCGACGCGCAAAGTTATCAGTTGCTCACCTTTGCCGAAAGTGAACAACGGCTGAATGAATTGTTGCGCGTAAAGACTCCAGATGCTGGAAAATCACCTAAACAGGCGCAACTCAGCGAACTTGCACAGAGGAAGCCTTCAGTGGCGGAAAAGATGGCACTCAATGAATTGAGCCAGAATTTAGTCTTGTTTACAATCCGGGCGAATCCAGTCATGCGCCCGATTGTGCGGGATTACCAGCAAATCGCGGCGCTGCTGGCGCGTGGCAAACGCAAGCGAATTTTTGAGCGTCTTGCGCGTCTGCAGCTGACACACACGAAACTCATCGGCCGCATGAACGAGGTCGATGATTACATGAACTGGTTCGAAGCGACGCAATCGAACAGTCGTAGTGGCGTATTCGCCGATTACCTTAAAGCGGCGGGGGACTCGCAGATACCTGCTCCGCGGCGGCGGGACGCGCTGTCGGTTTATCTCGATTCGCTCGCGGAACAATTCGAAGATTAGGCGGTATGCACCGGTCGCTCAGTAACCGATCGATTATATCGTGATTCCGTCGCGCGATCTCGCCGAGACGAAGCACTTTCTCTCCGCGCTCTTTGGGTGGTCGTTCGCCGATTACGGCCCGGCATACGCCTCGTTGATAACGGTCGAATGGCTGGCGGCGAGTTTGCCATCTGGTCCGATAAATAACGAATGTCGATTTGCAGCGCAGTTGCTTGCGCTGTAGTTGCTGATTATCATATGCCGCGCGACTAAACCGCGCCTTTTTTCATTCTCATGCAGAAAATTGGATTTACCGAAGCTCTTGATTCGATTGTCGCCAGCGATCCGCGTTACGGGCGTGATGCTTATGTGTTTTTGCGCGACGCGCTTGATTTCACGACGAAACAGCAGAAGAAAATCAAAGGCGCGACGGTGCGCCATGTGGCCGGACCGGAGTTGCTCGAGGGGGTGCGGCGATATGCCCTCCAGGAATTCGGGCCGATGGTGATGACGGTATTTTCCTCCTGGGGAATTCACTGCTGCGAAGATATCGGGCGCATGGTTTTCAACCTGATCGAAGCGGGCATTTTCGGGAAGACAGAGGAAGATTCATTGGAGGATTTCAAGAACGTCTATGATTTTGAAGTGGTTTTTGTGAAGCCGTTCACGCCAGTGAAACCTCCGCCGGAACTGACAGCGCCAAAGTCCGTATGATTCGATTCGCGCCAGGCCTGGCGCTTGTCGTCGCGAGTATGTTTAGTTCTGCAAATTTAAAAGCCGCCCCCGCCGACGATTCGACGGTGATCACCTTTCCGCCGAGTTCGGCGCAAAAATGGGTCCTGCCCAATGGACTTACGATCATTGTGCAGGAAGATCACAGCGCCCCGGTAGCAAGTGTGCAGGCGTGGTGCGTCACGGGCAGCATCGATGAGGACCAACATCTCGGCGCCGGCTTGTCTCACATTCTCGAGCACATGCTCTTTAAAGGGACGAAGACGCGATCGACCAATGTGATCGCGCAAAAAATCCAGGATGTCGGCGGTTACATCAACGCCTACACATCGTTTGATCGCACGGTTTTTTGGATCGACGTGCCGAAGGATGGCGTTGCCACTGCGCTCGACGTCTTGGCTGATGCGATGATGAACTCAACTCTGCCGCCGGAGGAGTACATGAAAGAACAAGAAGTGATCCGACGCGAATTCGCCATGGGTTTGGATGATCCCGATCGCGTGGCCGGCCTGCTTCTTTTTGCCACCGCCTACCAGCGACATCCGTACCACTTTCCGGTGATTGGGGACATAGAAATTTACAATCAGCTTACCCAAGACCAGGTGATGCAGTATTACAAAACGCGCTATGTTCCGAATAATCTCACCTTTGTCGTGGTCGGAGATGTCGATGCAGCGAAAATGCGTCAGCAGCTCACCGAATTTTTCAAGGCGTATCCGGAAAAATCACTCAAGCCGGTCTTCATTCCTGAGGAACCGCCGCAATTGGGCCGCCGGGACGTTCACCAGGAATTTGCCACTGAACTGACCCACCTCTCGCTCGCATGGCACATCCCGGAGGTCACAAATCCGGATGTTCCCGCGCTCGATCTTCTTTCGACCATTCTCGGCGATGGGCGCAGTTCGCGCTTGTACCGGCGCGTGCGGGAGGAAGCCGGTCTGGCCTACCGGATATCAGCATTCTCCTACACGCCCGGCGATCCAGGCTTATTTGGCATCGATGCCACTCTCGATCCAAAGAAACGCGAAGCAGCGGAGCAATTGGTGTTGCACATTCTCGACGAAGTAAAGCAAAGCGGCGTCAGTGCTGAGGAGTTGATGAAGGCAAGAAAAATGTTGCTCAGTCATCATCTGGGCGCACTTACGACGATGCGCGGCCAGGCTTCCGATATCGGCTCGAATTGGTTGCTCACGCGCAATCTCAATTTCAGCCGGGATTACCTCGACGCCGTCCAGAAGGTGACGCTCAATGACATTAAACGAGTCGCCGCCAATTACCTGACGACCGAAAACCTCACCGTCGTATCGTTGAATCCCAAAGGTTCGCTGCTGCCAAAAGCCGGGGCCGCGAAGCCGATTAGCGCGGGCGAAGTTCAGAAATTCGAGCTATCAAACGGATTGCGACTTCTGGTGCGCGAAGATGCGCGGCTGCCGCTGGTTGCGATGGGCGCAATTTTTCGCAGCGGCCTTCTCGCGGAAACGCCGCAAACAAACGGCATTACGCGCTTAATGGCGAAGGTGCTGTTGAAAGGAACCACAACACGCACAGCGGAGCAGATTGCAAACGAGATTGAGGCGGTCGGCGGCTCCATCTTGAGCGAGGCCAGCAACAATACCTTCAACGTTTCCCTCCAAGTGACGAAGCCCGATGTCAAGTTGGCCGTCGAGTTGCTCTCGGATGTGTTGCTCAACGCGATCATGCCGGAAAAAGCGATTGCGCGGGAAAAAGAAATCCAGATCGCCGCAATCAAGCAGGAGGAAGAGCAGCTGACAACTGTTGCGCGCAACATTTTGCGGCAAGCGCTCTTCACCCAGCATCCGTACGCGCTGCGGGCAAACGGTTCGGTCGAGTCGGTCCAACGGCTGAATCAGAAAGATCTGCTCGAATTTCGAGATCGTTATGTGGTCGCGAAAAACGGCGTCGTTTTCGTCTTTGGCGATGTGAAGGCGGCGGAGGTAAAACAGCTTCTCGAGCAGGCTCTTGGTGGAATGAGACCCGGCGCGCTCGCCTTGACGGACGCGCATCCCGCCGCGCCACTCAACAAAACGGAGACTGTCGAAAGCCGAAAGGACAAAGCGCAAGGCGTACTCATGGTAGGATATCGCGGCGCAGATATTTTCAGTCCGGACCGATACGCGCTGCAATTAATCGATGAAGCAAGCAGCGATCTTGGCTCTCGCTTTTTCATCCGTATTCGCGAACAGATGGGCCTGGCCTACTACGTCGGTGCCAGCCAGATGGAGGGCCTCGTACCGGGGCTTTTCGCATTTTATCTGGGCACCGATCCGCAAAAGATCGAGCCAGTGAAAACCGCGTTACTCGATGAGATTGGTAAACTCGCCAGGGATGGTCTTACGAATGAAGAACTGGCACGCGCGAAAAAGAAATTGATCGGGCAGCAGGAAATCGCGAACCAGAGCAACGATTCGTTCGGTTATCAGTGCGCGCTGGATGAGCTCTACGGACTTGGGTTCAATTATTACAAATCGCTTCAACACAACGTCGATGCGGTGACGCTCGACGATATCAAGCGCGTGGCTGCGAAATATTTTCGCGATCAGCCTTACGTTTTGGCAACAGTGCGACCCTCAGAGGGAGCCGCAGCCGCGAAACAGAAATGAACCATGGCTGAAGTCCAGACCAGCACCCAGAGCGGCGAGCTTTCACAGCGCTTCATCGAATTTGTGATGATGCACGCACAGAATGCCGCCCTTTTTCTTGGGCAGATTCCGAACCCAAAAACCGGCGAGGGCGAAGTGAACCTGGAGCTGGCGAAAATGTTCATCGATCAATTAGCGATGATTCAGGAAAAAACGCGTGGAAATCTGACAAACGAAGAAACAACCGTGCTCCGCAATGCGCTTTCCAATTTGCAAATGGCGTATGTCGAAGTTGCGCGGGCCCAAGAGAGAGGCGGTGCCTCGCAGCCGGCGGCAGTGCCGGAACGGGCGATCTCAGCCGAGCCAAGCGTGCCAACTCAAACATCGACACCGCCGGAGCTATCGACACCGGCTACCTCGGCGGAGTCTGAGTCGAAAAAGAAGTTTACAAAGAACTACGGGCCTTAACCGGTAGGGCGCGCTCGCCAACTGCGCCTGAAATGTTAGTCAGACGGCCTGGCGGTCCGTTTCCACGTTCTAACGCGAATTCAATTACGGGTCCGCTTCCGCGGAAAAGATGCGTAAAGAAAAAAAGAAGATTGCCGAGGTAAAGATTAATGCTGAACCGGTCGAAGCGGCTGAGGACGCTGGATTGCGCTACGTCAGCGAGAATCAGCCGGGCTACACACGCAAGGCTGAGAACGACGACTTCGAATATCTCGATACGGAGGGCAAAGCAGTCCGCGATGAGCAACGGCTTTTGCGGATCAAGCGGCTGGCCATTCCGCCGGCATGGACAGACGTTTGGATTTCCCCGTCAGCAAACGGCCACATCCAGGCGACTGGGCGCGACGCACGAAAGCGCAAACAGTACATTTATCACGAGCGTTGGCGCGAAATACGCGATGAAAACAAATACGAACGAATTGTTTCGTTTGGGAAAACGCTGCCGAAAATCCGCCGAAGTGTGAGCAAAGATCTTTCCCTGCCCGGACTGCCTCGAAACAAAGTGCTGGCGGCGATCGTACAATTGCTCGAGCTCAGCTTCATCCGTGTGGGCAACGAAGAATACGCTCGCGAAAATAAATCGTTCGGCCTGACGACCATGCAAGGTCGACATGTTGATGTAGCGGGCTCGAAGCTACGTTTTCGTTTTCGGGGCAAAAGCGGGCGCGAACATGAAGTCGACGTTACTGATCGCCGCATCGCAAGGATCGTATCCAGGTTGCAGGATTTGCCCGGTCAGGATCTGTTTCAATACGTCGATGATAATGGGGACGTCTGCGATATCTCTTCACAAGATGTGAACGATTATCTACGCGAAATCACCGGCGAAGATTTCACGGCGAAGGATTTTCGCACTTGGGCTGGAACAGTACTCGCCGCTATTGCGCTCAACGCCGCTGGCGGGTTCGAAACAAAGAAGCAAGCCAAAGCAAACGTGCGGAACGCGATTTGCGCGGTCGCCGAAGTCCTCGGCAACACGCCGGCTGTTTGCCGGAAGTGTTACATCCATCCCGCCGTGCTCGAAGCTTATCTAGACGGAAATTTAGTCGAGGGTTTGAAAAAGAGAACCCGGGAAGAGCTCGAAAAAGAAACTATCGATCTTCGCTCCGGAGAAGCCGCGATCCTAAAATTTTTGGAAGCCGGCTTCTAAAGAAAAAAAGGTGCCTGACAATCAGCAATATCTATTCGCGAGAAAGGCTGCGCCGCGTTGGAGTGGGAGTTGGCTTCGCCCTGGTGCTTTTGCGGATGTTGATTGTTTGGCCCGCCGTCGACGCGGTTTGTCGTTGCTCTTCGGGGTATTTTTTTGTTGAAGGCCAGATTAAACGCCACGGCTGCGTTTTTATCGTTTCGCTGAATTCCTTGAGATTTTGACCGACGGGGCCGAGGTCGGTAACGGTGAGTTTTAGTTTTTCTGATGACGCGCGAAGGTTTTGCAGCGTCATCTCGATGTTATTGTTTTCCGAAAGGCCGGTGCTGATCCTTTCGATGTTCGTAAGTGAATGCGAAAACGCGCTATCTGGCGCGGTTAGATCGACAAGGTGTGTCCCGAACGTTTTGAACTGGCCGAGCGCGAGGGTCAGCTCGGAATTTTCGTCGGTGAGGCGGTTCAAATTTTGCGCCGTCTGCTGAAGGTCTTTCATCGTGTTAGTAGCTTCGGCGGCGACCGGTTTGATGACTTCGAGCATCTTGGCTGCGGCGTCGCCCAGATCGGGAATGCGTTCGCCAGCAAACATTTCTCCGTCCTTGGCGCGGCCGGAGCTTTCGGTCCCTTGGGTGATGTCAATGGCCATGTCGCCAAGCAATCCGAGCTGCATCAACCGCGCCTTCGCGTCCCGATAAACCCTGGCACTCTTATCCACCTGAACGTCGACGCGCACTTCGAATCTCGGTTTGTTCTCGGCCGGAGTGGGGCTGGCGTTTGGTTGAGGCGGATGAATTACCGCATCGGCTTCCTGTGCGCTTTTCTCTTCTTTGGGCGAGACGGGCGAGAATAATTTCTGGACCTGTCCGATTTTTCGGCCCGCCAACATAACCGGCGCGCCTACTTTGATTCCGGCGGCGTTGTCAAAATACATTTTGTAGGTCACGAGCGGCCGGAAAAGCCCGGGGGCACCGAGCAGGATGAGAATGAAGACCAAAACAGCCACCGTGCCTACCACCAGGACACCGGTCATTATTTCATTTCTTTGTAATTGCATCTTGGCTGTCTTTCAGAATAGGGCCCTCTGTACTTCCGCTCAAAAACTGAGCGACCACTGGGTTCTTTGATTGTTTGAATTGCTCGGGTTCAGCATCCTCAATGATTTTGCCTTGATACAGCATAGCCATTCGCGTGCCGATGCGAAAGGCACTGCCCATTTCGTGCGTTACTGTGATCGACGTTACTTTCGATTTTTCGCTCAGGCTGATGATCAATTCGTCGATCACCGAAGCAATTACGGGATCGAGACCGGCCGAGGGCTCATCGAGAAGGACCAATTCGGGCTCCAGGACGAGCGAGCGCGCCAGACTTACACGTTTGCGCATACCGCCGCTTAGCTCCGAAGGCAGCAACTCCTTTGCATCCTGCATGCCGACGAGTTCGAGCTTTTGATCGACAATCTTATCGATTTCTTCGCGCGATTTATCGGTGACCTCCTCCAGAGGAAGTGCAACGTTGTCTCGAACATTGCGCGAGCTCAGCAGCGCCGAGTATTGATAGACCATACCGATGTGTTGACGGACCTGCTGCAGTTTTCGGCGACGCAGCCGCGTAATTTCAAATTGTTTAAAGAAAATTGAACCGGAGTTCGGCTGCAGCGTCCCGAGGATGAGACGCAGGATCGTGCTCTTGCCGCTGCCCGTTTGACCCATAATGACAAGGCGATCCTTCGGTTGAACCTTAAGCGAGAGTCCGTCGAGCACTTTCTTTTCCTCAAACTGCATGTCCACATCACGCAACTCGACCATATGGGAGTTCGATGCTTTCACGTTGGAAAAAACGTTGTGTAAACGATGTTGTAGAGCGTATCGACACCGATCACGGTGGTAATAGCGGTGACAACGCTCGAGGTTGTGGCTGTGCCGACACCAGCGGCGCCGCCTTTCACGGTCAATCCCCGATAGCATGCGATTGCGCTGATGAGGAGACCGAACATGAAGCTTTTGAGCACGCCGGTGATGATGTCGCGAATGAGTAACGCGTCTTTGACGAGATCGAGGAAATAGGGGAAAGCGATGCTAAAGTAAGCACGAGAGATCAAACTGCTAGCGAAGATCGCTGAGATGTTGGAGACGGTTGACAGACAAGGCATCAGGAAAAACAACGCCAGCATGCGCGGCGCAACCAGAAATCGGAGCGGTCCAATTCCCATGGCTTCAATCGCCTCGACTTCTTCGGAGACTTGCATTGTCCCGAGCTCCGCGGTGAAAGCCGCACCGACTCGCGCGGCCAGCATGATACCGGTAAGAAGCGGACCAAGTTCCCGCGTAAACCCGATCGCTACGAGGCCGGGAACGAGACGCTCGGTGCCGAATCGCTGAAGCTGGTAACCGGTTAACAACGCCATCGTTAAGCCGAGAAAGAACGAAACAAGCCCGACCAGCGGTACCGAGTCGACTCCCGCGCGTTCGGTGTGACGGAAAAAACTGGCCGCCCGAAAGGGCACCCGGCCGTGGCGAATGCGCTCAATTGTTTCTTCAAATGTGTGGGCAATGAACCAGAACATGCTGCCGACTTCGCGCAGGAAATTGCGGCCGAGCTGCCCGATTTCTTGCAACGCGACTATCGGATTTGCCGAAAGCGTTAGCCCATTCGCGGTGCTTCTTTGGGTGTTGGCCATGTTCACGGGAAAGTTGCCTCAGTTCTCCCTCTGGAAAAGAAGAAAGTTAAAGCGTGTTCAACCCTTAAACGTCCCATGAAAGCTTCGACACGCGGCTTTCCAGTCATTAAGATCGACAGCGACCCTGCGATTTGATCCAGCACGACGTGAAATTGTCTCGCACAGCGAATTGCTTCTTTGTCATCGTGTTATTTAGTGCCGGGGCGCTGGCACTCGCTCAGGAGCAGGCAAGTCCTGCGAATCCTTTGGGCCAGCAGCGATCAGGCGACCAGCCAAGCATGCAAACCAAAAATTTTGGACTCGTAGTGCACGGGGGCGCTGGAACGATCGAGCGCAGCAAAATGACGCCTGAACGCGAACGTGGATACCGATCTGGAATTGAGCGCGCTCTGGCTGCAGGTTACGAGATTCTCAAGCGCGGCGGATCGAGCCTCGATGCCACCGAAACTGCCGTCCGCGTGTTGGAGGACGATCCGCATTTCAACGCCGGTAAGGGCGCAGTCTTTACGAACGTCGGCACAAACGAATTGGACGCCGCGGTGATGGACGGCAAAACGTTCGAAGCGGGTGCGGTTGCGTGTTTGAAGCACATCAAAAATCCGGTGAGCCTGGCTCGGCTCGTCATGGAAAAATCCGGGCACGTGATGATGGATGGCGAAGGTGCGGAAGCCTTCGCGAAACAAAACGGAGTTGAATTTGTTGATCAAAGATATTTTTACACGAAGGAACGCTGGGACGCCTTAGAAAAGGTGAAAGCGGCAGAGAAAAAGGGCGGGCCGGAAAAAAAAAGATTTATTATCTCCGATCAAGATCGGCATGGCACGGTCGGGGCCGTCGCGCTCGATAAAAACGGGAACCTTGCCGCGGCCACGTCAACCGGTGGAACAACCAACAAGCGCGCTGGGCGCGTGGGCGATTCACCGATCATCGGGGCAGGCACTTACGCGAACAATGCGACGTGTGCGGTCTCTGCTACGGGTGATGGGGAGTATTTTATTCGGGCAACGGTCGGGCACGACATTTCGGCCCTGATGGAATATCGGAGAGTGTCGCTCAAGGAAGCTGCGCAAACTGTGCTGGACAAAGTAGCCAAGCTGGGCGGCACCGGAGGATTGATCGCGATTGACGGCCAAGGCAACGTCGCCTCGCCGTTCAATACCTCTGGAATGTACCGAGGCTATGCCGATCCAGGCGGCAAATTCGTGATCGAGATTTACAAATAGAGTAACTGTCGTGTCGCCTTTCTCAAATTGTCATGTCGAGCGTGGTCGAGACATCTCTTATTGTTAACGATTAGAGATTCCTCGACTTCGCTCGGAACGACAAGAATTGCGCGTGAGGACACGCGCCTCTACAACTCCTTCATGTTGCCTCCGTTCTCCGTTGTTATTCCCTGCTTTAATGAGGCCGCGCGCATCGGCGACACCATTCGGGCGACGCTGGATTATCTCCACAAAAATTCGCCGGCGAGCGAATTAACCCTTGTAAACGATGGGTCCACTGACGCAACGGCGGCGATCGCGCGCGGCATTTTTTCAGGCGCGGAGATCACAACGCGCTTCCTGGAGAATTTTCCGAATCGCGGAAAAGGCGCTGCAGTTCGTGCCGGTTTACTTGCCGCACAAAAGCCGATCGCTCTGTTTTCCGATGCCGATCTTTCAACGCCTCTGGAGGAGACACCCAAGGTGATCGAGCCGATTGCCAATGGCGAGGTGGACATCGCGTTTGGCTCGCGCGGTCTGAATCGACGATTGATTGGCCAACATCAACCCTGGCGGCGCGAACAGGCTGGCCGCATTTTTAATCTGCTTGTCCGCCTCGCCACCGATCTTCCGTTTTGGGACACGCAATGTGGTTTCAAGGCGTTCCGCATGGACGCGTGCCGCCCAATTTTGGAAGCCGCTCGCATCGATGGATTCGCCTTCGATGTCGAGCTGCTTTTTCTCGCGCATCGCGCTGGATTGCGCATCCGCGAGGTTCCCGTGCGATGGAACCACGCCGAAGGCAGCAAAGTCCGTTTTTTCCACGATAGCCTGCGGATGTTGCGGGAAGTGATCGCGCTGCGGTGCAAATTGTAGTTCCTCTCAGTCTGATCTAAAATATACGTCCCGCTTTTTGCGGGTCCCGTATTCATGCAGTCCTTTCGATTTCATCCCGTGGTCGCGCGGTGGTTCGAGCAAACCTTCGGCTCGCCAACTGAACCGCAAGCCTGCGGCTGGCCGGCGATCCAGTCCGGCGGGCATGTGTTAATCTCTGCCCCAACCGGTTCGGGCAAAACGCTGGCCGCGTTTCTCGCCTCGCTCGACCTGTTGTTTCGCGAAGGTGTGGCGAGCGAATTGCCGGATGAAACGCAAATCGTTTACGTGTCGCCGCTCAAGGCGCTGAGCAACGACATTCGCAAGAACCTTCAGGAGCCGCTCGCGGGAATTCGCGCCTTGCTCGAGGAAAATGGCGCTCACGACATCGATGTCCGCGCGGAAGTCCGCACTGGGGACACCACCACTGCGCAGCGCCAGGCACTGATCAAAAAGCCGCCGCACATTCTCGTCACGACGCCGGAATCCCTATATCTCCTGCTCACGTCCGAATCGGGCCGAAAAATGTTGAGCACCGTGCGGACCGTCATTTTAGATGAGATCCACGCGGTCGTTGACGATCGTCGCGGCGCGCACCTTGCGCTTAGCATCGAGCGACTCGCCGCGCTTACGAAACAACCGCTCCAGCGCATCGGCTTATCCGCGACCCAAAAACCGATCGAAGAAGTTGCGCGATTTCTGGTTGGGACGCGCAATGTCGATGAATCAGGCAATCCGAATTGCGCCATCATCGACATCGGCCACCGCCGAGAGCTCGATCTGGCGATTGAGATTCCGAAGTCGCCGCTCGAGGCGGTGATGTCGAATGAAATTTGGAAGGAAGTTTACAATCGTCTCGCAGAATTAATTCAGGGGCACCGGACGACGCTGGTTTTCGTGAACACGCGCCGGATGGCTGAGCGCGTCACGCATCACTTGAGCGAGCTCCTCGGCGCCGACGCGGTCACTTCGCATCACGGAAGTCTTTCCGCCAAACTGCGGCTCGATGCCGAAGATCGGTTGAAGCGTGGTGAATTGAGAGCGCTCGTTGCGACGGCGTCGCTCGAACTTGGGATCGATATCGGTTCGGTCGACCTTGTTTGTCAGCTCGGAACTACACGATCGATCGCGACTCTTTTGCAACGGGTCGGTCGCGCTGAGCATAAACGCGGAGGTTTGCCAAAAGGGCGGATTTTCCCGTTAAGCCGCGATGAGCTGGTGGAATGCGCTGCACTCCTGCGCTGCGTTCGGCGCGGCGAACTGGATCGATTATTGATTCCTGAAAAGCCGTTGGACGTCCTAGCCCAGCAAATTGTCGCTGCTACTTTCGGCGAAGATTGGGATGAAAGCGAATTATTCGAATTGGTACGCGCAGCGTGGCCTTATCGAAATCTGACAACTGAAGAATTCGACAGCGTTGTGAAAATGTTGGCCGAAGGTTTCAGCACGAAACGCGGTCGGCGCGCTGCCTTGATTCATCACGACGCGGTCAATCATCGGTTGCGTGGACGGCGCGGCGCACGATTGACGGCGCTTACTTCGGGCGGAGCAATTCCGGACAATGCCGACTACCGCGTCGTTCTCGAACCATCAGAGACTTTCGTCGGCACCGTGAACGAAGATTTTGCGGTCGAAAGTCTGGTCGGCGATATTTTCCAACTCGGGAATGCGTCGTGGCGGATCCTGCGCGTCAATTCCGGTGTCGTCCGGGTTGAGGACGCAAAAGGTCAGCCGCCAGGAATTCCTTTCTGGCTGGGCGAAGCGCCTGCGCGCACGTCCGAACTTTCGCAGGCGGTCTCGAGTTTTCGCAACGAGATCGAACAATTGCTCGGCGAAGGCGGAAACGTTCGTGATTGGCTTGTATTCGAAATGAAGTTGCCGCCAGAAGCCGCGCAACAGATCGCCGATTATTTCGCGGACACGTATCGCGCTCTCGGCACGATTCCTTCGCAGAAAACTCTCGTGATGGAGCGATTCTTTGATGAATCGGGCGGAATGCAGCTGGTTTTGCATTCGCCGTTCGGGAATCGAATCAATCGCGCCTGGGGTCTCGCGCTGCGAAAACGTTTCTGTCGATCATTCAATTTCGAGCTGCAAGCCGCGGCCACCGACGATTCGATCGTCATTTCGCTCGGGACACAGCACTCGTTTCCGCTCGATGAAGTTTTCCGTTACCTGAATTCGAAAACTGTCCGCGATCTTTTGGTCCAGGCTTTACTCGACGCACCCATGTTCACGATTCGCTGGCGCTGGAACGCGACCCGTTCACTGGCAGTGCCGCGTTTTCGGGGCGGATCAAAACTCGCCGCGCCGTTGCAGCGCATGGAATCTGAAAATTTGCTCGCCGCAGTTTTTCCCGACCAACTCGCCTGTCTCGAGCATATCGTCGGCGATCGCGAGATTCCGGATCATCCACTGGTGAAGCAAACGATCGACGATTGCCTGACCGAAGCGATGGACATCGATGGCTTGGAAGAAGTCCTTCGCAAGATCGACAATGGCGAGATTCGCTGCATCGCGCGGGATTTGCCGGAACCGTCACCGATGGCATCGGAAATTTTAAACGCGCGGCCGTACGCGTTTTTGGACAACGCTCCACTGGAGGAACGTCGCACCCGGGCTGTCTACACTCGTCGCGCTTCGGAAAGAAACGGCAGCGACGGTCTCGGCATTCTCGACTCAGCCGCGATTGACAAAGTCCAACACGAAGCGTGGCCGGAAGCGACAAATGCGGACGAATTGCACGACGCTCTGATGCTGCTCGCGCTTATGACGTCCGATGAAGTGCAACGCACCGTTCATCGTGAAGCGAACGGCGCCGGGGCAAAACAGTTACTAAACGAACTCATCACAGCCAGGCGTGCGACGCGGTTGGGCGATGGCGAGAAAAGATTTTGGGTCACGGCCGAGCGTTTGCCGATGCTGCAAACAGTTTATCCCGATGTCACGCTTGAACCGGAACTGGTCGCACCGGAATCTGCCCGGCGAGAAAGTTGGGAACGATCCAACGCGATTCGCGAATTGCTACGCGGACGAATGGAAGTTTCCGGTCCGATCACGGTGACTCAGTTGGAAGAAATTCTGATTCTGCCGCGATCGGAAATCGATGGTGAGTTGCTGGCGCTCGAAGGCGAAGGCTTTGTTCTCCGCGGAAAATTTCATGCTGACGCGGCGGAACAGGAATGGTGCGACCGCCGTCTGCTTGCGCGGATTCACCAGCTCACGATCGATCGGCTGCGCACGGAGATTCAACCAGTTTCGGCGCAGGATTTTTACCGATTTCTTTTTGCCTGGCAGCGCGTTGATGCGGGCCATCGCGTCGAAGGTCCCGAAGGATTGCAATCTGTTTTGGAACAACTTGATGGTTGCGAGTTGCCACTCTCATCGTGGGAGTCCGCTGTCCTGAGTGCGCGCGTCTCCGATTACGATCCGGAATGGCTCGATCGACTTTGCTTTTCCGGCCGCGTCGGTTGGGCACGTCTCAGCTCTCCACAGCATCCGAACGCGCGAGCGGCCGCTCCGCTCCGGACCAGTCCGATTGCAATCTATCAACGCGAGAATCTCGACGACTGGCTCTGTCTCGCGCCGATAAGATCGACAACCGAACTTTCGGCGACGGATCAAAGTGTGCGGGACGCGCTCGATGTTGGAGGTGCGTTATTTTTTCCTGAATTGGTCCGACGAACCGGTTTGCTTCCATCGCAAGTTGAAGAAGCACTTTCTGAGCTGGCGGCTTTAGGTTTTGTCACGTCGGACAGTTTCGACGGCTTGCGCGTGCTACTCGTTCCGTCAAACAAACGGCCAACGTTTGGACGCAACGAAGGGAAGCGTCGCCGCAAAACGAACCTCGCGAGCATCGAGTTCGCCGGACGTTGGTCCTTGATCAGAAAAGAACCGGAGCTCGAATCCAATGGCGCAGATTCCGCTCATCGCGGTCCCGCAGTCGAAAAATTTGCGCGCGTGTTGTTGCGGCGTTACGGCGTCGTCTTCCGTCGCTTGCTCGAACGCGAGAGTCTTACCGCAACCTGGTACGAACTCGGCCGGATTTATCGCCGGTGGGAAGCGCGCGGCGAAATTCGCGGCGGTTATTTCATCGCGGGCGTCAGTGGCGAACAATTTGCTTTGCCCGAAGCGATCGGTTTGTTGCGCTCGATCCGCAAAACTGCGGCGAGTAACGAATTGATCACGCTGAGCGCGGCCGACCCTTTGAACTTGCATGGAATTCTCACGCCCGGACCGCGAATCGCCGCGTTCACGGCAAATCGCATTTCATTTCGCGCCGGATTGCCGCTCGCTGCGCTGGAAGCCGGCGAGATTCGCAAGCTCTCCGACGATGCGGTTTCAGATTCGCAAATCGAGACCGCTCTTAGAGTTGGCAAACTGCGGCCCTCGCTGAGGCCGTACTATAAATAATAGAGCAACAAGCCGTTATTTCTTGACGATCTCGGCGTTCTCGATCATCGCAATCCCGCCGCGCTCCGCGATCTTGCCTTTCACGGTGATGTTCTTGCCGCAGTATTCCGCGAGTTGATCGTTGATCGGCTTATGTTCGCCAACGACGAGGTACGCTTTGCCCTCGCTCACGATGCCGGCCGGCCCGCCCGATTTGATACACTTTGCCCCGCACGATTGACCATGTTTCTCGCCGACCGCGTTATGATCGACGTAACACATCATGTCTACTACTTCGCCCGTGACTTCTTTCGAAGCGGCTGCGTCTTTTCCATGCTCGTGCTCTTGCGCAACGGCAAGCGGAGAAATCGCCAAAGCCGCAGCGAAAGTTGCAGCGACCGCAAATTTCAAAACAGTGGGTTCGCTAGATATTGAGTTAAACATGCGCTAAATGTCGGCCGCTTCGTGTGTCGGTCAATCAGAGCCATTTATCATTTCGAACTCCGCTCATGCTGAAGATCGGCAATTCTTTGTGGCGCATGCCTTCGACGGTGTTGTCGTTTAAATTAATATGGCTGACTTCGACATTTTTCGGCAAAGACGCCGGATCGACCGCGAAACCGTGGTTCTGCGCCGTGATCGCGACCTTGCCGGTGTGTAAATCTTTGACCGGTTGGTTGGCGCCGCGATGACCGAATTTCAATTTGAATGTCGATCCGCCGAAAGCGAAGCCGAGAATTTGATGGCCGAGGCAAATTCCAAAGATCGGTTTTTTGCCCATCAGATTGGCGACGGTCTTGTGCGCATACGGCAACGCCGAGGGATCCCCCGGACCGTTTGAGAGAAAAACTCCGTCCGGATTGAGCGCGAGCGCCTGTTCAGCCGTCGTCGATGCTGGGACGACCGTGACGCCGAAGCCCTTCTGCCGCAGCAGTCGCAAAATATTTTGTTTGATCCCGTAGTCGTAAGCGACGACGCGAAATCGGATTGGCGGCAATTTCGGTTTGTTGTAGCCATTGCCATTCGTGATCGACCATGGCTGGCTTAATTTGTCGTCTGGATCCCATTGATAAATCTCCGGCGTCGAAACTTCGCGCACATAATCCATTCCGATCACGCCCTCACCATCGACTGCGCGCTGCACCGCTTGCTGGATCGACATCTTCTCAGTCGTCAGGCATGCCTTCATCGCGCCGCGCGTGCGCAGATGCCGCGTGAGCGTGCGGGTGTCGATTCCTTGGACGCCGGGGATGTCCCATCTGCGCAAATATTCATCGAGCGACATCTCCGAGCGCCAGTTGCTCGGCGCTTCGCTCAATTCTTCGATCACATACCCGCGGACGTGCGGAGATCGGCTTTCCTGATCGAGCGAATTAATCCCGTAATTTCCGATCAGCGGATAAGTCATCGCCACGATCTGACCGCGATAGGAGGGATCGGTCAGCACTTCCTGATAACCAGTCATCGCGGTGTTGAAACAAATCTCGCCGACTCGGGTGCCGGTTGCGCCAAATGATTCGCCCTCGAAATTTTTTCCGTCCTCGAGAGCGAGCAGTGCACGCATCGTGGGTGATTGTCGATCTTAACGAACGAATTTCAAATCGCCGGGCGAAAAAAATGCCCGAATCGAAGATTTCGACTCGGGCATTCCCAAAATTTTACCCCACAGGTGCCGTTTAGGTGAATCTCCCGTTCCCTTTCGGTAAACGGCGGATGACCGTCGCTGCGGAATCTGACTTCCAATGAAGGCCTGTCATTCTCCGCACCAACCAAGCCTCCTTTATTTCGTCAACTATCGGTTCGGGGACGTCACCTTAATCTCGAACATCGTAGGGTAAATTCGAAAGCCGCTGGTTGAGAGTTGAGTGGAAAGCACTGGTTTCCTTCCCAACCCTCAATGAGCGGCTCTCACTCTCAAAGAACTATTCGCGCAATTCCGCGCCGAGGTCGCGCTGCAATCGCTCGCGAATTTTCGCGTGCACCGCACTCACTTCCTCGTTCGTCAGTGTGCGACTCCGGTCTCGATATGTCAATCGATATGCGAGCGACTTTCGTGCCGGTCCGAGACCGGCCGCACTTCCGCCGGTGAATAAGTCGAAGAGCTCCACGCTCTCCAGCAACGGCTCCTTCGGATTTTCAATCGCGTGCAAAATTTTCTCGTGCGAAATTTCTTCCGGCACAATCATCGCAATATCGCGAATCACCGCCGGAAATTTTTCAATCTCGTGAAACGTTCTTTGGGAACTGATCGCCGCAAGAACAAGATCGACATCGATCTCTGCGACTAGGACGGGATATCTCGCGTTGGCATGTGTTTGCCATTGCTTAATTAGCTGACCACAAATCCCGATTTCTTTTCCTTTATGCGTTATAGCGATGGGATCTGCGAAATCGTTATTAGCTTTACTCCAATCGGCTTTCCCGACCGCAAGCTCCGAGATTCCTAGTGATTCAATCGCTCCTTTAAGGTCATAGAAATCGAATGCCTGATACTCTGATGAACGCCAGTGACGCCTTAGCTTAGCCCCGCAGAGCAAAATCCCTAAATGGCGATGCTCTTCTCCGCTTCCTGGCGTGAATGTCTTCCCAACTTCAAAAAGTCGTATGCTCTGTTCTCCCGTTCGAAGCGACAGCTCGAGAACGCGAACCAGTCCAGGCAGTAACGCAGGCCGGAGAAATACGTTTAACTCACTCAATGGATTTCTCACTCGAAGCATATTCGGCATAAATGCATTCTCCGGTGGCAAATCCGGGAGTAGAACCGGCGTTCGAACCTCCGTAAGCCCCTCCACGAGTAGCCGCTGATAAATCACACGTGTCCAGTCGTAAGCGACATCCGAAATACTCGAAGACGCGAAACTACTGCGATCGGTTCCTGGAATTTTGTTCAGGCCGTAAGCGCGGACGACCTCTTCGATAAGATCGACGTCGCGCTGCAAGTCCCGCCGATAACTCGGAATCTCCCACGTTCCACACTTGCTCGTGCTCTTGGTTTTCTTCAGTCCGAATTGCGTGAGAATTTCATTAACGGTTTTTGGTTTAATTGCGACGCCGATTACGCGATCACAGTTCTCGTAACTCAATGAAACGTCAGCTGGATTGGCCGGAAGTTTACCGGCAACGTGAATTTCTTTCGCTGGTGTTCCCCCAGCGATCTCGCGCATCAATTCTGTCGCGCGATGCGACGCTCGCAAAATCATGTCCGGATCCACGCCGCGCTCGAATCGATAACTCGCGTCACTCGATAAATTTAGATTGCGCGCCGTCCGACGAATACTTGACGGCAGGAAATAAGCGGCTTCGAGGAGAATATTTTTGGTCGAATCGGTCACACCCGTTTCTTCGCCACCCATCACACCGCCGATTCCAATGGCACGTTCTTGATCGGCGACGACACAGTTGTCCTGCTTGAGCGAGTAAGTCTTGCCATCGAGCGCGAGAAACTTCTCGCCGTCGCGCGCAAGCCGCACATTAATGCTGATCCTCAATTTATCGGCATCGAAAGCATGCGTCGGTTGGCCGAGCTCCAGCATTACGAAATTCGAAATGTCGACGATGTTATTGATGGATCGAATGCCAACGCTCTCGATCTTCGCGCGCAACCATTGCGGACTCGGACCCACTTTCACGTTGTCGATCTTGCGTGCCGAGAAAAATGGACATTCGCGCGTTGCGGCGATGGTCACGCTTGACCTCTTGATGTCGAGCTTTACTTCGGGCGGCATTAACTTGAGCTTCTTTCCGCTCAGTGCCGCGATTTCGCGGGCGAGGCCGAAATGGCTCAGCAGATCGCCACGGTTTGGCGTGATCTCCACGTCGAGAATCGTATCCGCGGGGAAAAGATCACCGATCGGCGCGCCGATTTTTGCATCTGGTGCCAAAATCAACAGGCCGGATGCATCCTCGCCGAGGGCGAGCTCGATTGGGCTGCAAAGCATTCCTTCCGATTCAACGCCGCGAAGTTTGCTTTTTCGAATCTCAGTTCCGTTCGGCAACTTTGCCCCCGGCAACGCGAGCGGAACTTTGTCGCCCACTTTGTAATTGGTCGCGCCGCAAACGATCTGGCGTTTGATTCCGCTGCCGTCGTCCACTTCGCAAACCGTGAGCCGATCAGCATTCGGATGGCGCGACGACGCGGTGATTTGCGAAACGATCACTTTCTCGATGTTCGGGCCGCGCGTCTCGATCTTTTCGGTTTCAATACCGGCGCTAGTCAGCAATTCGGCGATCTCTTCCGAAGTTTTTGGGAGATCGACAAATTCGCGCAGCCAATTAACGGAAAATTTCATGCGAACTGGCGGAGAAAGCGCAAATCGTTTTGCGCGAACAGGCGGATGTCGGGGATGTCGAACAAAATCATAGCCAGTCGATCCATGCCCAGGCCGAATGCGTAACCCGTCCATTTTTCCGGATCATAAGCATTGTCGCCGCGCGCTTTGTTTACTTCTTCAAAGACTGCGGGATGAACCATCCCCGAACCGGCGACCTCGATCCATCGTTCGCCGCCTTTGAGCGTCTTCGATTTCACGTAGACCTCAAGACTCGGCTCGGTGAATGGAAAATAATGCGGTCGAAATTGGACGGCGGTGTCGGCGCCGAAAAGTTCGCGCATGAAAAACTCGAGCGAACCTTTTAAATCGGCCACGCTCACGTTCTCATCCACATACAGTCCTTCGATCTGATGAAACTGCGCGCTGTGGGTCGCGTCCACCTCATCGCGACGATAGGCCGCGCCGGGCGCGATCACGCGAATTGGCGGCGGCGCGGACTGCATCGTGCGGATTTGCACCGTCGAAGTGTGGGTCCGGAGTAATCGGCCATCCGGCAGATAAAATGTGTCCTGCTCGTTGCGTGCGGGATGATCGGGCGGGGTGTTCAGGGCGTCGAAACAATGCCATTCGTCTTCAATGTCCGGCCCGTCTGCGAGCGCGAAACCCATTCGTCGGAAAATTTCGATCGAGCGCTGGAGAATTTGTGTGAGCGGATGCAACGAACCACGACTTTCGGTTGTCCTGCTATACCCGCTGTATCCGGCTGTAGTTGAATATCCAGAATAACCGCTATAGCCCGAGTAGCCGGAGGGTGTGCCGGGCAGCGAGATGTCGATCTTGGCGAGCGCGCCCGATTCTTTTTGTAAACGGAATTGTGCGTTCCGCGTTTCGATCGCGGCGGTAACGGCGTTGCGAACCTCGTTGAGTAGTTTGCCAATGACTGGCTTCTCTTCTTTCGCGAGCTCTTTCATTTGCTCGCCCCATGAGGAAATGCTGCCGCTGCGCCCGAGGTATTTCACTCGCGTGGTTTCGAGCGCTTGCTCGTCAGTCGCGGATTCGATCTCGCGCAGCGCGTCGTCGCGAAGTTGTTCCAGCGGATGCGGCATGATTGAACGAACGTTGAACGCACTATGCGCAACGCTCAATCAATAAGTGCGGCGGGCATACAGAAGAAGGAATCTACGCCGCCTTCTTTTTCGACTTCGATTTGTCTTCCAGCGCGCTTTTCGCTTGATTGACAATTGATTTAAACGCGTTCTCGTCGGTCACTGCGAGATCGGCCAGGACTTTACGATCGAGTCCGATGCCGGCTGCTTTCAATCCTTCGGCGAACCGGCTGTAAGTTAGCCCGTTCGCACGAGCGGCAGCATTGAGCCGTTGGATCCACAAATAACGAAAAGTTCGTTTTCGGGTTTTGCGATCGCGATAGGCCCAATATTTGCCTTTCATCGTTGCGTCTTCTTTGGCGTAACGAAAAAGTTTTGATCGGCGACCCCGATAACCTTTGGCTTTCTTTAAGACTCGTTTGCGCCGGGCCCGGCTGGCCGGGGCATTCGTGGCTCTTGGCATTGTTGTTTTGTCCCGAATTACTTCGGGACTCCTCGTTCAGCGGGCTGTTCTTTAATTATCGATCTTTCCGGCCTCGCTCGCTGATTGGATCCCACAGACGCGGGACAGGCGAAAAGATTAATCCGGCGTGTTGGACCGGGCGCTCAAGATAGTTTGTGGTTTCTCAATGACAACTGAATTCTATGAAAGTTAAAGGTGCGATGCCTGAGCAGGTCGAGATTCGTTCCGCCAAAGCAACCAAGCCACAAAGCCCATCGCGGCGCCTCCGAGATGGGCGAGCGCCGAAACAGAGCTGATTCCTTTGACCTGCTCCCAAGCGCCAATGATTTGAAATAAAATCCAGAGAACAAAGACAGACCAGGCTGGCAGCCGAATCCATCGGAACCACCACCAGCCGTAACGCAGCAGGAATTCAAGTTTCACGTGCGGAAAGTT
>WNGJ01001098.1_pt1 | contig 30756 bp, 21 predicted proteins | sample 5400611 | NCBI WGS metagenome assembly WNGJ01 (sample SAMN13153375, study PRJNA577476) | soil metagenome | isolation source: 40 cm soil or saprolite under Garry oak tree replicate 1 | place: USA:California | collected 2016-06-15
AATTGCTTGGCCAGCGCCTCGCTCCTACCGGCCTTGGCCGACCCCGGCGGCGCCACGTAGACCATCCAGGACACGCCGAACCGGTCCGTGGTCATCCCGAAGCGCGGAGAAAAGAAGGTCGTGGTCAGCGGCATGATCACCTGCCCGCCGTCCACCAGGGCCGCGAACATCCGATCGGCCTCGCTCTCGCTTCCCACCGTGAGCGACAGCGCGAAGCCCTGGAAGCTCGGGTGCCCGCCGCATCGACCGTCCGAAGCCAGCACGGTGGTCTCGCCAACCTTGAAGCTGGCATGCATCACCTTGTCCTCGGCACCTGGTTGAGCCATCCCGGGGTCGGGGCTTTCCTTGAAGCGCATGAGCGCCGTGACCTCGGCGCCGATCGCGCGACGGTAGAACTCGAGCGCCTCCTGGCAGCGCCCCTCGAAGAACAGGTAGGGCTGAACTTGCATCGTCGATGGTATCGTCATGACTCCCTATGACTCCTTATGTGTGCGTTTGGTGAGCCGGGCTCGTCGCCCTCTCACCATAGAGTCGAACGGGCAGGCTCCGAATCGACACTACCTCCCCCAAAAGCCACCCCGCATCCTCTGGCCGTCTTGCGCGGCGAAGGTGAATTGACAACACTATCTACATGGCGAAGTCGCAGACCGTTCTGGAAGTGGCCGGGCGCGAGGTGGCGATCACCAACCCGGACAAGGTGTTCTTTCCCCGGGCGGGCCACACGAAGCTGGACCTGGCGAAATATTACGCGGCGGTCGCCGACGGGGCGTTGCGGGGGATCTCGGCGAGGCCGATCGTGCTCAAGCGCTACGTGAACGGCGCGGAGAGCGAGCCGTTCTTTCAGAAACGGGCGCCGGACCAGCACCCCGACTGGATCGAGACGGTCGAGCTCGCCTTTCCCTCCGGCCGCATCCGGTGCGCGCCGACGATCTCGAGCATCCGGACGAGCTCCGGGTCGACCTCGACCCCGGCCCGGGCACCAGCTGGGACGCGATTCGGCGCGTGGCGCTGATCGTCCGCGACGTGCTCACCGAGCACCAGCTACGGGGCTGGCCCAAGACGTCGGGCTCGCGCGGCATGCACGTGTACGTGCGCATCGAGCGGCGCTGGAGCTTCGACCAGGTACGGCGCGCAACCCTGGCCCTCGCCCGCGAGGTCGAGCGGCGCGCGCCCGAGCTGGCGACGAGCAAGTGGTGGAAGGAAGAGCGCCACGGGGTCTTTCTCGACTACAACCAGAACGCGAAGGACCGCACCGTCGCCTCGGCCTGGTCGGTGCGGCCGACACCCGACGCGCGGGTCTCGATGCCCCTCGAGTGGGACGAGGTCGCCGGCTGCGATCCGGCGACCTTCACGTTGGTCACCGCGCCCGCGCGCCTGGCCGAGCGCGGCGACGCCTCCGCGGCGATCGACGCCGCACCCGGATCACTCGACCGGCTCCTCGAGCTGTCGGCCGCCCAGGAGGCCGCGGGTCTGGGCGACGCGCCGTGGCCGCCGCACTACAAGAAGCAGAGCGACGAGCCGCCGCGCGTGGCGCCGTCGCGCCGGAAGAGCGCGCACGCCACCGAAAGCGCGAACCCCGCGAAGACCGGGAGCGGCCGGCGCCGGTCGACCCAGCCGCTCATCACGGTGGCCAAGGCGCAACACAAGGAGGACGCGCTCGCGGGCCTCGAACGCTGGAAGGCGCGCCACCCGGCGGCCGCGGCGCTTCTGCAGGTGGACGACGTCCTCGTCGACTCGATGCGCGGCCGCTCGTCGACGTGGACGCGGATCCGGGTGAACTTGAGACATGTCCCCGAGAACGAGCGCGTCGCCGAGGAGGCGCCAGACCCCGACTACGATCCCTGGCGCGATGTCGACCCGGCGCGGCGCGAGTCGCGGGCGCCGAAGACGCGCTCCAGCTCGTAGGCCGGTGTGACCTCCAGCTGATCGTAGCGGCAGTCTCGTGGCTGCTTGTCCGGGCGCCAGCGCACGAACTGCGCGGCGTGGCGGAAGCGAGTGCCCTGCATGTGATCGTAAGCGACCTCGCAGACGCGCTCGGGCCGCAGCGGCTCCCAGCTGAGATCCTTCCCCCGGTTCCAGCGGCTGCTCGCGCCCGGCATGCGCTGCCCGGCCGCGCTCGCCTCGGTCTGAGCCTCCGCCCAGTCGCGCCAGGGATGGCCCTCGAGCGCGTTCGCCCGGAGCGGCGCCAGCTCGCTGACGAGCTGCTTGCGCACGACGTTGCTGAACGCGGCGGTGACGCCGACGTGGTGCAAGGTGCCATCGTCGTCGTAGAGGCCCAGCAGGAGCGAGCCCACCATCGTGCCGGCGCCGTTCTTGTGCCAGCGGAAGCCGGCGACCACGCAGTCGGCCGTGCGCGCGTGCTTGACCTTGATCATCGTGCGCTCGCCGGCGCGATACGGCTCATCCAGACGCTTGGCCATGACGCCGTCGAGGCCGGCACCCTCGAAACGACGAAACCAGTCCTCGGCCAGCGCGCGATCCCGCGTCGCCGGCGAGATGTGCACCGGCGGCGCCGCGTCCGCCAGCGCCTGCTCGAGCCGGTCCCGCCGCTGCGCCAGCGGCGCCTCGCGGAGATCCTCATCGCCCAGCGCGAGCAGGTCCCAGGCCACGAACGACGCGGGCGACTGCGAGGCCAGGAGCTTCACGCGCGAGGCGGCGGGGTGGATGCGCAGCAGGAGCGCCTCGAAATCGAGCCCGGCGGCGCCGACGATCACGACCTCGCCATCGACGACGCAGCGCTCGGGGAGCGAGCGGGCCAGCGGAGCCTCGAGCTCGGGGAAGTACCGGTTCATCGGCTTCTCGTCGCGGCTCTGCAGCAGGATCTCGTCGCCGTCGCGGAACACGAGCGTGCGAAACCCGTCCCACTTGGGCTCGAACAGCCAGCCGTCACCGCCGGGCAGCCCTTCGGCGGCGCTGGACAGCATCGGCTGGAGCGGCGGGTCGAACGGCAGGCGCACGAGCGGCTCAGGCTTCGCGAGTCCAGTACACGAGGCGCCAGAGCGGGCCGCTGAACGGACTGAAGTCGAAGCCGCGGACCGAGTTGGCCACGGCGAACACCGCGTGCCGGATGAAGACCGGGATGACGACCACGTTCTGGATGACGAGGTCGTTCATGCGGATGAAGAGGGCCGCGCGCTTGGCCGGATCCATCTCCGTTTCGGCGGCGCGCCAGAGGCGATCGTACTCGTCGTTTCGCCATCGAGTCAGGTTCGCGCCGGCCCACTTGTTGGCTTTCTGCGCGGCTTCCCACGAGCAGAACGCGCGCATGAACGCTTGCGGATCGGGTTGGCGGAGAATCTTCGAGGACAGCTCCAGATCGGCGTAGAAATGACTCTCGGTGTCGAGGTTGCCCGGATCCGAGGAGAAGTAGACCGAGCCCACGACCGATTTCAGCTCGCACTCGATGCCCGCCCGTCCGAGCGCCTGCTTGACGATCGACTGGACCTTCTGCCGAATCGGCTGGTTGACGGACTGGAACAAGACCTGGCCACCGCCGCCCCGGCGCGTGGAAGCGGCGCTCGACGTCTTGGGCTGCCCCTGGGCCACACCCGCCGCGCTCAAGAGCCCGGCCGCCATGGGCGCAGTGAGCCCGAGGCCGACCATCGCGTGGACGAATCGAGACGACACGAACGGGCGGCGGTTCATGAAGTTCGCCGTCGTATCGGCCTGCCGGCCCCAGATCTCGCTCTGAATCGACGCGCGATCCACCAGCAGCGCGAGCGCGGAGCGAATCACCGGATCGGTGAGGAACGGATGAACCGTCTTGAGGCTCGCCCGCTCGCCGTCGACCTCGGTCCACGGATCGGTCTGGTTGATCTGGATGTACTCGATGTTCGCGGTCCGCCCGATGACGACCCGGCCCCTGGCGCCGTCCTCGAGCCGGCGCAGGATGTCGTCCTCCATGTTGAGGCCCCAGGCGTAGTCGTACTGCCCGGTCTGCAACACCGCGCGCGCCGACGAGACGGGATCGCCGCCGCCCTTCATCTCGACGGTGTCGAAGAAGGGCCGGTTTGCGACGTGGTACACGGGATTGATCTCGGCGTGCAGGACGTCGCCTGGCTTGAAATCGACGAAGCGGTACGGACCGGTCCCGACGGGTCGCAGGTTCGCGGGCGCCTCGCGAGATTTGCCGCTCTTGAACGGCTCGAAGACGTGGCGTGGCAGCACCATGCCGGCCGCGCTGCAGAACGCGTCGGCCCAGTAGGGTGTCGGGCGCTTGAAGACGAGCTTCACCGTATAGTCGTCGACGCGCTCGATCCGATCGATGCCCTGATAGGATCCGGCGCTCGTCGCCGCCGTCGCGGGATCGGCGGCGTATTGCCACGTGAAGATCACATCGTCGGCCGTGAACGGCCGCCCGTCGTGCCACGTGACACCGCGCTTGAGGCGCCACTGCACCCACGTGCCGTCGGGCGCGACGCCGCCGTTCGCCACGCTCGGCGTCGTCGCGGCGAGGACGGGAACGATGGTGCCGTCGGTGTCGATGTCGGCCAGCGGCTCGTAGAACAACTGGGACGACTCGAAATCCTTGGGCGCGACCGCTAGGTGGGGATTCAGCAAGGTCGGCGCCGCCCAGTACAGCATCTTGACCTGGCCACCGCCGCCCCGGCGCGTGGAAGCGGCGCTCGACGTCTTGGGCTGCCCCTGGGCCACACCCGCCGCGCTCAAGAGCCCGGCCGCCATGGGCGCAGTGAGCCCGAGGCCGACCATCGCGTGGACGAATCGAGCGCAGTGAGCCCGAGGCCGACCATCGCGTGGACGAATCGACGCCTCGACAGTCGGCCGGTCCTCACCTCGTCGATCAGTTCTCGGATCCGGTGCTCATCCATTCAGGCCTCCGATATGCTGAACGCCGAGTCGCCTCTTCGCCCTCCCGGTCTCCAGCCTCCTACGACGCCCGGCGCGCCGCCGCCAGGTTCCGCGCGATGAACGCCTTCACCATCTCGTGGGCGCGATCGGTCTGCGGTCCCGGCTTCGCGACCCACTCGTGCTCGCAGCCTTCGAACACGTGCAGCTCGCAGTCGCCGCCGGCCGCGCGGTACGACGCGGCGAACTTCTCCTGGACGGCCGGCAGAACGTTGTCGTCGAGCGCGCCCTGCATGATCAAGAGCGGCGGCAAGCTCGCCGCCTCGCGCCGATCGAGGATCTGCTGCGGATTGCCTTCGTGGATCGATTCCCACGGCTTGAAGTAGGTCTTGTTGTTCTTGATCATGCTGTCGCGCTTCATCTTCTCGGCCTGCTGGTAGCGCGCGTAGGTGTCGCTGATCGGGGAGCGCGTCGCGACGTACGCCACCGTCGCGTCGACGTTCGCGCCCGCCGAGAGCTGGATCGCGTTGTAGCGCGCGTCGCGCGGGCGCAGGGCCAGGAGCTCGGCGACGTGACCGCCGCTCGAGCTGCCGAGCACGCCGAGATTCGCCGCCTCGCCGTTCCAGTCGGCGGCTTTCGCTTTGACCCAGCGGACTCCGTAGTTGCCATCCTGAACCGACGCGGGATATGGAGCTTCTGGCGCGAGCGTCAAGTCGATCGCCACCACGAGCACGCCGCTGGCGGCCACCGCGCGGTCCATCGGCTCGTTCGCCCCGCGGTCCTTGTTGTTCCAGGCGCCGCCGTGGAGATCGAGCAAGGTCGGGAACGGTCCGACTCCCTGCGGCTGATACACGCGGGCCATCAGCATCCGTCCGCTCACGGCGCGTCGGAACTCGACCTCGCTCACCTTGAGATCGAACTTCGCCGCGGGATCGTATGGCGTCTTCATCGGTGATCCTCCTGCCAGGCTGTTCGAATGAGCGGAGACCGACCACAGTGTCGAGATCGTGGGCAGACCGGCCGCGGCCACTGAGGTCTTGAGGAAATACCGGCGCCCGAGCTCTCGCTCCATGACGACCTCCTTGCCGAAACGGTCGTGACCGGCTGCATTATTCCACGACTGAAGCGAGCGCGGGCTAGAACCTCACGCTCAGGCGCGCCCGTATGGCGTTGTCGATGAGCTCGAACACGTTGTCGTCCTCATGGCTCTTCTCGTGCTGGAAGAAGTAGGTGAAATGGTACCCGAGCTCGAGCTCGGCCCCGCCGCGCCAGCGGTACACCAGGCCGGCGTCGGCATCGGCATGGCTCTGCTGCAGATATACGGTGCCGCCCTCCTGACGCAGGCTGTCGACGCGTGGGAGACCACCTCCGGCGGCGCCGAGTCGCAGCAGCCAATGCTCGCCCAGCACACGACTCCAGCGGAGCCCCGCGATGGGGACCGGCAGCTCCTGGAGGTAGAAGTCCTCGCTATTGCTGTGTCCGTGTCCGGAAAGCGTCGGGTTGAAGTACACGTAGGTGATCCCGAGACTGCCGACGAGCTCGTCGACGGGCGATCTCCACACGACGCGCTCGTAGGCGAGGCTGAAGCGCGAGAAATCCGCATCCGCGTGCAGGGGTCCGGGCTTGAACTCCTCTCCGTTGTAGACGACGGATTCGTGGGGTGTGGTGTTGCCACGCAGGAATTCGTAGAGGGCGCTGGCGCGAACCGCATCGTCAGGCGTGAGGTGAAAGGCCGCACTTGCCTCGACTGTCTCCGAAACGTGGATCCCGAGTCCGCTCAGACGCAGGTGCGTGCCCGGCGCGCCGCCGGCGCTGCCGCTCGCGGTGGAGAACTCTCCGACCTGGAGCCGGCCGACGGGGGCGCCGACACGGCCATCGAGGCTGAATTCCCACCGGTCCAACGCCGGAGGGGTCTGGGCGCATCCGTACACGGGAATCACCAGGATCGCCGAAAGAACCACCAAGAACGTCCACCCGTTCGTCATGCTGGCCTCCTCGACTAGGCGAGACGCGGAGGGGCACGAGCGCGTACGGGCACCGAAGCCCGACCGGACGCCAGCCCCTCAGGTGAAGATCAGCAGTGCGTCAGCAGTGCGTCAGGGAGTCGGCAGGAGGAGCGCGGGGGCGGCTGGTATTCCGAAGAGGGGACGGGACGAAATCAGGACTCGACGCGTCGATGCTGGCGATCCAGACCAGGAACGGCTCCGCGTCCACACCGGTTTCGCCGAAGGTCGCGGATGCGCTGGCGATGTAGGCGACGACCGTGTCGAAGTCGTCGTCGTCCCAGAAGCCCCCGATCCAGGTGGGATCCGGAGGATCCGCATAGGCCGCGGGCACCAGGCCGGCGATGAGCGCGGCGACGAGCAGCGCCAGCAAACGTCGAGCGTGGAACACGGCACATGTTGGCTTCAGCGGGGCTTCACGGTCAAGGCCCTGGCCGCACCCGTTGGATGTTCTGCGGATCGGTCCGCTCAGCGTATCCTTGGCGAGTGAGTCGGCCTTCAGCGCAGAATCGCAAGGAGCTCCGGGTCATCGCCCGGCGGGTGATGACCGAGCGCGGGCTCCTGCCGGATTTCTCGGCGGCGGTCCAGGCCGAAGCCGACGCCATCACGAAGCCCGCGGCCGACTCGAGCCCGTCGATCCGGGATCTGAGCGGTCTACTCTGGGCTTCGATCGACAACGACGATTCGCGCGACCTCGACCAGCTGACGGTCGCGGAGCCGATGGCCGGGGGTGCGGTGAAGATCCTCGTCGCGGTCGCCGACGTCGACGCGACCGTGAAGAAGGACTCGGCGATCGACGACCACGCGCGAACCAACACGACCTCCGTCTACACCGCCGCCCAGGTCTTCCCGATGCTCCCCGAGAAGCTCTCGACCGATCTGACGTCGCTCGGCGAAGGCGAGAAACGCCTGGCGATCGTCGTCGAGATGGTGGTCGGCGCCGACGGCGCGGTGAACGAGTCCGCGGTGTATCGCGCCCTCGTGCTGAATCGCGCCAAGCTCGCCTACAACAGCGTGGCCGCCTGGCTCGACGGCACGGAGCCGCCGCCGAAGCTCGCGGCGGTGCGCGGGCTCGACGAGCAGCTACGCACACAGGACCGCGTCGCCCAGGCGATGAAGAGCCTGCGCCACCGGCGCGGGGCACTGAGCCTCGAGACGATTCAGACCCGAGCCGTCTTCAACGGCGACGTCCTGGCCGATCTGTTGCCTGACGAGAAGAACCGAGCCAAGGAGCTGATCGAAGATTTCATGATCGCCGCCAACGGCGTGACCGCGCAGTACCTCGAGCGCAAGGGCCTGCCTTCGCTGCGCCGCGTGTTGCGCACGCCGGAGCGCTGGGAGCGGATCGTCGATCTCGCGAAGACGCTCGGCGAGCGCTTGCCCGCGGAGCCGAGCGCCGGCGCGCTCGAAGAGTTCCTCACCAAGCGGCAGCAGGCCGACGCGGTGCGCTTTCCCGATCTGGCGCTCTCCGTCGTGAAGCTCCTGGGCTCGGGCGAGTACGCGGTCCAGCGGCCGGGCCAGAGGTCGAACGGACACTTCGGGCTGGCCGTTCGTGACTACGCGCATTCCACCGCGCCCAACCGGCGCTTTCCGGATCTCATCACGCAGCGGTTGCTCAAGGCCGCGATCGCCGGACGGCCCGCCGCCTACGGCGACGGCGAGCTCGACGCGCTGGCTCGGCACTGTACCGAGCAGGAGGACAATGCGGCGAAGGTCGAACGGCAAGTCAGGAAGTCCGCCGCCGCGCTGCTCCTGGCATCGCGGATCGGCGAGCGGTTCGACGCGCTCGTAACGGGCGCCTCTGAGAAGGGCACGTGGGTCCGCATCCTCAGGCCGTCTGTCGAGGGGCGGCTGGTGCGGGGCGTCGAGGGGCTCGACGTCGGCGATCACGTGCAGGTCGAGCTCGTCTCCACCGACGTCGAGCGCGGCTTCATCGACTTCGCGCGCAGCTAGCCGTCGCCGAGAGAGGCCTCGGCTCGCGGCTATCCAACTATCCGTCGCCCAACGATTTTTTACTTCGAGCGGCGACTGCTTCGGAACTCTTCCGGGAGGGACTCCGTGGGATAGGCTAGGGACATGGGCATCGACGGGCTTCTCGTCGACGGCGTCATCATCCTCGTCTACTTCGTCGTGATCACGGCCATCGGCCTCTACATGGGACGCCGCGAGGAGAGCCTGAACGACTTCGCGCTCGGGGGCCGTCGGGTGCCGTGGTGGGCCGTGATGGCTTCGATCATCGCCGCGGAGACCAGCGCGGCGACATTCCTCGGCGCGCCCGGCGAGGGCTACACCAAGAAGAGCTTCGCGTACGTGCAGCTGGTCCTGGGCCTCATCATCGGGCGCGTCATCGTCGGCCACGTCTTCCTCAAGCCCTACTTCACCTACAAGGTCTACACCGTCTACGACTATCTGGGCGTTCGCTTCGGCCCGCGCACGAAGAGCTACGTCTCGGCGCTGTTCCTGTTCATGCGCACCCTGGCGTCGGGCACGCGGCTCTTCATCCCCTCGCTCGTGATGGTGCTGGCTTACCGCATGTTCGTCGCCGGTGGCCAGGTGCATTTCAGCCAGCAGGCGGTCACCACGGTCGGCCCCTACCTCGTCGCGATCATCCTGCTCACGATCGTCACGTGCCTCTACACGGCGGTCGGCGGCATCAAGGCGGTCATCTGGACCGACGTGATCCAGGCCTGCCTCATGTTCGGCGGCGCGTTGATCGCGATCGCCACCTTGCTCCATCACGTCGGAGGATTGGGCGAGGTCGTCCGCGCGGTTCCGCAGCTGACGACGCACGAGGGCTACTTCCTGCACGGGTTCGAGGCGAGCTCTGTCGCCCAGTGGCAGGCACGCCATCAGCTGACGGCGATGGGCGTCTGGGACTACGTCAAGATGATCCTGGCGAGCGACTACACGCTCTTCTCCGCGCTGATCGGCGCCACGCTCGGCAACATGGCGGCCTTCGGAACCGATCAGGACATGGTTCAGCGGATGCTGACCGCCGAGACGCACAAGAAGGCGCGCCGCAGCCTGATCACCGCGGCCTTCATGGACCTGCCGATCGCCGCGGCCTTCGTCTTCATCGGCATCCTGCTCTTCGCCTTCTACCAGAAGGATCCCACGTACCAGCCGGCGGCGACTGCGGACATCTTCGGCTCGTACATCCTCAACGTGATGCCGGTGGGCATCCGCGGTCTGGTGCTGGCCGGCATCTTCGCGACCGCCATGGGCTCGTTCTCGGCGGCGCTCAACGCCCTGGCGACCGGGGCGACGAACGACTGGTACCTGCGATGGGTTCGCGGCAAACCCGAGGCGCACTACGTCAAGGCCGCGCGCTGGTTCACGGTGCTCTTCGCCGTGCTCATGATCGTCATCGCCGGTGCGTTCGCCTACGCAAAGGTGACGCATCCGGATCTCCGAATCATTCCCGTCGTCCTCGGCATCGCCGGCTTCATTCTGGGCCCCATGCTCGGCGTGTTCCTCATCGGCATGTTCACCCAGCGGCGCGGCTCCGACACCGGCAACATGATCGCGATCTCCGCCGGGCTCGTCGCGACGGTGGTCGTGGGCAAGCTCGACGTCGCGATCGTCAACACGGTGGCGCCCCTGTTCGGCATCGACGGGACGTTCCAGCATCCGGCGAGCATCCCCGAGGTCTCGTTCACCTGGTGGGCGATGATCGGCGCGCTCGTCGTGTTCTGCGTGGGTGTGCTCTTCCGGACACCGGCCCCGGTTCTGGAGTCGGCCGCCCGCCACGCCGACGAAGCACAGACCGCCGAAGACGTTCCGCTCGCCCTGCGCGAGCAGCCACTGCCGGAGGTCGCGCCCGCCGGGCTGTCGCGGTAGGCCGCCCGCCGCGGCGCCGGACAATGGAAACAGATTCGGCGCGCTGAGATCGTCGGTTGACTAACGCGGCCCCGGGCGTTACGGTCCCAAGTCGCATGATCCCGGTCGCCTCCGCGCGCATGTACTCCTGGTCCCCGACGCTCACGGCGGCATGGCGCCGCATGCTGCAATGGGTGGCCGATCGCGCCGGCGGCGGGCTGAAGGTGCTCGAGCTCGCCGATCCCTACCCGCTCGAGGAGCTGTGGGCGCGCGACGATCTGGGCTGCGTCTTCATGTGCGGTTATCCGTGGGCGATGCGCGCCGAACGGCCGCACTTGCTGGCGGCGCCGGTGCCGTCGCCCGCGCGCTACGATGGCCGGCCGATCTACTTCACCGACTTCGTGGTGCGCGCGGACAGCGACTACCGCACGCTGGAGGACACCTTCGGCGGCCGCATCGCGTACTCGATCGAGCACTCGCACTCGGGCTACAACGCCGCGCGCTTTCACCTGCTCGGCTATCGGCGGCCCGACCGCCCGACGTTCTATTCCCAGGTCGTCGGCCCCCTGCACCGCCAGCTTCCGGTGATCGACGCGGTGCTGGACGGCCGGGCCGACGTCGGGCCGGTCGACGCGTACGGGCTCGACCTCCTGCGCCATCACGGCGCCGAGCGGGCCAAGCGCGTTCGCGTCGTCGCCACGACGGTGGAAGCCCCGAGCGCGCCGCTGGTGGCCTCGCCGGGGGTCGACGCGCCGACGCGCAAACGGATGACCGACGCGCTCCTGGCGGCGCATACGGCGCCGGAGCTGAAACCCACGCTCGACGAGCTGCTCATCGCGCGGTTCGTGCCCGCCGAGCCCGCGTCGTTCGACGTGATGCTGGATCGCCAGCGGCAGGCCGAAGCCGCCGGCTACACGCGGCTGGCCTAGCTCCAAGGCGCGTTCGCCGCGGTTGACAAGACCTCGTCAGCCGCCGACACTGGCGCCGCCCCACGGGGCGACGGAGGGGTTCGACCATGCGCCACGCTGACGAGCACGTCCTCGTTCCCACGCTCAAGCGCCAGCTCGTCGATCACCTGATCGACCGGCGCGAGTTCGTGCGCTACGCCGCGCTGCTCGGCATGTCGGCGACGGCCGCCTACGCCTTCGTGCGCAAGGTGACCGGCGAACCGATGGCGGCGCCCGCGGCGGCGCAAGGGCTGCCTCGGGGCGGCGTGCTGCGCTTGGGCATGCGGTGCCAAGACCTCAAGAGCCCGCACACGTACAGCTGGGTCGAGTCGTCGAACTCCGCGCGCCAGGTCCTCGACTATCTGACCACCACGGGGGTCGACAACGTCACCCGGCCGTCGCTCGTCGAGAAGTGGGAGGCGAGCCCCGATCTCAAAACGTGGACCCTGCGGCTTCGCCGCAACGTCAAGTGGCACAACGGCCGGCAGTTCACGGCCGACGACGTCGTCTGGAACCTCAAGCGCGTCCTCGACCCGAAGACCGGCTCGTCCGTGCTCGGCCTCATGAAGGGCTTCCTGCTCGAGGAGTTCGAGACCGGCGAGAAGGACGACAAGGGCAACGCGAAGAAGTCGACGCGGCTCTGGGACGCCAACGCCATCCAGAAAGTCGATACGTTCACGGTGAAGCTCAACGGCAAGACCGCTCAGCTCGCCGTGCCCGAGCAGCTCTTCCACTATCCGCTGCTGATCCTCGACCCGGCCGAGAACGGTGAATTCAAGGTCGGCTCCAACGGCACCGGAGCTTTCTCGCTCGTCGAGGCCGAGGTGGGACGACGCCAGGTGCTGAAGGCGCGCAAGGAGCCCTACTGGGGCGGCGGGCCCAATCTCGACGAGATCCAGTTCATCGACCTCGGCGACGATCCCGCGGCGGCGGTCGCCGCGCTCGCCTCCAAGCAAGTGGACGGGCTCTACGGCGCCGACATCACCCAGCTCGACGCGCTGCAAAAGCTTTCGCACGTGCAGATGTACCAGGTGACCACGGCGTACACGGCGACGGCGCGCGTGCAGCCGATCAAGCCGTTCGACGACAAGCGGGTGCGTCAGGCGCTGCGCTACGCGATCGACTCCAACGCGATCCTCCAGATCGCGCACAAGGGCCTCGGGCAAGCCGGCGAGCACCATCACGTGAGTCCGGTGCATCCCGAGTACGCGAAGCTGCCGGCCTTCCAGCGCGACGTGGCCAAGGCCAAGAAGCTCCTGGCCGACGCCGGCTATCCGAACGGGATCGACACCGAGATCATCTGCCGGCCGCAACCGGGCTGGGAGGTCCTGGCCGTGCAGGCGATGGTGGAGCAATGGAAGGAAGCCGGCATCCGCGTGAAGATCAACGTGATGCCGTCCACGCAATACTGGGAAGTGTGGACCAAGGTGCCGTTCGGCTTCACGACCTGGGCCCATCGCCCGCTCGGGGTCATGAGCCTGGCCCTCGCCTATCGCACGGGGGTGCCGTGGAACGAGTCGAAGTACTCGAACCCGGAGTTCGACAAGATCCTCACGATCGCGGAGGGGACGCTCGACGTGACGGCGCGTCGCGAGCTCATGGTGCAGCTCGAGAAGATGCTGCAGGACGACGGGCCGATCGTGCAGCCCGTGTGGCGCGCGATCTTCACGTTCCACGACAAGCGCGTGCAAGGCTTCAAGGTGCACCCGACGCTCTACATCTTCGGCCACCAGCTGGCGATCACGGCTTGACCGTTACCTCCCACGTAATTGCCGGTCGTCGACACCTCGGCGAGAGTGCGTAGGTAGCTCACTACAAACCGAGGAGGTTCGAGATGGGTGACGCCATAACGATCGTCGACACGTACCTGGCCGCATGGAACGAGACAGACCCGAAGCGCCGCGCCCAGCTCATCGAGCGCGCCTGGGCCAGTGACGGCCGCTACGCCGACCCGATGCTGGCGGCCGAGGGCCACGCCGCTCTCGGCGAGATGGTGGCGGGCGTCCAGGCCAAGTTCCCGGGTCATCGCTTCCGCAGACGGAGCGGCGTCGACGCGCATCACGATCAGCTTCGTTTCGCCTGGGACCTCGTGGCTCCCGATGGGGCCGTGGTCGTCGCGGGCATCGACGTCGGGACCCTCACCGCAGACGGCCGGTTGGAGCGCATCACCGGCTTCTTCGGCGAAGCTCCGGCGTTGGCCGCGGCGTGAGTGCCCGGCGCCCACAGTACATGTGAGGTTGCTGAAGACCGTCGCCGCGAAGGGCTCGCGGCGACGGTCACGCAGCAGTCGCGGTCAGATCGCGCGCGCCACGCGCGTGGCGTCGAGGATCGCCTGGTGGACTCCTCGCGGCGCGACGCAGTCACCGACCGCGTAGAGCTCGGACACCCTGCCCTTCAGCGCGCGGTAGAGGCTGTCCGTCGACCGGCTGCCGGCCGCCATCACGACCGTGTCGACGGGCTCGATGCGCCGCTCGGCGCCTGAGTAGACGTTGGCGACGACCACCGTCGAGCCCTCGACGGCGCGGAGCTCGGTGCCCGGAGTGAGGACGACGCCCCGGGTGTAGAGGCGCCTGTAGAGCGGGGCGATCGAGGTGACCCCGATGTCCTGGCCCACGTAGAAGAGCGGCGAGATCACCTCGACGCGCTTGCCCTGCTCGAGGAGCAGCTCGGCGGTCGAGAGCGCCTCCTGCGTGTGCACGTCGTCGACCACGACCACGTTCGCTCCCACCTTCGCCTCGCCGGAGAGCACGTCGCGATTCGTCACGACGTGCTTGCCGTCGCAGCCCGGCAGCGGCGGGATGTGGGGGTGCGACCCCGTCGCGACGATGACGACATCCGGGCGTTCCGCCAGCACCGCGGACGGTGTGGCTTCGACGGCACGCCGGATTTTCACCGCGAGCTTCTCGACCTGGGCGACGAGAAAGCGGACGATGCCCGCGTACTCGGCGCGGGCAGGCGCGCGGGCGGCGAGCAGCACCTGGCCGCCGAGCTCCGCCGCCTTCTCGAACAGCACGACACGATGGCCGCGCGTAGCCGCCATGCGCGCCGCCTCCAGCCCGGCGACGCCGCCGCCGACTACGACGACCAACTTGCGCCTCGTCGCCGCGTGCACGTCGGCGAGCTCGGCCTCACGGCCGGTGGCGGGGTTCTGGACGCACGTCACCGGCTTGCCCTGGTAGATCCGGTCGATGCACCCCTCGTTCGCTCCGACGCACGTGCGGATGTCGTCGAGTCGACCCTCGCGCGCCTTTCGCGGCAGATCGGGATCGGCGATCAACGCGCGGGTCATGCCGACGACGTCGATGTCGCCCGCCGCCACGGCGCGGTCGGCGTGGACGGGATCGACGATGCGGCTCGCGTGGAAGATCGGCATCCCGGGCGCGGCGTGCTTGATGGCGGCCGCCAGCGGCACGTAGACGCCCGCGGCATAGCTCATGTTCGGCACGGCCGCCGCTTGAAGCGCGTAGGTGTGAGCGCCGCCGCCGATGATCGACAGGAAGTCGATCAGCCCGGATGCGGCCAGACGCCGCGCGATCTCCGCCATGTCCGCCGCCGTGAGCCCGCCGCGCGTGAGCTCGTCCCCGGAGATGCGGGCACCCACGACGAAGTCACTCCCGACTCGGCGCCGGATCTCGCGCAGCACCTCGACGCCGAAGCGCATCCGGTTCTCGAGGCTCCCGCCGTAGTCGTCGCGTCGCTCGTTGAAGAGGGGCGACCAGAACTGATCGATCAGGTGGTTGTGCGCCATCGAGATCTCGACCCCGTCGAGGCCGCCCTCCCGGCATCGGCGCGTTGCGTCGCCGAAGGCGCGCACGAGCTCGGCGATCTGCTCGCCCTCCAGCTCGTGTGGCACGTCGCGATGGACTCGCTCGGGGATCTGCGACGGCGCCAGCAGGACGCTCGCCTCCTCGCCGTCGGCCTGCGCCCGGCGGCCGAGGTGAGTCAGCTGGGTGAAGACGAAGCATCCGTGAGCGTGCACCGCGTCCGCGATCGCGCGGTAGGCCGGGATGATCGAATCGTCGTGATTGGCGATCTGCTTCCATGCGGCCGCCGGCGACGAAGGGTGCACGCTCGAGGAGCCGCCGAAGATCGTGAGGGCGCAGCCGCCGCGCGCCTTGGCCTCGTGATACCGCGTGAGTCGCGCGGCGGGCCGCCCGCCCTCGGCCATCGCCTCGGCGTGGCCCGAGGAGTAGATCCGGTTCTTGAGCGTCAGGCGGCCGACCGGGATCGGCGAAAACAGCGAGCGTAGCTCGGGAGCCATCGTCCCGCTACGCTACCACTGCTAGCGGATCAAGTCTTCGCCGGATCGCGCCGGCCGCTCTTGTGTCGAAGCCGCGGTCGGCGTGAGATCGATTCGGAGGCGTCCGGTCGCACACGGAGACGCTCTCCGCGCTCCTGGCATTGCACGCATGTCGTGACGCCGGGCAAGGCGCGCCGCCTGGCTACGGGGATGGTACCGCCGCATTCTTCGCAGGTTCCGTAACTGCCGTCGCGCACACGCTCCAGCGCGTTCGCCAGTTCCTTGGCGCGTCGAGACAAACGCTCGTGGCTCAGCGCGTCGAGGTTTCGCGATGCGACGACCTGAGCGTCCGCGAACATGTCGCCGACCAGCCGCGCGCCTTCCGAGCGTGCCTCGGCCATGGCGCAGTCGTGGCGCTCGAGGCGAACGAGAATCAGATCGAGCTCCCGGCGCAGCTGCCCCTCGGTGGTTAGATCCCGCATCTTGCCCCCCTGAGGAATATTTCGTGAATCGAGTCGACTCTGTGGGGCGAAGGACGGCGGCGTCAACAACGCGTTCGACCGCATCCTGAGCGGCTTCGCTGTGCCCGCGGACCGGCGGGCCGCTCGTTTTGCGAACATCCGTGTGGAGCGTCCGCTGACGCCGCCAGAACCGCGAGCGCCAGGCCCACGGCCGGGCGCAGACCGCATCGGCCCGTCACATTTTCACGATGTGGACAGCCGTGAAGATGTGGATTGCTGGCGCAGCCCTCTTGACATGGCTGCCGGAGCCCAACATCCTGGCTCGCGGCGAGGCCATGACGATGAGCGACTGGAGCAAGGTGACCAGGCCGATTCCCGTCCCGAACGAGTGGACGAAGCCCTTCTGGGAAGCGGCCAAGCGCGGCGTGCTGGCGTTGCAGCGCTGTCAGGCGTGCAAGCACTTCCAGCATCCGCCGTACGCCACGTGCGTGCGCTGCATGGCGATCGACCTGGCGTTCGAGCCCGTCAGCGGCAAGGGCGCCATTTACGCCTACACGATCATGTATCACGCCGGCGATCGGCGATTCGCCGCGGCCATTCCCTACGCCAGCATCATCGTCGAGCTCGACGACGCGCCCGGAGCGCTGCTGGCCGCGAATCTCCTGGAGGCTCCGTACACCGAGGCGAAAGTGGGACGTCGCGTCGAGGTGGTCTTCGAGCCGTTGAACGACGACATCACGTTGCCGCAGTTCCGGCTGGCGCGCGACGCCAGGTAGTTCCAAGGAGACCGACCGCATGTGGGAGCACCGGTGCAAGGTCGCGGTCAGCGGCGTGGGATTTTCCAAGGTGACGCGCTCGGCCGAGATCCCACTGGCCGCGCATGCCCTCGAGGCGGTCAAGGGCGCCGTGGAAGACTCGGGCCTCGCCATGTCGGACATCGATGGGCTCGCGACGTATCCGGAGCTGCCGGCAACGGGCCACGCGATGGTCGACGGCGTCACGGTCGTCTCCGTCAACTGCATGATGGCGATGCTGAAGCTCCCGAACCTCGCCTGGCACGTTCAGGTGGAGACCGTGAACATCGGCGGCGCCGTCCAGCAGGCCGTGAACGCGTTGCTCGCCGGAGTCTGCAAACACGCCGTGGTCTGGCGGGCGATGCACAACCCCAAGGGCACCTACCAGAACCTGCCGGGCACCTACGCGCAGGGCGCGGCGCAGTTCACGGCACCGTACGGGTTCGGCGGGCCCGGACAGGGCATGGCCGTCGCGTACACACGCTGGCTGGAGCGGTACAACCAGAACCGCGAGAAGATGGCGACGCTCGCGGTGACCCAGCGCCGGCACTCGCACCAGAACCCTCACGCGTACTTCTGCGGACAGCCGCTCACGCGCGAGGACTATCTGAATTCCCGGATGGTCGCCTACCCGTTCTGTCTCTACGACTGCGACATCCCCGTGCAGGGAGCCGTCGCGATCGTCCTCACCACCGCCGACCGCGCGCGCGATCTGAGGCCGCGCCCCGCGTACATCGCAGGCTACGGTCAGCGTCTGGCGTTCGAGGTGGCCGGACGCATCGGCAGCCTGTCGAGCTATATGGAAGGCGGCCGTAGCTCGTCACGTCTCACCTGGGAGCGGTCGGGCTTCTCCCCGAAGGACGTCGACGTGGCGCAGATCTATGATGGCTTCTCCGCGTCGGTGATCTACGGTCTGGAGTCGTACGGATTCTGCAAGGAGGGCGAAGCGCTCGACTTCATCCAGGACGGACGGATGGAGCTCGACGGTGAGCTCCCGCTGAACACGTTTGGCGGGAGCTTGAGCACGGGGCGCATCCATGGTCTCTGGCACATCATCGAGGGCGTGCTGCAAGCCTCGGGGCGCGCCGGCGAACGTCAGGTCGAGGACGTCAACGTCTCGTTCGTCGGCGCCAGCGCCCCGATCGTGCAGGGCACCACGTTCATTTTCGTCAGGGAGCCGTACTGACCCCCGTTCTCTTATCTACGTATCTACCCCTCGCTATCTACTAGATACAGCTCCCCGATACAGCTCCCCGGCCTATTGGATGGAGCTCTGCCGGCTGTCCAGTTCTTGCGGAAGAAATGGGACGCCGTGACTGGAATACGCGTCAGTTCGTCATAAAAAGTGCGCAGGACGTTGCGAACGATTGCTGGACGAGTGCGGCGCGGGCGCAGCGCGGGTAATCCCGCGCTGCGCCGCTTCCCCAGCTCGACGATATGACCTTCGAGCTCGATCTCTCCGGCCGGCGCGGTCACGGTGAGCGGTCGTCGTGCATTATCCCGTCGACCTGTGGAGGATGACATGACGAAGATTCGGACCTGCTCTTGAGGGCCGCTTCCACTCAGGCGGTCCTGGACCCGCACTGACGCGTCATGGGTGTCGCGAGCCACTTGCGCCGACATCCGTACGCGCTCGGATCGATCGCCCTCCTGATCGCGGTGATCGCTGGGGGAACCCTGGTGCTATCGCGGCCATGGCGATCCACCGTCGGCGCCCAGGGACGCAGCCCAGCCCCGCCGCGCATCCCGGTCGTTGCGGCCGCGGCAAGGACAAGCGACGTGGGGGTCTATCTCAAAGGGCTCGGGACGGTCACTCCCCTCAATACGGTCACGGTGAGGAGTCGTGTGGACGGCGAGCTGATCGGCGTCCACTACCAGGAGGGGCAGATCGTCCGCACCGGAGACCTGCTGGCGGAGATCGACCCGCGTCCTTTCCAAGCGCAGCTGACCCAGTTCGAAGGCCAGCTGGAGCGTGATCAGGCGCTGCTCGACAACGCCCGGCTCGATCTCAAGCGGTTCCAGGAGCTCGTCAAGACGGACGCGGTGCCGCGGCAGCAGCTGGACACCCAGGTGTCGCTGGTTCACCAGCTCGAGGGCACGGTCAAGAATGACCAGGGCCAGATCGACGCCACGAAAGTGCAGCTCGTCTACTGTCGCATCACCTCGCCCATCGCCGGCCGGGTGGGACTTCGTCTGGTGGACCAGGGGAACATCGTGCACGCCACGGATACCGGCGGCCTGGTCATCATCACCCAGCTCCAGCCGATCACCGTGATCTTCACGATCCCGGAGGACAGCATCCCGACGGTACTGGAGCAGCTGGGGCGGGGCGTCCGGCTTCCGGTGGAGGCTTATGACCGGGAGCAACGCAAAAGGCTCGCGGAGGGCGCGCTGCTCACCATCGACAACGAGGTCGATCCAACCACCGGCACGGTCCGTCTCAAGGCCCAGTTCCCGAACACCGACAACCGGCTGTTTCCCAGCCAGTTCGTCAATGCGCGCCTCCGCATCGAGACCCGGCGCGGCGCGACGGTGGTGCCGACCGCGGCTATCCAGCAGAGCCCGCGGGGGTCGTTCGTCTTCGTGGTGCGGCCCGACCGGACGGTCGGGGTCCGCCAGGTCGGCGTCGGGGTGACGGACGGTGACGACGTGTCGATCGAGCAGGGGCTACAGGTCGGGGAGCAGGTCGTGGTCGAAGGCGCCGAGCGGCTCCGCGACGGAGCGGCCATCGCGCTTCGGAACGGCCCGTGAACCTGTCGCGCCCGTTCATCTTGCGGCCGGTCGCGACGACCTTGCTCATGGCCGCGCTGCTGCTGGGGGGCGCCCTGGCTTATCGCCTGCTCCCGGTCTCCGCCCTTCCCCAGGTGGACTACCCGACCATCCAGGTCTTCACGTTCTATCCGGGGGCGAGCCCCGACGTGATGGCGTCGTCGGTCACCGCGCCGCTCGAGCGGTTCCTCGGCCAGATGCCCGGGCTGAATCAGATGACCTCGACCAGCTCGAGCGGCAGCTCGGTGATCACACTGCAATTCACGCTGAGCCTCGGTCTCGACGTGGCCGAGCAGGAGGTACAGGCGGCGATCAACTCGGCGCTGACGCTCTTGCCGCCCGACCTTCCGAACCCGCCCGTGTACAGCAAGGTCAATCCGGCCGACACGCCGATCCTCACACTCGGGCTGACGTCGGCGACCGTGCCGCTGCCCCAGGTCGAGGACCTGGCCGATACGCGGCTCGCCCAGAAAATCGCTCAGCTCCCCGGGGTGGGTCTCGTCAGCATCAGCGGCGGGCAGCGGCCCGCGGTGCGGGTGCAGGCCAACCCGGCCGCGCTCTCGGCCTACAGCCTCACCCTCGAGGATCTGCGCGGCGCGGTGGCGGCCGCCAACGTCAACCAGGCCAAGGGCAGCTTCGACGGGCCGCGCCAGTCCTCGGTCATCGGGGCCAACGACCAGCTCCTGACGAGCCGGGACTACAAGCCGCTGATCATCGCCTACCGCAACAACGCCCCGGTCACGCTCGAGAACGTGGCCGACGTGATCGACGACGCCGAGAACGTACGCCAGGCGGCCTGGATGAACGGCACGCCGGCGGTCATCCTGAACATCCAGCGTCAGCCCGGCGCCAACGTGATCGCCGTCGTGGACCGCATCCAGCGGCTCTTGCCGCAGCTACGGGCCTCCTTGCCGGCGACGGTCGACGTGGCGGTGCTCACCGACCGCACCGTGACGATCCGGAGCTCGGTGAAGGACGTCCAGTTCGAGCTGATGCTGTCGGTGGCCCTGGTCGTGCTGGTCATCTTCCTCTTCCTCCGTACCGTTCCGGCCACCGTCATCCCGGCGGTCGCGGTCCCCCTCTCGCTCGTGGGGACCTTCGGCGCGATGGTGCTCCTGGGCTTCAGCCTGAACAACCTGTCACTGATGGCGCTGACCATTGCCACCGGCTTCGTAGTGGACGACGCCATCGTCATGATCGAAAACATCGCGCGCTACATCGAGGCGGGCGACCCCCCGCTCCAGGCTGCGCTCAAGGGAGCCGAGCAGATCGGCTTCACGATCATCTCCCTCACCGTCTCGCTGATCGCTGTGCTCATCCCGCTCCTCTTCATGGCCGACGTGGTGGGTCGCCTGTTCCGCGAGTTCGCGGTCACCCTCGGCATCACGATCCTCATCTCCGCGGTGGTGTCGCTGACCCTCACGCCGATGATGTGCGCCCGGCTGCTCCGCCACACGCCCCCCGAGCGGCAGGGCCGGCTCTACCGGTGGTCCGAGCGCGCGTTCGATCGGATCATCGCGGGCTATGGCACGAGCTTGCGCTGGGTGCTCGGCCACCAGCCGGCGACCCTCGCGGTGGCGGCCGCGACCCTCGGGCTCACCGTGATGCTGTACGTGGTAGTGCCGAAGGGGTTCTTCCCGGTGCAGGACACCGGGGTCATCCAGGGCATCTCGGAAGCGCCGCAGACGATCTCGTTCCCGGCAATGGCCGCGCTGCAGCAGGCCCTGGCCTCGGAGATCCTGAAAGACCCGGCGGTCGAGAGCCTGTCCTCGTTCATCGGGGTGGACGGCACGAACGTCACCGTCAACAGCGGGCGGATCCTCATCAACCTGAAGCCGCTCGCCCGTCGCGGGGTGAGCGCGAGCGACGTGATCCGCCGCCTCCAGCCCGCGCTGGCCCGGGTCGAGGGCATCCAGCTCTTCATGCAGCCGGTGCAGGATCTCACCGTCGAGGATCGGGTGAGCCGCACGCAGTACCAGTACAGCCTCGAGGACCCGGATGGGCGCGAGCTCAGCCTCTGGGCCCCGCGCCTCGTGGACGCGCTGCGCGCGCGACCGGAGCTGGCCGACGTCAGCAGCGACCAGCAGGACCAGGGACTCGGCACCGCGCTCGTGGTCGACCGCAGCACCGCTTCGCGGTTCGGCATCAGTCCCCAGGCGATCGACAACACGCTCTACGACGCCTTCGGCCAGCGCCAAGTGTCCACGATGTTCACGCAGCTGAACCAGTACCGGGTGGTCCTCGAGGTCAAGCCCGAGTTCCGCCGGAGCGCGGGAGCCCTCCGGGACATCTACGTCACCGGTGCGAGCGGTGGGCAGCCGGTGGCGGTGCCGCTCGACACCATGATCCGGGCGTATCCCACCACGGCTCCCCTCGTGGTGTCGCGCCAGGGGCAGTTCCCGGCGGTGACCCTGTCCTTCAACCTGGCCCCCAGGGCGGCCCTCGGCGATGCGGTCGCGGCGGTGGAGGCGACGACTCGCCAGCTCGGGCTGCCCGCGAGCATCCAGGGGAGCTTTCAGGGGACGGCGCAGGCGTTCCGGGCCTCGCTGGCCAACGAGCCGCTGCTCATCGCGGCCGCGCTGGTGGCGGTCTACATCGTGCTGGGCGTGCTCTACGAGAGCTACATCCACCCGCTCACGATCCTGTCCACGCTGCCCTCGGCGGGAGTGGGAGCGATCCTCGCGCTGCTGGTCTCCCGGGAGGATCTGACCGTGATCGCGCTGATCGGCATAATCTTGCTGATCGGCATCGTGAAGAAGAACGCGATCATGATGATCGACTTCGCCCTGGAGGCGGAGCGGCGGCAGGGCGAGAGCCCCGGTGACGCCATTTACCAGGCCTGCCTGTTGCGGTTCCGCCCGATCATGATGACCACGATGGCGGCCCTGCTGGCCGCGCTGCCGCTCGCCCTGGGGAGAGGGGTGGGCTCCGAGCTACGCCGGCCCCTCGGCATCGCGATCGTGGGCGGGCTTCTCGTGAGCCAGCTGCTCACGCTCTACACCACGCCGGTGATCTATCTCGCCTTCGATCGGCTCGCGCGACGTTTCCGGGGTGATGCGGGAGACTCGGCATGAACATCTCCGCGCCCTTCATCATGCGGCCGGTGGCCACCACGCTGCTGACGATCGGCCTCGCCTTGAGCGGGATCCTCGCCTGGGGCCTGCTCCCGGTCTCTCCGCTGCCCCAGGTCGACTTCCCGACGATCCAGGTGAGCTCGACCTTGCCGGGTGCGGAGCCGGACACGATGGCGACGTCGGTGGCGGCGCCGCTGGAGAGGCAGTTCGGTCACATCGCGGGCCTCACCGAGATGACATCGACCAGCTATCTCGGCTCGACGAGCATCGCGCTGCAGTTCGACCTGTCCCGGAACATCGACGGCGCTGCCCGCGACGTGCAGGCCGCCATCAACGCGGCCCGCGGCTACCTGCCACCCAACCTCCCCAACAACCCGAGCTACCGCAAGGTCAATCCGGCCGACGCGCCGATCATGATCGTGGCCCTGACCTCGGACACGCTCAGTCGTGGCCGGATGTACGACACGGCCTCCAGCATCCTGCAGCAAAAGCTCTCCCAGCTACCCGGTGTCGGCCAGGTCATCGTGGGCGGCAGCTCGCTGCCGGCGGTACGGGTGGAGATGAATCCCACCGCGCTCAACCAGTACGGCATCGCGCTCGAGACGGTCCGAGGCGCACTTGCCGCGACCACCCAGTACCGGCCCAAGGGCCAGCTCGGCGACGAGGCGCGGACCTCGGAGATCGCGTCCAACGATCAGCTCCTCAAGGCCTCGGAGTACGCCCCGGTGATCGTGGCCTTTCGATCGGGTCGGCCGGTGCGGCTCAGCGATGTGGCCCAGGTCGAGGACTCGGTCGAGGACGTGCGGACGGCCGGGCTCGCGAACGGGCGGCCCGCGGTGCTGCTGGTGATCTTCCGGCAGCCGGGAGCCAACATCATCGACACGGTTGATGGAGTGCGGGCCCTGCTCCCCGCGCTTCAGGCCGAGATTCCGGGGGCTATCACGATGTCGGTGGTGATGGACCAGACCCAGACCATCCGCGCCTCGCTGCACGACGTCGAGCTGACGCTCGTGGTCTCTGTATTGCTCGTGACGCTGGTCGTGTTCGCGTTTCTTCGGAGCATCCGCGCCACCCTGATTCCCGCGGTGGCTGTGCCGGTCTCGCTAGTGGGCACCTTCGGGGTCATGTACGTGCTGCGCTACAGCCTCGACAACCTGTCGCTCATGGCGCTGACCATCGCGACCGGCTTCGTGGTAGACGACGCCATCGTGGTCTTGGAAAACGTGGCGCGGCATCGGGCGGCCGGCCTCTCCCCGCTCGAGGCGGCGCTCCGCGGAGCCCGCGAGATCGGCTTCACGGTGCTGGCCATCAGCCTCTCGCTGGTGGCGGTCTTCACGCCCATCCTCTTGATGAGCGGCCTGGTGGGCCGCCTCTTCCGGGAGTTCGCGATGACGCTCTCCGCGGCGATCGCGATCTCGCTGCTGGTCTCGCTGACCACCACCCCGATGATGTGCGCCACCCTCCTCGGCCGGGAGGCGAACGGCGAGCACGGCCGCCTCTACCGTACGAGCGAGAGGGCCTTCGAGTGGATGCGACGCCGCTACGAGACGAGCCTCGCGTGGGTGCTCCGGCATCCCCGCGGCGTCCTCATCGTGACCCTCCTGACCGTGGCGCTGAACGGCTACCTGTTCTGGGTGGTGCCCAAGGGATTCTTTCCTCAACAAGATACGGGGCGGCTGCAGGGCGTCATCCAGGCGGCGCAGGACATCTCGTTCCAGGCGATGCAGGCCAAGCTCACCGCAATCGTCGACATCATCGGGCACGACCCGGCGGTCGCGAACGTGGTGGGATTCACGGGTAGCCAGGGCAACGGGCCCAGCACCGCCACCAACACCGCGCGCATGTTCGTCATGCTGAAGCCGCTCGCGGAGCGCAAGATCAGCGCCGATCAGGTGATCTCGAGGCTGCGCGGGCGTGTGGCCGGCGTGCCGGGCGCCCCCGCCTTCTTCCAGGCAGTGCAGGACGTCCGCGCGGGCGGCCGCATGGGGAACGCGCAGTACCAGTACACGCTCCAGGGGAACGACGTCCGGGAGCTCAACGCGTGGGGGCCGCGGGTCGCCGAGCGCCTCCGCACGCTGCCGCAGCTCGTCGATCTGAGCAGCGATCAACAAGACGGGGGGCGGCAGTCGTCGCTGGTGATCGACCGGGCCACCGCATCGCGCCTCGGCATCACGCCGCAGCTCATCGACGACACGCTCAACGACGCCTTCGGCCAGCGCCAGATCGCGATCATGTACAGCCCGCTCAACCAGTATCACGTGGTGATGGAGGTCGAGCCGCGCTTCTGGCAGCGCCCCGAGACCCTGCAGGACATCTATCTGCCGTCCTCCAAGGGCGGCATGGTGCCGCTCAGCGCGTTCAGCCGATACGAACCCACCCGGACCGCGCTCGCGGTGAACCACCAGGCGCAATTCCCGTCGGTGACGCTGACCTTCAACCTGGCACCGGGCGTCGCGCTGGGAGACGCGGTGACCGCGATCGAAGCCGCGGTGCGTCCGCTTGGGCTCCCCGCCAGCATCCAGGCCAGCTTCCAGGGCACCGCGCAAATCTTCCAGGCCTCGCTCGCGAACGAGCCTCTGCTGATCGCCGCGGCGCTCCTCGCGGTCTACGTCGTCCTCGGGGTGCTCTACGAGAGCTACATCCACCCGCTCACCATCCTGTCCACGCTGCCGTCGGCCGGGGTGGGCGCGCTGCTGGCCCTGCTGGCGTTCCGCACCGACCTGACCGTCATCGCCCTGATCGGCATCCTGCTCCTGGTCGGCATCGTGAAGAAGAACGCGATCATGATGATCGACTTCGCCCTGGAGGCGGAGCGAGGCGAGGGCAAGAGCCCGGCGGAGGCGATCTACCAGGCGTGTGTGCTGCGCTTCCGGCCGATCATGATGACGACGATGGCCGCGCTCCTGGGTGCGCTGCCCCTGGCCCTCGGGCGTGGCATCGGGTCGGAGCTGCGCCGGCCGCTCGGGATCGCCATCGTGGGTGGGCTCATCGTGAGCCAGGCGCTGACGCTCTACACGACGCCGGTCGTGTATCTCTACCTGGACCGCGTACGGCTGTGGTGGGCGCGCGGGCGCGCCGGACACGGGTGGCCGCTCGCGCCCGCCGCAGCGGATGCGCCTCAGCCGTGAGGCGCCGCACGGTCCGCGGGCGTCTCGGCGGCCCGCTCGCGCTCGCCTCGGCGTTGCTCGTGCTCGTGAGCGCTTGCACCGTGGGCCCCAACTACGTGAGGCCGTCGATGATCAGCCCCGACGCCTACAAGGAGCTCGACGGCTGGAAGATCGCCCGGCCTCGGGACGGTCTGGCCCGCGGGGCCTGGTGGGAGATCTTCGGCGATCCCCAGCTGAACGCCCTTGAGGCGCGCGTCAGCATCTCGAACCAGAACCTCGCGGTGGCGGAGGCGCAGTATCGGGAGGCCCGGGCGCTCGTGCGTGAGGCGCGCGCCGCGTATTTTCCGACCGTGACGCTCGCGCTGGGCTACACGCGGTCGCGTCAATCGACCACGTTCGTCTTCGGGGCAACGGGGGGATCATCCAGCGGCACGTCCGCGGGCAGCACGACGTCTACCGGGACGTCGGGATCGTCAGGATCCTCGGGCGGCGCCCGATCGGACTTCGAGGCGGGCCTCGACTTCTCGTGGGAGCTGGACGTCTGGGGACGAATCCGCCGCACGGTGGAGTCGAACCGGGCCGCCGCTCAGGCGAGCGCAGGAGACCTGGAGTCGGCGCGCCTGAGCTTCCAGGCAGAGCTGGCCCAAGACTACTTCCAGCTGCGCACCCTGGACGCCCAGAAGCAGCTGCTCGACGATACGGTCGCCGCCTTCGAGAAGTTCCTCCGCCTGACCCAGGATCGGTTCACGAGCGGGGTGGCGTCCCAGGCGGACGTGGTGCAGGCGGAGACACAGCTCAAGACCACCCAGGCTCAAGCCATCGACGTGGGCGTCCAGCGCGCGCAGCTCGAGCACGCCATTGCGATCCTCATGGGGCAAGCGCCATCCACCTTCTCGCTGCCCCCGACGCCGCTCACCGCCACCCCGCCCGCGATTCCGGTCGGCGTGCCGTCCGAGCTGCTCGAGCGGCGGCCGGACATCGCCGGCGCCGAGCGCCGGGTGGCGGCCGCGAACGCCCAGATCGGAGTGGCGGTGGCCGCGTTCTATCCGACCATCACCCTGAACGCCTCGAGCGGCTTCGAGAGCTCGAGCCTCGCAAAGTGGTTCACCGCGGCGAGTCACTTCTGGTCGGTTGGGCCGGGAATCTCGCAGACCGTGTTCGACGGAGGGCTGCGGCATGCGCAGACGGACGCGGCCCGCGCGGCCTACGATGCGACCGTCGCGACCTACCGGCAGACCGTGCTGACCTCGTTTCAGGGGGTGGAGGACAACCTGGCCGCTCTCCGCATCCTGGAGGAGGAGAACGGTGTCCAGGACGAGGCGGTGAAGGCGGCGCGCAAGTCCGTGGATCTGACCACGAACCAGTACAAGGCAGGCACCGTCAGTTACCTCAACGTGATCACCGTCCAGACCATCGCGCTGACCGACGAGATCACCGCGATCCAGATCCGCGGCCGGCGGATGGCGGCCGCGGTCCTGCTCGTCCAGGCCCTCGGCGGCGGCTGGACGGCGGCCGAGCTCCCGTCCTCCGCGGACGTGACGAAGCGGGAGGATCCGGCGCCGAAGGCGCCATGAGACGGATCGCGCGGCCGTGGGGAGGAGCGAGGTCCGCGCGAGGATCGTAGTAGGCGGCCCTTTGCTGGGAAGCGTCGCCTTCGGCGTGCGCGCTCTGCGCGAGCGCAGGCAGACAAAACTCCTCGGCGATGGCCCTGCCCACGAACTTGTCGAAGAACTCGAGAGCGCCGCCGCGAGGAAGGACGGGCGCAGGAGGCTTCCTACGGCGTCGCTTCAGATCACGCCTGACGTCGCCCCTTATAGTTCTCGGACCCGGCCGCTTGTCAAGGCGCTTCCACACCATAATACGTCGCGTCAGCTGCCTCGCCTGCCGCCAGAGTCTGACCCGGTGCCCACCGACCGTGTGATCGGCCGCGGTGGCGCGCGTGGGCGCCGCCGCCGAGCCCGTCACCTGCGTCATCGCATCTCTTGGACGACTCGCGCCGCGGCGTCATCTCGAGGTCCAGTCGCCCGTCGACTTTCACCGGCGCCCCCAGCGCGGGCAGCCGGCCGAGCTGGGCCGAAGGTCACCACAAAGCGGAACCTCGATGATGAACATGAGGCGACGAAGAAAGCGAGACTCTGAATAGCTTCGTAGCCACGTCACGCTTGGCCATTGCCCGCGGCCCACGCGCGTTCGAGTCCTGACACGACGACCTCAATCGCTGTCCTGTCTTGTCCGTCATTGGACGAGCGCCGATTTCCGCCGCTTGCATGCTCATTCGTCACCTCCTCCAGCTGTCACGAGCTCCGGAGACGAAAACTGGCTTCGCCACATCTTTCCTCCTCTCGACGTTGATACGCGCTTGCGGTTCGTCGGCGTGGACATCTCACACGCCGACTGAGGTCGTAGAAGATCTCGGCAGAAATGCGCACGTGGCGTCGCTGTACGTCGACGCGGCGAGCATATGCTCACGCTCGAAGAGATGGGCCCGTGGACGAGTCCCGGGACCGTACCCGTGAAGCGAGTAGAGCCTGCGGTTGCGGAACTCGATCTCGCCGATCCGAACCTCGTCATCGCGAATCTCGACCTCGGGCACGCGGAGCGCTCGCCGCAGCATCACAAGACCGGCGAGGATCTGGTCGAGTCGACGCTCTCCGCGTCGCAGCAAGAACGTGCAGGAGCTCGAGGTCCTTTCGCACTCTTACTGATCACGTCCTCCTCTTAACGTTGGTACGCGCTTGCGGATCTTGGGCGTGGACATCTCGCGCGCCGACTGAGGTCGCGGAAGATCTCGGCAGGAACGCACACGTGGCGTCGCTGTCACGTTCTTGCCGAAAGGACGAAGGGCCGCAGCGGCGGCCCGAATTAGGTCGTCTGAATGATTGACTCGCTGCGAGCCTCGGCGATCGAGAGCCAGCGATCGGGCCTCTGTCGTCCAAAAGACAAGGAGCATCACGACATTCTTTAGTGATGCGGCATAGGAGGAGATGATGACCACCCCGTTGATCGTTCAGCAGACCATGCCCGGCTCGCGAGGCGAACATGATCTGCAGGAGCGGTACGGCAACCGGAAACGAGCCGAAGGCTTTTACAAGAATCAGATGCTCACCTATCTCAACCCGCAGATGCGTACCTTCATCGCCCGTCAGGAGATGCTCTTCCTCTCCACCGCCGACGGTCATGGCGAATGCGACGTCAGCTTCCGGGCCGGGGAGGCGGGTTTCGTCCACGTCCTCAACGAGAAGATCCTTGTCTACCCGGAGTACCGCGGTAACGGGGTCACGGCCAGCCTGGGCAACATCGCCGAGAACCCCCACGCGGCCCTGCTCTTCGTCGACTTCATGCGGGACAAGGTCGGGCTGCACGTCAATGGCGCGGCCCGGATCCTCTCGAACGAGGAGCTGTTGGCCAGCCCCGATTTCTCCGCGGCTCTGCGAGCAGATATCGCTGAGACGGGCGGGCGCCGGCCCGAGCGGTGGGTGCTGGTCACGGTCGAGGAGGCGTACATCCATTGCTCCAAGCACATCCCCCGCATGGAGAAGGTCGCGGAGGAAGCGCGCCAGTGGGGCACCGATGATGTGCGCGCCAAAGGCGGCGACTATTTTCAGGCCAAATCTGCGCCTCGAAGATGATGACCACCCCGTTGAGCATCCAGGAGTTGAGCATCGAAGAGAGGACCAAGGGCCAGGCGATCTGCCCCTACTGCGGGGTAGGCTGTCGGCTCTTGATGGAGTCGGCCAACGGCGAGCTGATCCGTGTCACAGGGGTGGCCGATGCGCCGGCCAACCTGGGGGGCATCTGCGCCAAGGGGGCGACCCTAGCTGAGGTGATCCACACGCCCGACCGCCTGATGCAACCCCACGTGCGCCCGGCGCGCAGCAAGGAACTCCGGCCGGTGAGCTGGGCGGACGCGCTTGGCTGGACGGCGGCGCGGTTCCGGGAAATCATCGACCGGCATGGTCCGGACGCGGTGGCCTTCTACGGCAGCGGCCAGCTCGACGGTGAGGCGAGCTATCTGGCCGTGAAGTTGTTCAAGGGGTCGATCGGCACGAACAACACCGACTCCAACAGCCGGCTGTGCATGGCGTCGGCCGTGACGGGCTACCAGACGAGCCTCGGCGCCGACGGCCCGCCGTGTTGCTACGCCGACATCGACCTGAGCGATTGCGTGGTCGTCTGGGGCAGCAACATGGCGGACGCCTTCCCCGTGACCTTCAACCGGGTCAAAGCCCACCTCAAGGCGAAGCCCGGCGTCGAGCTGATCGTGGTCGATCCGCGGCGGACCAACACCGCCAATTACGCCACGCTCTACGTCCCCGTTGCGCCTGGCGGCGACATCCCGCTGATGAACGCCGTCGGCCGGCTCCTGCTCGAGCGCGGCGCCGTGGATCACGACTTCGTCGCTGCCCACACCGAGGGCTTCGCGGTCTACCGCGATTTCCTCCTTCACGCCGACTGGGAAGGACTGGTCTCGGCCGCGGGCGTCCCCGAGGCGCTCATCCGGGAGCTGGCCGACCGGCTCGCACGCTCGCGCGCGCTGCTGACGTTTTACTGCCAGGGGTTGAACCAGAGCACCGTCGGCATGTGGAAGAACAACAGCATCATCGACCTTCATCTCTTGACCGGGCAGATCGGGAAGCCGGGTGCGGGGCCGTTCAGCCTGACCGGGCAGCCGAACGCGATGGGGGGCCGAGAAACCGGGCTGCTGGCGCAGGCGCTGCCGGGTTACCGGTTCTCCG
>WNGJ01006641.1_pt1 | contig 30754 bp, 26 predicted proteins | sample 5400611 | NCBI WGS metagenome assembly WNGJ01 (sample SAMN13153375, study PRJNA577476) | soil metagenome | isolation source: 40 cm soil or saprolite under Garry oak tree replicate 1 | place: USA:California | collected 2016-06-15
CGGCTTGACGCAGAGCGGTTCGACCTGGTCCTCTGCACTGAGGTGCTCGAGCACGTGCGTGAGCCGGCACTAGCCGTTGATGCTCTTTGCCGGCTTTGCGCTCCGGGCGGACGCGTCGCGGTCACAGTTCCCGACGGCGCGCAGGACTCGTGGGAAGGGCACGTCAACTTTTGGGATGAGGACGAGTTTCGTGCCTTTCTCGCCCCTCACGCTCTCGTAAGCATCGACCGGATCGAGGGTGGACGAACTTTCCTCGCTTGGCTCGCGCCCGGCGAGCGTTAACAGTTCGCTCCACTCGAGCTGCTTGCGATCCGGTATCAGCTCGAGACCTTCCAGAGCCGGAAACGCTCGATCTGTTGCATGCATGAGAAGCCTTCCGCCTGCATCACGCGAAGGAAGGCTGCTTCCGCTTCGTGATGCATGGGGTTCGAGGTATTGCGAACAAAGGGCGAAAGCTCTGCGAGGACCCCGTTCGGTCGAATTGACTGCAGGAGGTTCGCGAGGATCTCCTCGAGCGACTCGAGGTGCTCGAGGACATCAATCGCGCAAACAGCGTCGTACGCGCCGGGGGCGAGGGGCGTCCATTGGTCGAGGACACGCATCCGGTCCTGAAGGCCGTACTTCTCGATCCGGAATCGGACGAAGTCTTTCTGTAACGCCGACTGTTCGACCAAGTCCACGCGATGGCCTCTTGCGGCGAGTGCAAGCGCGAGATTGCCAGTGCCGCCGCCGAAGTCGAGGACGTCGGTCGCAGCGCCGATGTAGGCCCCGAGCACGTCGGCCACCCCCTCGCCGTCATGCACGGCGTTGGCAAAGAGATAGGTCCTCGAGGAGAGATAGAACCAATCTTCGTTGTGCAACGCCCGCGGCAAAGCGTGCCACTCGGATCGGAAGCTCTCGTGCCTCCGCCGTATCAGAGCATGAACCTGATTGCGCTCGAGGCCCGTGTACTCGACTAGGTCCTGCACGATGTCGACCGATCTTCCTCCGAGATCGATTTCAGGCGGCGCATCGACCTCTTCTCGGCGATGGGGGTATAAGAGGAGATGCGCTCCTAGTCGTGCGAGCACCCCGCCGACGGCAATCGCAGCGTGGTCAGCAAGGGTGTGGGACGTAATGCGGATGCGTAGCCGGGTCACGGGCGGAAGCGAGTGGAAAGATAGCGGCGCGGAAGACGCAGCGGGCGCGGCGCTGGGCTGCGAGGCTGGGCGGTGAGCCTCGTGCACGGGAATCCTTCGATAGACGTCGTAATCACAACGCGCCAGGGCTGGGAGTTCACGGAACGGTGCTTGAAGCATCTCCGTGCGCAGACCATTCCACACACTGTCATCGTCTCGGACGGCGCTTCGACGGACGGGACGCCGGAGCGCATCCGCGCGCTCTTTCCCGAGGTTGCTCTGGTAGCTCATGCCAATGATCCCGGCTATGCAGCCGCCACAAATCATGGAGTCGCCGCCGGTAGCAGTGACATGATCCTGCTCCTGAACAACGACGCCTTTTGCCGGCCGACCTTCCTCGAGCACGTACTTGAGTCGTTCCAAAGCGACGAGCGAGTCGGCGCGGTCGCGCCTGTGACAGTGCGATCCGATGAGCGGACGATTGACAGCGTCGGGCTAACGCTCGATGCGACGTTGGCACCCTTCTTCAGGCTTGCCGGAAGGCCGCTCGAAGAGGCAGCGTCCGTCCGACCGCTCCTCGTGTCGCCCGGCGGCGGCGCCGATGCCTATCGCCGTTCCGCCTGGAGCGAGGCAGGTGGCTTTGAAGAGCGCCTCTCGTTCTACGGCGCCGACATCGATCTAGGGCTTCGCCTCCGCGCACTCGGATGGAGGGCAGTTGCCGCACCTGACGCCGTTGCACTCCATCTCCGCTCGGCGACAAGCGGGCATCGATCACAGCGCGCCCGCGAGTCCGGTGGATGGGCGCGGGGATTTCTCCTTCGGCGCTGGAGCATCCTAAAAAGTCGTGCCGTCGTCCGCGCCCTCGCCACCGAGGCCGTTGTGGCCATCGCGGACATGGCGCTCTCGCGGGACAGTGTCGCGGTCCGGTCGCGAGTCCGCGGCTGGAGGTCTGCCCGTGGTCTACCACGCCGAAGCCTCCCTCCCGGCACTGTCGATCCGGATATCGGATTCGTTGAGAGCCTTCGGCTCCGGTGGGCTGTCAGGTGACGTCTAGCGGGGCGGTCGCCGGTGACATCGCGTTCGCTGAAAGGTCGCGTCTCCGCTGGCGCAGCTATTCGGGAGGCGGGGTCTCACGCACGTAGGTCTCAACCTCGTCTTCCTCGTCCCGGGCGAGTCGAGCGGGCCCGAGACGTATGTGCGCGAACTGCTCCCCGCCCTCCTCGACGAGCGCCCCGATCTCCGCGTCACTGCATTCATCAACCGCGAGGCCTCGGAAGCCCGGGACGGCCCGTGGCGCGGGCTCGTGCCCTCCGTGACCGTTCCGGTCCGCGCGCGCAGGCGCACCGGTTGGGTATGGGGCGAGCAGCAGCTTCTGCCGCGACTCGCGCAGCGTGCCGGTGTCAATGTGCTGCACAGCCTCCTCAACACCGGACCTGCGTCGGGATCGTTTCATCGCGTCGTCACGATCCACGACCTCATCTACCAGATCCATCCGGCCGCTCACAGTCTCGCGCGAACCGTCGCTATGCGCATCCTCGTACCGCTCGCGGCACGCAGTGCGCACCGGATCATCGTCCCGTCCGAGACGACGCGACGAGACGTGATTCGGCTGCTCGGAGTCGACGCGTCGAAGATCGACCTCGTCCCGCAGGGCGTCGGGATGACGACTCCACGACGGACCGAGTCGGAGGAGCTGCTGCGAGGCCGCTACGAGCTCGGCACGCGGCCGATCGTCCTCACGCTCTCTTTGAAACGGAAGCACAAGAACCTCGAGCGGCTGATCGAAGCGCTTGCGCTCATCCCGCACGAGAGGCGGCCGGTTCTCGTCCTCGCCGGCCACCCGACGGCGTATGAGCAGACGCTGCGCGAGCATGCAACGCGGCTCGGTGTCGCCTCCGACACCCGCTTTCTTCCCTGGGTCCCCGCGGAGGAACTCGAGGGCCTCTATCGGTCGGCGACCGCCTTCGTTTTCCCGTCGCTCTACGAAGGCTTCGGCCTCCCGGTGCTCGAGGCGATGACGCGAGGTGTGCCCGTGGCCTGCTCGGACCGCGGTGCGCTGGCCGAGGTTGCGGACGCCGCCGCGCTCATCTTCGATCCGGAACGACCTCACGAAATTGCCGCTGCGATCGAACGCCTGCTTGCCGATGCGGGCGAGCGCGAGCGGCTCGCGCGGATGGGCCGCGTGAATGCGGCACGCTACTCGTGGGCGGAAACGGCGCGAGGGACGCTCTCGAGTTACGAGACAGCGCTCGTGTACTCGCGCACAACGACCTGAAGAGAATTCTCGAGGGACATGCGCGCCGCGTTGCGACGGAACCAGTCGAGCGTCGACGCGCGCAGCGCCTCGCCGCCGTCGCGTACGCGCGCGATCGCCTCGGCGAGGTCCTCTGCGCTCGCGGAAGTTGCGAGCGCGCCGTTAACACCGTCCTTGATGAGCTCGGTCGCTGCGTTGTCGGCCCCGCGAACGACGACGCTCGGCACACCGCGCGCCGCCGACTCGATGACGACGAGGCCGTAACCCTCGCGCTGCGAGGGAAGAACGAAGCAAAGCGCCGTCGATAGCGCACGCTCGAGCACGTCCTCGGCGACGAAACCAGGCGCGCGCACGCGATCCCCGAGCCGATGGACTGCGATCGCCTCCAGCACCTTTCCGCGTTCCGGGCCATCGCCGTAGATCTCCGCGTGCAACTCGGGTAACCGAGCCAGCGCCGGCACGAGCGCCGCCACTCGCTTTTCGGGGATGTGCCGTCCCGCGAACACGACGAGCGGCTTCGCCTCTGCCGGCTCCTCGGGCGCCGGCGGTCCTCCGTACTGCCCGTCGAGGCGCGTCAGTTCCCCCTGCAGCCCGAGCTCGTGCAGTCGGCTCTCGTGCAGCCGCGAGAAGCAGAACGCGCGTTGCGGCACGCGCAGGCACGCCTGCTGGATTCGCCAGCCGATCGCGCCCCCAATTCGTCCGAGGTACTCGCGCCAGTAGCCGCGCGTCCAGACCTCGTGCCAATCGACGAGAAGCCGGAAGCCGCCGCGCCTGCCCACGGCTGCCGCCGCGAGGAGGGAGAAGTATGGGAACGAGGCGGTGTGGACGACGTCGTAGCGCCTCCTGTGCCGGAGCAGGTGGACAAGCACGCCGAGTCCGAAGAGCACCGGCGGCAGGATCCGGCGTCTCCCGTGGGCGTACAAGTCCATCCGGGGCGAGACGACCCGGACGCGCACCCCCGGCACTGCCGGATCGGCCCCTCGCGCCCACTGTCGGCGGGTGAGGAAGGTAACCTCGTGACCGCCGGAGGCCAACCGTTCGGCCAGGTTCCGGTACCACCGTTCGGCCCCGCCGATCGTGAAGGGGTAGAGGCAGTCGTAGACGATGCAGACGCGCACGAGGCACATCCTTCCAGTCCGAGAGAGCGAAGGCATTCAGCGCAGCAGCGCCGCGAAGCCTCGCGTCTCCGTCGTCATCCCCTGTCTCGACGAGGCGGAGACGATCTCGGAATGCGTGACAAGCGCCCGCACCGTGCTCGACGAAAGCGCGCTGGAGGGCGAAGTCATCGTCGTGGACAACGGCTCGACGGACGGGAGCGGCGATCTTGCGCGTGCCGCCGGGGCGCTCGTCATCGAGGAGCCGCGGCGCGGTTATGGAAGCGCGTATCTCGCAGGCCTCGCCGTCGCCCAGGGCGACTACATCGTCATGCTGGATGCCGACCTGACTTACGACTTCCGCGAGATTCCACGCTTCGTGCAAGCGCTCGACGACGGCGCGCAGCTCGTGGTCGGTAACCGCATGAGCAGCATCGCCCCCGACGCGATGCCGCTGCTGAGCAGGCTTGGCAACCCGCTGCTGTCCGGCTTCCTCAACGTGGTCCACCGGACGAATGTGCACGATGCTCACTGCGGCATGCGCGCTCTTCGAAGGGACGTGCTGCCGGTCCTGAACCTGCGGACCGTCGGTATGGAGTTCGCATCCGAGATGGTAATCCGGGCCACCCGCGAGCGTCTCGAAGTCAGCGAAGTTCCGATCGAGCTCCACCCGCGCGTCGGTGATTCGAAGCTCTCGCCGTTCCGCGATGGCTGGCGACACCTTCGGGTGATCCTCGTTTACAACCCGACGTTCCTCTTCATTCTGCCGGGCGCCGTCATGTTCCTTGCGGGTTCGCTGATAACGCTCCTTGTGTTTGTGCACGTGCCGGTCTTCGGTCGCAACCTCTATGTGCATTCCCTGATCTTCGGTTGCCTGCTCATCCTCCTCGGCGCGCAGGCGATTGGCCTCGGGCTATCCGCGCGCGCGTTCGGCGTCTACTTCATCAGCGAGCAGGATCAGCTCTTCCAGAAGCTTCGCGCGCGGCTTCGGCTCGAGCACGGGCTCTTACTGGCGCTCGCCGTCGCGGCGGGGGGTTTCGCGCTGATCGGCATTGTGCTCGCGCGCTGGGCGGCTCACGGTTTCGGAAGCCTGCGGGAAGAGCGGCTCGCGATTTTGGCGGCCACTGTCATCGCAGTCGGGGCTCAGATCTTCTTTACTTCTTTCCTCTTGTCGATCATCGGCCTCCGCCGGCGCCGCGACGAACCGTAGTCGAACCCGCACGACGGTCCGGCGTCCCAGGCACACTTGGCTTCCGTGTCGCCCGTGAACGCAGTTCGGCCTCGCCTGGCCGTGAGGTGGCGGTCGCTCGAAGGATGGGTCGGGACGCGCGGTTCCGCGGGCGCACTCTTCGTGCTGGCTCTCGCGGTTTTCGGCATCCAGAGCCTCGTCCTTCCTGCCTATCCGGGACGCGACATGTCCCGATATCTCGAGACTTTCGTCCAGCTCGGCTACCACGAGCCGGTCTACCCGGCGGTTCTCAACACGCGCGGGCCGCTGGCGGCGCTCGGTGTCGGGGTGCCGCTCGAGGTCGGTGGTTGGGCGGCCGAGGTTTGGCTGGCCGTGCTCTACGCGCTCTCGATCGTCGCCTGGGGTCGTATCGCTCTTACGATCGGGTCGCGGGCCGCCATCCTCACGAGCGTCCTCTTGCTCGTGTACCCGGGCTACGGGATCCTCTTCCACCAGTTGTCGAGCGATGCGCTCTTCGCAGCCGCATTCGCGGGCTGGGCCCTGCTCCTGTCGAGAGCGATCCAGCGGCCGTCCGTGAAGGCCTTTCTCTTTGTCGGGCTCGGAGCGGGTGCGCTGGTGCTCGTTCGCCCTGCGAATCAGGTGCTGATCGTGATGGTGTTGCTGCCGCTGCTCCTCCGGGCTCCGTGGCGCGACCGGTTGGCGTGGCTCGCGGTCTGGTTCGGCGCCTCCGTCGCCGTGACGCAGGGCTGGAAGGCTCTCGCCCAACTGCGGTACGGCGACGCAGTTGGGCTCAAGCCAAGCACGACGCTGGTCGCGATTGCGCTCCTGACGTTGCCGCTGCTCTTTCCCACTTCATGGCGCCGCCGCGTAACTTTACTGACGGCCGTTCTCGTAGTTGCCGTCGTCGGGATAGTGGCCGTGAAGGGCTGGCCCGGACAGAGCCCGACGCAGTACACGCGGGCGATGACGCTTGACCTCTCAAATCAGTTCCTGTACAGAGCCTTCGAACTGGATCGCATTGTCTCTCCGGACAACGGTCCTGCTTCTCGGAGGGTTGCGCGAGTGGTGCGACGCGACCTGCTCACGAGGGAGCCGTATCGCTCGTATGGCGTCGACACGCACGAGTTCTTCTCCTCTGGCAGCGACCGCGTGTTCGGGGATCTGACGGGCACCGTAAACGGCGCTGATCTGGCGGCTGCGACCCGGGAAGCAATCCGCCGGCATCCAAGGACCTTTGCGACGAGCATCTCCAGCACGCTCTGGGGTGACCTGTGGAGCTGGGTGTACGCGCCTGAGCCGACGGGAAATAGGGGACCTTCACGAGCTGAAAAGACGCAGTTCATCGTCGTCAACGGGAAGCGCCTCCCGCGGCCGACGGAGGGACAGCCGATCCCAGCGTCGGCGATCGGGCCCGTCCTCTGGACCCCGGGAGGGCAGGCTCTCGAGGTCTGGCGGTCTCCCACGGAGCACCAGTACGTCTTCAGTAATCGGCGAGATCAGCGTCGGGCCGAGAAGTTCGGCCGCGATGTCGGTCATCTGGCCAGTCGGATCCCAACTCGTAACGGGAGCCAGGAGCTTGTCCACCGATTGAACCAGGCGTCGCACGGCTTCCCGCGACTCTTCATCTGGATCGTCATCGGGTTCGTAGCACTCGCAGTGCGACGTCCGGTTGGTGCTCTCATCGCGCTCGCGCCTTCCATCGCCGGCCTCGTCGTGATCGCGGCGACAGCGCTGGTCGTCCCGGCTGTGCCCGAGTACGCCGCACCCGTGAGCCCAGCGTTCCTCATGCTTGCGTCGGCCGGGCTCGTCGGCGCACGGGCGAGCGACAGGCGGCCTCTTCACGCCCTGCACGTCCCTACCGGAGTCAAGGCCTTCGGGACTGCGGCCGCCGCCGTAGTCGCGGCTGCATGGTCGGCCCACCACTAGCAGACGCCGCACGACCTCGCCGTCTTCTTGCACGCCGCGTCGAAGCTTGTCCACCTCGACTCGCCCTATGCGTTTCGCGGTGACGAGACGTACGCGTATCCGCCCCTCCTGGGTTTCCTGGCGGCGCCGCTCCATGCGGTTGGGCCGACGGCAGCCACTGTGGCTTGGATGCTCTGCTGCCTCGCGGCGGTCGGCGTGGCTCTCTGGTTGCTCGGCGTTCGGGACTGGCGCTGCTATGCCCTCAGCGTGGCCTTTCCGTTCACTACCAGCGCCGTCGACCTCGGGACGGTGGCGCCCTTCTTGCTGCTCGCTGTCGCCGCCGCGTGGCGTTGGCGCGACCGGATCGCCGTCGCAAGCGCGGCGACAGGTGCGGCGATTGCGCTGAAGCTCTTCCTGTGGCCGCTCGCTGCGTGGCTTGTACTTACGAGCCGGTTTCGCGCCGGCGTGGTCGCGGTTCTCGCGACGGCAACGCTGGTCTTCCTTCCCTGGGCCGTGATCGCGTTTGCTGGACTCACTGATTATCCGGCTGTTCTGCGCCGGCTGAGCAACGAGGAGGCGTCGTCGTCGTTCTCGGTCATTGCCCTCGTGGTGCGCGCGCACCTTCCTCAGGTGGTCGGTGTGGTCGTGTCGCTGGCGGTGGCCGCAGCGCTGCTCGGCACCGCCGCCTGGATCGCGCGCGACGAGCGTCTAGCGCCGTACAGCCGGGATTCCGCCACGCTCACGCTCGCACTGGCCGCGGCGCTCGCGGCGTCGCCGATCGTCTGGATCCATTACTTCCTCCTGCTGCTCGTCCCGATCGCTCTCGCTCGCCCGCGCCTCAGCCTTCTCTGGTTCGTCCCGTTCGCCTACTACCCGCTCGGGGAAACGGCGTGGCCAACCGGCGACGCCCGCAAGCTCGGGCTGGCACTCGTGACCACGCTTGCGATCGTTGCGGTGAGTCTTCGACACGACCTGCGTCAGGCCGAGCATCGCGGTCCGCCTGCCGGCGCGCCTCACTCGCCAGCGTTGGCCGCCAAGTCACGGACTCGTGCGCGCTCGCTCTCGCCGGAGGGAGCGCCATGAGGTTGGGCTTCCACACGAAGCAGCTCACCGAGCGTGGGACAGAAGTCGCGTTGTTCGACTACGCACTTGCCGCGAACCAAACCCTCGGACATGACGTGACCGTCTTCGTGCCCGCGGAAACGCCGAAGATCATTCCGGGTGTGAAGCGCCGGTTCGAGGAGCACTTCGAGCTTGTCCTGTATTCGACGCCTCGCGACATCGCCTGCGATGCCCTGTACGTGATCAAGCGCGGGGCCCCCGGGCTCATCACCGACAGGATCCCCGAGCTCGTTCATTCGTTCCATGATGCGTCGCATCCGCATGGCCATCGTTTCGCGACCGTGTCGGAGTGGGTCTCCCACACGGCCGCTCACCAGTTCCGGCTGCCCCGGGGACGAGTTGTCAGGGTGTCGAAGCGGAGGAAGCCGCCCGTCGTTCCGCACATCGTCACGCTCCCGGACGTCGCCGACGACTTGCGCGAGGAGCTGTCACTTCCCGGCGAGGCCGTCATCTTCGGGAGGCACGGCGGCCAGGGAACATTCAGCATCGACTTTGTCAAGGACGCGATCCGGGCTGCGCTGGAAAAGCGGGACGACCTCTGGTTCCTGTTCATCAACGTCGAGCCCTTCTGCGAGCACGCGCGTGTGATTCACCTCCCGCAGATGACCGACCGTTCGGAGATCCGGCGTTTCGTAAACACCTGCGACTACATGATCCACGCGCATGCAATCGGCGAGACTTTCGGTTTGGCAGTCGCCGAGTTCGCTTTCGCCGGCGTCCCCGTGATGACGTACGTCGGTTCGCCACGGCTCGCGCAGCTCGATCTCCTTTCCGACGAGCTCCTGCTTGCGTACGCGGACTACGATCACGTGCTCACCGATCTGATGAGCCTGCCGCGGCGGACCGTGCCGGTACCTTCCGATATTCACGAGCGATATAGCGTCGAGCGAGTGATGAAGCGCTTTCGCGAGGTCTTCCTCGACTGAAGATGAAGCTCGTGATGACATTGGTCGTGCGCGACGAAGCCGACGTCGTCGACTCCCAGATTTCCTATCACCTGAATGCCGGGGTCGACTTCGTTCTTGCCACGGACCACGACTCGCAGGATGGGACGACCGAGATTCTCGAGTCGTACGAGCGCGACGGCGTCCTGCGACTGTTCCGGGTCCAGGGTGAGATGAAGGACGGTGAGTGGCGCACCCACATGGCACGCCTGGCCGCGACAGATCACGCCGCGGACTGGGTGATCAATACCGATGCGGACGAGTTCTGGATGCCCCGCGCCGGCTCCCTGGAGGCAGTGTTCCGAGCAATCCCCGAGAGAATCGGGATCTTCTGGGCGCTTACCTGCCACTTCGTGCCGCGGCCTGACGACGGCGCTCCGTTCGCAGAGCGCATGACTGCGCGCTTCTCCGCCCAAGCGCCGCTCAACGATCCCACGAGCCCCTACCGGCCGCACGCCAAGGTCGCCCACAGGGCTGACCCGGACATCGTCGTCTGGTTCGGCTCGCATCGGGTCGTCAGCAAGCGGCTCGCGCCGCTGCCGGGGCTTCATCCGGCCGACGTCTTCCATTTCCCGTTCCGCAGCCTGGAGCAGTACGAGCGCAAGAACGTACGGCGTGCGCGGGGCGACAAGCCGCTCGGGCAGTACGTCAAGGGTCTTCAGGCCCGCGAGCACGGAACAATCGAAGATGTCTATCGGCAGCTGGTCGTCGAGGACGAGGCGCTCGGCCGCGGCGTCGCGTCAGGCGCGCTCGTCATCGACAACCGCCTTCGTGACGCCCTGCACGAGCTCGCGGGCGGGGCTGCGGTTTCTCCGCCGAAAGTTGCGGAGGCCGCGGTGCGATTCGCTCGCGACGAAGCCGCGTTGCGGGACGCCGACCTGGTGCGGCTCGTCAGACGCCTCGACATCCTGCGAACGCGGCTGGAGACGATCGAGGCGCGAGGCTGGGCCCGTTCCCGCAGGAGGGGGCAGGCATGAAGCTGGCCATGACACTGCTCTTGCGAGACGAAGCCGACATCGTCGAAGCGCACCTCGTCTATCACCTCAAGGCAGGCGTGGACATCGTGATCGCGACCGACCACCGGTCGAGCGACGGCACGACGGAGATTCTCGAGTCTTATGCGCGTCGCGGGTATGTCCATCTGATCCGGCGTGAGGACGAACGCATCCGGCAGAGCGAATGGGTGACGCACATGGCGCGAGTCGCGGCGACCGAGCACGACGCAGACTGGGTGATCAACTCGGACGCAGACGAGTTCTGGTGGCCGCGCGAAGCGTCCCTCAAGCAAGTGCTCGCGGCGGTGCCGCGGGGGTACGGGGTGGTGAGCGCTGTCTCGCGTCCCTTCGTGCCTCGGCCGGGCTCCGAATGGTTTGCCGAACGAATGACCGCACGTCTTGCGCTGACAGCGCCGCTAAACGATCCCGCGACGCCGTACCGTCACGTCGCGAAGGTCGCTCACCGCGGGGACCCTCGCGTCGTCGTGCAGCAGGGAAACCACCACGTCTCCGGTCTGTCGGACCGTGAGCTGACAGGGTGGTCGCCGCTCGAGGTCCTCCACTTCCCACTCAGGACGTCCGTACAGTCAGCCGGAAAGCACGAAAACACCTGGACGGCCTGGGCACTGAACCTCCGTGGAGATATCGCACGGGCGAGGAACGTCTTCGAGAAGGGTCGGCCCACCGCGTTCTACGAGCGGGTCGTCGTCGACGACACGACGCTCCGCCGTGGGCTCGAGGACGGCTGGCTCGTCGAAGACACGCGTCTCCGGGATGCGCTACGGGCTCTGCGAGACGCGTCCGGTCACTTCGTCGATCCCGGGGGCGAACCGCAACTTCGGTTCGAGTCTCCCTCGTTTGCGGAGGATGCCTCGCGCGCCCTCGAGTCCGTGCTCCTGGCCGAGGCGCACGGCGTCCGGCTTCAACGGCGGGCGGACGAGCTGGCCGCTCGCATCGACCGTAGAGGAACCGGCGCCGTGTACGGTTCCGCACCTCCATGAAGCTCGTAATGACGCTGGTCGTCCGAGATGAGTCGGACGTCGTCGACATGCAGATCGCCTATCACCTGAATGCCGGTGTTGACTTCGTGATAGCCGCGATCGGCGAGGCCTCGCAGGAGACGGCGGAGCTTCTCGCGCCCTACGAGCGGGACGGGTCCGTGCGCGTGCTGACCGAGCAGGGCGACGGCGGCGCGACCGACGTGCGCACACGCATGGCGCGCCTGGCGGCAACCGAGTTCGAAGCCGACTGGGTCATCAACGCCGAGGCGGCCGAGTTCTGGTGGCCGCGCGGCGAGAGTCTCGAGGACGTGCTCGCGCCAATCCCGCCGCGCTACACGATCGTCCAGGGGCTTCGGCGGTTGTTCGTCGCTCAAGGTGACGAGGACGGGGTCTTCAGCGAGCGGATGACGCTTCGCCACGCGGTAGTGAACGGATTAGGTGCAACACCCGCGCTGGCGCTGCGACCCGTCCATCGCGGGGACCCGAGCGCTGTGGTACACCCTGATGGAACGGTGACCCTCGGCCGCCAGGTACCTCTCCGTGCCTGGTACCCACTCGAAGTGTTCCAGTTCCCGGACGGCGTGCGCGAGAGTGGCGAGCCCGCCGACTCCCTGGTGGAGGATCCGAGGCTCCGCGACGCATTGCGATCCTTGCGGGACACCGGCGGTGTCTCGTTCCGCACTCCCGACGTCGTGGACGATGCCGCCTACGCCGTGGAATGCGCGGCAGTCGGCGAGGTCGACCTCCCGCGGCTGGAGCAGTACGTCAGCGAGCTCGAGCAGCGCGTCGGCTGGCTCGAGCAGCGCTTCTGGCCACGGTTTCTGCGCGCTGCAGCCCGCCTAGTCGGCCGGGGCCCGTAGCAGCGGCCGCTAGCATCGCCCGGGTGACAGAGACCAGGGTCAAGGTCCGCGAGGCCAAGCCGGCGCCCGTTTCGCCGCCTTCGCACGATGATCGCGTCGACCGCGTGTTCGTCATCCGTCCGGCGCCGCGCTGGCCTCATCTCGACCTCGCGGAGCTCTGGCATTACCGCGAGCTGCTGCTCACATTCGTCTGGCGTGACATCAAGGTTCGCTACAAGCAGTCGTTCCTCGGCTTTGCGTGGGCACTACTCGTGCCGGTGTTCACGGCCACCGTCTACGTCGTCATCTTCGGCAAGTTCGCGAAGTTTCCGAACGCGAATATCCAGTACCCGATCCTCGTCTTCTCGGGCTTGCTCCCGATGCAGTACTTCACCTCCGCGCTCACCCTTTCCAGCACGAGTCTCGTCACCAATGTCAACCTCGTCACGAAGGTCTACTTTCCGCGGGTGTTGCTTCCCATCGCTGGAGTGCTCGTTCCCGCAGTCGACTTCATGATCGGTCTGCTCGTGCTCCTGGCGCTGATGGTGCGCTATAGCGAGTGGCCGACCGGCCCCGAATTCGCGCTTGCCCCAGTGTTCCTCGGTCTCGCGTTCGTGACGGCGCTCGGCATCGGCTTCCTTCTCTCCGCGCTCAACGTTCGCTACCGCGACGTGCCGTACGCAATCCCCGTGTTCCTTCAGGTGCTTCCTCTGCTGTCGGGCGTTCCGTATGCCGTGAACGAGATTCCGCAAAAGTGGCAGTGGATTCTCTCCGTCAATCCGATGACGACCGTCGTCAGTGGCTGGCGCTGGGCAATCCTCAGCGGGCCCGCGCCCGACCCGGCCAAGGCGGCGATCGGCATCGCCGTCGCGATTGGGTTATTGGTCGCCGGCCTCGCGTTCTTCCGCCGCTCCGAGCCACGGTTCGCCGACACGATCTGATGGCGGTCTCGATCTCAGCCGAGGGGCTCTCGAAGCGTTACCGGATCGGCGAGCTGCAGGCGGGTTACGGCACGTTGCGCGAGTCGCTGGCCCGCAGCGCCCGCCGTCTCACCGGGGGACTGCACCATCAGCATCACCATCAGGACATCTGGGCGCTTCGCGACGTCTCGTTCGACGTGCCCACCGGCCAGGTGGTCGGAATCATCGGACGTAACGGAGCGGGGAAGTCGACCTTGCTGAAACTGCTGACGCGCATTACCACACCGACCGAGGGACGTGCGGAGATCCGCGGGCGCGTGGGCAGCCTCCTCGAGGTCGGGACCGGATTCCACCCCGAACTGACCGGGCGGGAGAATGTCTTCCTGAACGGCGCCGTGCTCGGAATGAGGCGGCGCGAGATCCAGCGCAAGTTCCCCGAGATCGTCGAGTTCGCCGGCGTCGAGAAGTTCATCGACACTCCCGTGAAGCGGTACTCGAGCGGGATGTACGTGCGGCTCGCGTTCGCAGTCGCCGCGCATCTCGAGCCCGAGATCCTGCTCGTCGACGAGGTGCTGGCCGTAGGGGATGCCGAGTTCCAGAAGCGCTGCCTCGGACGGATGCAGGATTTCGGGGCGTCCGGCCGTACCGTGGTTTTCGTCTCACACAACATGCAGGCGGTTGCGCGGCTGTGCGAGCGCACGATTCTGCTCGACGACGGCCGCGTCATCCGCGACGGCCCGAGCCCGGACATCGTCGCCTACTACCTCCAGTCCGGACACGGCACGGGCTCGTTCCGGGAGTGGCCCGACGACGACAACGGTCCCGGAGACGGTGTGGCGAGGATGCGCTGGGTGCGTGTCGTCCAGGGTGACGACACGGTGGACACGCCCGACGTCCGCCGTCCGATCGGGATCGAGGTGGCGTTCCGCGTCTTGCGGCCCGGTCACGCGCTCTTTCCGAAGGTCAAGCTCTTCAACGGCGAGGGCGACACGCTCTTCAACGTTCTCGACACGGATCCACGCTGGCACGACTCTGCGCCGCCGGGGGACTACGTTTCCACTGCCTGGATCCCGGAGAACCTACTGAACGAAGGCTTCGTCACGGTCGACGTCGGGATCGTCTCGCTCGGCGCCAAGCTCCAGCCGCACACCGGCGAATATCAGGCCGTCTCGTTCCACGTCTACGACCCAGGTGAGGGCGACTCGGCCCGCGGGCTGTTCGGAGGGCAGTTGCGGGGCGCGATCCGCCCGTTGGTCGAATGGACGACTGAAGAGCGGTAGCTCGCGGCCCCGGATGAGCCAGGTCGTCGGGATCGTGCTCGTCCACAACGAGGACATCTTCGTCGAGCAGGCGATCAGAAACGTGGCAGAGTTCTGCGACCGGATCCACGCCGTCGACCATGTCTCGACTGACCGCACCTGGGAGATCATGCGCGCGCTCGAGCGCGAGTACGACCATCTCGATGCCAGCCGCCTACATCACGCGGGTCTGTCCCACGAATTGCTCGAGCCGTATGCCGGCACCGACACCTGGGTCTTCGGAGTCGACGGCGACGAGCTCTACGACCCTCCCCGGCTCCTCACCTTCCGCGAGGAACTCCTCGGCGGCGCCTTTCGTCACGCCTTCAAGGTTGCCTCCAACGTGTTGAACTGCGTCGCGGTCGATTCAGAGGAGCAGACGGCGACGGGCTATCTCTCTCCTCCGTCACGTTCGATCACCAAGCTCTACAACTTTGCGGCGATCGATTCCTGGGCTGGCGATGGGTCCGAGCGCCTGCACGGCGGAACGATCGTCTTCCGAGGGGGATACGGCGAGCGCAGCGTGGACAACATCGGCGAGCGGCTGTCGTGGGAAGAGACGCCGCTCCGCTGCCTGCATACGTGCTTCCTCAGACGTTCGCATCGAGATCCAGAGCCGAGTGAAGCGCCATCCGGCCGGCCGATCCTCGAGGAGAGTGCGATGCACGACCGGAGCATGCGCGGGGCGATCAAGCGACGGCTGCGCCGCTGGCCGCGTCTCGAGTCCTCGGCCTGGAAGCCCGAGAAGTACATGCGTGGCGAACTCGTCACGGTCGACGCTGGGCCGTTCCTGAGGAGGTCTAGCTGACCGAGTAGCGCTGCGCGGGACGGAGCCCGTTCGACCCGTCCGACTGGATCGAGAAGTTTCGCTCTGTCAGGGACGCCAGCGACGCAGGCGAGGAGTACGTGACAGTTGCAAGAGCGCGCGCCTTTCCCGTCGCGAAGCCGCCGCGGTGGAACCCGCACGTGTTGCAGAAGATGATCGTCCCCTTTGGTGCCGTAAAGCTCACCGTCCGGTCGGCGATCTTTTCGGCGAGCTCTTGCTCCGGCGGGTAGTTCTCGCCGAGAGGGCGCCAGGGCCAGAGGTGTTCGAGCTCGTTGCCGGGCGCGGTGCGCGGCACGTACTCGAAGGGGCCGGTCTCCTCGTCGACGTCCACGAGATAGAGAAACGCCTTCAACAGATGGCGGTCGTTGAAGTCGCGATGCCACCGCTGGGAGGAGCGCCGTTCCGGGTCCTCGAGCGGCGGCGTGTACCAGACATCCACGTACTCGAGCTTGGCCCACATCCCCAGGTACGCGTTTGCGATGTCGAGCATGCGCGTGTTCAGCCCGAGCCGTAGCCACGGATCGTCGAGGCTCAGTTCGACGTCGTAGGCGTACTTGCGGACAAGAAACTCCTTCCCCTCACGGCGGCGCAACGCCGACTCGCTGCCCTCTTTTTCTCGCGCGAGCTCCGTCTCGGTCTCGGCGACGAAGCGGGCAGCCTCCTGCTCCAGCTCACCCCAGAGCTCCGGCGCGAGCTCCGAGAAGGGGATGGTCGCGTAGCCCTCAGGGCGCAGCTGGTCCAGGACTCCCTGCTGGAGCTCGTCGAGCACCGGGGGCTCATGCGTGTAGCGGCGACGCGCGGAGCGGTTCGCCAGCAGGCGATCATTCAGCTCATACGTTGCGACGATGCCCCGGCGCTCGAGGGCGGTAGCCACACGGTGCACGCGCGCCGCGAAACGTGTCCTCTTTCGGTGCATCGGCGGCAACCTTAGCGGCCGCGTTCTCTACCGTGTCGTCCATCGAAGGATCGCCACCCCTCCACGTGTTCTTCGCCTACCGGGACTCCGGGGAGCGCCGCAGCGCTCTGGCTCAGGCTCCCGGCGCGCTCGAGCGCTACCGGCTGTTCGGGCTGGACGAGCTCGCGACGCGGGGCGTCGGGGTGCGCCACAACCTGGAGCGCAATCGGGCTCCCCTGTCGACGCGATTAGTCGATTGGGGTCTCAACCGGGCTCTCTATCGGGCCGGCGGCTACGGAGGCGATTTCGTGTCCGTCCTACCGTCCCTGCGGACGATGAACGCCGGGGACGTCGTGTTCTCGACGGTCGACACGGTGGGGATCCCGCTGATGTTCCTGAAGAGAGCCGGGCTCGTCCGCCGGCCTCTCGTCTACACCGCGATCGGGCTACCGGAGCGTCTCGTCCAGCTTCGTGGTCGGCTGATGCCCCGGCTGTATGCGAACGGACTCCGCGCGTGCCACACGATCATCACGTATGCGGAAAGCGAGGCCGAATGGCTCCGCTCCTGGCTCGGGCCGGGTGCACCGCCGATCCGCTTCGTTCCCTTCGGCGTCGATGTGAAGTCGTTCCAGCCGATGTCCGAGGTGTCTCCCGGCACCGACGTCATCTCCGTGGGCGCAGATCCCCGCCGTGACTTCGACCTGCTCAAGGGCGTCGCCGTGCGCCGGCCGGAGCTGAGCTTCCGAATCGTTGCAAGCGCGGACCATGCTCGCTCTCTAGGATCGCTGCCGGCGAACGTCGCGCTCGAGACGGACATCTCGCTCGAGGATGTGCGCAACCGGATTGCAGCAGCCCGCATAGTCGCGCTGCCCGTGCGCGACAACAGCTATTCGGGTGCGACGACCGTGCTGCTCCAGGCGATGGCCATGGCCAAGCCCGTGGTTGTGTCCCGCACCGACGCGGTCGCGACGGGTTACGGGCTCGAGAACGGGATCAACTGCCGCCTCGTCGAGCCAGCTGACGGTGACGCCCTCGAACGGGCGGTGGTCGAGCTCGTAGCGGACGCGGGCGCCGCATCGACGCTCGGCGCGCGCGCCCGCGAGACAGTCGAGCGCAGTTTCTCCTGGGAGCGCTATACGAACGCGCTCTGGGAGATCCTGTCGGGAATTAGGCGACCACTTTCAGGACGATCGGCAGGCTCGCCTTGACGCCGAGCTTGTCCGTCACCTGCACCCTCAGCCGATAGAGGCCGGTCTTGCCTGTCGCGACGCCGGAGAATTCGCCGGTCTTCGCGCTGAACTTGATTCCGGTGGGCAGGAATCCCGGCAGCCCGCCGAGGATCCTCCACTTGAGTGGAGTCGCACCGCCGCGTGCCGTGAGGCGAGCTTTGTAGAGCTTTCCGATCTTGACGACCGGCAGGGCGCTCTTGACAGCGCTGAGCTTGGCAGCGACGACGACTGTGATGTCCACGGTCTGCACCAGCCCGAGCTGGTCCTGGACGGCCAGCTTGAGGGGATAAGAGCCGGCAAGAGTCGGCTTGCCGCTGATCGCGCCGGTGGTGGGATCGAGTGTCAAGCCGGCCGGGAGCGAGCCGCCCCCTTCGATCGACCAGCTCAGCGCCGGCCGGCCGCCGGTTGCCTTCGGTTCCATGGCGAACGGCTGACCGACCTCGGCTGCCGGAGGCTTCGCCTGAGTGATCTTCAGCTCCTCGACGACGGTGAGCGTGTACGTCTCGGAATCCGAGCGACCGCCGTCGGAGACCTGGATCACGAAGGTGAAGTCGCCGGCTGCAGTCGGGGTCCCGGAAACGACCCCGTTCGAGCCGACGGTCATTCCCGGTGGGAGCGCGCCCGACTTCACCGACCAGGTCTGCGCACTGCTAGCGCCGGAAGCGCTGAGCTGGAAGCCGGGGTACGGCTTGTTCAGGAATGTCACCTTCGGGTTCAGCGCGTTCTGCACGATGTTGATCCCAGGATTGATGGTTATGGAGAACTGCCTCTCCGTTGATTTGTCGTCACCACACCAAAAGATGCCGCCCTCCCACGACGGGATGTCCTGCATATCGATCCAGAAAGTCCACTCACCCGGCTGCGTCGGCGTTCCGCTGATCAACCCGTCCGACGACAACGTGAGGCCCGGCGGAAGCGCACCGACGGACTTGAACCTGACATATGGGACGCAGCCCGTTCCTTCGCGACCCTTGATCTGCATCGAGTACGGCTTTGCAGTCTCACCCGCTGGGCAAACCTTGATCACCGTACCTTGCGCTACGGGGCAAATCTCGTCGGGAAACGTCAGAGCACCGGCGCTGGGTATGACCACCCCGGCGACTGCGGCGGCCAGGACGGAGAGCAGCAGAAGTCGGCTGATGCGCATGAGAATGAGACTCCTTTGTATTGCGGGGCGACCCTTGAGACTGTCTGAAGCGCCGGATGGTAGCCGCAAGTCGCGACAATCACCGGAAATGACAAGGCGGGCATTGGTAAAAGTCCTGTTAAGAAGGTCTGCGCGCCGGGGCCGGACCGAACTGGACTGGCTGGCGTCGCGACGCGAGGCAAAGGACATCGCTGTCTTTCACGAGTTCCACCGGCCGCCCTACGGCGGTGGGAACCAGTTCCTCCTCGCGTTGGTGGGTGAACTCGAGAGGCGCACTCTCGCCGTCGAGGTGAACCGCCTCTCGGGTCGCACGCCTGCCTGCCTTTTCAACTCCTTCAATTTTGACTTCCGTAGGCTCCGTCGCTTCGCACGGGACGGAGTACGGATGGTGCACCGCGTCGACGGGCCGATCGGCGTCTACCGTGGCTTCGACGACGGGAGCGATCGCCGGATCGTCGGGATCAACCACGCCCTCGCCGACGCAACGATCGTGCAGTCGCGCTACAGCCTCCAGAAGCACCGCGAGCTCGGCTTCGACCTTCGTGACCCGATCGTAATACCGAACGCGCCTGACCCTGCCATCTTCCATCCGCCGGCTACACGTGAGCCGCGCCCCGGCCGTCGTTTGCGCGTGATCGCGACGAGCTGGTCAGACAATCCACGGAAGGGAGCCGACGTCCTGGCCTGGCTCGACCGGAATCTCGACTTTGATTCCTTCGATCTCACCTTCGCCGGGAACACGCATGCGACGTACGAGCGGATCCAAGTGACGGAGGCCCTTGCGTCCCGGCCACTCGCGGACCTCCTGCGCGCCCACGACGTCTACCTCGCGCCGAGTCGCGACGATCCCTGCTCGAACGCGCTCCTTGAGGGGCTTGCCTGCGGGCTACCGGTCGGGGATGGTTTCGGCTGGTCGATCGACGACGACCGGGCACGACTGACGGCAACCGCGCGACGGCTGGGCTACGAGGTGGCGCCACCGTCCTGGGCACGGTTCGGGCGTCGGCAGGCCGTCTTTCACCACGACCATTTCGGCGCGCTGCAACCGCGTTGGCTCCAGTCGTCCCACCGGCTCGGCCTCAGCTACTTCCACGGCCGTCCGGGAACTGCCGGCTACGCGGAATTCGATCATGCTTATGAGACGCTCAAGAAGCATGCGTCCCGCGTCGACCGAGTTCAGGTAACGCATGCGGAGATGCACGAGCTCGTGGCCGACGCCGGAGTCGCGGCGGACAGGATCTTCCGCATTCCGATCGGTGTCGACCTCGCGCGTTTCTCCGTCGCAGGCCCATCCTCGCGGTCCACTGCGCGCGAGCTGCTGGGCGTTCCGAGCTCTGCGTTCACGGTCGGCTCGTTCCTCAAGGACGGCGTCGGGCTCGGCGACGGGCGGGAGCCGAAGCTGGTGAAAGGGCCGGACACGCTGGTGGCGGTGCTGGACCGGCTGCGTACATCGATTCCGGAGCTGTTCGTCCTCATCACGGGCCCGGCGCGCGGTTACGTGCGCAAGGAGCTCGACCGGCTGCACATCCCCTACAAGCATCACGTGCTCACTTCGCGTGACGAGCTCGCGCGCGTGTATCACGCGCTAGACGTCTCGCTTGTCACCTCTCGGCAGGAAGGGGGCCCCAAGGCGCTTCTCGAGTCGATGGCCGCGGGGATTCCGCTCGTCACAACCCGTGTCGGGCAGGCGACCGAGCTGGTGGTCGACGGGCAGAACGGCCTCGTCGCCTCCGTCGACGACGTCGAGGCGCTCGCCGATGCGGTGCTGCGGATCCACGCCGACGGTGAGCTCGCGACTCGGTTGCGATGGAGAGGACGGCCGACCGCGGAGGCTCACGCAGAGGAACGCCTTGATTCCCGTTGGGCCGAGCTGCTCGAGGGATTCGTCAAAAAGGACGAAGCGCGTGCGGATTGACCGCGCCCGCGTCGGGCGCTACGCGCGGGCGGGATGGCGCTGGGCGCGTCTGCTCGCGCCGAAGCGCGCCAAGCCTGGTGCGCGTGTCTTCTACGCACAGGACTCGATCCCGGAGCCGGGCGCGCCCGTCGCCGGCGGAACGGCGAAGGTCCAGCGCTTGGCGTCGAGGTTCCCAAACAGGCCGACGGACTTCAACGTTCTCTACTTCGGATCGACGTGGCTGCCGCGCGATCTCGAACCTCTGCTGCGCTTGGCGGAACGTCGGGCGATTCCGGTGGTGGTGAACCAGGACGGCGTCGCGTATCCGGGTTGGGCGGGCGAGCGGACAGACGCCCTGAACCGTCCGCTGCGCCGCGCGCTCCAGGCCGCCGATCACGTCCTCTACCAGAGTCGGTTCAGCAAGGATTCGTCTGACCTCTACCTGGGCGAGCCGAACGGCAGCTGGGAGATCCTCCACAACGCCGTCGACGTTGATCGCTTCGTGCCCGCATCGGAGCATCCCGCGGGACCCCCGGTCCTGTTGCTCGGCGGCGACCAGACGCAGGCCTACAGGGTCGAGCTGGGCCTCCGGACCTTCGCGTGCCTGCTCCGGATCCATCCCGAAGCACGCCTGCTGGTAAGCGGCCGACTCGTTTCGTCCGTTGAGCCTCTGCTGGCTGAGCTCGATCTTCGCGAGCGAGTCGAGCTGGTAGGCCGCTACGCCCAGCGCGATGCACCGAAGCTCATCCGGCGGGCCCACCTGTTCTTGCACACGAAGGTGAAGGATCCGTGTCCTAGCGCGGTGATCGAGGCGATGGCCTGCGGGGTCCCTGTCGTCTATCCAGCGAGCGGGGGGACGGTGGAGCTCGTCGGCAACGAGGCCGGCGTCGGCGTGCCGCATCCGGAGAGTTGGGAGCGAGACGAGCCGCCCTCGCCTGAGGCTCTCGCCGACGCAGCCGCACGAGTCCTGGCCGATCTGCCGACGTACCGTGCGGCGGCGCGGACGCGCGCCGTCGAGCGCTTCTCGCTCGAGCCGTGGCTCGACCGCCACACGCAGCTGTTCGCTGAGCTAGCGCGCTAATGCCTCGACCCAGATCTCGCCCCAGACGAACAGGGGCTCTCCCATCTCCCAGCCAGCCGCCGCGAGCTCGCCGCGCAGGACCTGCGGGTCGTACTCCACTTGATGCTCGGGGTCGGAGAAGTGCGGCAGGCCGACCTCCCGGCGCAGCGGGACCGTCCAGTCACGGTCCAGGACCGGTACTCGGATGAGCAACCGCTTCGCGCCGGCTCGCTCACGCAGCACTCGCAGCAGCTCGACGCGCGGGCCGATGTGCTCGAGTACATTCGACAGGACGGCTACGTCGACGATCTCAGCCGGTGCGTAGTCAACTGCGTCGGCCTGCACATACGTCACGCGGGAATGTGCAAATCGCGTGCGCGCGAACTGGAGCATCCATGGGCTCGCATCGATCGCAGTGACGTTCGCGCCCGCGCGCTCCGCTATGTCGTACGCGAGCTCGCCCTTGCCGCAGCCGACGTCGAGCACCCGCTCGCCCCGCTCGATACGGTCGACGAAGAAGTCGTGGTAGCGCGTCAGCCGATGCTTCGCGTGCACTCCCTCGTCGTAATCGATCGCACCGAGGTCGACGCCCACGTACGCGTCCTGGTAGACCTCGAGGAGCTCGCGCATCGCCTTCCTGTGGTCGCTCTGCGCGCGGACCGTTCCGAGCCAGAGCCGGAAGAGCGGCCGCCACACGGCATAGGGGAAGAGCACGCGAAAGGGGCGCAGCGGCACGCGGCGGCCGATGCCACCCATGACCCGGCGCAACGTCCACGGCCGCTTCGTCACGACCGGTAGCCCAGCACTCGCCCGCGGAGAGTCGCGAGGTGGAAACGGACCCGCGCCCAATCTCGCCGTGCCACGGCGAGCAGAGCCCCGCCAAGTGGGCGGGCGAGCATGCGGCCCACCGTGTGGACCGGATAGCGGTGCTTGCGCAGGATGTACCCGATGCTGGCGCCATCGCGCGCGCCTACCAATCGCAGCGCGGAAGGCGAAAGCACTTTGTCCTCGTGGACGATCACAAGGTGAGGGTCGTACTGGATGCGCGCGCCCGAGTCGAGTGCGCGAACGAGATATTCGGTCTCTTCGCCCGAAGACCAGGGCCCTACTGCCCCCAGGCCGAGCTGCTCGTCGAACTCACCTACGCGCTCCACGACGGACCGCCGCAGGAAGATCGTGAACGAGATCGCCCGGTTCCAGAGATTCTGCCGGGTCAGGAGCGTCGAGTCGCTCGCCCATGACGCCGTCGACTGCCCATCTTCGCCGATTGCCCGCCCGGTGAGGCCGTCCAGCCCGGGTTCCAAGGCGAATCGCCGCGCAACGCGCTCCAGCAGGTCGGGCGCGAAGACGCAGTCGTCGTCGGGGAACGCGACGAGCCCGGCGCGGATCTGGCCGAGCGCCGCGTTCCGTGCGCGGGAGAGCCCACGCGGCGCGCGCAGCCGCACCACGTCCAGCGCGGGGTGGCTCGCCAGTATCCGGTCGAGGCGGTCGTCGTCGTTCTGGTCGACGAGCATGACCCGGAATGCGGCGTGCGTCTGCGCGTCGAGGGAATTCAGGAGCCGCCCCAGCTGCTCGACTCGGTCCACGGTGGCAACCACGAGGTCGAACGATGGAAGCTCGCCGTGCGCCACGGCAATACGCTAACGCCCATGCCGCTCGTCTCCGTGCTTCTGGCCGTCCACGACGACTCGGGCTTCCTCGGCGAAGCCGTCCAGAGCGTGTTGCGGCAGACGGTGGACGATCTGGAGCTGATCGTTGTCGACGACGCTTCCACGGACGCCACGCCGGCGTTGCTATCGGCCGTTGAAGACCCGCGTCTCGTCGTGTTGACGAACGACGAGCAGGCCGGGCTGGCGTCCTCGCTGAACCGAGGGCTGGCGCAGGCAGGCGGCCGCTACGTCGCCCGCCTCGACGCCGACGATGTTGCTCTCCGCGACCGTCTCGAGCGCCAGCTCGAGCGGCTGGGGAGACGCGACCAGCCGGCGATTGTCGGCTCGGCCGTGCTCGATGTCAACGCTGCCGGCAGGCCGGGCACGCTCCACCGCAACCCTTCGGGAGCGACCGGCATCCGCTGGCTCGCCTTGTTCGGCTCGCCGTTCTTTCATCCGACGGTGCTCGTCGATCGCGAGCGCGTCGATCGTGCTCAATTGCGGTACGACCCGTCGTACCTCGAGAGCGAGGACTATGAGCTTTGGGCTCGGCTGCTTTCTGCCCTCGCTGGCGCGAACCTCGCGGAGCCGCTCGTGCTCAAGCGAGTGCATCCCGGGCAAGCCTCGCTGCGGCGCGGCGCGCTCCAGGCGTCGTTCCAGCGTCAGGTCGCAATGCGTGAGATCGACCGGATTGCACCTGGGCTCACGGCCGACGAGGCAGAACTTGCCTGGGGCCTCGGTAGCGGCCGAGAAATCACTCCGGCGGCGGCCGATGCGTACCTCGGACTGCTGGAGGCATTCGAGCGTCACCACGGCGTCGATGCCGAGGTGCGCGGCGCGGCCGCCCGCACGCTCCTTGCGGCAGGCCGGCCGCGCAAGGCGCTCGGGCTCGGCCTCTCGCAGCCGGCGCGACTCGCTCTGCGCGGGGCGGACCGTCGCCTGCGTGCGCACCAAGCGCGTCAACGAGCCACCTTATGGCTGAAAACGCTCAACAAGCCGCGCGATGCGATCCGTGTTGCCGTCGTCTCCCCGGAACCGACGCCGTACCGCTCACCGCTCTTCGATCGCGTCGCGTCCCGGCCTGAGGTCGACCTCACCGTGATCTACGCGGCGGAGACAGTCGCGGATCGCACCTGGTCGGTGGAGCCGGAGCATCGGGCGGAGTTCCTGCGTGGCCGACGCTTCCCCGGGTTGTACGGGCTCCTCCGCCATGACTATCCGATCACCCCGGGGATCGGACGCGCCCTCGCTCGCCTCAGTCCCGACGTCGTGGTGATCTCGGGCTGGAGCACGTTCGCGTCGCAAGCGGCGATCGCCTGGTCGCGCGGGCACGGAATCCCCTACGTCCTGCTGGTCGAAAGCCACGACCTCGGTCCACGCGCACGCTGGCGCCGGGCGGTGAAGGGCGCGGTCGTTCCGAGACTCGTGCGGAAGGCGGCCAACGTTCTCGTGGTCGGGAACGCAGCGCGGGAGTCGGTCGTCGCACGCGGCGCACGGCCCGCCGACGTACGGATCTTCGCGAACACCGTCGACGTCGACGCCTGGGGAAAGCGGGCCGGATGGTTGCACGCGAATCGTGACGAGCTGCGTGCGCGCGGCGGCTTCGCGCCGGAGCACGTGGTGGTTCTGAGCGTTGCGAGGCTCGTGCCGGAGAAGGGGCTCCATACGCTCATTCGAGAGTACGCGCGAGCGGATGTCTTCGCGCTGCTCTCGCTGAACGAAACCTGGGGGGTCGTCGTCAACGAGGCGGCCGCGTCGGGACTGCCGCTCCTCCTTTCCGACCGCGTCGGCGCCGCGCACGACCTCGTCCGCGATGGGGCGAATGGCTTCGTCATTCCGGCCGAGGACGTGCGCGCCGCGGCCGCGGCACTCGAGCAGCTGGCCGGCGACACTGAGCTGCGCCATACTGCGGGCGCGCGTTCGCGGGACCTGGTGCGCGACTGGGGCTACGAGCCGTCGGTCGAGAACTTCGTCTCGGCCGTACGTGAAGCAACCTCGCGATAGATCTCCTCTTGGAGATCGGTGACGTGATCCCAAGACGTGCGTCGCGCCGCAGCGATGCCGCCCCGCGCGAGCCGCGCGCGGAGCTCCGGATCAGCGAGGACGCTGCTGACAGCGTCGACGACTGCGGCGCGCTCGTACGGGACGATGAGTGCCTCGCCTTCCTCGAAGAAGCTGGCGATGCCGCAGCGGTCGGAGACGATCACGGGCGTTCCGGCGGCGGCGGCCTCGGCCGCGACGATGCCGAAGCTCTCCCCGGCTGAGGCGAGTACGAACACATCGGCCTGTGGATACAGGTCGTGCGGTGGTTCGTCCGTCAGCGGAAGCGTGTGGATCCTCCCGGCGGTGGCCGCGTCTTCTTGGGCTCGCTCGACGAGCGCGGACGTCCCGTGGCGGTCGTCCGGCCCTGAGATGACGAGATGCGCTCCGGTGAGCCGGCGCGCGGCCTCGAGCAGGTGCTCGATGCCTTTGCCTGCCGCGATCCGCCCGACGTAGAGAATGACCGGGGCGTTGCCGGCAATGCCGAGGCGCGAACGGAGGTCGCCGTTCGCCTCCGCGCCCGAAGGCTCGGGAAATCCGTTGCCCCGCACACGTACCTTCTCGGCCAGGACGCCCGAGGCAACGACTCCGTCGGCCTCTCGCTGCGAGGCCACCACCACGGCGGCAGCTCCTCGGGCGACTCCTCGATACAGCGTCGCGTCGAGCGCCCGCTTCAGCAACACTTTCCGCAGGCGAGGTTCGAACATCCCGAGCGGCTCGAAGACGTAGGGGATACGAGCAACGCGGCACCACGCAGCGACCCCGGTCGTCACCGGGTCACGGAAGCCGAAGATGTGCACGACGTCGGGCCGGTTCACCCGGGCAAGTGCGGCGGGCAGCGTCGGCGTTATGCCCATCCAGCGGTAGCGAAGCGGTGTCGAGAGATAGTGGACGGTGGCGCGGTCGACGACGCCGACCGAGGATCGAAGGGCCGGGCGCCGATGGAGGTCGACGATCGTCGTCGTGACGACGTCGACGTCGTTGCCTCGCGAGACCAGCCGACGGACAAGCTCGCCGGCGGCGACGACCGGACCGCCGAACGCGCGCGAGGGCGCCCACACCGGTGCGGCGAAGAGGATGCGGAGCCGGGGTTCGTTCACCGGTACTAGCCTTGCCTGAATGTCCGGCCGCCGCAAGCCGCGTCTGCTCGTCCTGAACCAGTACTACTGGCCGGGTATCGAGGCGACGGCCCAGCTCTTGACGGAGCTCTGCGAGGCGCTTTCGGAGGATCTGGACGTCAAGGTCGTCACCGGCCAGTTGCATGGACAGGAGGCGCAGCCACACCGCAGCTTCCGTAATGGCGTCGAGATCCTCCGGGTTCCGTCGACGTCGTTCGAGCGCTCGAAGCTCTTCGCGCGTGCGTCCAACTATGCGACCTACCTGACGAGTGCGCTGCTCCGCGGTCTGCGCGGGCGGCGGCCAGACGTCGTTCTCTGCATGACCGACCCGCCGATCGTCGCGAACGTCGCCCTGCTCGTAGCGCGCCGCTTCCGCGCACCGCTCGTCGTCATCAGCCAGGACGTCTTCCCCGAGATCGCCGTTCAGCTGAAACGACTCGAGAATCCAGTGGTCATGAGTCTCTTGCGCGGCCTCGTCGGCCTCTACCTGCGCCGGGCCGAAAGGATCGTCGCGATCGGCGACACGATGCGCCGACGCCTCGAGGAAAAGGGCGCGCCGGCGGAACGCATGCTCGTCATTCCGAACTGGATCGATACGACTCGCCTGAGCCCGCTCGACAAGTCGAATCACTGGTCACGAAGCTGGGGCGTCGACGAGAAGTTCGTCGTCATGCACTCGGGCAACGTCGGACATGCGCAGGATCTCGACTCGCTCATTCGCGCCGGGACGTTTCTGCGTGACCTCGACGATCTCCTGATCATGATCATCGGCATGGGGGCGCGTCACGCCGAGCTCGTCGCGCTTGCGGGATTGCTCGAGGTCGACCAGGTGCAGTTCCTCTACTACCAGTCGCGCGCGGTCTTGCCTCAGTCGCTGTCGGCCGCAGACGTGCACGTCGTCGGGCTCGCCGCCGGCCTCGCCGGTTATGTCGTTCCCAGCCGCTTGTACGGGATCCTCGCCGTCAGCCGACCGGTGATCGTCGCGGCGGATGCCGAGAGCGAGACCGCACAGCTCGTCAGCGAGGCCGGTTGCGGCATCGTCGTTCCGCCCGGAAGACCGGAGCTGCTCGCCCGTGCGCTTCGCGACGCGCACGACGGGAAGTACGACCTGGAGGCGATGGGCGCGCTTGGGCGCGAATGGGTCGAGCGAGAAGCCGACCGCTCGGTCGCCGTGCGGCGCTACCGCGACCTGCTGCTGGGACTTGCGTCCTAGCTTCGCCGCGGCCGCGCTCGTCGCGGCTCTCGCGCTCGTCGCCGGCTGGAACGTCTACGCATATCCGAGCGGTGCCGGCTACGACGTGCGCCAGCACCGCGAGTACGCCGACCTGCTGATCCACCACGGCCAGATCCCGGGGCCGGAGTCGCGCAGCGAGTACTACACGCCGCCCGTGTTCTATGTCCTCGCCGGTGCCGCGACGGTCGTCGGCGAGCACGTTCATCCCGGAGACCCGCACAAGCTCGGGCAGGTGTTGAACTGGTTCGTGCTGCTCGCGACGGCCGTTGTGCTGTGGCTACTCGCGCGCGAGCTCTTTCCGCGGCGTCCGTGGCTGCAGCTCTCCGCACTCGCGTTCTTCTGCTTCCTGCCGGTCGTCTTGCGCGTCGGTGCGATGTTCCATCCGGAGCCGCTGGCGATGCTCCTGTGCGCGGTTGCGTTGCTCCTCGCGTCGCGCATGCTCGGGCGTTACGACTACCGCTGGCAGCTGGCAGTCGCAACGGGGGCGGCGCTGGGAATGGCGCAGCTGGTGCGCGCCTTCTCACTGTGGACCTTCGCCGCCGTCGTGCTGGGCTTTGCAGCGGCGCGCGCCTGGAGACCGTTGCTGGTGATCGTTGCGGCAACCGCCGTCCTCGCGGCGCCGTGGTACGTCCGGCAGGCGATCGAGTACGGCAATCCCGTCTTCGATCGGCCGACGAAGCACGAGGCGATCTGGAACCGGCGTCCCGCCCGCTTCTACGTCGGTCTCGGGCTTCCCGCCGTCATCACGGATCCGATCCGGCCGCACTTTCTCAACGAAGCGATTCCGACGACGTACAGCGAGGTTTGGGGGGACTACTTCGGCGTCTGGCGTGGAAGCCGGGAGAGCCAGAGCATCCTCGGCTTCCTCCCGACTTTGCTCGCAATCGTTGGCTGGGCGGTGTTGCTGGCGCGTTCCCGGCGGGATTTCGCGCGGCTGCCGGCGGCCCTGCTGCCGGGTCTGGGAATCCTGGGCTACCTCTATTTCACGATCAGCTATCCGACCCCTGACGGTGATGTGCTGAAGGCGAGCTACATGCTCACGACCGCACCGGCCTGGGCGCTCGCCTTCGGGTATGCCGTGGACAGGCTGCCGGGTCGCCTGCGCCTCGTCGTGGTCGCAATCCTGGCCGCCTCGGCGCTCGCAAGCCTGCCGTTCCTGCTGTACTGACCGCCGTGACGGCCGTTCTCTTCACGTGTGCCGGGCAACGCGTGGACATCGTGGGCGCGTTCCACCGCGCGGGCGCCACGACCGTGGCGGCGGACGCCAATCCACTTGCGCCCGCGCTCTACCACGCGGACGAGCACGCCCTCGTGCCGAGGATCGACGACCCGGATTACGTTCCGGCGCTGCGGGCGCTCGTCGAGCAGCACGACGTGCGCCTGATCGTGCCGTTGACCGATCTCGACCAGGTCACGCTCGCACGCTCGCGCGACGAGCTCGGTGCGGTGGTTCTGCTCCCGGAGGCGGAGATTGTCGAGCGACTCGGCGACAAGTACCTGGCGCACCTTCTGTTCGAGGAGCGTGGGATCGCGTCGCCGCCGACGTGGCTCCCGAACGGCGTGCCCGACGACGCGACGTTTCCGCTGCTCGTGAAGGCGCGCCACGGCTTCGGCTCCCGGCACATCTATCGCGCCGCCGACGGCGCGCAGCTCGGCTTCTTCCTCGGCTACACGCCCGTCGATTCGATCGTGCAGGTGTGTCTCGGCGGGGAGGAGTTCTCGATCGACGTGTTCTGCGATCTGGAAGGCCGCTGCCTCAATGCGATCCCCCGCACGATGATCGAGTCGAAGGGCGGCGAGTCGATCAAGGGAATGACCATTCGCGACGAACGATTGATCGAGCTCGCACGGGACGTCGCCGAGAAGCTCGAGCTCGTCGGACCGGCGAACATCCAATGCTTTCGCGAGACCGACGGGGCGCACTTCCTCACCGACATCAACACACGGTTCGGCGGCGGGTTCCCGTTGCCGCTTGCGGCGGGCGGACGCTATCCGGAGCTTGCGCTCGCCCTTGCGCGCGGCGAGCATCCCGAGCCACGCCTCGGCGACTTCCGTGAGGGCATCGTCATGACGCGCTTCTTCTCCGATCTCAGCCTCACGCCGAACGGCGACGGGACGCTGAAGCCGCTCGCACCCGCCGAATGAAGTTTGTAGTCACCGGAGCGGCTGGATTCATCGGCTCGCAGCTCGCGGAGAGATTGCTGGACGGCGGTCACGACATCGTCGCCGTCGACTGCTTCACCGACTACTACGACGCGGCCCTGAAGGAAGAGAACGCGGCCGGCCTCGAGGTCGCACGCCTCGATCTCGCAGAGGAGACTCTCGACCTTGCCGGTGTCGACGGCGTCTTCCACCTCGCCGGGCAACCGGGTGTGCGCAGCTTCGGGGACGTCTTCGAGGAGTACGTGCGCCGGAACCTGCTGGCGAGCCGAAGAGTCTTCGAGGCAGCCGCCGCCGCCGGCACACGGGTCGTCTTCGCGTCGTCGTCGTCGATCTACGGCGATGCGGAGCGGTACCCGACACCCGAGGAGAGCGAGCCGCGTCCGATCTCCCCGTACGGAATCACGAAGCTTGGCTGCGAGCAGCTCGCGTACGCCTACTCGCAAGGCTTTGGGCTCGACGCGGTCGTCCTGCGCTACTTCACGTTCTACGGGCCGCGCCAGCGTCCCGACATGGCCCTCGCCCGCATCGTCGGCGCGCTGGCGCGGGGTTCGTCGTTCGAGCTGTACGGTGACGGGCTCCAGTCACGCTCGTTCACCTACGTCAGCGACGGGGTCGAGGCGACGATTGCGGCGATGGAGCGCGGGCGGACGGGCACCGTCTACAACGTCGGCGGCGGGGAGGAGGCGACGATGCGCGAGGCGATCGCGACGCTTGAACGGGTGTCGGGTCGGACGCTCGACCTGGTCGAACGGCCGGCGGCGGCGGGAGACGTCAGGCGCACTTCCGCAGACGTGGCCCGGATCGAGCGCGACCTCGGCTG
>WNGJ01001255.1_pt1 | contig 30731 bp, 23 predicted proteins | sample 5400611 | NCBI WGS metagenome assembly WNGJ01 (sample SAMN13153375, study PRJNA577476) | soil metagenome | isolation source: 40 cm soil or saprolite under Garry oak tree replicate 1 | place: USA:California | collected 2016-06-15
GCTATATGGCGGCCGTCGACCGGGACGTGGTCTATACTCCCCAGCAGTCAACCGGGCACTTCTATTGGAGTGAATTGGGGCGTCAATGGAGACATTCCTGTGCCGGGGGACTACGATGGCGACGGAAAGACCGACATGGCGGTCTGGCGGCCGTCGACCGGAACGTGGTATATCCTCCCCAGCAGTCAACCGGGCACTTTTAATGGAGTGAATTGGGGCGTCAATGGAGACATTCCTGTGCCGAGGGACTACGATGGCGACGGAAAGACCGACATGGCGGTCTGGCGGCCCTCGAGCGCAACCTGGTACATCATCCCTTCGAGTGCACCGACTACCTCCACGGCCACGCAGTGGGGCGTCTCAACTGATATACCAGTTCAGAAGCCGATTGGGCAGTAAGGGAACAATTAATATGTATGAATGACTACAGAATTGGAAGTCTCTAGGGCGCAGTAGGACCATAACGCCAAGAAGCAGCAAACAACATGCTACGCAATCGTCCATTCTGGAAGATTCTCGGAACCTTGGTCGTTAGCCACGTAGTTGTACCGCTGGTTTGGGCTCAAGACAGCCCAAAGCTGGAAGTGGACGTGAGTCCCTCAGGGCAGGTGAAGATTCTTGCTCGCGGTGTGAGCTACGCACAAATTCTTCGTGCTTTGCGGGAGAAGCTCGACGCGGTGGTTGAAATCCCTCCCCTGGCCGATGAGTTGAAATTGAGCTATGCGTGCATCGACGCCGTCCAGCCCGAAGAAGCATTCAAGAAACTTCTCGAAGGAAGCCGTCTAGGGTACGTGCTCACGCGAGAAGCGCACGGAGCCCGGATCGAGAAAGTAGAAGTAGTTGCTTCAACGGCGAAGAATGCGAATGAGGAGGCCATTCCGGTTCCTATTCCACAGGTCCCACAGCCGGCGACGCAGCCCCTCAGTGAAGCAGGAATTGTGACCGACCCACAATCCGGTACTGTGGCTGCGAAAAGCCACCACCGGGATCGCAGCCGGTGGTGGGAGAGACTGCGTCCATTCCGTTGAGTAGGCCAATTTCCGGTGCGGCAAGAGCAGTGGGCGTTCCTGCCGGGGCATTGGAAGGTGAAATTGGAAAAACAAAGACCCTCCTGCTTCCTCCGGAGGGGTCGAAGCGTCCCTAGCCAAGAGTGTGCTAGCTAGCTAAGCTAATTAGACTAATTAGCTCGTAGACATTGTCCTGGTTCGGGTTGAACTTCCCCATGTTGTCGCGGCGAAGACATAAATGTTCGCGTCCTTGCCCGAGCCGGCTGCCAAATGACGCGCCTCGCTGAGGGAGATCGCATGGAGCAATCCGTCCACCAAACTACGAAGCACGCATTCCCTACCGGATGCATCTAATGAAAGAGCAGGACGAAGCTGCGGCCCAGTAAGGCGTTCCCGACCCCCCCATCGGCGCCTGTAAGTGATTGAATATTCGTAGACGCACAACTTAAGCGTTCCACGAACACATGTTTTGGAAAAGGTAGGAGGATTGGATGGCCGTTACACCGCCAGGAAACCGCATTGCGCTCAAGAAAATGACAAGGGTTTATGGAAGCGCGACTCTTGACGCGGAGGACTGAGGCATAAATGCGTAAATGGTTGCTCGCATTCGCACTGATGTACGCCCCGGTAGCCTTGTACGGCCAAGCCGTTTGGATTCCCCTCTCGGTAACCCAGCATGGAACTGTTGGTGCTGTGGCCAATGCCGTTGTCATACCTTCTAGCCCAATTGCAGCCTTTTGCAGATTTCCCGCGAATGGCACACCTTGTACGAATAAAGCTCAGACCTATACTGATTCGACGGCTGCTATTGCTTGCCCAACGAATACTCAATTCGTTGTGAGTAGCGGCAGCACATGCCAAGCTAGCCTTGACGCTCAGAACAATCGCGGTGTCTTAAAACCAGGCAGATACATCTACACGGTCACAAGTGGAGTGGTCAACAACGGTCCTCAGTACGTTTCGGCCACTTGCGACTTTGCCAGCGCATGCACCGTCACCGGCGCCGTCAGCGCGACGGGCAATGTTACGCTTAGTGGTGGTGGAAGATACATTTTTGCGTCATCCATGAAATGCGATGGCTCGACGGATGATGGGGCCGCCTTGCAGGCGGCTGTGACGGCTGCCGGCCAACGCGGGCACGTCGTGATGCCTGTCGGTACCTGTATCCTTGGTTCTGGCGCACCGGCTGTTGGAAGGATCGATGTTCCAGACGGACTATGGTTACAGGGCGCCGGAAAGTACGCGACCACAATAAAGCGTCCCAATGGCTTGAACTCTACAAACGAGATGTTTCGATGCGCCGCTGGAGGCAGCTTCGGCGCGGTCGGCAACTGCACGCTTACCGACTTCACGGTGGACCAGAACCAGGCAAACCAAACCGCTGGCAATGACAACATTAATGCTGGCGCTGTCAGCAAGATGACTATCGAGCGGATGAGGATCATCAATGCTTGGACGAATGGTATCGCTACCTATCCGACATCTGGCCAAGTGTCCGCCGATGTGCTTGTGGCCGACAGCGATTTTGAGAGCAACGGAACGCGCTCCGGTTGCGTTGGTGTGGCCTTGTGCATGGACATTAGAATCGGTAATCCCCTGCGCGTGAGAATCTCATGGAACCGCTCCGAGAACTCGCAAAACTTCTTGCTTACTGTGCCCACGGCTTCTACGAACGGTTACGTGACCGTGGAGGAGAACATCGTCAACAATTGTTTGGGGTTTGCGGTGGCATTGGGTGGCCAACAGACGAAAGATTCGGTGACGCGGAACGTATTCAACTGTCCGACCTCAACCCAAAATATCATAGACATAGCCAACGCCAACGATGTCGTCGTCAGCGACAACACGGTTACCATGGGAACTTCCAAAATCGGAATCAGTGACCTACCGCCAGCACTAAGGGTCACCGTTACCGGGAATAGGGTCACTGGCAACCCTTCAGGTCCAGGGACGGCAAACTGCATCTCTCTCGGCGGTAGCGATCTGACGATCACAGGGAATTATTGCGATAAGGCCGGGGGGGCAGGCATCATCATCGCCGTAGCAAATATCGGACTAGCGCCATCAAGAAATGTCTTAATCAGCGCCAATAGCGTAAAGGATTGCAGCCAGGCCAGCCCTGGGGCGCACGCAGGAATCGAATTGTTCTTGCAAGCGGGAGGAACAGCTGCGCTCTCGACGGTGATAATTAAGGGAAACAACGCGTTTGATGACCAGGGAACCCCTACCCAAGGCTGGGGTATTGGATTGGCGGTGTCAGGCCAGACGAGTGGATTCAGCAATATAACCGTATCTGGCAATTACGTTCGCGGGAATAAGACAGCTGCAATTTTCGACGGCATGTCCGGTGGTACAGGGGTCCAGATTTCTGAAAATACTGGTGAATAGGTGTTTTGACTAACGGAGCAAGATCCGGCTGCTGCGCCGCAACACCGAGATGCTCAATGTCCAACGTGAAATGTCCCGGCAATAGAAAGATCGCGGGAAGCCGATGAGTTCCCTACGTACACAGTGTAGTCGCCATTCGCGATCGCCCAGTTGTTTGTGGTGGTGTCCCAATAAGCCAAGGCGTGGGAGGAGTCCTTCGCATCCACCGTGATATTTAGATGCTGCTGTGCTCTAGGCTGCAGCAAGACCTTGCTCCATCCAACCAGCCGTTTCGGAGGCTCACCCGTGCTGGCGGGCAATCTCAGGTACACCTGTGCGACTTCCGCACCAGCGCGCGTGCCTGTGTTTGTCAAGTCGAAGCTAACTTGAAACCCGCTAGCCGGGAATAAATTTGGACTTAGCAACAGGTTGGAAAAGGAAAAGGTCGTGTAGGAGAGTCCAAAGCCAAAAGGAAACAATGGCGCGATGGCATGCGCATCGAACCACTTATATCCGACATCAAATCCCTCGATGGTGTAGTCCACGTTGAACTGAGTGTTTGGATTGGGCCATCCAGGGATTACCGGACGCGGTAAATCGTTCACGCTGGCGGGAAAAGTGATTGGGGTCTTCCCTGACGGATTCACGCTCCCGAACAGAATGTTGGTGATGGCTTCAGCTCCCTTCTGGCCGGGATACCAAGCCTCCAAAACTGCGCGCACGCTGGCAAGCCAAGGCATGACCTGTGCGCCACCATTCTCCAGGACCACAATCGTTTGAGGGTTTGCAGCCGCGACCGAGGCCACCAAAGCATCCTGATTCACTGGAGAACTATGAATTAGGTCGGTGAAGTTCAAACTCGGCAGATCCATGCCCTCACTCTCCCACTGGCTTAGAAAAACGATCGCCAAGTCGGAAGAAGCGGCAAGATTCGCCGCCGAAGCGGCGTCGGTTCCGTCGTTGTACTGCACTGTGGCCGCGGGCGCCTTCGCCTTAATGGAGCTGAGGGGCGACGAGGGGTCCCAGACGACGGTCGCGCCGCCGGGAGGATTCGGGCTGCCTTCATTAAGGGCCACACCACCGATAGGAATCACCTGGGCCGACCCGCCGCCGGAGAGCACAGCCGCATCGGCGTGCGAACCAATCACCGCGATCTTCGCGGTCGTTGATGGATCCAACGGGAGTTGTCCGCCCGCGTTCTTCAGCAACACTGCGCCTTGCTCTTCTGCTTCCTGTGCGATGGCTTCATTATTCACCGCCTCAAGTGTTCCCGGTACAGAGGCATGGTCGAAGAGCCCCGTGACGATCATGGCGCGCAGGATTCGGTGCACCATATTGTCCAGTCGTGACTCCGGCAGCGCGCCGCTTTGAATCGCTTGCTTGAGGCTTCCGTGCGCGCCTGCGAAGTAATCTGAGTCCGGCTGCTCTTGATCAAGCCCGTTAAACGCAGCTTGGTAGGAGTTATGTGTGGCCCACCAGTCGGACATCACAAAACCGGGAAAGCTCCAATCTCCCTTCAGAATATCGTTTAGAAGGTGCGTATTCTCGCAGGAGTACGCGGCATTGGCGGCGCTGCCCCACTGAATCAAATTGTTGGAACACATCACCGACTGTACGCCAGAATCCTTGATGCCAATTTCAAAGGCCAGTAAGTCGCTCTCGCGTGCACTTCGCTCGTCAAGGATCGCGTTTACCACCTGCCGCCCCGTTTCCTGGTCGTTGAGGGCAAAATGCTTTATGCAGCTCAGAATGTGATGGTCCTGTATGCCTCGGATGTGTGCCGCGGTGATCTTTCCTGCCAGGATTGGATCTTCGCCCTTGGTCTCAAAGGTGCGGCCGTCTCTGGGCTCGCGGCCGATTAGGTTGATGTTTCCTCCTAGGTTGACGTTCACGCCGTACGCGCGCATGTCGCTCCCGATCACCGACCCGTACTTGTAAGCTTCGTTTAGGTCCCAGCTTGCTGCACTTGCCAGGGACGAAGGCAGCGCTGTCGCTTGGCCTACGTGGTTGCCAACCCCCACACTGCCGTCGACAAAATACAGGTCAGGAATCCCGAGCCGCGGGATGCCCGGGATGTACCCAACGGCACCGCGCGGGAAGTTCAAGTTATAACTCCCGGGAGTTGCTGAACCCGCCACGAGTTGTACCTTCTCATCTTGGGTCATCTGAGACACCAGTACATCAGCGCGCTGGTCAGGGTCGTTTGGTGGTGGCGGAAGATTCAAGACGCTGCCGCTGCTGCAACCTGATGCCGCGACGAGCAATGTGAGCACGCGCGTGAGGTGTATTTTCTTCATGGCATGCTCTACTTGATACAATCCTACGCCGGCTGGCAGGGCCGCACAACCGAAGAGCTGTTGGAAGAAGCCTAATGGCCTAATGCCTAATGCTCTTCGGAACGAGGTTTTCGCGAGGGATAATTAGCGGGTGCTAGAATTGCGGCGCCGTCGAAGACCCACAGGTTCATCACATCTAGTTCCAAAGTCGCCTTGGTTAGCCTATGTGCCGGATTTCAGGAGGCTTTCTGGGCGAGCTCAGGCAAGGAAAAGTGTCAGAGGCGGTGAGCGACTGGTCCATTTTAGCGGTCCATTTAGGGCCACCCCTTTCCCTCTTGTCGAGGATCTCAGAACGGTCCTCGCCGTGAAGGGTTCGCTTCGCCGCGCAACGCCGGCGCGCCCTTGACCGCTGCGCCCTTGACCGCTGCGGGCCGTTCTGAGAGAACACCCCCTTCCAAGAGGGAAAGGGGCAGAGTGAAAAGTAACCAGACCACCGCTGTTTTGGCCCCTTTTTCCACCGCCATCGACAAGGAAAAGATGATTTTACTGCCCGTAGGTAGGTCACCTGTCCTTTTGTTCGACCCTGCGATGTACATTCGCTGCAGTCGGGATAAAGTACTTTTGGTTGGGACAGTCTAGCTGGGTGAGAGTCCCCGTACGGTCAATTGCCTGTATTCGGACCGTTAGCAGATCCGGTACGTGCGGAGGTAACGAAGCACGTTCCGCCCGGATAGAAGAAATACTTGCAGCTTCGAAAAAGTACCGCGTAAAGTCGAGTTCGCGCGTAGATGCGGGAAGCCGACCCGATCGTATCTGGGGAAGGCCGATGACGCGGAGGAAGAAACAGGCAAGTGCACTCCGTGGTACCGCCGGGGCAGTGGGACAAGCATCCGAAGAAAGGTTCTCAGAGATAACGTCGGGAAGATCCCGTGAGAGCAGGGGCTGGTATGGTAGCAACGTGCCCAGACTCCTCGAACGAGGTGAAGAGCCGACAAGGCCGCCGACAAGGAGGGGAGACCTACATGGGATTGGCACATGTGCCCGTAAGAGCTATATAGAACCGACGAGTAACAACGTCCTCGCAGAGATGGACAGATGGACCACGTCTCCCTGATGGAGGTAACGCCAACATCGAACATCAGGCAAAGGGGCACCGGGGATTTGCAGGCGTGGCGTACGGGCGTACGTGAGCGAGCGCTTAAACTTCGTGGCGGATGGCAAGGCTCGTAGCCGGAGAGCCAAGGCTTCAAACCGGACCTGAGAAACTCGGCCGTCCGGGATTATAGGGGGGCCTCGGGAAACGTGGTCATGGTGGAACTGTGCTCACACCGCGCAGCCGAAAGGGCGAGGCTGGTAACCCTCCACGTATTCGACGAGCTCTCTCAGATCACTTCAGCAGCATCGCCTTAAGCTCCACTACTTGCTCCACGACTTCGCTGTCCCTTACCGAGGTCACTTTCACTCTCGGCCCCTCCGCCGGAATCATCGGTTCGCCCAGGATTAAAACTGCTACCGAGACCTTTAATCGAGCTCTTTAAGGAAAGGGGTTTAGGGTGAAGCGGTGGCATGTCCGGCACCGTGTTATTTCTTGCGTCGCTCTCGTTCGCCGGAAACAGCACCGTCCTAAACGTTTTAGCTAAGATAATACAATCCAACCACACGGTCCAGTTGCGAACGTACCACGCCTCGAGTTGAACTCGCTCTTCCAGCGTAAGATGATTTCTTCCACTCACCTGCCAGAAACCTGTCATACCGGGACGAGCAGAAAGAATAGTCGGAAGGTCAATGCCAATACGTTCGCACTCCTGAGGGAGGTAGGGACGAGGACCCACGAAACTCATTTCACCCTTTAGAACGTTCCACAGCTGTGGAAGTTCATCGAGACTCCAACGTCGCAGGAAGCGCCCCAACCGCGTGAGGCGAGGATCATAATTCCTCAACTTGGCGTATCGCCGCCATTCTTCAGCGGCTTGCGGGTTGCGCCCCAGATGCTCTGACAGTATCTTATCTCCGTCCGAATACATAGTTCGGAATTTAACACAGGAGAAATTCTGTTGGCGGTATCCCAATCTCTCCTGAACGAAAAGTACTGGCCCGTCAGAGTCTATGAGAATCAGAACAGCGAGGCCTAGCCACAGAGGTATCGCCAAGATCGTTACGACTGTTCCCAGTAAGAGGTCAAAGCTACGCTTCAGCCATCCGTTCCACGGTTTCGCCAGATTATTTGAGAGCCGAAGCATCATTACGCGTTCTCGGAGGAGGCCGTCAACCTGCAAATTCATCATTGGCAGAGCCCACAACTGCGGGACGACATAGATACTGTCGCTATATGGCTGTAGGTCGAGGATGAGAGCCAACAACTCTTCTTCGGCTAAGGATGGTATAGCAATCAGAATGTCCCTGGCTTGTTCTCGCTGCATTTGTTCCCGGGCTTCGGAGAGGGAGCCCAAGACATACGCGGATGTCCCCCCCCGGAGATCAACTCGCATGCCCTTTTTTCCAGGGTCATCATCGAGCAGACCAGCAACTTCATAACCCCAAAAGGGATCCGTCGTCAATCCCCGCATGGCCAGCTTTGCAATGTCAGTCGCACCTAGGATTAATATCCGCTTCCGCCAAAGGCCGAGCGCCCCCATAATTCGCTTTGTCCAGAAACGCGTGACCGGTAGTAAAACTGATAGGTTTATTACAGTAAGAAGGATGGTTATACGGGAAAACATGGCGCTCAATCCTGTCAGAGCAAGAGCAGCGAGGAGCACTACTAGTCCTAAACTGATCGCCTTGATCAGGTGACCGACCTCATTCCACAGCGAGCGGCGTCGTGTATAAAGACCTTCTACGGCGAGGAATATCACCAGCACGATCCACAGCCATCCATAATCCATATAATGTCGGAAGGAGAAAGTCCAAGTCCGGAGGTGGCTGTCTAGACGCGGCAAGAGATGGCTTCGCAAGGATATCGCGAGTTCGAGGCAGACGGCGATCGACACCGAATCAGTCAGCAAAAGAATGAAGAAAGAGATTAATTGGTGGGTCGCCAGGCGCTTGTGCGTGAAGTGGCCCGGCGACTTGTGATCAGCTGCGGAGATGGACTGCCGATCGTGAGCCATTACTGGCGTTGACATAGATACCCTTAAAGTGTCTCTGGGTTTGGTCGTCCGTGAGAATCAAAAGATCTGGTGATCGGGGGAAAATCCGTAAGAAATTCGGTCATAAAACCAAGGCCATGACCACACGCGCCCTCTACTTTTGCAGCAAGCCCCACCCCTTGACTCGACATTCCAGAAAGGATGTTTTGTGCAGGATTTCCGCTCGAAACCGAGTTACAGCCGATATCCCGCTTTCCGTGCGTCATCGTAGAACATCTTGACCGTCTCGAGCGAGTATGCTTCTAGGTCTTTCCCAACTAGGCCAAGCTTCCGCAGGATGTCCGTAGTGGCTGTGATGACATGGCAGCCAGTCGCGTCAGCCTGGAAAATGTTCAGCAGCTCACGCGGACTCGCCCAGATCAACTCCAGGGTCGGGTAAGGGCGAAGCAGCTCGACTGCTGCCGCCATCAAAGGCACCGGATCGCGTCCCGTGTCGGCAATGCGCCCGGCAAACACGGAAATTTTGGCTGGCGGGCCGTCGGCCAGGCATTCACTCGCTTTCCGGACCTGTTCGAGAGTCAACAGGGCCGTTACGTTCACTTGGATTCCGGAGCGCGCCAGGCGACGCAACAGCTGAGCCGATGATTCTCCGCGGGTGTTGGTGATCGGAATCTTCACAAGCACATTCTCGCCCCACGACGCAATCTCGGTCGCTTGTCGCTCCATCTCGTCGAACTCATCTGCGAACACTTCGAAGGAAATCGGCCGGTCGGGAATGCGTTCGAGGACTTCCCGCGCGAACGCGCGGTAGTCACTCACGCCCGACTTCCGCATCAGCGTCGGATTGGTTGTGAACCCCGCGATCTGCGGGTTGCCGTACATCTCCAGCATCGCGGTCTTGTCAGCGCCGTCGGCATAGATCTTTACCCTCAGTCCTGCGTTGCGCTCAAGAGTCGCCGACGTCTCCTGTTCGATTTGCTTTCGTGCCTCAACCGCAGTTCCAGACATAGGTGCCATGTGTGATCTCCTAAGCGATAACGACCTGTTGGTTGTAAGCGCGTTACTCGAGTTGACGAAGTGTAGCGCATTTAGCGGGGACAAAAACACGAGCTGAGAAATCGTTTGACATCTTTTTCTACGCTTTCGTCCGTAAATCCGGAAAGTGTATTGCGCCAGCTTGGCGACGCGCCCGCAAACATAGCGACGGCAAAGAGGCTCGGCCGGAAGTGTGACATGTACTGCACTTAAGCAGCTGCGTACTTAGTCCAGGCGATCCGCGCCGCAATTCGCAAGTGGAACCGCTTGTCATAGTCTGCAAGAGATATAGAGAATCAACCGCAGGGCCGAGCCACTTCTGCCGTCGACGTGCAGAAAGCAGTTAGCCGAAGCCACGGGATGCGGCAGCTTTAATGTTCTGTGATACCGAGTTGGCCCATTGGTGCCATTTGCCGAATCGACAATTCAATATGCGAGTTCCCTCGCCCGGGGGCGTAAGAGATAACGCTTCCATGTCAGCGTCGACCATAATACGAACAAGCTCTCTGAAGCATATCCTCGGCGCCCAACCGAGTTCCTTGCTGGCCTTGCCGCTGTTGGCCATCAGGAAGTCAACTTCGGTGGGACGCACGTATCTCGGGTCAATCTCGACGTGCTCTTTCCAATCCAAACCAGCATAGCCGAACGACTCAATCAAAAACTCTTCGACTGTATGCGATTCTCCAGTCCCGACGACGTAATCGCTAGGGCTGTCGTGTTGGAGGATGCGCCACATGCAATCGACATACTCGGGCGCATAACCCCAGTCGCGGCGCGCATGCAAGTTACCGACATAGAGCTTCTTTTGCTGTCCTGCAAGTATTCGGGCGACGGCCCTCGTAATCTTCCGGGTCACGAATGTCTCACCGCGCCGTGGACTTTCATGGTTGAACAGGATGCCGTTACAAGCAAACAGTCCGTAAGCTTCGCGGTAGTTCACGGTAATCCAATAGCTGTAAACTTTCGCGGCGCCATAGGGGCTGCGGGGATAAAACGGTGTGTTCTCATCTTGAGGAGGGCTAGCTGCCCCAAACATCTCAGAAGAGCTCGCTTGGTAGAATTTTGCCTTGATGCCGCTTCGGTGAATTGCCTCTAATAGTCGAACTGTGCCGACACCAGTGATATCCGCCGTATACTCGGGTGTGTCAAAACTGACCATGACGTGGCTCTGCGAGCCCAGGTGATATATCTCATCAGGCTTAATATTGTAGATAAGATTTGTCAGTTGATCGCTTGTTGACAGATCGCCATAATGCAAAAACAACCGCACATCCGGTGAATGTGGATCTTCGTAGATATGGTCAAGCCGGCGCGTATTAAACGTGCTCGCACGACGAATGATGCCGTGAACCTCGTATCCTTCACAAAGGAGACGTTCAGTAAGATATGATCCGTCCTGGCCAGTAATACCGGTGATTAGAGCGCGTTTCAGAGAACCCTCCCAATGCGACAGGAACCGTGTTCGGTAGTAGCGTGGTAGCTGTTCAAAACCAACTCGCTCGAAAGGCGGTCATTCGACAAATCCGAGCTGACGCTCGAAATAGGAAAGTTCAGTTGCGAGTTGCTTTACTGGCCTAGCCGGCGCACTCGCATACAGCCAGAAGGTCTCGCAATAGCCATTGTGCGGGTAACGACTTCGCACTAAGACGGAGCAGTCGCACCCAGATCGTACACTTGTCTCACGCAAAACCTCTGTCACACTGCTGCTCGCGGCGACCCACTGACACTGACAATACCCCTTGAAGATCTCAATCCGTTGCCATTTGCCGGGCTTAGGTGAACTGCACGATGTCAACCAATCCAGGCGGAGGACGATACTGGTTAAAAGAGCGGAAGAGAATCTTGGAATAAAAAGCGTAAGCGCATCCCGATCTCAACCAGTCATGCAGCTCAATGCAAATCGCATTCGTTTTAGGCAACCACTCCTCCGTCGGGGCTTCAAAGATCTCTTTCTCCGTGCCTTCGATGTCCATCTTAAGAAGGTCGATTTTGGCGAAGCCGAAGCGCCGCATTAACTCGGGGATAGTAATCCCGGTGATCCGGCCGCATTCTGCTTCACGAACGCGGAAGCCGGTCGAGTTTGAATCCGGATTCTCTATCTCTAGGGCAGTGTTACGGTTCCACAGAGCGCCGTGAATCACGGAAACGTTCGGATAGGGCGCAGCGTTGCGATGGAGTACGACAAGATTCCTCTCACTTGGCTCAACAGCGACAATGCGAGCGCCAGGAAACCATGTTGCAAATTGTACAGTGGCCAATCCAATGTGTGCTCCCGCATCTATAATAAATTGTGTCTCCCTCATCGAACGGATACAATCCTGATCGTAAACACCGTGCAGCACGACCTCACGAAATATGAACTCGTCAAACTTCTCCTTGCTTACCCATACGGGGTGTTGGAGGGAGCTCAAAGTAAGTTCTGCGAGCACGGAGGAGCCGGGCAAAGGAGTATATAGCTTAAGCGCGTTCCAGCAGCCGCATTGAGCAGCGCATCGTATCGCTGCGACAATCTTCCCCGGGTTCATTGTGATTGAGCCTTAAAAAAGATGAAGTTGGCATAGTCCTTTCGCCGCCAAAAGCGACCGTAGCGCCACTGAAAAGGAAGAGCGCGCAGTCAACAGCTATCGCGAAAGTAAGCGGCTCGTACCACGTGCTGGGGTTCCCTGAATCTAAATGAAAACGTCCCGAAGGATCCAGCGTACCGCTTCGCTAAAGGAGTTAACGCAAACGTCGGGCATTTTGCTTGGGCGCTTATCGTTATAATCATTGTTGATAAGGATTGTTTTACACCCGGCGCTTTGGCCCGCTTCTACGTCTCGCCAGCGATCTCCGACCATGAAGCTGACCGATAAGTCGATATTCAGCTTCTTTGCAGCCTGCAATAGTAGACCAGGGCGGGGTTTACGGCACGTGCAGTTGTCTTGATCTGCGTGATAACAGACAAAGACGTCATCTAGGGGAAGGAGAGACTTAAGCCTTTGATTCATCTGCTCGACCACTTGACGCGACTGCGTACCGCGGGCAACATCGGGCTGATTCGTCACCACGATCAACTCGAAGCCATGTCGCTTAAGCTCCTGGAGCGCGCCGGGAACATCGTTCGGGATTTCAAGTTGTTCGATCGTAAATGGCGAACATGGTTTACCATTGTGAAGAATAGCAGAATTGAGCACACCGTCACGATCGAGGAAAACCGCGCGTCTGTGTCCCGGAATCGACACGGACACTGACTCCCACTTTGTAGCATCAACTTTCACGTCGGGGTGGGAGACGAGCAGATGCCACACTAACACCTGGAAGGCCTCCGTATGCGGAGTAACATGAGCTGCGTTGACCACAGGAATGAGTACTAGGGCGTCCGCCACCTTAGCAGTATAACCGCCGTCACGACCAACAATGCCGATTACTTTTGCACCCACTTCTTTTGCATACTTGAGCGCCTCCACGATATTCGGACTGATATTCTCCTCTAAGTTACCTCCGCCAACCGAAAGCACAAGCAAGGAATCGGCCGATTGTAAGCGGCTTATGCGTAGCCATCGCTCAAAGATTGAGGACCAGCCATCATCATTGATACGCGCCGTTAGTTCAGCGACGTTATCTGTGGGCGCGTAGGCCTCGATTCCAGCGATCTTACGGAAGTCATTAACAGCATGGGACGCGTTGGCGGCACTTCCACCGACTCCAATAACAAACAATCGTCCTCCAATATCACGCGTCCGAGCCAACAACAACGCTGCCTTTTCAATACTGTCCAAATCCAGCTTGTCGATGATTTCGCCAACCTCTCGGAGGTATTGCCTCGCAAACTTCTCGAACCTCACTGTCACCGGTCACCTCTATGTGCCAAGTAGTCGGCAGTATCCTGCAATCCTTTAATCGAACCTACCTCATAGAACCTTTCTCGCACTTCGAAACCGATCAATTCACCGCGCATCAGCAAGTCGCGATACAAATCCGCCAGATCTGCGGGGCGATCGCTAGGTACGGTCGCAAAAGCCTCCGATCTGAATACACCCAGACCATAGTCAATGTAGTGCATACGAGAGCTGCGCCTTTTCTTGTGGTAGTCAATAAGCTTACCATCCTCAAACTCGACGTTGCTGGCGTCCCACATGTCCGAGTTTTTAAATACCGTCATCAAAGCCAGCTTGGTTGTTGCCTTGAACGCTGCAGCCACTGCGCCATAGTCACAAGGTAAATAAGAGTCACCGTAGAGCACAAAGAACATTTCTCCCAGTTTTGAAATTGCCTTCTTAACTGCCCCAGCAGTTCCCAACATGCGTTCTCCGTCGAAGGAGTAGTCGACGCATAGTCCAAAGGAACTTCCATCACCAACTGATTGCTGGATCATTTCGCCGAGGTAACCAACACAAAGAACGACGTGTTCGATTCGGTTCACTCTGAGAAGCCGCAACTGATGAGTAATGAACGGTTCTCCATTGATTGGAAGGAGTGACTTCGGTGTTGTAGCTGTCAGCGGTCGAAGCCGCGTCGCGAGCCCACCGGACACTACAGCAGCAGAGAGCATTTTCTAGTCAGGAGTTAGACAACACTGAGGTGCCCATGAAATCAAACTGTATCCGCACCTCACGGAGACCGGCTTCACGCATAGCTCTGCGGAGCTGGGTTTTGTTTTCCGAGTAAAACATCAAAAAGCCACCCCCACCCGCACCGATCAGTTTGCCGCCCAATGCACCATTTTTGCGCCCCAGTTCGTACAGGTTGTCGATTTCCGAATTGCTCATTCCCGGTGAGCGACTCTTCTTGCGAAGCCAGTGGCAATGCATCAACTCCGCAAACCGTCGTAGGTCACCCGCCTGCAATGCATCGCGGCTTTCGATTCCCAGTTGCTTCACGAAGTGCAAGTTGGCCAGCATTTCGCCATCGTGGTACCGGGTTCGGTCATCTTGATCACGCAAGAGATCCGAAGCGGAGCGCGTATAGCCTGTGAAGAAAAGCAATAAATTATCTTCCAGGTTTGCGAGAGCTTCATGAGGCATCTTTAGTGGCTCTACGGTCACGCCTTCATTAGGGTGAAAATGGAAAGCGGTAATTCCACCGCACGCGGCGATGTATTGATCCTGCTTGCCGATGGGTGCCTTGAGTTCACCGATCTCGATCTCACAAGCTTCCTCCGCGAGCTGCTGTGGCGCGACAAAGTCGTTCTTGAGTGTATGCAAGGCACGCAACAGCGCGGTAGTGAAGCTACTGGAGGATCCCAGCCCTGCGCCAGCCGGAATATCCGAAATACTCACGATTTCTAGATGTGGGCCAGAGATCTGCAATCGCCTTAACGCCTCACGAATGATGGGGTGTGCGATTTCCTCTACCGTTTCGACTTCCTCGAGCTTTGAATACTTCAGCATGATGCACGGCCGAAATGCATGGTGGATCGTAATATAGACGTATTGATTGATCGCAGCCGAAACCACAAAGCCGCCGTGCTCGCGGTAATAAGAAGGGAGATCAGTCCCGCCACCGCCCAAAGAAATCCGCAATGGACTGCGCGTAATAATCAAACCACACCTGCCGTTGCGTACAGACGCTTGGCATCCTGCAGCATCGCGATAACAGAAGAACGTAACGCGTCAGCCGAAGACTGCGAGCACTTCCATCCTAGTGCACGAATGCGAGCTGTATTCAGCCGAACTACGGGCACATCTCCCTTCCATCCGCGATCTCCACCCGTGAACTCGAATCTAACCCGCGAGGGATCGACTCCTGCGGACTCACACACAATCTTGGCGATCTTCTCGACCGAGATGTAATCGCCGGTCGCCACGTTATAAGCGCAAAAGCGCTCCACGGTTTTCTCGTGGGCACACAGGACTGCCGCAATGACGTCCGCGACGTGAATATATGACTTGCTTTGCGAGCCGTTTCCAAGTATGCGAAGGCGCGTAGGATCTTTGCGCAAATTGCGCAGAAGATCGAACCCCACACCATGTGTCTGTCGTGGGCCGACTACGTTACCAAAGCGAAAAACGCAGGCGGACAAGTCAAACATATGGCAGTACGAACTAATAAGTGCTTCACCGGCAAGCTTGCTGGCACCATAGGTAGAAATGGGAATCAGCGGTCCAAAGTTCTCGTCGGCTTCCCTGTAACCGATATCGCCATACACGCCGCTGCCAGAGGCATACAGTAGTCGCTTTGCAGACGTAACTCTCATCGCTTCAACAACGTTCGAGGTGAGATAAGTACCTTCGCGGAAGTCGATGTCGGGATCATTGGCAGCACGGGCGATGTCAGGATTGGAGGCGAGATGGATTACCACGTCATGGCCATCCATGGCAGTCCTTAAGGCCGCTAGATGTTTTACATCATCACGAACAACGACGAACCTCCCGTCGTCAAGATGATGAGCAAAATGCCATTCCCGACCGGAAGAGAAGTTGTCGTAAATAGTTGCGCGATCGACTTCCACATCGTTTAGAAGTCGATCTATAAGATGGCTGCCGATAAAACCGGCGCCTCCCACTACAAAGAACCGCCTACCACGCACGGGGCCTCCCAGAACCCGAAGTTACCGGGTCGGACTGTCCTCTGCCCACACCATCCGCAAGACTTTCATACAGAGCCGTCAGTTGAGGAAGCACAGAATTCCATGTGAAGCGCTCAGAAACCATGCGCCGTGCGTTGGCGCCCATCGTGCGCCGCTGCTGATCACTTTCGAGAAGACTGGCAATAGCACCCGCAGCAATCGTCGGATCGAGTTTCGTGACGATACCCGCAGCAAACTCGCTAATCTCCGGCAGGTTGGAATCAGCCGTGCACACTGTGGGCATCCCACTTCCGAGTGCCTCTAACATCGCGCTGGACATGCCTTCATTACGCGACAGGGTGACAAATACCGACCCCGCTGCGAGCATAGCCCATTTGTCCGCGGCCGAAACTGCACCCAAGACGCGAATATGTGTCCCGCTGCTAACCGTAGTCGCCAACTGTTGAACCTCCTGGCCATATGTCCCCATCAGTTGGCCGGCAATGACTAGCACAGCTTTGGGGCACCGTTGCCTTACCAGATCGAAGGCTTGGACTAATTCGAGAACACCTTTTTGCGGGTTCACTCTACCGAGAAATACCACGAGCGGTGCGCTCGCTGGAATCTGCAATTTTGACCTGATACGGAAGATAGCGGCCGGGTCTGGCTCCGGCGGCAGAGTGATGGCGGCGGGAATGATTACGGCTGGAGCTGCCGGCGGTTCCACAGACTGCTGCAGTTCACCTTGGCTGAAGTATCGCACAGTCGCGGCACTCCGCCAGCAATTACCGAGCATGGTGCGGAAGAAAATGCGCTTTCCCCACGGCCGTTTCGCCCAATCCCAACGGCCCATGTTGCCGTGCGGCGTAATTACGTACGGCACATGTGAGGCCGTGCAGGCACGGGCGGCGTGGACTACGCTCCAATACCAGATACCTTGAATATCCACGACATCAAACCGCTCCATATTGTGGTACATCCAGGCACATAATTCTGGTGAGCGGTAAATCCGGCGGTTTAAGCGACCCCGGCTGGGAAAAAGTTTAAGAGTAGCACGCGAATCGATGCCGATGACTTCGTCGGCAGGTGCGCCGCGGTAGGCGCAGTTGGTTGCCATCACTGTAACCCGGTGACCAGCATCACAGAGTCCCGGTACCAATTCGGCGACATAGTTACTTTGCCCAGTGGCGCTCTTCACCACCAGAGGTGCGACAATACCAATCTTTAGATGTTTCACAAGAATCTCAACTGTGGTGGACCGCGGATTTGTCGGGCGGAGCGGATTCTGCGGCTGGCTCTACCTTATCCAGAAGCGCTCGCTGAGTTGCTTCCGGACCAACAAGAGCCAGAAGGCTACGCTGAAAACGCGGGAGAATCGAAACAGAATGCATATGCATCACTGCAAAACACCGTGCATTCACTCCGAGATCTCGGAGCAATGCCGGATTACCCGCCAGTTGTTCAACAGCAGAAACGATGGCTGCGGCATCGTCTGGAGGCACAACAATGCCGCGCCCATCCACAGCTTTGGCGAGCTGGGTACCGGACCGTGCCGTTGCGACCACAGGGCGACCGCTGGCAAACATACCCAGCAGCTTGGCTGGCATAACCAAATCCGCAGCATCCGGATGTTGTGGTAACAGATGAAGGTCCGCCAGGTTCAACAAATCATTCAGGCGATGAAGAGGCTGCAAAGGAAGCAGATGAACATTAGGCGTGGAACGAAAGTTCTCGAGGAGGATCGCACGAGTCGGACCCTGTCCGCAAAGTACAAAATGCAGTTTGGGGTGATCGGCCAAACGTCGTACGGCGTCAATCAAGACTTCGAATCCCTGCTTAGCGCCCATGTTTCCCGAGTACAGGGCTACGATTTTGTCGTTCGGTATCCCGAGTTCGGCACGAAGCTGGCTGGAATCTGCTAGCGGATAGATAGTCTCCGTATCAATCCAGTTCGGGAACAAGACCAAGCGCGAAGCTGGCACACCCTTATCGCGCAACCGGCCGAGCATGTTCTCAGAAATCGTGGAGACTCGATCAAAACGCTTCATCAAAAATCTCTCCACCGCAAGCACGCAGCGACGCGGACCCGAAGGCAGGATTCCGAGGTCGAAGGCCGCATCGATTTCAAGGTCTTGCACATGAGCCCAGCTTTTTGCACCCGTTAGCCACGTCAAGAGCAAAGCAGCAGGAAAGGCAAGAAAGGTGGGCTCGACGACCCACACCACATCCGGCCGCCACGCTGCCTGCACCAAAACGCAGGGGAGGCTAGTAAGGGCAAAGCTAAGCAGATGCATCAGGCGTTTCAGCCCGGAAGGCTGCGCTGGCACCCAGATAGGACAGCGGAGTACGTTCATGCAGTCAAGATTCTCGCGGCGATAGCGCCAGCCCGAGTAGCCTCCACCAATTTGCCAGTCCGGGTAGAACGGCGGTGCTGCAATCACACGTATTTCATGTCCTTGCCCCGCAAGCCATTCGGCCATTTCCCCCGAGTATTTGCCGACACCGATCAGGTCAGGCTTAAAGGTCATACTGTAGATGAGAATTCGCAAGGTGAACTCTTCAGGCGCGGAAGAAGACGCCAATTTTTTGACAAACGTACTCTATCTCTGCTTCGTTCAAGTTGACTGACGAAGGCAGAGAAATACCATGCTCGAAAGCATGCACCGAATTGTGAATACCATCTAGCTTGCGGCTGTTCCGATCGTTAAAACACGGCTGCAGATGCAGCGGGTAAAAGAACCTCCGCACCCCCACACCAGCGCTGGCCAAGTGATCGCAGAGCGCTTGAGGATCGGGAATAAGAAGATTGATGCGGAACGGTACGCGGTCACTCGTGCTCTGAACCGTAGGGAACCTAACCTGTGGGACTGATGCCAGGTACTTGCGGTACTGCGCTTCGAGTTCGCCTTTTCTTTTAATGATCCAATCTAGCTTCCTCATTTGGGCAAGCCCGAGCGCACACTGCAGATCCGTCATACGGAAGTTCCAGCCCATTTGAGGATGAACGAAAGAGCCCCGGTGAAGACGTCCCTGATTGCGGACATAAAGCAGACGTTCTCCCATCGCATCGTTGTCAGTCAGAATGGCGCCGCCCTCGCCGGTGGTCATGGTCTTGTCCGCAAAGAACGACAAGCAGCCGAGATCCCCGATTGTGCCGACGTGTCGACCCTTATAACGTACTCCGATACCCTGGGCGGCATCCTCGATAATCTTCAAGTTGTGTGCGCTAGCCAATTCGAGGATGGGATCCATGTCGGCGGACTGGCCATAGATGTGCACCGGCATAATGGCTTTGGTACGAGGACCAATCGCTCGCCGTAGGGAGTCAATATCAAGATTGAACGTATCCGGATCTACGTCAGCAAAGACGGGGGTCGCCCCAGCAAGCACCACAGAAGTAGCGCTCCCCACGAATGTGAAATCAGGTACCACCACTTCATCGCCTGGACCCAGACCGGCCACCGCTACCGCCATAAAAAGGGCCAGTGTGCCATTGGGCGCGAGGACCAGATGTTTGGCGCCAGTGTATGCTTTCAACCGTTCGACGAACTCTTCGGTTTTCTTTCCCTCGGTAATCCATTTCGTCCGTATGCAATCAAGGATCTCCTGAATCTCGTCTTCGCCCACGCACGGCTCAAACTGCGACACCGTTATCTGAGTTTGTTTTGCGGCTTGGGTCACTTCGATTGCTCCCTTCATGGTCTCTTGCTCCTAATGGCTTGAACTTGCGTATGTCTTATATTCATCGCAGTGATCTCCATACCACTCGATCGTTTTTGCAATTCCCTCACGAAATGGCGTGGGCGGCGTCCAGTCGTCCAGCACAATCCGCATGCGAGTCACATCGATGATCTTGCACAGGGCGCCGTCTGGACGCGACGTATCGTATTGGAAGCTCCCGCTCCACCCTGCTTCCTGTCGGACCATCTCTGCCAGATCACGAATTGAAATCCCACGTCCACACCCCAAGTTCAGGATCTCGATATTGTTATACGCTTCCGTCGCGCGGACGATCCCTTCGGCTGCATCCTCTACGTACATCCATTCCCTCACCGGTCTCCCTGTACCCCAAATCTCGACAGTGTTCTTGCCGCCAATTTTCGCATCGGTGACCTTACGGATGAGTGCCCCCAATGCGTGAGAGCGAGTGATGTCAAAGTGATCGCGCGGTCCGAATAAGTTTGGCAGAACGAGGTGGATCGAATTGAACCCGTATTCTTGTTGATAGGCCCAAGCCTGAACCCATGCGGCCTTTCGCGGCATCCCATAGGTGAGAACGGTGGGATGCATAGGGCCGTCCCACCACCGTTCTTCTGCATACAGGTCCATCTCGCCAGGATAGGTACAATTCGGCATAATGTTAACCAGCTTATTCACGCCTGACCGAAAAGCTGCCCGGACTATCGTGTAACCGAGAAGTAAGTTATCCTCGAAAATGCTGACGGGGCATTGCGCATTGTATGCGATTCCGCCTACGTGCGCCGCGCAGTTGATGACAATTGCCGGCTTGACCTGGTGGAAATACGCGCTCAGACTTCGTTCATCGCGTGCATCGATCCCAGTGCGGCGGCTGCATGCTTCTACGTCGTGGCCGCGCTTCTGCAGTGCTGCAACTACATTAGCACCAAGAAAACCCGATCCTCCCAGTACAACTATTTTTTTCATCGAGCTCTTCACCGTGTATGACAACCCAGAAATTGCAATCTTTGACGCAAAACCACCCTTTAAAATTTAAAAGAAAAGAGGTCAACTATCTAGACATCAGACTTATGGCTATTGACCTTACTCCGTCGGAATCTGGAAAAACGCTTGTTCTCGTGCAGCGTTCATCGTGACTGAATAAGGACGAATAGACGCTACGATGCTCGGAATAACTCGTGGGTCATCATGGAGATGGTAGATGCAGAGAGCCATTCGGGGCCCGAACTGCTTGATTGTTTCTTTTGCGCCGCTCAGGGCATGCCGTTCCGCACCCTCGATATCAGCCTTTATAAAATCAACCCTGTCAAGCCGTAATTGCTTCACAACGGCGTCAACGGTGGTCATTGGGACCGAGAGAGCACCTTCATCAGACAGTTTAGATCCGACACCAGCACTCTGAAAACGCGCGCTTCCTTCTCCATCCCATGCGGCGGCCTCGATAATCAAGACGCGGCCATCCTCGATCTCTTCGGCGAACGTTTGTCGCAGGAACGCAACGTGAGACGGTTCAGGCTCGAACGCTATTACTCTCCCGGCACCACGGTGTAGCGCGAATCTCGTAAACGTACCAACATGTGCCCCAAGGTCAAGCACAACATCGCCCTGGCAAATGCTCACTGTACCGTGCTCGTAGGTCTCACACAGCTCTTCGAACACAAGCAACCCTAGGCTCCGACGATTTCCTATGTCCCAGCAAATTGACCCGATGGGTGTGTCGAAGCGCACAACACTCTGAACTCCATCATTTCCCGGAAGGGCGAGTTTGTGAGTCGGCCATTTCCTGTTTGGCCGTAGGACCATCGAGCTCACGTCTCTCCAGGTGATTTGGGGCAGTCTCCCGGAATACTTCAATCTGCAGAGTTCAAATCGGGATGCAAGCTTGGCAACAATCGATGGCATGCTCTATTCCTCTGAGAACACCTTTACACGGATGCATTAGGCTGGCTGCCCCCCGCAGCAAACAAGGAACACGAAATGGAAAATATTATGTCACTTGACCGCTCCCTTGTGACGAGTAAAATAAGGTAAATCAGGTGCAAGTTGCTTTACTGGCCTCGCCGGAGTGCCTGCGTACAGCCAAAAGCTTTCCGAGTAGCTCTTATTCAGTAGCGATTTAGCGCCTAGTATGGAACTGTCGGGCAAAGAACTGCCGCCGAGTAGAACACAGTCCGTGCCGACGAAGGAGTATCTGCCTACGTAAACTGGGGCGCACGACTCTCGGCAATTTTGTACGTCTATGGAATGCGTAAGAATTTGCGACCAGAAGCCACCGAAAGTCGCAAATTCTCCAATCGTGACCTCATTACTGCAGTCAATCAAATGTCGGTTTGTGATGCAAGAGTGTCTTCCCATTGTTAGGTGTGGGCGACGATCGCGCTGGTGGGTAAAATGTTCTCTAGAAGCTTGCGGCAGGCCTGTAATCCAATTCCCCCTCCCGATCTCCGCATACTCCTTCATGTGCAACAACGCGAGACCCTTGCAAACGTTCGCGTGTCCAATGCGGGTGTGGGCCTCCATGATCAATCGCTCCGGGAATATCCATGACAAACCAATCCGACTATCACGATGGATTTTGTATCCCAGCAATACGTTCAGGAATCTACGTCGAATACACCAGGGCAGAAACAGCGTCAGTATTTTGAAAAAGAGCATTTGCTCCGTCTCTCTAGCGATATGAGTTGCGTGCGTGCCTGATCATTCGGCGGGATAGCCTGAGCTATTCGGCGCTGGTAGACCGGGTCAGCATAACACCGACGTATTAGGGAATGCCAAAAAGTCTGTCTCAGCGGCATAGAACTCGGTTCCTGTAGTATGCAACCTGTGAACTTTAGCCTCAGGTTCGCAGCACTACGCTGCGTCCTGACGCCCACTTGATACAGCTCATAACAAGAACAACATAATACAGAGTATTGAAACGCAGATCTCCACCGTATGGCTCAAAGCAGACATACCAGATTAGCCAGAAGGTACAGAATGTAGCGAGCGGAGCAAGGTGGTTCCCAAGAGAGTAGAGCTGATTCAGTGAGCGAAACGCGATTATCAACACCCATACCCAGAAAAGGGCTCCCAGGATTCCAGCCTCCACCCACGCTCCGAGTAAGTGGCTGTGCCCTCCGATTAGGTAGTCTGCATCCCCGCTGCTGTCAATTCCGATCCCCTGTCCCCTCTGGAACGATGCTGAATCGTATCCCAACAGCAGCAGCACTGACTGATATGCCGCAACGTAGTCAGGGTCTTTTGCCCATGAACCGTGACCTAACAGAGGAGAATCATAGACTGCCATGAGGCCAAGCAGAATCTCGCTGCGTCCACCCAATAACAACCCGTAGTCGCCAGTAGCTTGAAATTCGTACTTATACTGCGCCTCGGAACCGAGAAGGCCCGAGCTGACTGCCTTTGCATATGCCGCTGAGATACCCAAGATGGCCAGGGCGACCAGCACCAGTGCGGCGACCACATGCCTAGGCTTAGCGCGCCATTGTCGCCGGCCTTCTTTCTCTAACCAGGCAATTCTCAGGAACAGGTATATTAACACTACAAAACACACCGCAGCCATGCTGCGGAAGCTCAAGTACAGATTGACGGCCGCAAGGACTGCCGGCAGCAGCAGACTACGATAGCTCTGGCCGGAGGTCAGAAGGAAGGCGGCCAGGGTCACCGGAAAACCCCATCCGAACTCCCAGGGGTACTGGCCGGCGTATAGAAACGGGTTGAGGAAATAGGTCAGAAGGCTACCTACGACCAGACCCCAACCGTAGATGCTGATCCGTCGTGGCATGCCATGCAGAAGGAGATAGAGTACTGAAAAATGTACCAGCGTTAGCACAATCTTTGCCCAGCCTCGGGCGTAATCATGGAAGGGAGTCTCTCGAATGATGTCCGTCACGACTTGCGAAATGAGCCATAGAGTTCCCAACGTAAGGAATCTCTTCGGCAACGGCGCCGCCAACGGAGTCAACAATCCTCGCCGCCAAAGCAGACCGAACAAGCCTACGACGAGCCAGTCGCCGCCATATAGCGAGCCGACAAGATTGACTTGAAAAAACTTCAGGGCAGGTATAAGAAAAATAACGAAATCAATCCAGCTCGACCTTAAAGGGAGGGCCCCATTGCCTTCCGAGGGACGCTCGAGGAGGTTCCTTCCCGCCGATACAAGATTGTTCTCTCGCAGCATTCTTTAGTTCTATTTCCCTTCGTCCGAGGGGCAGGGCTCCGGCAAGTTTCGGAGACAAGGATCGCGATCTCCGTCGGCACTTGCCGAGCGCAGAAGGACCTCTTTAGGTATTACAGCTCTCTTTCCCCATGATCTGCGCGGCCAAGCCACGGAAGTTCGGCGCCGTAAAAAGTTCGTGCAGGAAGCCGGGCAGCGTATCCTGCAACACGTCGAGTGAACTCCGCAGAACGTACAGTGTCATTGGAATGTCGATGGCCAGCAGGGCAAGCGCGGGCCCGACCAAACCCAATCTCGACATTGACACACAAGCCAAAACAAGGGACACCGCAGTACTTACTAGAAATGCCCCAGCAATTCGCTGATGGGCATTACAGGCGAGGGTAGCCGCTGCACTGGCGTACCAGAGAGAATCGGCAAAGACGACCACCAGCAGGATGCGAAACAACACGGGATCAAAGGTCAACGTCCGATGCGTCCAAAAAACGTAAATGCGCTGTCCGAACACCGCTAGAAACAGTACCGCTGTGGCGCAAAGGAGCAGCGCCGCCTGACAGGCCTTGCCATGCAATTTACGCGCATAAGACCAATTCGCGCCGCCGAACGCTATGGATAGCTCGGGCCAGATGCTGTGTCTTATCGTTTCCAAGATCATGAAGCCAACCCGAGTCAAGGTACGGGTCGTAGAGAAAATTGCTACAGCAACGGGACCCAAAACGGTTCCAACAACGAGGAGCAGGCCTTGAATGCTCAGGGCATTACCGATGGGGAAGGCCATAAAGGCAAACGCCGGCCGCGCCATTCGGCGAACCGACGCTGCATTGGCATCTTTCCATCCCCAGCGAATCCATGGAGAGCGGCGTTTCATGACAACGCACATCAGGACTTGGCCGCTCCAGCGGACCACTACGAGGAAGGCCGCTACCCATAGAGGGCTGGTGCCAAATGCTACTGCTGCGGCACTCCCGAGCGCCTCTACAAGCCGAAACAAGTTCAACAATAGGGTGCCGGATGCATAATTGCCGTCACAGCGAAAACCGGAAGCCGCCAGCGTTGTCTGCAGCGTGCCCAGGGCATAAATAATCAGCAGAAGAAGCACGCCATCAAACTCGCGCGGCGACATGGCGGACATGTTAAGCCAGCGACGCAGCGGCAGGAGGTAAACGGCTCCAGCGGTCACGGTGCCAATCGCACCCGAGATCCCGCAAATCATGGCCCAAGCGCTTTGAAAGCTGCGCAAGGCACCAGTACGGTCTCCCGCCGCAACTCTCATAGTCATTTCGTTCCCGGCGACACTCCCAAAACCCATGTCGCTAAGCGCTAGGTACGACGGAATCGTGCTCAGGAGGAGCCACTCGCCGTACAGACGCGGCCCCCAGAAACGCAAGAAAACAGGAACGGTCACCAATTGGACGACTGCAGTCACAATCGGATACAGTGCAGTTGCGCCAACGCCTCGCAGCAATCGCTGCGCTGCGTATGACGAGGATGACTCGCCGCCTGAGCCGGAGGCGGCATTGGCCGCTTCGGAAATGTTTTCCGTTATTTGGACTTCGCTCACCAACTCGTTCCTTCTAAAAAGAGCCGCGCCGGCGTAGTTCCTGCATGAATCCTACCTCAGGCTCTCCACCTCACAACTTCCAGCGAATTGTCCGTGGCGGTTCATCGGCTCGGCAGGCATTTTTGGGTGCAGTTAGGTACTGGCTCGAGATTGCATGCGTCGACCTCGAGCGAAACCGACCGCTGGATTAAGTCAAGGGATAACACGACGCGCCAGTCGCCCTTCCGCCGCAATAGGATACCGCTGAGCCCGGCGAGAGAGCCGCTCTTGATCCGCACCCGATGGCCCACCGTCAGATACGGGTGCGGCTCCGCATGTGCGCTGCGGTCTAGGCCTTTCTTCAGTGCATCCACCTCGTCTTCCGGCAACGCCGCGGGTGTCCCGTTGAACCCAACCAGTCGCGCGACGCCAGGCACCTGTGCAGCCTTTAATCGATCCCGCAGCGCCAAGTGCACGAATACGTAGCCCGGAAACAACGGCAATTCCAGTTGTACGCGCCGGTCTTTCCACTTCCTAACCGTTTGGTACAGCGGCAGAAAGTGCTCTATCGAGCGCGCTCTGAACTGCTCAGCCACACGTTTCTCGTGGTTCGCGCTAGTGTACGCCGCATACCATCGCTCCTCCGAGTACGCTCGGATCAACTCCACTTGTCCAGTTCGGTAGCTTTCGAGGCCGGAAACTGCCGAAATTATACTCACTGTTTTCTGCTCCTTCTACCATCGACCAAACAGGTCGCACGCATACAGCTTCGCCCCGTCACTTACAGGGGGCATATGTGACTTAACCCCTTTAAAATCAACTTATTACTGACAAGAACGAGCACTTATTTTGGTGCTTCGTCTCCTGCCCGGCGACGGGGAGTCCAGCTTGCAGACTCCCCGTCAATAGGATCGCTTCCCGACCCGTTTCGTGCGAACTTCGGAAAGCTCGCTTTAACAGTCGTAAATACTTCCCGCGCGAACGCCTTCCGGGGATCGGCTGAATCCGTTTGTTCCCAAGTCGTTTTTCCGAACACCCAAGTCGTCGCCGTAACCACCGCAAATGCAGTTCCCAAGAACATGATGAACAGGCGCGGAGGATACGATTTCTTATCAGGGATGTTCGGAGAGTCGAGTACCTTCACTGTTGGAATCTCTTTCACTTCCTTGACCTTGGCCAGCTCGTACTCCTTGGTCAACGATTCAAAGACCGCTTCTTCCACTCTCGTGCGGCGATACAGGTCCGCATAGGTGACGCCGAGCAAAGGGAGTTTGCGGATGGATGGATAAAGTGATTCCTGCTGCGGGGAGGAGTCTTGTTGCTGTCCGGAATCAGCGCGCGCATTTTCGCCTTTGCCACCGATTTTTTCGAGTTGATGCTTCAACTCATCAATCCGCGCTCGCACTGAACGGACACGCACATTATTATCGGTGTAAATCTGCCTTAGGCCCTCGAGCTCCGATTCTGCCGCGATTAGTTGCCCCTGAAGCGTTGCGGCAGCCTCGACCATGGCTTTGCCTTGTTCTTTAATGTCGATCGCCCCGTTCCTGCTGGAAAATTGGCTGAAGTCTTTCTCTGCCGATTCCAAGTCCTTACTTACCGCTCGCAGGCGCTCTTCAAGGAAGATGCGTTCACGCCGCGCAGACGACGTGCTCAATTCAGCGACCAGATGGTTGAGCTCTTCAACATACGCTTGGGCCATTGCTGCCGCGCGCTTCGGGTCATGGTCGGTCACGCTGATGGTGATGATTTGGCTCTTTCGGTCAACAGACATGGACGTGTGATTTGCCAGGTCCCTTCGCGCATCCTCCATGCGGCTGTCTCCATAAAGTTTTTTCAAATCGAACTGTTGGATCAATTTGTCCTGCGACGTTCGACTCGACAGGATGCCGACAAAGACGTCGCTCGTGCTCTTGAGGCCAAGGAGATCGGTTGCAATTCCTCCTAGGCCACCGGCGCCGCCCGACATCGCGGCAACTGCAGTGGCGAGGCCCGATGCGGACTGATTATCCGGCGGCATCAAGCGCGCCGTGGATTCATATCTGACAGGGATAAGAAAAGCGGTGAGCGTACTAGCGAGCAAAGCATATAGCGCGACGCGGAATAGCAACTCGCGGTGTTCCCAGGCCAACCGTAGGTACGCGACGGAGCGTGCGTTTCCTTGGGGCGGTTCTTGAGGTACGGGCGCAGTGGGAAGGTCGTGTTCCGACAGCTCGGGCACAGGCTGGCGAACAGGGGCGCTACCGGTGTAGGTCATGGCCGGACTCCCAGTCCGCCTGCGGCAGAATGCTGGAACAATTTATGCGGCTCAAAAAGAATCTGAATTGAGGCCGCTACGTTTCGCGAAACATTTGGCTGGATCGAAGGGAAGAGCCACCGCTCATGCTGCACCGAGACAGAAAGGCTAAGATCAGACCGCACGGAGTAATCGCTTCGCACACCGAAGTCAGTGAGAGTGCCGCCACCGGGGATAAACTCCTGACTCACTTTCTGGTGGCGGAAATTGAATTGCAGACGGTTGCGCGGGCTAAACCAATAGTTCGACCAAGCCTGGGCACCTTGACCGCCGCGACCGACCCAATTACCTATCAGGGCCCCGTTGTTGGTGTAACCGTCGCGCCAGGTCCCGTTTTGATAGAAAGTACCTGGGTTCTTGGTGTTACTGGCTGTTCCTCCGGGTACATCGGTGTATACGCCCTCGGCGCGAAGGTCCAGATGAGAGAAGCCCGGGAAGTGTGATAGATAAAGTCCCGCATGCCATGCCGAAACGTCCACATAGGCAATCGGGGAAAACTCGTCGTCTGTAAAGCTGTCTCCATACAATGTGAGCCAGTTGCGCAAGCCCGGCAGACGATAGCTAAAGCTCAATCCCGATCTGCGATCGCCGGGCTTCGAAGCACCGCCCGCAACCTCGTTCCCTGTGGTGAATAGACTGCTGATCAAGTGGTGAAATGTAAGGGGATAGCCAGGTCCGCCATAAACCGTGGTGCGGAAAAAAGCGAACTCGAAATTGCGAGTGGGCTTAAAACTGAACAGCTGTCCATGAATGAAAGGCTGGGGATTTAGAAACTGGCCGTACTGGCCAACGAACCCCGATGGATTTAATAGAAACTGATGACCCGCGAATTGGCCGAAGAAGAATTCTGTCCGCATCGGTCCGAGCCAACGGAGAAAAGAAGGCAGTTCCAACGGAGTGATTCGGTTCAAACGGAACATCTCTATCGGCTGCGCATTGTTGCTGAACATCATCGGGCCGCCGTTGCCGGGCCCCCACCACAAGCTCTGCTGGCCGAAAGTTGCCTGCCAGTTGTTAAAATTCAACCCGACATAAGCGTCAAGAAGTTGGAACTGGTTTATCGAAGGTATCGGCGTAGCCGGCGGCTCCGGGACTCCGTCGACGCTAGCTATGGTTAATCGCGCCGATCCAGGGAGCGGGGGTGCGGTAGGGCTGTGCTGATACTCACCTCGAACATATCCGACCCAACGGCCAGCCGTGGTCCAGGCGGAAAACCCCGTGACGGAATTGAATCCTCTTTCGTATGGCCGCCCAAAGTCATTGATAAGAGTCTGTCCGAACGTGTAACCGTCCGCAAGACTAAGAGGCTCACCTGAAATCTGAGTGGCCCGAGTGTATACAGATTCAAGCTCCGCACGATATGGTCCCGCTCCGCTTGCCCCTTCAAGATCTTCCTTAAATTCCGTCTCGAGAAGTTGATATATCTTTTGGGCTTCAGGTGGTCCTGCCTCAAGCTTGTCGGTAGCTTCGCCCAGCATCCGTGCGCATTCACTTCTTGTCCAAGGCCGGACCCCTGAGAACCCGCTGTCTATCATGCCCATCCCGATCAACCGGTCCATGGCCGGATAAATCCAACTATCCAGCGGAACATACGGTGAACCTTGATTGGCAGGGGAATGATCCCCGTCGCCGCGAAAGATCTGGCTGATCGCTGTCCAGGTTGCGCCACCCAAGTCGGTGTCGTGATGGCGGCTGTAAATGTTCTGCGCGACGAGATTTCCGATTACCGTACCAACGACTACATCCGACGGAAAATGTTTTTGAGCTTTTATCCGGGAAATATCCACAAGTGAGGCGAGCCCGTAAGCTAGGATCTTCGTGAAGGTTCCCGGGTACTCGTGAGCAACGACACCGGCCACGGACCAGGCCGCGGCAGCATGTTCAGAAGGAAACGAAGTGCCACCCTTGAAAAATTCGCCATTCCCAATGCCTTCATCGGGCCGTTGTCGCCCAAACGAATATTTCATCCCCTCAACTACAACAAGGCTGTTCAGCGCTGCTTCACCTGAGAGAAACCCTGTCTCGGTCCAGTGCTCGTTGTGCCTGGCATGACCCAACAGCCACATCCCGCCCGCACCGCCTACCAGCGCAGCCACTGATGCATTGGAAAGGTTGTTGTATCGACTGATGGTTTTTGGATTGTGAGAAAGGCTCCGATTGAAATCGCTGTCGGTTACCATCAAACCCGCCGTTAAACCACTAAGTGGTACGAGCCATTGGGTATCCGAGAATCGAAGCCCCGCGGGAGCTGTCCAGATTCTTCGTTGGTCGTCGACAAAACGACCCACCAGTCCGAGCTCTTTCCCCTCCGACGTCTTCGAGGCTGCCTTCACTTCTGACGGCGCGTCAGTAGGGGAAGATGACGTGGATTTGTCCGGACCTGCCTTCGATGCCGTGGGCTCGGTACCGAGCTCCTGTGCTGGGGATGCACTTACCATCCCGACGCTGAATAAGAGCGCCGCTCCGAGAATTCCGACTTGTTTTCGTGTCCTCATTAGGGATTAGGGAATCGCAACCGCTGCAACGATCGCAGCGGACGACGCGATCTGCGCGAGTGACAAGACGTTTTTCAAGGCATTGCTGCCTAGAACGGGCCTCTCCGGTACTACAATGGTGTCGCCCGGACCCATGGCTGTCGAAAGAACACTTCCGGACCAGAATCCTCCTTGCTTTCCACTCGAGACTGAACCGTCGGCACGGACAATGAAGATCGCCCCTTTCTCTGCAAGCTTCGTGGGGCCTCCCGCGTGGGAGAGATACC
>WNGJ01007916.1_pt1 | contig 30671 bp, 28 predicted proteins | sample 5400611 | NCBI WGS metagenome assembly WNGJ01 (sample SAMN13153375, study PRJNA577476) | soil metagenome | isolation source: 40 cm soil or saprolite under Garry oak tree replicate 1 | place: USA:California | collected 2016-06-15
CTTTGAAGCCGGACTTTTGCACCTTGATGGAATACATGCCCGGGATCAGGGTCGAAAACAGAAAGGACCCTTCTTCCGTCGTTGTCTGGGTCAGGCTGCCGATGGGGCCAGTGATCGTGGCTTGGGCCCCCGGGACCACGGCCTTGGTCCCGAGCTTCGTTTGTGGTGAGCCGCAAGAACGCGTCTTTTTCGTCTTTCGTGATGATGTAAGCGACGTCTCGCTCGAGCCACTCGCGATAGTTTTCTTCCAGCTTCTGCTTTTTCTGGCAAAGGGCGGACTGTTGAAAACAAAAAAGGGCGCTTGCCAGTGCTGCCAAAACGCGGAGGGACATTCTTGCGCTGCTGCACGCCCCATTCAGTCTGAATCGATGCATGTGAGATCCGACTTAGGCAGATTTCCGAGTCTGCCTCTCAACCCTGATGCCGTATTCGTTCTGCCAGGGAGCGCGAGCGCTGCCTGGCGATATCCACAAACTTCGCATCGGCGGCGATCTGCTCGAGCATGGGCAGGAGGCGTATGGGTTCCGGGAGCAGGCTGCGGTTCAGGTCCGATTCAAATTGCAGCAGCGCATCATTGATGCCCAGGCGGTCGTACTTCATGCGCCGGGAAATCAGGTCGGCGTCTTCCTGCTGGCGCGCCAGGCCCTCGAAAATCTGCAACAGCTGAGATGCCGCGGGGTTCATGGTGTAATTGAATTTTGTTTCATGGGTTTCCGAGCCGCAGTCCCAGCGAAATGTTTTTTCCCCGAGATAGGCAATCTTGCGGTGAACGTCGAGGTCCTGCCCCTGAAAATGTTTCAGCTCGCCAGCGAGCGCAAACATTTTGCTGCGCAACGGTGCTCCAACCTGGAACGGGGTGGCCCCGGGGTCTTCGTCAAGCTGGCGGATTTCATACGAGCCCAGGTCCGAGTTCTCGTGTACGCTGATTTCGATGAATTCTGGAGAGCTACCTTTGAAAACCCGTCGAAACGTCATCTTCGCTGCGCAATCCGCGGGGGCGGGAAGCGCCGAACTAGCCATCAAGCAGGCTGCCCCAATCGTCAGCAAAAACCGCCAGGAAAAAGTTCTCATCATCACTTCTGCAAATCGCTCACTAAGCCGTTTGGATGCGTGGCGACGCGCCACGCGTTGCGCGGCCCATTCGAAGGGAAGCCCCTCGACCGGCGGAATGCGGATTCGCTTCAAGCGGCCGCGGCCTGGCAAGTTCCGCTTCCCGCGGCAACCGGAAGCATCGCCGCACCCGCTCCATTTGCAAGTGGCACAAGGCCAGCGCCAAAGCGTCGGCAGCGTCCGGCGGCTCGGGAGTGGCATCCATCGAGAGCAGCGCGCGCACCATGATTTGTACTTGCCGCTTGTCCGCTTGCCCTTGGCCGGCGATGCTGGCCTTCACTTCCCGCGGCGCATAGCTGTGAACCTCGACGCCATGCTGCGCCGCGGCCAGTAAGACCACACCGCGCACTTCGGCGAGGCGCAGCGCGGTTCTCACATTTAACGCGGAAAAAATGCTTTCCACGGCCATCACGTCCGGCGCAAACTCTGCAATCAGATTCGAGAGCAGAGTGTGCACCTCTGCGAGCGCCGCCCCTTCGCCGTTCTTGATTTTGCTGCTCCTGACTTTCAGCGCTCCATAATGAAGCATCCGGCACTGCCGCCCGTCGCCTTCGACGATTCCGTAGCCGGTTGGTCCGGCCGCGGCCGGGTCGACTCCCAGGACGCGGATCCAGCCCTTCCTTGATAAATTTTCGCGCGAAGCCGCGGCTCGCATCATGGTCCACAATTCTACGGCGAACGAGGTCTCGCTGGCCACCCCTTTGTAGTCGCGCAGTCTCGCCAAGCCTTTTTCGCTGCCTGCTCTTAGCCGGAAAATTCGCTCTTATCCCGGGCGCTCCAGCCGCCCGAGCTTAAGCCTGCGGTTCTGGTGTCTCCGGAGCATCAAAAACAAGAGCGGCCATTGCTTTTCCGCCATGGCCGTTTGGAGAGTGCACGGATTTGTAGGTTCGCTCGACGCTAGTTCGCACCCACCGCCGCTTGAATCTCCGACTCATCGATGTCGAAGTTGGCGTAAACATGCTGCACGTCGTCGTGCTCTTCGAGCGCCTCGACCAACCGCACCATCTGCACCGCCTGCGGACCAGTGAGCTTGATGTAATTCTGCGGCACCATTGCGATTTCCGCCGAAGTTGGCTTGATTCCCGTTTTCCCGAGCGCGTCTTTCACCTTGTCGAGCGCTTCCGGCGGCGTCACGATGTACCAGGAAGAACCGTCATCCTTCAAATCTTCCCCGCCCGCATCGAGTACCAGGTCCAGCAGCTTGTCTTCGCTCGCCGCTTCTTTGGGAACGGAAATTTCGCCTTTGCGATGGAACATCCAACCCACCGCGCCCGCTTCTGCCAGGTTCCCGCCGTTCTTGCTCATCAAGTGGCGGAACTCGCCAACCAACCGGTTCCGATTGGTGGTCACCGCCTGAATCAGCATGCCCACGCCGCCCGGTCCGTACCCTTCAAAAGTCACTTCCTCATACTGCTCACCTTCGAGCTGGCCCGTGCCGCGAAGGATGGCGCGCTCGATGTTGTCGTTCGGCATGTTCTCGTTTTTCGCCGCGAGAATCGCTGTGCGCAAGCGCGGATTCGAGTTTGCATCGCCTCCTCCGATGCGCGCCGCAATCGTGATTTCTCGAATGATTCTGGTGAACACCCGGCCGCGTTTCGCGTCAGTGGCCGCTTTCTTATGCTTAATGGTGGCCCATTTGGAATGCCCGGACATGATAAATCCTCGTTTTTTCGTGTGACCCGGCGCTGGCCTGGGCCATCGATGAATGAAATTTCGCGCCGCAATGGCGTCGCACAAAGCCGCCCATTCACGGTCGCGCAAAGGAAACGACACCAGTGCGGAAATTGTCGGTGAACCGCAAACCCCTGCGGAACTGGCCTAGTCTAGCATACCCGTCTGCCTTCGGAAACGCCATCGTTTGGCGTGTGTGGCGCTTCGCGCACGCTCGGGCCACGAGTTTCCGGAAGCGTATTTTTACCGAGAAGCGCCGTAAGGCTCCGTTCTTGAGAACGGGGATATAAGGCGCAGGTTTTGGTGTGTGGTTCTTTTGTCGCAAGACCTAGGGCCGGGCCGGCCCGATCCGAAGCCTGCGGAGACGCGGGGCAGTAAGGCCGATCGATGAAACAGGAACCCGCCGAAAGTGCTCTGGTTGAAACCAAACCAGGCTTCGTAGGAATCCTCGCCCCCTTTTAAGGGCGGGGAGGAACGAGGACTGGCCGAAGAAAGGGTCTTCCCACAATCCTCGCTCGGACGGGTGCCTGCGGTGCAATTCCTCTGCGTCTATGGGTTGCCGGACCGTAGGCCCGGGCGATCCGGTTTCTCCGAGGGAGGCAAACCAGTCGCGTCGATGCCCTCGGGCCGCGGCAGACCGATTAGCCCGAAGTTCCACCAGTAGGCGTGGAACTTCGGATTAGCTCGCTCCGACTCGCGAGGATTCGTTCAGAGTGCCGGTCTTGGAAGCCAGGGCCTAGCGGCTTCCCGTCATCGCCTCCGTAATTGATTGCGGGCGTCTCGCAAATCCTAAACAGGAAACGCCGGTCGAGAATGCCAGGCGAAAGGCCGTACGTTGTGCGCTCCTTGCCGATAAGTCCCTTTGTTTTTTGTAAGATGCAAGTCTGTTGGCATGAAAACCTCCAGCGGCCAAACCCCGGGCGAGTCCTGGCTCTAGCGATTCAAAAAACTCTCTCGCAATTGTAACAATTCCGTAACATGCGGAAGCGAGACTCGGTTTAAAGGCCAAGTTTATACGGAGATGCATATGAAGCGCATCGTAGGAATCGTTCTGGTAGGACTCGGCATCGCTAGCGTCCTGGCAGCTGGCTCTTTGTCCATAACTGGTGCGGGGGCCACTTTCCCTTACCCCATGTATTCGAAATGGTTCGACGTATACCACAAGGAAAACCCCACGGTCGAAATCAACTATCAATCGATCGGTTCTGGCGGCGGCATTAAGCAGATCACCGAGGGTACCGTCGATTTCGGCGCCACCGATGGCCCCATGAATGACGATCAACTCAAAACTTTCCAGGACAAACACGGCTGCGCCGTCCTTCATTTCCCGACCGTGCTCGGTGCCGTCGTTCCCACCTACAACCTTCCCGGAGTCACCGCATCTTTGAACTTTACACCGCAAGCCCTGGCGGGCATTTACCTTGGCAAGGTGACCAAGTGGAACGATCCTCTGATCGCTGGCGCAAACCAGGGAACGAGCCTCCCTGCCGATGACATTATCGTCGTGCATCGCGCGGAATCGAGTGGCACAACTTACGTCTGGACCGACTTTCTTTCCAAGGTCAGCGAGGAATGGAAGACCCAGGTTGGCAAGGCCACCGCGGTCAAATGGCCCGTGGGCCTGGGAGGCCAAGGGAATGAAGGTGTCACCGGAACCGTGAAGAACACCCCCGACTCCATTGGCTACGTTGAGCTGATTTACGCGGAATCCAACAAGATTCCTTACGGCAACGTGGGGAATGCTGCCGGCGTTTTCGTCAAGGCCTCGCTTGCCGGGGTGACCGCTGCCGCTGCCGGCGCCGCGAAAGCAATGCCCGACGATTTCCGCGTGTCGATCACCAACGCTCCCGGCAAGGAAGCCTATCCCATTTCTAGTTTTACCTGGCTGCTTATTCCTGCCAGGATCTCGGATGCTGCCAAGCGCGACGCTCTTAAGAACTTCTTGTCCTGGATGCTTGCGGACGGACAGAATTACGCCGAAGCTCTATCCTACGCGCGGCTTCCCAAGGAGGTCGTCGCCAAGGAAAAGAAAGCTCTGGCCCAGATCCAATAAGCGTGGCAACCACAACTACAACCGTTCCAGGGGCGGGCCCCCTTGCGGGCTCGCGTTCGTTTCTATCTCGTCTGCGCGATGGTGATGAAATCGCGCGGCTCGGCACTTTTTTGTTTGCAGCTTCCGTGGTGCTGATCACCATCCTGCTGGTTTATGAGTTGTGGCAGGGGTCCGCTTTGCCTCGTCATCAATTTGGTTTCAGTTTTTTCCGCACCTCCGTATGGGACCCGGTCTTTGATCAGTTTGGGGCGCTCCCCTTTATTTATGGCACCCTGGTCACCTCCGCGCTGGCCTTGTTGATCGCCGTGCCTCTGGGTGTCGGCGCGGCCATTTTCCTGGCGGAACTCGCACCACTAAGAGTCTCGGACACGCTTGAGTTTTTCATCGACCTTCTCGCTGCCATTCCCAGCGTCATTTACGGGCTCCTCGGCATTTTCATCGTCGTGCCACTGATGCGCCGGGTTATTCAGCCGCAACTCAAGCACTATCTTGGCTTCCTTCCTCTCTTTCAAGGACCGGCCTTCGGGCTGGGATTCCTGACCGCGGGCGTCGTCCTGGCAATCATGATTATTCCTTACATCATCTCTGTCTCCCGGGAGATTCTCCTGTCGGTGCCCCGCGACCAGCGGGAGGCGGCCCTGGCTCTTGGCGCGACCCGCTGGGAATCGACTTGGAAAGTCGTTGTGCCCTTTGCGCGCAGCGGCATTTTTGGCTCCGTGTTTCTGGCGCTCGCCCGGGCTCTTGGCGAGACCATGGCCGTCACCATGGTCATCGGCAACACGCCGGTTATCAGCGCCTCTTTGCTTTCACCGGGCGACTCGATCGCGTCGGTAATCGCCAGCCAATTCAAGGAAGCCACCGGAGAACTCTACACGCAGTCGTTGATTGAATTGGGTCTCGTGCTTTTCCTGCTGACTTTTATTCTTAACGGTCTCGCTCGCATCATGATCGTGGTCACTTCCAAGCGCGGCACCGGACTGGGGCAGGCATGACGAGACGCCTCCGCTGGCGCAAATTCGTAAGCGCTTTTATGCTTTCGATGACCGGTGTTTGCGCCGTGGTGGCCGTCTCCGTGCTTTTCTTGATCCTCGGTTACCTGATCGTCCACGGCGGGGCTTCCGTGAGCTGGAACTTCTTTACCAAGCTGCCCGCCCCGGTGGGCGAACCCGGCGGTGGTATGGCCAACGCCATTGTCGGCAGCGCTAAGCTGCTTATGCTGGCGATGCTCGTGGGCGTGCCGATCGGCTTTCTCGGCGCCATCTATCTTGCGGAGTTTAGCGGCACCGCCACCGCCTTCATCGTGCGCTATGCGGCTGATCTGCTGAACGGTGTGCCCTCGATTGTCATCGGGATCTTCGCTTACAGTCTTGCCGTTCTGCCTTTCAAGCATTTCTCTACCTTTGCGGGCGGATTTGCTCTCGGCCTGATGATGATTCCCATCACGCTCCGCAGCACCGAGGAGTTCCTCCGCTCCGTTCCGGTCTCCCTCCGCGAAGGTGCCATGGCCCTTGGCGCTAGCAAGTGGAAAACCATCGTTACCGTCATCGTGCCTTCCGCGTATCGGGGCATTCTGACAACCATTCTGCTGGCTTTTGCCCGCGTCGCGGGCGAAACCGCTCCGCTTCTGTTCACTGCTCTTGGCAATCGCTTTTGGAGTCCCGGCTGGGGTCAGCCCACGGCGTCTCTGCCGGTTGCGATCTATAACTATGCCATCTCTCCTTACGAAGATTGGCATCGTCAAGCGTGGGCTGCCGGGCTAGTATTGCTCGGTCTGATTCTGGTCGTAAATATTGTCGCCCGTGGGGTGCTTGCCCGGGGTATTTCGGTGTCGAGGTCCTAACCGATGCACGCTTCTGTGAGGCCCGCTTTGTCCGTCAACATTCCGCAGACTGGAACCAATACCGCCGCCCGGGAGTCCGCCGCGGCCCTCTCCATGCGCATGGCCATTTCCAAGGTCAATTTTTTCTACGGCAACAAGCAAACGCTGTTTGACATCTCCATGGGGATTGCCACGAACAAAGTTACGGCTCTCATTGGTCCCTCCGGTTGCGGGAAGTCCACGCTTCTCCGCACTCTCAACCGCATGCACGAAACGGTTCGCGGCGCGCGCCTGGAGGGCGAGATCGTTTTGGATGGCAACAGCATTTTTGGCCAGGATGTGACTTCTCTTCGCCGCCGCGTCGGCATGGTCTTCCAGCGCCCCAACCCTTTTCCCAAGTCTATCTTCGACAACGTGGCCTACGGGCTGAGAATTAACGGTTCGAAGGTCCCTATCGCTGACGCGGTAGAAAAAAGCCTGCGCCGTGCCGCCCTTTGGGAGGAAGTCAAGGACCACCTTCACAAGTCCGCCTACGAGCTTTCCGGCGGGCAGCAGCAGCGCCTGTGTATCGCGCGCGCCCTTGCCGTCGACCCGGAGGTGCTGCTTCTCGACGAGCCTTGCTCGGCGCTCGATCCCATCAGCACCGCAAAGATCGAAGAGCTCCTCGTGCAATTAAAGGCAGCTTATCGAATTCAGCCCCACGCCGCAGCTGTTTACCACGCCCGGCGATCCGCGGACGGAGGCTTACATCACCGGACGGTTCGGGTGAGTTTCTCCAGGGGCTCGCACACTTCGAGCGGCCCGGGAAAGCTGTTTTTTCGCGGTAGCGGGGGATTCAAAGAAAGGCTCTGATGGAACGCCACTTCGAAAAAGATATGAACCTTCTCAAGGAGCGCCTGCTGTGGATGGGCAGCCTTGCCGAGCGCTCCGTGCATCAAGCCGTTCACGCCGTTTTGGAATCGGACGAAGCCTTAGCCAACCGTGTGCTTGAAGAAGAAGACGCCATCAACGAACTCCAGATAGAAATCGACGACCGTGTCGTGCAGCTTCTGGCTCTGCACCAGCTTATGGCTACCGACCTCCGCTTCGTTCTGGCCATCTCGCGGATCAACAACGATCTCGAACGCATCGGCGACCAGGCCGTGAACATAGCCCAAGGTGCGCTACGCATCCTCCGCCACCCGCGGGTGAAGCCCTATGTCGATCTTCCGCGCATGAGCGATCTCGTCGAGGAGATGGTTCGCAACGCCCTCAACGCCGTGGTGCGGCGCGACGTCGAATTGGCGCAGAAAGTTCTTGCGACAGACGACCAGGTGGATCACTACCGCGATCAGATTTTCCGCGAGTTGCTTACCTACATGATGGGCGATTCGAGCGTGGTGTTTCCCGCCTTTGAGCTGATCATGGCGGCAAAGAATCTGGAACGCATTGGCGACCACGCCACCAACATCGCCGAGGACGTCATCTACCTCGTGCAAGGCCAGGACGTGCGCCACCCGACCGTCGACCGCCGCTAGCTATTCGATTCTCACCGGCCCCAATGCATCATGCATCGAGTCGAAGGCTGCCGTATTGACGCGTGCCCCATCGAAATGGTGATCCGGATACTGTTTCATGAGCTGTACCGTGAGGAAGCTGCCGCGCAGCAGCGCCGAGTCGTGATTGGACCAGAGCTTGCTCGTCGAGCGGATCCCGTAGCGCTCGATAATAATCCTCATGAATCCCGGTGCTGGACGCGGATCGTAGCCGTGCTCGATCACGTTCTGCAGCCCCAGCCGGTCGGCTTGGTTTTCAAGCTCCCGCTGATGCCCGTTGATCACCGAGATCATCCCAAGCTCGGCCATAAACACTCCCAGGTCGCCGATGAAAGCGCCGGCGGCAATCCCGGCGACGAGAAGACCGATACGTTGCTGTCTGGTCTCGTGCACCTCCCGCCAGTAGTGCACTTGCAGGACGTGCGAGATTTCGTGGCTCAAGATGAAGGCGAGCTGCGACTCATTTTCAATGGCCCCCAATAACGCAGTGTTCACGAGAATCGTGCCGTCCGGGAGGGCCGCCGCATTGATGCTGGAATCTTCGATTACGAAGAAGCGGAATTCCAGCGCCTTGGTGGTACCCTTCGTCCCCGCGGGAAGGAGCGAATCTCCCAGGTCGGAGACATAGGTTTGCACGGTCTTGTCGGGAAACAGTTTCATCCGGCCATCCACTTTTTTCCCCCGGCGAAACTCCAGAATGTCAATTCCCGTTTGCGGGTCTTTTGCGCGTACCACTTCCAGCCCGTGCGGCATCTTGTAGGCGTCCGCCGGCGCCGGCGCGCCCAATGCGACTTTTTCGGCAGAAATCTTGCCGTCAGCAAGCCGCGTCCCGTGGTATTCCACGCGGTAGCCTGCGAGGTTCCCTGGACTGGCCGAGTCTGCCGCTGCGTCTGGCGTTTTTCCGCCGCTCGTGTCATTGGCGTTCACGACAGCGGGCGCAGGCGCCGCCCAGGAGCGCTTTGTCTTGGGGTCCACCAGGAGCCATTCCCCGTCCACTTTCAATTCCGCGGGCGCGCCATTCTTGATTCTTTCGGCGTCCTTCGGTTCCTCCTGGAGGTAGGCGGCGTAGTGGATTTGCTTCTCAAGCAGTCCAGCGTCCACCGTGACCCTCTCTGCAGTGAATTGATGATGACCCGTCCAGCTCCCCTCGGCCTCGACTAACATGCCGGTTGCCAGCTCCCCGCCCGTTATGGGCCGGTCCCCGGAGCTGTCATGGGCCACGATCTTTGCGCTGGTACAGTGAATCTGGTCGTCAAGGATGGCCACAGTCGTGTCGTCCACCCGCGCCGTAAGATACCCGCGCACTTTTAGTTTCGGCGGCGGTGCCGCTGCCAAGTTCTCCGGCGGCGTTCCGGCTTGTAACAACAGCCAAGAAGCCAGGAATGCTCGAACCGTGTGCCATCCACGGTTCCGTTTGTGGTCGCACATAGGTGCAATCCTTGTCAGAAGCCTATCGAGCCCTGCCTATTTCGCTGGGTCCTTGTCTTTGAGTGCTTTCTTAAGCTCGTTGACAATTTGGTGTGCGGCTTCCTTCGCCAGCACCTTGTCCTTCCACCGCGGCGAAGCTCGTACGTGAATCTGGGGGCTCGCGACGACGCTTTGGTCGCTGCGCCGTTTGATGGTGGTGTCCACCTTCATGCTGCGCCAGCCGGCTGTAAATCCGATCAGGGCATCCTTCGCGACGCTGCCCTTCTTATATTCCGTGATGTTGCCTTCGATAATGATGGAAGACGGGGCGTCCGCGGCATCCACGACTTCGCCTTCCCCGAGGACCTGGCCGAACAGCTTCGCCTTGGTCAATTCCGCGCGCAGCTCGGCGTAGAGATAGTCGGTAAACTCGGGCGACAGTTCGACCCCTTCGGCCCGCTCGAAATGTTTCGCTTCCACGGACTTGAACTGTGCTTCCTTGTCCTTGGCAAACCCGGGCAGCGCCGCCACAACAAAAGCAACCACCATGGTCATTCGAATGAATTGCATTTCGAGTCTCCTTTCAGAATCCCTTCGCTGATCCTCAACCGATCGGTGTCCCAATTGGTTTGTCGGAGCCCGGTGGCGTCGTCGTGGCAGGCGCTTTGGTATCGGGCGGCACATCCAGCGCCGTGATTGCATCCCGCAAATTTTGGCCCCGCAAAAAATTCCGCAAGGCATCGCCGAAAGCATTGTTAATGTCCTCCAGCACATGTTTCTGGATGTTCTTCTTGCGCAGCGCGACACCCGAGATGGAGGTCCCCGCCGCGGAGACCTGTTGGGATTTCCCGGTCTTCGGATTTTTCACCACCACGGCAAGTTCCACCTTGCCGAAGAAGTCCATCCCCGAGCTGTCGGTCAGCCCGAACCGGAATAGGTAAACCGTCAGCAGGAAGTCAGCCGACTCCCGGTCAGGCGCCAACATATCGGCGGACTTCAAGCAGTTTGAGAACGCCTCTCGCGTGATTTCTACTGGCGTCCGGTCGAGGAAGATTCCGTTCCTCGGTTTGTAGACCAGCATCGGCTGGGCGTTGCCGGAGCGATCGGTCACGTCGGTTAAAGAAAATTTGAGCGGGCGCGCGAAAGCCTGAGGCTTTACCGGTTCGGTCAATTCCACGTGAATCGTGTTGTCTGGCGTGGGTTTTGGCTCATCCGCGAACGCCACGGTAGTTTCCGCGGAAAGAGCCAGCAGCGCTACCGTTCCGAAGCCAAGAATGACCCGGGAAACCATGCGGACGTTCCTCCGTTCCACCGTTTTTTAAGACTGCTGTTCCATTTACCGGGAGCGCACCTTGTGGTTAGCTTTCCAAATTGCTGTGAGGCTACGCCGAACTGGATTGCTTGGCAAGCGACATGGAGCGACACGTTGCGACATCTGCTACCTGGCCAGGCGTCGCAGCCGGCCATCAGCTGGATTGGTCTCGGGAGTCCTCTAGACGCGGTCTTGACCTTCTCCCCGCCACCCCCCAAAGTGCCGCCAGGAGGGCAAATGCGCTGACCCCGGACAGCACGTTGCCAAGATCCCGGTCCAGGGTGCGCTTAAAACTTAACCTAATTCGGGCTCTGCCTGCCGGTAGAGGCAAGATCATCTGAGCCGTCCCGTTACGAGACTGTGGAGTAACCGATTGGCCATTCACCTCCACGCGCCAAGCCGGGTAATCTAGCAATCGAATCGCCAACCGCAGCGGCCGAGGTGAGGTCACGCTGAGTTCCTTTTCTTCCGCCGTCCATCGCACAATCCGAATTTCCGCCTTCGGTGCGGATGATTGCGCATCTTTCGCGGGCAGGACTTGCACCTGTGGCGCTTTGGCAGGCAGATCGGTGTGATCGTCGCTTATCGGATCGTATTCGTCGGTTCCATCAAAACCCTGGCCGCTGGCAATGGCATCCTCGAGCACGGGAATATCGTCGGAATCCCACCAGGCTTTGCGAACCAGGAAGGTGGCCGTCCCCGCAACGGCGAGAATCACCACGCTCGCCCAGATCCAGCGCACACGCGCCCTGCCTATCGCTCCGGCTCCGAAAAAGGCATAAGGCACGGCAACGATGCCCGTCCACCGCCAGGGAAATTGTATGAAGCGCAGTTCCGGCAGAAGCTCCCAGAGAAGCGAGCTGGGAGGAATCATCAAAACAGCGGCCGCGACGCCCAGCAGCGCCATCACCCGCCAAAGTTTTCCGGCAGCTTTTCCGTTGTCCCGATTCTCGGAAGCGCTCCTTCCGAGGAGCGCGGCAATCGTGGTTAGCGCCATTAACAGCATGGCCACACTCGAAGCGACCCAATTGAAGGCGTTGTGTTCCGGATCTCCGAGCGTCGTGTAAAGAAAGTTTTGCGCCGGCTCGAGTCCGGGCGAAAGGGCCTGGCGGATATTGACCCAGCGTTGCTCGTACAGGGCCGGCACCAAATAGAATCCCGCGAGCCCGAATCCCAGCGTCAAACCACAAGCGCCCCGCCACACCGGAGCGAGAGATTTTGCTCGAATGGCCGCCCACACAAAAAGCAGTGCCATGCTGTAGCTCGCGATTACGCCCGCTGGCGCGTTGCAGAGCCATATGCACGCAAAAAGGAAGGCAAAGATCGCGGCCACGCGGGGCGTCGATCTCCGGCAATTCTCCATGAGACCGCACAACTCGACTGCAGCCAACACAAGCATCGGCAGCAGCGCGCACGCCAGCAGCTCCGCAAAATCGCTTCTCAAGTACACCACCAGCAGCGCGTACGGATTGCCGGCGTAGCAGGCCGCCGAAAACATTGCGGCCGCCGGGGAAAAAAATCGCCGCGCCAGCGCGAACATGGAAATCCCCCCGAGCGTTTGCGCCAACACGATGAGGAGGCCGGGCACCGCGCTCCACGGCGCGACGAACCCCAGCGCCGCCCCCAGCATCCACGACAGGGGCGGATAAAAAATGAAGCGCGGCTCTCCAAAGCCGTTATTGGCCCACTGGCACCAGCGCGGATAAACAATTCCTTCTTTCCATTGCTCCGCCACGTCCAGCCAGGAGGACGCGTGAAAGGCAATGTCGTGTCCCGAGGCGTTTCCCCGCCAGAAAAACGGCGTGACGACCAGGATGGCTGTTCCCAGGGAAACACCCAACGCGGAGAACCATCGGCGTAGGCCGGCGCGCGCGTCCAATGGGTTTGGGCCTTGTCGAGGAAATGTCATCTCGCGTTCATGTCACAGCCATGGCAGCGGAAGCGCCCCTTTGCGCGCTCGAGCGGCCGGGTGCGCCCACCTGGCAGTTGAGCGATAATACACGCGCACATGAGCACTGCAAACACCACTGACGCCGCGCCCGAACCAATCATTGAGGCTCGTCAGTTGGAGAAGCACTATCCGCAGGCCGATGGCAGCCGCATCCAAGTCATTGCGCCCATTGATTTGGCGATTTACCCGGGACAAATCATCGCCTTGCTCGGGGCATCCGGTTGCGGGAAATCCACGCTCATGCGCATGCTCACCGGCCTTTCTCCCGCCACCGGGGGCGCGGTTTACTGGCACGGCCAGCCGGTTGACGGAAGATTTCGCAACGTTTCCATTGTCTTCCAGAGTTTCGCGCTCTTTCCCTGGCTTACGGTCATTGAAAACGTCGAAGCTCCGCTCGAAGCCCGCGGCATCCCTCCCCTTGAGCGTCGCAAGCGCGCTTTGCGCATCCTGGACGCCGTCGGGCTGGACGGTTTCGAGTCGGCTTACCCCAAGGAGCTTTCCGGCGGCATGAAGCAGCGCGTAGGCGTGGCCCGCGCATTGGTTGTCGAACCGGAAGTGCTCTTCATGGACGAGCCGTTTTCCGCGCTCGATGTGCTTACGGCGGAAACGCTGCGCGGCGAACTGCTCGAGCTCTGGCTCGGCCACAAGATCCCCACGCGCGCCGTGTTCATCGTCACCGCAAGAGCCCGGAGTTCCTCGACCTTGTGGATTCCATTTATCGCGTACTGACGCGGCCGGAACACAAAGACGGTTCCGTGCCGCCGCGCACGCGAATCCCGGGTGTCGCTCCGAAGTCCAAGGCGGTCATGCTCCCGCACACGCGCCCCGGCGGAATGGCGGGCTTGCTCGAAATCCTCGTCGACCGCGGCGGGCGCGTAGACCTACATCGCCTCTCCGAGGAACTCAGTATGGATTTGGAGTCTCTTCTGCCCACGATCGACACCGCGGTTCTCTTAGGTTTGCTTCGCGTGGAGGAGGGCGATGCCATTATCACGCCGGAAGGCTATGCCTTCGCCCAGGCCGACATTCAGACCCGCAAAGCCATCTTCCGCAAGACCGCCCTCGCCAATGTGCCTTTGCTCCGGCAAATGGAACAAGCCCTCAAGGCCAAATCCAACCGCACGCTCAGCGAGGACTTTTTCCGCGATCTGCTCGACGAGCACTTCAGCCAGGAGGAATCCCGCCGGCAGCTCGAAACCGCCATCCAGTGGGGACGCTATGCCGAGATTTTTGATTATGATTCGCAATCCGGCAAACTGACCCTCACCGAGCCGTGAGCCCACCGTGCCCGCGCCTGCGCTCCCCGCCGTTCACCCCACACCGCATCCTCCCGCCGCGCCGCGCCCGGCCGGTGCGCGCTCGGCCTGGGCTCTGCTGATCGATGTCGCTGTTTTTCTGTTTGTATTTGCCACCATTTTTGGAGTCTACGCCATTGGCCACACCTGGCTCGGTCCCGCTCATCCCCAGGCGCAAATTTCGCAGAATCCGCGCGACCTTCCTCTTTACGCCTTGTACTCGCTGGTGCGCATGGTCATCGCCTACGCCATCAGTCTGGTCTTTGCTTTGGCTTTCGGCTATCTCGCGGCCAGCTCGCGCCGCACCGAAATGGTCATGATTCCTCTGCTCGACATTTTGCAGTCGATTCCCGTGCTCAGTTTCCTTCCCGGCGTGATGCTGGCCATGGTCGCCCTTTTCCCGCACAGCCAGCTGGGCATCGAGCTGGGCTCGATCCTGCTGATTTTTACCGGCCAGGCCTGGAATATCTCCTTCAGCTTTTACTCTTCGCTGAAAACCATTCCGCGCGATCTACGCGAAGCCGCCATCATTTACCGCTTCAGCCGTTGGCAGCGCTTTGCTGAACTGGATCTTCCCTTCGCCACCATCGGCCTGGTCTGGAACTCCATGGTCTCTGTCGCCAGCGGCTGGTTTTTTCTGATGGCCTGCGAAATGTTCGTGCTTGGCAAACGGGACTTCCGATTGCCAGGCCTCGGCTCCTTCCTCGAAACCGCCGCGAACCACGGTGACACGCGCGCCATTTTGTGGGGTGTCGCGGCCATGATCGCGGTTGTCGTCCTACTGGACCAGCTGGCCTGGCGTCCCATCATCCTCTGGGCGGACAAATTCAAATTCGAGCAGGTGGAAAGTTCCGGCGCCGCGCATCCCGCGCTGCGCGATCTGATCGGTCGCACTTCTCTCATCATCCGGCTGTATCGGCGCCTCTTTCATCCCCTTGTCAGCCGGCTGACGCTTCTGTTCACTCGGAGCGCTCGCCGGGCCGCCGAATCCTTTGCCGCTCCGAAGCAGCATCGCCTCCGCCGCGGAATGGCCTACTTGCTGGCTGCGGGAATTTTGGTTGGCCTGGCGTTCACCGTATTCCACACCTTCCGCGAACTCTCCGATCTTCATCCCGAAGATTACCTCGAACTCTTGCGCAGCGCCGCGCTTACTTTCCTTCGCGTCAATTCCGCTCTGCTTTTGAGCGCGCTCTGGACCGTTCCTGCGGGCGTGGCCATCGGCTTCAGTCCGCGGCTTGCCCGCATTGCTCAGCCGCTTGTTCAAATAGCCGCCTCGGTCCCGGCCACGGCGCTCTTCCCCGTCATTCTTTTGTTCTTCCTCCGCCTTCGCGGCGGCATGGAGCTCGCGGCCATGCTGCTCATGCTCCTGGGCACGCAGTGGTACATCCTTTTCAACGTGATCGCCGGCGCCCTGGCTATTCCCACCGACCTCAAGGAGGCGGCGCAAGTCTTTCATTTCGGCTCGTGGGATCGCTGGCGTTTTCTGATCCTGCCCGGCATTTTTCCCTATCTGGTCACCGGCATGGTGACCGCGTCGGGCGGCGCGTGGAACGCCAGCATCATTGCCGAGTACTTCCACTTTCAGGGAAAGATCGTTTCCGCGCCGGGACTGGGCAGCACCATCAGCAGCGCCACCGACGCTGGTCGCTTCGATATGCTGCTTGCTGCAACGCTGGCCATGGCCTTGATCGTGGTGCTCATCAACCGCCTGGTTTGGCGTCGCTTCTACCGCCTCGCGTCTTCCCGCTTCAAGCTCGAAAGCTAGTAAACCGGAGGCCGGGCTTTCCCGGGGATTTGCCCTACAAGGCCGCCGATGGAATCGTTTTCCCGTCGGAGTTTGGAGCGAAACTCGAGTAACAGGCCAATTTGGAAACCAGCTTTGCCGGATGTCGCTCCCTTCTTCCGGGTTCCCAAGAGGAAGTGTGATAGAGTAAAAGAAGTTTCCATCTCACATTTTTTCCAAACCACTATGGCCGATACGCATCTCGGCTCCGGCGTCCGCGCCTGGAGCGACCTAGACTTTCTCCGCGCATTCGAAAACCTTTCTTTTCCGCCAGACCAGTTTCGCCACCGGGAGCATCTTCGCGTCGCTTGGCTCTACTTGAAGTCTTCTGACGCCACGCGCGCCGCCGAGCGTATGTCCGCCGGCATCCGTCGCTTCGCCAATCACCACGCCGCGAGCGAGAAGTATCACCACACGCTCACCTTGTTCTGGATGCGCCTGGTCGCGGCGGCTCTTGTGGAAACCCCGGAAGGCTGCGCGTTTGAAGAATTTCTTACCGCCCACGCGGAACTGTGCGACAAGAATCTTCCCTCCCAGTACTATTCGCAGGATTTGCTGCGGACGCCGGCTGCGCGGGACGGCTGGGTCGAACCCGACCTCCGGCCGCTTCCCCATTTACGGGTTTACCGCTGCGGTTGATTTCTTTTCGTCTTTTTTGGGCTCGGCCGGTTTCCTTTCTTCCGGCTTTTCGCCCCAGATATATTGCCCGAACCACTTTTCATTTTCTTCCATGACCGCGCGCTGTTGCTTCGGTTTGGTGATGCCGTGCCCGAATCCCTTGTAAACCGTCATCTTGACGGGAACGCCGCGGTCTTCCAGCGCTTGCCGCAGTTCGTAGGCATTCGGAATCGGCACGCGCCGGTCGTTCTCTCCGTGCTGAATCAGTGTAGGCGTCTGCGCCTTCGCGAGGTTGCTGATGGGCGAGGTCTTCCAGTAAATCTCCGGGTCGTCCCACGGCGTGGCGTGGAGGTATTGCCGGGTGAAGGGGGTAATGTCCGTGTTCACGTAATAGGTGGTCCAGTCGGAAATTCCCGCGCCCACCGACACCGCCCTGAAGCGGTCGCTAAACGTCGTGACGTAGGCAGAAATGTATCCGCCCTCGCTCCACCCCATCGCGCCGACGCGGTCCTTATCAACAACACCCTTGGCGATAAGCGAATCCACCCCGGAAATCACGTCCGCATAATCTCCGATGCCAAGATTCCGCACGTTCAATGACCTGAATTTCTCTCCGTAGCCTGCCGAGCCGCGGTAATTTGGCCGCAGCGCCAGCGCGCCTTTGGCCACAAACCGTTCGATCGGATAGTAACGATCGGCGTTCAGGACCGGCTGATCGGTTCCCGTCGGCCCGCCATGAATCACCACCAGCAGGGGATACTTTTTCCTGACGTCGAAATCCGGCGGTGTGTACAGCACTCCTTCAATCGTCGTTCCGTCCCCGGACTTCCAGGAAACCACTTCGCGGTGCGCCAGCGTGAATCCTTTGAGTTGCTCTCCCATCGCGGTCAGTTTCCTGGCCCGCCACGGCGTAACGCTGGTTGTGTAGATCTCCCCATACTGGTTGTCGAGTGCCGCTCGATAGGCCGCCGTTTTGTAGTCCTGCGAGAAGGAAAAGCCGGATGCCACCATTTCCTCCGGCGCGCTTAGTTTCTCGATAGCTCCGTTCTCGGGGTTCAGCCGGAACAAATGCGACGCGGTCTTCTGTGCCGCGGCAAAATAAATTCCATCCGGTCCCCAGCCGACGAGCGATGGGTCTTCATCAAAAGATTCCGTCAGAATCTGCACTGCGCCCGCATCGGAGGGGACCACGCCGATCCTGCGATCCGTATAGAAGAAGAACTGCGACCCCGCCGCGGTTTCGAAGGCGATTTTCTTCCCGTCCGGCGACCAGTGCGGGTTGCGGTCCGGTCCTGGGGTGCTCACCATCTTTTTCACGGCCTTGTCGTTCACGCTGATGACGTACAAATCTGCCGTGCCAAGGGAAATCAAGTCCGGATCCCTTTGCGCGCTGAACGCGATGCGCGTTCCGTCCGCCGACCAGGAAAAGTCCCCGACACTGAATTGGTCTCCTTCGGTCAGCCGCTTCGGCTCGGCCGCGCCAGGACTTCCGCTTGAGAACTCGACGGTCCAGAGATGGGTCATCTGATAGTCGCCATGCACCATGGAATAGTCTCCGTACTTTTCCTTTCGGTCTTTCATGGCCTTGGTCTCGGGATCGGTCATGGAAAAGGCGATGCGTTTCGAATCCGGGGCCCACGCAAAATCACTCACATCGTTTTCCACCTTCGTCACTTGCTGTGCTTCCCCTCCCTCCGAGGAAATCACATACAGTTGTTTCTTGCCTTCCGGCGTTCCTGCGATTTGCGCCGGCCGGTCAGAGAGAAAGGCGATCCACTTCCCGTCCGGCGACCACTCGGGATTCGTGCTCGACTTCTTTGCCGTCGTCAGCGCATGCGTTTCCCCGCTCGCGACGTCGCCGATCCACAAGTTCCGTTCGAACGCATTCTCCTCCCAGTTGGTTTTCTGCACCTCGTAAACCACGCGCTTGCCGTCGGGCGAAATCTTCGGGTTGAACGCGCTTTGCCATTCGAGCGACTGGTCGATGGTCGGCACCCTGGACGACGGCCCTTGCGCAGGCTTGGCCGTCTGCTCGGCCGGCAAAACCGCCAACATTCCGCACCACGCCACCCAAAGAGCCATCCAAGACACTTTGCACATCTCCGCCTACCCCCGTCCTTCAGGAAAAAGTCGTTCAGGATTTCCGGTTCCAGATGAGAAATACGACAAGAAGTACGACAGCGATAATGGCAAATCCCAGGTAGACGTGCCATCTATGCAGTTCCTTTGCCGACACGATCGCCCCTAAAGCCGACAGAATCAGCAAAAGGGCGGCCTTGCCCTTGGTTAGTTTCTTCTGTTCGACCACTCGCGTTCCACTTCGCTCGCCGCGTCCGCCCACTCCGCGTTCCGGCGAGGCGTTCTTCCCGGCCTTAAGTTCTCGCCAGCTCTCGGCTCAGGTAGATAATCTGCCCCACGTGATGATAAGCGTGCCCCGCGCATCGCACGAAAATCTGAAAGCGACTTTTGGCTTCAGGCTCGCGCTCTGCGGTGTACCCCTTGCCCCAGTCTCCCTCACTCTGCTTTTGAATCGTGTCTACTACCATGGCGACGGCCTTATCAAATGCCTCGAGCGCCGCCTCCTTGTGTGGTGGATAGGGATCGCTGAACTCACGGTCCCGGTCCCGCACGTACCCCGTTTCCGCGACGCATCTACCGATGTAATAACTCAGATTGCCGGTCAAATGCAGCACCAAGTGCCCCACGCTGTTTCCGTACGGATATGGTTTGCGCCAGAACTCGTCGTTGGTCAGCGGGTCCACCCACTTGTGCAGATGTTCGGCGACAAATTCGTAATACGCCGCCAGTCCATCTGCAACGGTTTCATCGAGCGCCGCCACGCCACGCCTCCCCGCGCGAACCGTTTCCTTATTGTGACCGAGACAATATCGCGCCCCGAGGAAAAGTCAAGCACTCGCCTTCCGCCTTGTGCCGTCTCCGCGGTAGGGGTCGGGCCGGGGGAGACCGTTCGTACTATTGCGTCTGTTACTGCCAAGTGACGACACTAGGAAAAGGATGGCCCGCTACTCGTCCTTTCTCGGTCGACGTGTGGAAGTGCAATATCGCGCCGGGGACATTCTGTTGCCTGCTTCCGGAGTTTTTGTTGGCGATTCGGGCCGCTCCATTTTCCTCGAGCAAAGCTTCGAGCAACGCGGGAAGAACGGGCACTTCCGCTGGGAGATTCCCTATCAGTGTCTGGTCCGCATCGAAGAAAAACCGGACCCCAGCGCAAACGCAACCGCCGGCCCGGTTGCCCTGAAGCCCGCCTCCAGCCCGGAAGCTCCCGACGCTAGGAATGCTGCGGGCAAGCCCCGCGGTACAGCTTTGGCTGCCGCGGCTTCGACTCGCGGCGCACGTGCCCTCCCCCTCGACGAGGGCTCCAAAACCGCCTGAATTTCTCCTGGACTCCTCCCGCCTGCTTCCTGTAAAACAAAATTCGGCTACAATAATCTTTTTTCTTGTGGCCAATTGCTCGCGTCCGAAAGCCAACCGCCGTCGAGGAGGGCTCTCTTGAATCTCGCCGCCAAACAGATCGGGCTCATCGGTCTCGGCCTGATGGGCCGTCCCATGGGCATGAACCTCATCAAGGCCGGCTACCCGCTCACCGTTTGGAACCGCACGCCTTCGCGCGCCGATGAACTGGTTGCCGCCGGGGCCAAACTCGCAAAATCTCCCGGGGAGGTGGCGGCCGCTGCGGACTTCTTGCTCACCATCGTCAGCGATCCTCCCGCCCTCGAAGAAGTGCTTTGGGGCAACTGCGGCGCGATGGGCTCGCTCAAGCGCGGCAGCATTTATGTTGACTCCAGCACCGTCTCCCCCGGGCTGGCTCGCAGAATCGCCGCCGCTTGTTCCGAGCGCGGCGTGCGTTTCCTCGACGCGCCCGTCACCGGCGGGGATTGGGGCGCCAAAAAAGGCGAACTCGTGTTTATGATTGGGGGCGAGGAAGAAACTTTAAAAGAAGCCGAGCCCGTTCTCCGGGTCATGGGCAAGAAACTGTTTCACCTCGGAAAGAACGGCGCCGGCCAAACCATCAAGCTGGCCATGAACCTCATCCTGGCTCTCCAGGTAGACGCCCTCGCCGAAGCCCTGGCCCTCACGAGTTGCGCCGGGATCCCCGGCGAAAAGCTCGTCGAAGTCATGCAATCCAGCATGGCCCGTTCCGGCGTTCTGGACGTCAAAGCTCCCAATTTGCTCAAGGGCGAGTACGTCCCGAGCTTCCCGCTGCGCCTCATGCACAAGGACCTTGGTCTTGCGCTTGACCTTGGCAATCAGCTGGGCGTCGCTCTGCCCGCCACCGCCGCCGCCCGCGAAGTCTACAACGCTGTCAAAGGCGCCGCCAAGGAAGACCTCGATTATTCCGCGGTGATGAAATTCTGGAAGCGCTGAATTTTCCTGGTCGCCCCGCTAGGAATCCTGGCCGAGCTTGACCTCCTCCCCTCCCTGAAGGGTCCCTGAAGGGAGAGGTTCCTACGGGTCTCATGCTACGCACGAATACAATGCGGTTCTCGGCTGATACATGGCCGCAGTTGGGGCACGAGCGGCTGGTGTTCTGGGGAGGAACGGCTATCAACAACCCTCTCCCCGCCACAACGCCTTGTACTCCAACTGGCGGCGCAACTCGAACGGCGAAGCATCCAGAATGGCGCGGTTCAATCCAGACTTGGAGTGGTGCGGGCTCGCTCGAAGCTGCCGGCTACGAAGTTCCGCCCGAAGGCTATTGAGCGGTCCGGGCGCAACGGGCGCGATCGCTTTGCTATACTCTCCGGTGTGAAAAAGAAGAAAGCAGGCAGCGCGACGGCCAAAGGCAAAGCCGCTCCAAGAAATGTGGCCGAATACCTCGCTCGTGTTCCAGCACCGGCCCGCAGCGCTCTAAGCAAAATGCGCGCGGCGATCCGCCGAGCAGTGCCTCGCGAAGCTAGGGAAACCATCAGCTACCGGATGCCGGCCTTCAAGCACAAGGGGATCCTGGTGTGGTTCGCCGCATTTTCCGACCATTGCAGTTTATTCCCGACGGCCGCGGTCATCGAAGCCTTCAAGAAAGAACTCAAGAGCTTTTCGACCTCGAAAGGGACTATCCATTTCCCCCTAAACAAGCCGCTTCCGCTTGCCCTGATTGAGAAAATCGTCAAGGCCCGCGTCGCCCAGCTCGAAGCCAAGCCGACCCGCTGACCGCTTTGCCGGGAAGGGGTTAGTTCTGTCGATGTTCGTTGGCTTGGCTGGCAGCTTTGCCGCCGGGGTTGGCGATGAATCTAGGCGGGGCGGCTTCGTTCGCGAATCGGAATCCGCTCAAGTAGGCCAGGCGCAGGATCTTGGCCATTTTCGCGTAATTGATTTTGTCCGCGGTGTCGGTGGTGTGGTGGTAGTCGGGGTGAAAGCCGGTGAACCACCAAAACGAAGGAAGGTTGTGCAGCACGAACGGGAATTGATCGCTTCGGAAGAAGATATTCAGGGCGTAGTCGCGGTCGAAACGGTAGTCCAGATCGAGGCCGACGTACTTGTTTTCTTCCTCCACGATGCGATCGTAGTCGGGGCTGTACGATCGGCCGATGAGGTTCAGCCGGTTGGTGGTATCAGCGGGAATTTCGATCAAGCCTTTGGTCTGGTCGCTCGCGGTTTCGTTGCGGCCGATCATGTCGAAGTTGATGACCGCGCGCGTGGTCTCAAGCGGGCGCAGCGGATGCGCCGCCATGTAGAAGGAGCCGAGCAAGCCGCGCTCCTCGGCGGCAAACACCACGAAGAGAAGCGACCGTTTTGGTTTTTCGCCATGCGCGGCATTGGCGGCGAACGCCTGTGCCAGCGCAACCACACCAACAGTACCGGAGCCGTTGTCGTCCGCGCCGTGCCAGATTTGGTCGCCACTGATGCCATCATGATCGTGGTGCCCGGAGAAAATGATCGTCTCCGCCTTGAGCTGCGGGTCGCTGCCCTCCAACAATCCGGCAACATTGTAGGATTTGCCGGTGCTCACGGAAACGTTCCGGTAATGCAAGGTGGCTTGCGTGTCCGGCAGCGGGCGCGATTGCGGCTTCAGGTCGCGGTCGATGGCCGCTTGCAGCTCCGAAGGAGCTGCTCCCGCGGTGGCGAAGATTTCCTTGGCCGCCGCGTCCGAAATAATGGCCGCAGGCGTATGGAGTTCGTCCTCAGCCAGCGCCTGCGAAGGAAGCGGCACCGCGCGTGTAATGGATCCGCCAATTCGGGCGACGCGCTCCTGATTCGACGGATGCTTGCGGTTGGGTTCCGCTGCGATCAGCACGCCCACCGCCCCATGCGCTTGCGCGTTCAGGATTTTCACGCGCCCGGTGGCGTAACGCGTGTTGCCGGTGCCGTTGAAGATGGAGTTGGGATCGGTCTCCTGCGGCTCGTGATCGAAAATCAGCACGATTTTTCCGTGCGCGTCGATGTCCTGGTAATCGTCGTAAGCAAGCTCGGGCGCGGTGATGCCGTAGCCAGCGAAGATTACCTCCGCGGTCACATCAACATCGGAATGGTAAGAGCCCAACGCGTCGGGAAATTTCCATTGCTTCTCGCTTCCGCTGCGCTTCAGCGCCACGTAACTCTGCGCGCGGTCCGCGCGGTATTCGATGAGCTCGACGGGCTGCAAAAAGCTGCCATTCTCGGCCGGTTGCAGTCCGGCCTTGGCAAACTCGGAGGCAATCCATTGGATGGCCACCGCGTCGCCATTTTGCAATGACATTCGGCCCTCGAGCGCGTCCGAGGCCAGAAACGTCAGGTCCGCGCGCAGCGTGTCTTCGCGGATCAAGTTGAATCCGGTCGCCACGCTGGCCGGCATCGGCTGCTGGGTTTCGGCGAGACCCGCCAAGCGGAAAGAAACCAGGAGAGCCAGAACTACCAGGAGCATTTTGCTCAGTTTCATGGCAAGAACATACGCAATGCTGCCTCGATGCGCAACCGCAGAATCCCCTGCTGCCAGGGCCGCATGCGACTTGCCCATGCGTTGTAGGTCCAGACAACCCGTGGGACTTCGCGAGAGGTCCCTCCACGCTTTTCCCTAACTTACTCCTATGAAAATAGCTGCCTATCGCGTTGAAAACAAAGCATAGGTGCCTGGGTCCATTTTCATCCTTCGTTGTGGCTCTCCGAGAGCCATGAGTTACTCGTAGCGGAGCGCCTCAACCGGATCGAGCCGCGCCGCTTTGATCGCCGGATACATTCCAAAAAACAGGCCCACGCCCATCGACACGGCGACCGCCAGCACGATGGCCCAGAGCGGAACATAGGAGGGCAGGGACGGCACCGCCAAATTGATCAGCAAGCTGATGCCTGCGCCGAGCAGCACGCCGATGACGCCTCCCGACCCGGTCAGCACGATCGCTTCGGTGAGGAATTGCCAGATGACGTCGCTGCGCCGCGCTCCAATTGCTTTGCGCACGCCAATCTCGCGCGTGCGCTGCGTCACCGACATCAGCATGATGTTCATCACGCCGACGCCACCCACCAGCAGACCGATCGAACTGATCGCAAAAATCAGCAGCGCCACGGACGACGTGATTTGCCGGAACTGGTCCGCGACTTGTTGCGCGCTGGCCATCCCGAAATTATCCGGCTTGCTGTACGGCACGTTTCTCCGCCGACGCAGCACACCGCGAATCTGGTCCTGGGCTTCCGGCATGCGCCCAGGATAGGCAACCGCTCCGACCAGGTTTTCGTCGTCCATCGGCAGATGCTTTTTGTAAGTACGGTACGGCACCAGCACGGCCTTGTCGGCAGATTGGTCCTTTACTAACTGGCCTTTGCGAGGCTCCAGCACGCCGATCACCTCGTAGGACACGCCGTCAATCAGGATCGCTTTCCCGAGAGGATCCATGTCCGGATAGAGTGTCTTGGCGATGTCCGAACCGATGAGCGCGATGTCCGCACGGTGCTGATTTTCCGCTTCGCTGAAAAATCTCCCGCGCGCCGGCCGCGAGTTGAACACTTCTTCGGTTGCCGGGAGAGTTCCGTTGTAATCGATCCCGGAAACTTCCTTACTCAGGTAGCGCGCCGTGACCGGCCCGCGCGCCGGCCCTTCTTCCTCGAACCGCGGATACAGCGGGCCCGGTCCTCCGGCGTCAGGCGCCCTGTGTGGATGCCCGGGTCGAACCGAAAAAGAAACAGCGTGTCCGGCCCGTAGTCCGAGAGGTAGGCATTCACGTCTGCATACACTCCCATGAGGATGGACACGACGGAAAGCAGCGCGGTAATGCCGATGACCACGCCGAGCACGGTCAGGAAGGAACGCATCTTGTTTTCCCGCAGCGTGGTCAATGCCATGTGCGCGTTCTCCCCCAACTGCATGTGCGCGGTGATCCTCAAGAGCGCTAAACCTCTTGCCGCAAGGCTTCAATAGGCTGCAACCCGGCGGCCTTCTTGGCGGGGTACACGCCGAAGAAAATTCCCACGGCTGCGGAAATCGCTTCGGCGATCAGTACGGCAATGAACGGTACGTTCATCGGCACGGAAATGGCTTTCGCGACTCCTGCGATTCCATAAGCCAGCGCAACGCCCACCACCCCGCCAATGGCTGCCATCACGGCGGACTCGATCAAAAACTGCAGCAGAATATCACCGCGCCGCGCACCCAGCGCCTTGCGGATGCCAATCTCCCGCGTTCGCTCGGTGACCGTCGCCAGCATCACGTTCATGATGACCACGCCACCGATGACCAAAAACACCGAGACAATTCCAACCATGGCCTTGGCGATTACTCCGGTCAGGTTCTTCCACAGCTCCATCAGCGAGGCCTGATCGAAGATGCCGAAATTGTCCGGCTCGTTCGGCGGCAGGTGCCGTCGCGCCCGCATCATCGCCCGCGCCTCATCCTGCGTACGTGCCATCCACTCCGGCCCGCGCGCCTGGATGTTGAGCCAAATGGTGTCTTGCGTCCCGTACATCTTGAGATAGGTTTGGATCGGAATGTAGGCAAAATTGTCCTGAGACTGCCCGAAGGCCGTGCCGATGACTCTTGCAACTCCTACCACCTGAAACGGACGCCCCTCGATCAGAATCTCCCGCCCGATGGGATCCACGTTGGGGAACAGCTTGGTAGCCAGGTCGTTGCCAATCATGGTCACTTGGGAGCGGCTCTCGTCGTCGCCGTCGGAAATGTACCGTCCATCGCGGGGGGTCACCGGATCGATGTCGCCCATGTTGGCGGTCACGCCGCGAATGTTCACGTCAGTGATGCTTTCCGTGCCTCGGCGCACTTTTCCGTCCGTGCGCAATTCCACGCCCACGCGCAGCGGCAGCTTCAGGTTCTCGCGCAGCGCTTCGTAGTCGTCCCAGGTCACCTTTTTGTTGCGCCGGTTGGCTTTTACGTACTCTTCCACGTCGGTGATAAGCGGGAAGCGCGTCAACAGAAACACGTTGGAGCCGAGATTGGCCACGCGCAACATCAGGAAGGAGCGCATTTTGTGCTGGCGCAGTGTCTCAAGCGCCACCCCGACGGGTTCGCGAAACAACACGCCGCGTTTCAACACGCCCCTCGTCATTCGGGCACACGCTCCCTGGCCATTCTACGCACAAGTCACGGCAATTGTTTCGCTCGCTTGATGGCGCGGGGCCCACAGTCTAAAGAAAAGAAGATAGGTAAAGAAGGAAGTATCAGCCGGAGATCACGGCGGCAAAGAGAAAAGGCGACAGCAGCCGCCATGTGCCGTCGTCCGCGGTTTCTCTCGGGCCTTTTATTGCTCTTGGCGAGGTTCGACAGCCCACCTATGAGCCCGGGTGGAACTGGTCGGTCGAGCGTTTGGCTCAGCTTCCACGTAAAATCAGGGAATGAGCGTTCGACTCCTCGCCGAGCCCTGGTGGGTCAACCTCCTTCTAGCGGTTCCGCCGCTCGGCTACTTTTCCTGGAAGCGCGGGGGCGGCCTTGCGCTTGCGCCCAAGCAACTGCTCTCGAGCGGCGTGTTTGCGGCCGCATTCGGATTTGTCGAAGCTGCGGTGGTCGCTTACCTTCGGGCCGCCACCGGCTTGCTCCCCGGTTATCAGGGAACCCTCGCCGACGTCATGCGCAGGTCCGGCGAGTTTTACCAGCAATCGCAGGCGATCGACCAGTTCCCGCCGAGCCTTCTCACTCTCGAACTCTTTCGCGAAGCTGCCACCATGGTCATGCTTCTCAGTGTGGCCTTTCTCGCGGCAGCGAAGATGAGCTCCCGGGCCGCTGTTTTCCTGTGGACCTTCGCCATCTGGGACATCACTTATTACGGTGCGCTTTGGGCCACGGTGCGCTGGCCGCTCTCGCTCCGCGACGCGGATGTTTTGTTCCTGATTCCGCGGCCGTGGATTTCGCCGGTTTGGTTTCCGCTGATGGTCAGCGTTTTGGCGATCCTTGCGGTGCTCTTCGCGCGTGACTCCGGCAGGGGCGGATAAAACGGAAAGCCGCGAAGCGCGCACCAGTTTTTTGGGCGCGGGAATCTTCGTCGCGTCCTGGTGCCCGGGAAGCAGGCTTCGCATCAAAGAGGTGCCATGTCCCGCCAAACACATCCTTGGGGCGTACCGCCCTGGAGCGTGGATTTCCGTCCTGCGCCGGGACCGCTGCCGGACCGCGTGGATTTTGCCATCGTGGGCGGCGGCTTCACCGGGCTTTGCGCGGCAGCGTGGTTGGCCAGGCTGGCGCCAAAAAAATCCGTGCTCGTGCTCGAGGCCAGCGCACTTGGCGAAGGCGCGAGCGGCCGAACCGGCGGCCTGGCACTCGAGGACACCGCGGCCGGGCCGCTCCCCGGACTCGGCGACGTGCTCGCCGGATACCAGAAAATCCTACGCACCTTGCGCATCGACTCCGGCCTGGAACTCCCAGGTGTGTACGAGTTGGGACGCGCGGATCCCGCGAAGGATTCGCCGATCTGCTGGAGCGATTCCGGGGACTTGAAAGTGGTGCGCACCGTGCCCGGCGGCGCCGTCGATCCCGGAAAAGTTGTCGCGGGGCTGGCCCGCGCAGCCGAAAAAGCCGGCGCGCACATCATCGAGCACGCCGAGGTTCAAGCCATCGAGTCTTCCGATCCGCCGTGCCTGCGGGTTCGCCGCAACGGTCGGGGCCGTGTCCAACAGAAGAACATCCGTGCATCGCAGATCCTTCTCGCTGTGAACGCCTTCTCGCTCGAACTTTCCGGCTTGCGCGGTTCGACGCAGCCGAAACTGACTCTTGCCATGGCCACCGCGCCGCTCTCCCGGGCGCAGCTCCAAGCCATCGGCTTGTCCTCCCGCCGGCCGTTCTATACCGTGGACCTTCCCTACTTGTGGGGCCGGCTGCTCGATTCGAACGGCATGGTTTTCGGCGCGGGCCTGGTTCCGGCGCCAACCACGATCGCCTCGCTGTTTGGGAAGCCAGCTCGGAAACGCTCCCCGCGCTACGCTGCGCCGGATTTGTACCGCTTTGATGTGCGCGAAGGAGAGGCCGCGGAGAGCTTTCGCTGGCTTGAAGATCGCGTCCATCATTTGCATCCGGCGCTCGCGTCTGTGCGCATCACGCACCGCTGGGCCGGCCCGATTTTGTTCACCGAAGGGATGCGCCCCGTTTTTCGCCGCCATCCGCGCTCGAAAAACGTGGCGGTCCTCGCCGGATACAACGGCCACGGCGTCGCGCTCTCCGTGTATCTCGGTCAATGGGCCGCCGAAGTCCTCCTCGACTGCCGGTCACTGCCCACCTGGGGCTAGCGGCTTTTTAAGCGGCTTTTTTCTTTACCTCGTATTTCGCTCGGGCAGTGGTAGAATGCGCGGCGCTCCACTGGAGGAGAAACATGCGCAAGAGGATGCGGGTCGCGATGATGCTCGTGATAGGGGCGATGGGCGTGCTTGCGAGCCGGGCGGCGTCGGCCCAGGGGCAGGATTTTTCCAAGGTGCAGATCAAGGTCACCAAGGTTTCCGGAAACATTTACATGCTGGAAGGCGCGGGCGGAAATATTGCCGCGTCGGTCGGCGAAGACGGCATCGCGATTGTGGACGACCAGTACGCCCCGCTTGCGGAGAAAATTCAGGCGGCGCTCAAAGATTTGGGGGTCACGACAAAGCCGGTGCGTTTTGTCATCAACACGCACTACCACGGCGATCACACCGGCGGAAACGAGCTGTTTGGCAATGCGGGGTCTACCCTCATCGCGCACGCGAACGTGCGCAAACGTCTGGAGACGGGCGGCACGGCGGGCAACGGGGGGTCGATCAAGGTGGAGCAAAAGCTGGCGTCAGGAAACGCCCTGCCGATTATCACCTTCGAGCACGACGTGACCGTGCACCTGAACGGCGAGGACATTCGCGCGCTGCATTTTCCTTCCGGGCACACCGACGGCGATTCCATTATCTTCTTCCCGAAGAACAATGTTGTGCACATGGGCGACGATTTCGTGCGTTACGGCTTTCCGTTTATTGACGTGTCGAGCGGCGGCGGCGTCGAGGGCATGATCGCCGCCACGGAAAAGGTCGCGGCGGAGTTGCCTGCCGACGTAAGAGTGATTCCCGGACATGGCGCGCTTTCGAATATGGAGGACCTGAAAGCGTTCACGAAAATGCTGAAAGAAACCTCCGCGGTGGTCGAGAAGGCGCTCGGCGGTCGCAAAACGCTCGACCAGATGAAGCAGGAGAAGATTCTCGCGCCCTGGGAAAAGTTTTCCGGCGGGTACATCAACTCGGACGCGTTCATCGAGACGCTCTACAATTCGCTGACGCGCCACCAAGGGGAGTTCATGAAGCACAACTGAAAGGGATGGTCGGGAGCCATCCCTGGCAAAGGACAGATTCCGCCCGCATCTCCTGTTTCTGGGTTTCGCTTTACGGTTTCGCGCTAGGCGAAAAGAAGCCGATGGGCAGATCGCGCGAAGTGCGCAGACCGGCCGGCGCATCGAGGATCACCGGGATGGAATTCACCACCACCGAGGCGGTGGCGATGTCGCCGTGCGAGCCGCCCGGGATGGTGAGGCTGATGTTGGGGTGGCCGGTGAGGGTGATGGTGTCGGAGGGATCTTTTGCCCCGACGTACATCTGCAATTCGAGATGAACCAGCTCCTTCCCGTCTTTCGAAAGGCCGCGTGCGATTTGATGAACGCCGGCGGCCTGTCCCTTCTCGACGGTGAGGTATTCGGTTGCGACGCGTTCGCTGGCCACTTTTGGCTCGATGGTTTCGCTGATGTTTTCGACGGGCAGATTCAGGCTATCTGCGACCATGGCAACCGATTCCGGCAGGCCGACGTGCTTGATGACGCCGGCCTTTACCTGCGTACGAAATTCATCCACACTCAGGCCCGCGCCGATTTTTTTCTGTAGCGGAAGCCGCCGCTGCGAGGCATCCACAATGCGCAGCGCCTTGGCCTGCTCGATGCGTTGCGAAACCGCCGCCAGCGTCAGGACGAGTTTGTCCATCACGAATCCGGGATTCACTCCGGTTCCCACGAGCGCCACGCCCCATTCTTTGGCGGCGGCGTCGAGCTTGGCGGCGAGTTCCGGCTGCGTGCGAAACGGGTAGGACAATTCCTCGCAGGTTGAAACGATACAGCACTGCGCTTCCAGGCACGCCAGCAATTGATCCATCACTTTGGCAAGCGACGAAGAAGTCGCGTGGATAACCACGTCGGCGTTCAGGTCGAGGGCTTGTTGGGGATCGGCGAACACTTTGACGCCCCAGGGCGCGTCGCTCGCGCCCACAACTTCTCCCAGATCGCGTTCCGCCTTGGCGGGATCCAGATCGATTGCGCCGATGATTTCGATGGCCTGCTTGTCCCGCATCAACTTCGCGATGGATGCGCCGATGGGGCCGACACCATATTGGATGGCGCGAATCTTCTTTTTCACGAATGTCTCCGTTTTGTAGCGGGCGTGCGCTTACCGCCTTTTTGGACTGCTAAGGAAACCCCTACAATAGAGGATTTTGCGGGCGCATTCAACGACAGAAGCGGCGTTGCCAGGGTGAATTCGTCCAGCCAGCTAACGGCCATAAAACTTAAACGGTTATAGATTTTCCTGGACATCTCTACCCTGCCCCTGTATCGTCGCACTTGAATGCGTCCCGAGAGCAGTGACTCTGCTGCGCGTACGGAACTGCGCGAGATGGTGGTGCGGCTCGTTCATTCCAGCGAACAGCCTCGCTACCAGGAGCTCATGCGAGAGCATCACTACCTGGGCCATTTGCCCAA
>WNGJ01001082.1_pt1 | contig 30651 bp, 30 predicted proteins | sample 5400611 | NCBI WGS metagenome assembly WNGJ01 (sample SAMN13153375, study PRJNA577476) | soil metagenome | isolation source: 40 cm soil or saprolite under Garry oak tree replicate 1 | place: USA:California | collected 2016-06-15
CAAGGCCGTGATGGACCTGCCCCCGCGGCGCCAGAAGCTGGCGACGGATGCCTACTATCGCGGCGACGGCAGTATCGGCCGGTACGGCCCGGTCACCATGATCCGCTGCAGCACGGTTTCAAAGACTCTGGCCTTCCAGCTGCAGGAGATTCTGGCCCGGCGCGGCATCTTCGTCTACATCGGCATTCGCAAGGCCTTCGATGAAAAGATGAAGGATGGCCGGGTCATTCACCATCGCGATATGTACGTGCTGTACTACTCCGAGAAGACCCGCGGCCGGCGCGCAATCCGGCGCTATGACTACTTCCTCGTGCCGATCCGCAAGACGGAGCGGCAGCCGTACGACGGATTTGTCTACAACTTCGAAACCGACTCCGAGCCGCATTCCTACCTCGTCAAGGGCTTCGCCGTCCACAACTGCACGGCGCCCATGCGCGACGAAAACCAGCTCCACGCGGCGGTCGTCGAGCTGATCGCGCTCGATGACGCCTACATAGCTGCGTGCTGCGCGGCGCGGGCTCGATCGGCGAGTTCTATTCGGTGGCGACGGTCAACAACCACCAGCAGGCCGATACCGGCACCAAGATGATCCACATCGGCCCGGACACGCGCAGCACCATCATCTCCAAGGGGATCTCGGCCGGTCACGGCCAGAACGCCTACCGCGGGCTCGTCAAGATCCTGCCGAGCGCGCAGGGTGCTCGGAACTTCACCCAGTGCGACTCGCTCCTCATGGGCGGTGAGTGCGGCGCGCACACCTTCCCGTACGTGGAAGTGAAGAACCCCTCGGCCACCGTCGAGCACGAGGCCAGTACGTCCAAGATCAGCGAGGACCAGCTGTTCTACTGCCTCGCGCGCGGTATCTCCGAGGAGGACGCGGTCAACATGATCGTGAGCGGCTTCTGCAAGTCGGTGTTCAAGGAGCTGCCGATGGAGTTTGCGGTCGAGGCGCAGAAGCTCCTGGGGGTGAGCCTCGAAGGCGCGGTGGGGTGATCACATGACAGCCATGCTGAGCATCAGGGATCTGCACGTCGCCGTCGAGGGCAAGGAAATCCTCAGGGGCGTCACGCTCGAGGTGGGCGCGGGCGAGGTGCACGCCATCATGGGGCCGAACGGCTCGGGCAAGAGCACGCTCGCGCACGTGCTCGCGGGCCGTCCCGGCTACGAGATCACGGCCGGCGGCGTGAGCTACGAGGGGCGCGATCTGCTCGCGCTCCCCCCGGAGGAGCGCGCGCGCGAGGGCGTGTTCCTCGGCTTTCAGTATCCGGTCGAGATTCCCGGGGTGAACAACGTCTATCTGCTCAAGGCCGCCGTCAACGCGCGGCGCAAGCAGCGCGGCCTGCCCGAGGTCGACGCCTTCGAGTTCCTGGGCCTCGTGCGCGACAAGATGAAGCTCATGCACATCGAGGACGGCTTCCTGTCCCGCGGCGTGAACGAGGGTTTCTCGGGCGGCGAGAAGAAGCGCAACGAAGTGCTGCAGATGCTGGTGCTCGAGCCCAGGCTGGCGATTCTCGATGAGACCGACTCCGGGCTCGACGTGGATGCGCTCAAGCTCGTCGCCGCGGGCGTGAATTCGCTGCGCTCGCCCGAGCGCTCGTGCCTGCTCGTCACGCACTATCAGCGGCTCCTCGAGCACGTCGTACCGGACTTCGTGCACGTGCTGGTGCGCGGGCGCATCGCCCGAAGCGGCGACCGAACCCTGGCACTCGAGCTCGAACGGCGCGGCTACGACTGGGTGAGCGCGGAGGCGGCCTGAGGAAAACATGAGCGCGCCCCTCACCGCCCGGATCGCCGAGGAGCACGTGCTTGCCTCGCGTGCGCTCGCGCCCCCACCTGCCCTCGCCGCCCGTCGGCGCGCGGCGCTCGCGGCGCTCGCCGCGCAGGGCCTGCCGACCTCGCGCGATGAGAACTGGAAGTACGCGAACCTCCGCCCGCTCGAGCGGCTGAGATTCGCCCCCGCACCGGCGACAGCGTCGCTCGCCGCCGCGGATCTTCCCGCCGCGATACCGGGATTTGCCCGCTACGTGTTCGTGGACGGCGCGTTCGCGCCGGCCCTGTCGGCGCCGCTCGATGCCACCACCGCCCGGGTCGCACCGCTGGCCGCCGCGGCGGACGCCTCGCGGACCGCGGCCGTGCCGTCCCCGAGGCCCGCGTCCGCGGACGAGCGCTTTGCACTCCTCAACGAGGCGTTCGCCACCGACGGCGTCGAGATCCGCGTCGCGGGGCCGTCCGCTGCGGGGGCGCGCCTCGAGCTCGTGTTCGTCGCGCGCGCGGAGTCTGAGGAGGGCGCCTCCTACCCGCGGGTCGAGCTGCGCCTCGAGAGCGGCACACAGCTCACGCTCATCGAGCGGCATGTGAGCGCCGGCGCCGCGGCGAGCTTCGTCAACGGCGCCGTGACGGTCGGCCTCGGCCGCGGCGCAGCGCTCGAGCACTACCGGCTGCAGGAGCTCGCCCCGCGCGCCATCGCATTCGATACGCTGTCCGCGACGCTCGCAGAGGAGGCCAGCTACCGGCTCTTCGGCATCGCGACCGGCGCACTGTCCTCGCGCTCGACGCTCGCGGTGCAGCTCGCCGGGGAGCGCGCCGAACTCACGCTCGCGGTGCTCTCGCTCGGCGACCGGCAGCAGGTGCTGGACGTCTTCGCGCCGGTCGAGCACGCGGCCCCGCGCGCGCGCACCGAGCAGATCTTCCGCGGAATCGCGGCCGGACGCGCGCGCGTCGCCTTCAACGGCAAGATCGTCGTGGCGCCCGAGGCGCGCGGCACCGACTCGCGCCAGTCGCTGCGCGGACTGCTCGCTGGTCCGGAAGCGGAAATCGACGTGCGCCCGCAGCTCGAGATCCACACCGACGAGGTGCGCTGCAGCCACGGCGCCACCGCCGGCAAGCTCGACGACGACATGCTGTTCTACCTGCTCTCGCGCGGCCTCCCGCCCGAGGTCGCGCAGCGGCTGCTGAAATGGGCATTCCTCGAGGACGTGGTCGCGCGGATCGGCGTCCCCGAGCTGCGGCGCGACATTGAGAAGCGCCTGGCGCTGCAGGTGCCCGAGCTCGAGCCGCACACGGAGGCAGTCTGATGGCCGCCAACTTGTCTCCGGTCGCGTCGCCGGCTCTCGATGCCGAGCGGGTGCGTCGCGACTTCCCGATCCTCGATACCGTGGTCAACGGGCATCCGCTCGTGTACCTCGACAGCGCGGCATCCGCACAGCGCCCGCGCGCGGTGCTGCGCGCGGTCGAGGAGTACGAGACACATTCGCACGCCAATGTGCATCGCGGCGTGCATGCGCTCAGCCAGGCGGCCACGGCCGCCTACGAGGGGGCCCGCGAGCGCGTGCGGCGCTTCATCAACGCACGCAGCACGCGCGAGATCATCTTCGTGCGGGGCACGACCGAGGGCATTAATCTGGTGGCGCAGGCCTGGGCCCGTCCGCGGCTGCGCCCTGGCGACGAGATCCTGATCAGCGCGCTCGAGCATCACGCCAACATCGTCCCCTGGCAGCTGGTGTGCGAACAGACCGGCTGCACGCTCAAGGTGGCGCCGATCAACGTCCAAGGCGAGCTCGAGCTCGAGGAGTTCCTCGAGCTCCTCGGCCCGCGCACGCGCCTGGTGGCGGTGGCGCACGTCTCCAACGCCCTCGGCACCGTGCTGCCGGTGAAACGCATCATCGAGGCCGCGCACGGGGTCGGCGCGCTGGTGCTGATCGACGGCGCTCAGGCGGTACCGCACTCGATCGTCGACGTGCGCGCCCTCGGCGCGGATTTCTACGTCTTCTCCGGCCACAAGCTCTACGGCCCCACCGGAATCGGCGTGCTCTACGGCCGCGAGGAGCTGCTCGCGGCCATGCCGCCGTGGCAGGGGGGCGGCGACATGATCCTGACGGTGTCGTTCGAGAAGACGACCTACAACGAGCTGCCGTGGAAGTTCGAGGCCGGCACGCCCAACATCTCGGGCGCCGTGGGCCTGGCCGCCGCCATGGACTACCTCGAGAGCCTGGGCCTCCCGGCGGTCGCTGCGCACGAGCAGCGGCTGCTGCACCTCGCGACCGCGGAGCTCGCGCGGCTGCCCGGTATCAAGATCATCGGCACCGCGGCGCAGAAGGCCTCGGTGCTGTCCTTCACCATGAAAGGCGTGCACCCCCACGATCTCGGCACGGTGCTCGACGCCGAGGGCATCGCCGTGCGCACCGGGCATCACTGCGCCATGCCGGTCATGACCTTCTTCGGCCTGCCGGCCACCGCGCGCGCCTCGTTCGCGTGCTACAACACCGAGCACGACGTGAGCGAGCTGGTGCGGGCGCTCGGCAAGGCGCGCGAGGTGTTCGTCTGATGGATCTCAAGGAGCTCTACCGCGACGTGATCCTGGATCACAACCGGCACCCGCGGAACTTCGGCCGCATCGAGTCCGCGGACCGCAGCGCCCAGGGGCACAACCCGCTGTGCGGCGACGAGCTGTCGTTGTTCCTGCGCATGAACGGCACTCGAGTGGAGGACATCCGCTTCGAGGCCAGGGGCTGCGCCATCTCGACCGCCTCGGCCTCGCTGATGACCGAAGCGGTCAAGGGCAAGGACCGGGCCGCGATCCGCGAGCTGTTCGAGGAGGTGCACCGCCTCCTGACGCGTCACGACGAGGTGCCGGCAGCCTCGCTCGGTAAGCTGGCGGCGCTCTCCGGAGTGCACGAATTCCCCGCGCGGGTGAAGTGCGCGAGCCTCTGCTGGCACACACTCAATGCGGCGCTCGATCACAACGCCGCGACGGTCTCCACCGAATAGGCCCGGAACGCTCGCCACGATGCGCAGACACGAGAACGAGCCCTTCGTAGTCAACCGCGAGGTGCGTGCGGTGGTCGTCCCCGCCGGCCAGGAGGTGAAGCTCAAGCCCGGACAGGCGGGCTACATCACCCAGGCGCTCGGCGGCAGCTTCACCGTCTACCTCGAGGGGAACCTGTTCCGCATCGCGGGGGAGGATGCCGACGCCATCGGCCAGGAGGCGGTCAAGCCGCCCGAGCTGCCGCCGAATGCCAGCGAAGAGGATGTCCGCAAGCTCGCCTGGGAGCAGATGCGCAGCTGCTACGATCCTGAGATCCCGATCAACATCGTCGACCTCGGGCTGGTGTACGGTTGCGACGTCACGCAGAACGAGGATGGCACCCGCGCCGTGGACGTCAAGATCACACTTACCGCCCCCGGCTGTGGCATGGGCGATATCCTGGTCGAGGACGTGCGCGACAAGATCGGACGGATCCCGACGGTGCGCGAGGCGCGCGTCGAGCTCACCTTCGATCCGCCCTGGAACCAGACCATGATGTCCGAAGCGGCGCGCCTCCAGACCGGGATGTTCTGATACGCCTGCCGCGCCCGCCGCCATGAGCTCAACCTGGATCGACATCGGCGGCGCCGACGCCGTCGGCGAATCGCTACCCCTCTCCGCCGAAGTCGACGGCGCGCCGGTGATCGTCGTACGCTGCGGCACCGAGCTGTACGCCGTGGAAGACCGCTGCACGCACGACGGCGAGTCGCTCGCCGGAGGGGAGGTGGAAGACTGCCAGATCGTCTGCCCGCGCCACGGTTCGCACTTCTGCCTGCGCACCGGCGAGGCGCTCACCCCGCCCGCCTACGAGCCGTTGCGCACTTACCGCGCGCGCATCGAGAACGGCCGCGTGCTGGTGGAGAGTCCCTCGTGAGGCACGGCGCATGAAGCGGCTGACTCTCATGCGTCACGCGGACGCGCGCTGGAACGATCCCGCCCTGCCGGATCTCGAGCGTCCCCTCAACCGGCGCGGAGCGGCCGCGGCGGAAGCGATGGCGCGCCGCCTGCTCGAGCTCGAGCTCGTTCCGGATCTGCTGCTCGCGAGCCCGGCGCGCCGCACCCGGCAGACCGCCGAGATCGTGGCACGGGAGCTGTCGCTGGCGCCGCGGCGCGTGGTGCACGAGGAGACGCTGTACCTGGCGAGCGCGCCGGACATGCTGGGGCTGGCGCAGCGCACCGGCCCGCGCATCGCGCACCTGCTCATCATCGCTCACAACCCGGGCGTGTCGGAGCTGGTGCAGCTGCTGATGGCGAAGGAGGAAGCACAGGCTCTCGCCGCGGGTGCGGTGTGCTCGATCGCCTTCAACGCCCCACAGTGGTCCGCCATCGGCCCGGCCGCGGTCACCGGCGTGCAGTGCGAAAAACCCCGCTCGCGCTTGTTTGGACTGCTGTAGCCGACACCCGCGTTGCGGCCGACCCTAAGTGAGCCGGGCGGGCCGCTTCAGCACTCCGGCACGTTGACCGCGAGTCCTCCCTGGGAGGTCTCCTTGTATATGGTGGACATGTCGGCACCGGTCTGGCGCATGGTGGCGATGACCTGATCGAGCGACACCTTGTGGGTGCCGTCGCCGCGCATGGCCAAGCGCGCGGCGTTGATGGCCTTGACCGCGCCCATGGCATTGCGCTCGATGCAGGGGATCTGCACGAGCCCCGCGACCGGATCGCAGGTCAGCCCCAGATTGTGCTCCATGCCGATCTCAGCGGCGTTCTCGATCTGCTCGGCAGTCCCGTGCAGCGCCGCTACGAGTCCCGCGGCCGCCATGGAGCAGGCGACCCCGACTTCCCCCTGGCAGCCCATCTCCGCCCCCGAAATGGAGGCGTTGCGCTTGTAGAGCATGCCCATCGCCGCCGCCACGAGCAGGAAGCGCAGCACGCCGTCGTCGTTGGCGCCCGGCTCGAAGCGCCGGTAGAAGTGCAGCACGGCCGGCACGATGCCGGCGGCCCCATTGGTCGGCGCCGTCACGACGCGTCCACCCGCGGCGTTCTCCTCGTTCACCGCGAGCGCGTAGGCGTTCACCCAATCCATGACGTCGAGGGGTCGCCCGCTCGCGCTCTCGGTCAGGATGCGATAGAGCCTCGGGGCCCGGCGGCGCACCTTGAGGACTCCCGGAAGGAGCCCCGACTGGCGGAAGCCGCGCTCGACGCAAGCCTGCATCACCTGCCAGATGTGCATCAGCTTCGCGCGCACCTCGGCCTCGCTCGCGAGTGCGCGCTCGTTCGCGAGCACCAGCTCGTACATCTCGAGCCCGTGCTCGCGACAGAGCCCGAGCAGCTGCGCCCCGGAGGTGAAGGGGTATGGCGGCGCGGCGTGGGCGCGCGCCTCGCGCGCTTCCTCCTCGTCGCCGCGCACGATGAAGCCGCCGCCGATGGAATAGTAGTCCTCCTCGCGCAGCGTCTTGCGGTCGGCGCCGAGGGCTGTGAAGCGCATGCCGTTCGAGTGCCGCGGCAGTCGCTCGTGCTGCATCAGCAGGAGCTGCATCGGCACATCGAACGGGATCTCGTGCTCGCCGAGCAGGCGCAGCCTCGAGGTGCTGCGGATGCGCTGCACGCTGGGCTCGAGGCTGTCCGGATCGATCGTCTCGGGCTCCGCGCCTTCGAGTCCCACGAGGACCGCCCGGTCGGTCCCATGGCCGACGCCGGTGAGCGCCAGAGAGCCATAGAGGCGCACGGCGATCTCCCGCGTCGCGGGAATGAGCCCATCGCGCTTCAACCCCAAAGCGAACTCGCGCGCCGCCCGCATCGGTCCCATGGTGTGGGAGCTCGAGGGCCCGATGCCCACCTTGAAGATGTCGAAGACGCTTAGGCTCATGAGACACCTGTGGGCTGCCCGCGCGCGACCCGTGCCCCGCGCCTTCAGGGAGTCTGCGCCCCTGGCGCACACCCCGAATTGATTTACGGCGACCTGCAGCGGCTCAAAAGCGACCCGCGCGGGCAGCGGAGGCGTGCTTGGGCGAAGCTCGGGGCGCGAGGGCTCGAGGGTCGGAGCGTGAGGGCTCAAGTATACTTCGTTTCATGAACGAGGCCGTGATCGGACGCCTGCGCGGGGAGCTCGCAGGCCTCAGGGAGCAGGGTCTGTACAAGACCGAGCGCGTGCTCGCGAGCCCCCAGGGCGGCGTGGTGCGCGCCGGCGACCGCGACGTCATCAACCTGTGCGCCAACAACTACCTGGGGCTCGCCAACCACCCGGCGGTGCGGGCCGCGGCCCAGCGGGCGATCGACGAGCACGGCTACGGCATGGCCTCGGTGCGCTTCATCTGCGGCACGCAGACGAGCCACAAGGCGCTCGAGGAGCAACTCGCCCGCTTCCTCGGCACCGAGGACGTGATCCTGTACTCCTCGTGCTTCGACGCCAACGGGGGCCTCTTCGAGACGCTGCTCGATGAGCGCGACGCGGTGATCTCGGACGCCCTCAATCACGCGAGCATCATCGACGGCATCCGCCTGTGCAAGGCTCAGCGTTACCGCTACGCCAACAGCGACATGGGCGAGCTCGAGCAGTGCCTGAAACAAAGCTCGACCGCGCGCACGCGTCTCATCGCCACCGACGGCGTGTTCTCGATGGACGGCTTCATCGCGAAGCTCGCGGAGATCTGCGATCTCGCGTCGCGCTACGACGCCCTGGTGATGGTCGATGATTCGCACGCCACCGGCTTCATGGGAGCCACCGGCCGGGGCACTCCCGAGCACTGCGGGGTCGCCGAGCGGGTCGACATACTCACCGGCACCCTCGGCAAGGCCCTGGGCGGCGGCACCGGCGGCTATGTGGCCGCGCCTCGCGAGCTCATAGAGTGGCTGCGGCAGCGCTCTCGCCCGTACCTGTTCTCGAACAGCATCCCGCCGGTCGTGGCCGCGGCGAGCCTCGCGGTGCTCGAGCTCCTCGATCGCACCCCGCAGCTGCGCGCGCAACTCCTCGAGAACACGCGCTTCTTCCGTTCCGGCCTCGAGAGCGCCGGCTTCGATCTCAAGCCCGGGGAGCATCCGATCATTCCGGTCATGATCGGGGATGCGGCGCTCGCCGCCCGCATGGCCGACAGGCTCCTCGAGCGCGGCGTGTACGTCATCGGCTTCTCCTATCCGGTGGTGCCGAAGGGGCAGGCACGCATCCGCACTCAGATGTCCGCGTCCCTGACGCGGGGGCAGCTCGAGCAGGCGCTCGGGGCCTTCCGCGAGGTCGGTCGCGAGCTCGGCGTGCTCAAAGGCAGGCCATGAAAGCACTGGTAAAGCAGCAGGCGGCGCCGGGGATCTGGCTCGAGGACGTTCCGGAGCCCCGGGTCGGACCGAACGACGTGCTGATCGAGATCGCCAAGACCGCGATCTGCGGCACCGACATGCACATCTACAACTGGGATCCCTGGGCGCAGAAGACCATCCCGGTGCCGATGGCGGTGGGCCACGAGTACTGCGGGCGCATCGTCGAGATCGGCTCGGAGGTGAACGGCCTGAAGAGCGGCGATCGCGTCTCCGGCGAGGGCCACATCACCTGCGGCTACTGCCGCAACTGCCGCGCCGGCCGCCGGCACCTGTGCCGTAACACGGTCGGGGTTGGAGTCAACCGACCGGGCGCCTTTGCCCAGTACCTGGCGATTCCGGCCGGCAACGCCTTCAAGCTCCCCGATTCGATCACGGACGACATCGCCGCCATCCTCGATCCTTTCGGCAATGCCACCCACACGGCGCTCGCCTTCAGCGTCGTCGGCGAGGACGTGCTGATCACCGGCGCGGGCCCGATCGGCATCATGGCGACCGCGGTGGCCCGCTTCACCGGCGCGCGCCACGTCGTCATCACCGACGTCAACGACTATCGCCTCGAGCTCGCACGGCGGATGGGCGCGACGCGCGCCATCAACGTGCGGCGCGAGTCGCTGGACCTGACGATGCAGGATCTCGGGATGCAGGAGGGCTTCGACGTCGGCCTCGAGATGTCGGGCAATGCGGCCGCGCTGCGCGAAATGCTGCGCACCATGCATCACGGCGGCTCGATCGCCATTCTCGGCATCCCGCCCGAGGACACCGCCATCGACTGGAATCAGGTGATCTTCAAGGGCCTGACCCTCAAGGGCATCTACGGCCGCGAGATGTTCGAGACCTGGTACAAAATGGCGAGCCTGCTGCAGAGCGGACTGAAGCTCGAGCCCGTAATCACCCATCACTTCGCGGTGCAGGAATATCTCAAGGGCTTCGAGACCATGGGGTCGGGGAAGTCCGGCAAGGTGATCCTCGACTGGTCGACGCTCTAGCGCTATCGCACTTCGCAGAAGCAGTAGGCGTACAGGCGGTTCGGCGCGCTGAAACGGCTGAGCTTCGCCACCTCGCGCGTCACGGGGTCGAAGCGGCGGGCCAGCTGGCTCAGGGCGCGCTCGTCCGGGCCGGCCAGGAAGGACACCCGCGCCGTGTCCCGCAGCTGCAGCACCAGCTGCTGCGCCCAGGTGAGCTCGGGCTCGATGAAGTCGGCCGCGTAGTCGGTGAGCTTCGCGCGCCGCGCCGCGGCCTTCACGGCATCGCCGAAGGAGCCGATGTGATCGACGAGCCCCACGCGGTGCGCATCCGTGCCGGCCCACACCCGTCCCTGGGCGATCGCGTCGATCTGCTCGCGGGTCTTGTTGCGCCCCCTAGCCACGCGCGCCACGAACTCGTCGTAGCCGCGGCTGATCTGCGACTGCAGGAACGCTCGCACTTCCTCGCCGAGCGGACGATCGATGCGCAGCTGGCCCGAGAGCGGCGTCGTGCCCACACCGTCGACGCTGACGCCGACCTTGCCGAGCGTCTTGTCGACGGTTGGCACGATCGCGAATATGCCGATCGAGCCGGTGAGCGTCGCCGGGCTCGCCCAGATCTCGTCTGCCGGCGCCGCGATGTAATAGCCGCCTGAAGCCGCGTAGCCGCTCATCGACACGACGAGGGGCTTGCCGGCGGCGTGCAGCGCCAGCAGCTCCCGATAGATCTGCTCGGACGCGAGCACGCTCCCGCCGGGGCTGTCGACCCGCAGCACCACCGCCTTCACGTCCTTGTCGAGACGCGCCTCGCGGATCAGTCGGGCGGTGGACTCTCCGCCCACCGTACCCGGCGGCTGATCTCCATCGAGGATGTTACCCGCCGCCACGATGACGCCGACGCGCGGCTTACCGGCCGCCCGTGCCTTCTTCTCGGCGCGCGCGTAACGCACGTAGTCGGAGGCCGAAACGGACTTGAAGGAGCCGGTCGTGTCGTCGCGTCCTACCAGCTCGATGAGGCGCTGCTCGGTCTCGAGCCGCGACTTGACACCGGTGACGAGCTTCGCCCGCAGCGCCACCTGCGCCGCATCGCCGCCCGCCGCGGGCACGCTCTTCGCGAACGATCCCACGTATTGGGCGAGCGCATCGGAGGGGAGCTTGCGCGCGCGGGTCACGGCTTCCTGGTAGCTGCTCCACAGCGCGTTCAGGTAGCTCCGGCTCTCCTCGCGATCCTCGGCTGACATGCCCGTGCGCGTGAAGGGCTCCACCGCGCTCTTGAAGGCCCCGACGCGGAACACGTTGATGTCCACGCCGAGCTTATCGAGCGCCCCCTTGAGATAGGTTGGATAGCGGTCGTAGCCGGTCAGCAGCACGAAGCCCATCGGATCGAGGTAGACCTCATCGGCCTGGGCGGCGAGGTAGTAACGCTCCTGTGTGAACTCGGTGCCGTAGGCGATCACTTTCTTGCCGCTGGCGCGGAACTCGCGCAGCGCGTTGGCGAGCTCTTCGAGCGTCACCTGAGTGGCGCCCTCGAATTTCTCCAGATCCAGCGCCAGCACCGGGATGCGTGTGTCGCTGGCCGCGGCGTGGATCGAGTCGGTCAGGTCCCAGAGCAGAGTCTCGGCATGGCCCTCGCCGCGCGCCTCCTGCAAGGCGCGCTCAACGGGAGCGCCCGAGAGCTGCTCGACCAGCTCGCCCTGCGGAGCGACGAGCAGCGCCGCCTTCGAGGGGATACGCGGCACCGCGCCGCGCAGCGCCCCCACGACGATGGCGAAGATCACCAGCAGCAGGACGAGATGCAGAACCTTGCGCAGCGCGTCGAGGCCGCGCCACAGGCCGGAGAAAAAGGATCGCACCGTCATGGTCGGCCGGTCAGACCTTCTCCTCGATCCTCGCAGCCTTGCCCGACAGGTCGCGCAGGTAATAGAGCTTGGCGCGGCGGACGCTCCCGCGGCGCTTCACGGCGATCTCGCTGATGGCGGGACTATAGGTCTGGAAGACCCGCTCGACGCCCTCGCCGTGTGAGATCTTGCGCACCGTGAACGAGGAGTTGAGTCCGCGGTTGCTGCGCGCGATCACGACGCCCTCGTAGGCCTGGACGCGCTCGCGGTCGCCCTCCACCACCTTCACCTGCACGACCACGGTGTCGCCCGGCTTGAAGTCCGGGATCTCGCGGGTCATGCGCTGCTTCTCGATTTCCTGAATTATGTTGCTCATGTCAGTCACCTCGATCTTCTCTTCCGGCCGCACTTGCGGCCCCTGCGCCAGCATCGCTACTGGCGCCGGTTTTGGAACTCATCCAGTGCGCGCCGCGCCTCGCCCGTGAGCCGCGCTTGGGCGAGCAGGTCGGGCCGGCGCTCGGCGGTGCGGGCCACCGACTGCTCGAGCCGCCAGCGGCGGATGTCGGCATGATCTCCCGACAGCAGCACCGGCGGCACGCTCCGCCCTTCGAACACCTCGGGGCGCGTATAGTGCGGCCCCTCGAGCAGGCCCTGCACAAACGAATCGTCAAGGCTCGAGCGCTCATCGCCCAGCGCGCCCGGCAGCAGCCGCGCCAGCGCGTCGATCACCGTCAGCGCCGGCAGCTCCCCGCCCGACACCACGTAGTCGCCGACCGACAGCTCGAGATCGATGCCGAGCTCGATCACGCGCTCATCGACGCCCTCGTAGCGTCCGGCGACCAGCAGCACGCCGGGTAACGCCGCCAGCTCCTGCGCCTGCGCCTGCCGGAACGGCCGGCCCTGCGCCGATAAATACACCCGCGGACTCCCCGCCGGCAGCCGCGCATGCGCTGCGCGGATCGCCGCCAGCAGCGGCTCGGGCTTCATCACCATGCCCGGACCGCCCCCGTAGGGACGGTCATCCACCGTACGGTGCGCGTCGGTCGCGTGAGCGCGCGGGTCTTCCGTCCCGACGCTCAGGAGCCCCCGACCGATGGCTCGCCCCACGATGCCAAACTCGAGGGCCACCGCGATCATGCGCGGGAACAGCGTGACCACCTCGATCTTCATGGGGCCTTCTATTCCAGCTCCGCAGGCCAGTCCACCAGAATCGTGCGCGCGCTCAGGTCCACCCTGCGCAGATGCTTCGGTGCCGCCGGCACCCAGTGCTCGCCTCCGCCCGGGGCCTGCGTCACCATTACCGCGCCGCTCGGGGTGTCCACAAAGTGGCTGACGCTGCCGAGCTCCGCCCCCTCGAGGTTGCGCACGCTGAAGCCCACCAGGTCCGCACGGTAGTACTCCCGCTCGCCCGGCGGCGGCAGCGCCGCACGATCGACCTCGACGACCGCGCCAGTGAGCGCCGCGGCCTCCTCCCGATCCTTCACGCCCTCGAGCTGCGCGACCAGCCGGCCGGCGTGCGCCCGCCCCTCAACGAGGCGGCGCGTCACGCGCTCACCGCTCGCCAGCCTCAAAATCCACTCCCGGTACTCCAGCAGGCCTTGCGGAGGGTCCGTGTGCGATTCGACGTGGATCCAGCCCTTGATGCCGTAAGGCGCACCCAGGCGCCCCAGCTCGATCCACGTCACGGCTGCTTCAGGCGGCCGCCCTCGAGGCCCGGTCAGGCCGTCGCCTGTTTCCTGTAGGAGGCCACCAGGCTCCGCACGCGGTCGGACGGCTGCGCGCCCTTTCCAACCCAATAGTCGATGCGCGGCAGATCGAGCCTGAGCTTCTGCACGCCGCGGCGGGCAACTGGATTAAAGAACCCCACGTGCTCGAGGCTCGGGCCGCCCTGGCGCTTGCGGCTGTCGGTAACCACGACGTGATAGAAGGGCTGGTTAGTCCCCCCGCGCCGCGTCAGGCGAATCGTGACCATGATCGTATCGCTCTCATTCCGGGCGGACGACCCAAAGCGAGGGCCGCCCAAAAAAGAACGCGGATTCTACGCAACCCGCGATTCCTGCGCCAGTTTTTCTAGTTTCCGCCCGAGCCCGGGAACCCGGGGGGCAGCCCGCCCTTGAGGGCCCCCACGAGTCGCTGCAGCCGCCCGCCCTTCATGCTCTTCATGACGCGCTGCATCTCCTGGAACTGCTTCAGCAGCCGGTTCACGTCCTGCACCTGCGCGCCCGAGCCCTTGGCGATGCGACGGCGCCGCGAGCCGTCGATGATCGAGGGGTTGCGCCGCTCGCGGGGAGTCATGGAATTGATGATGGCGATCTGCCGGCGCAGCTCCCGGTCGCCCTGATCGGCCGACGCCGCGCCCTTGCGCACCGCGGCTCCCGGCAGCTTCTCGAGCAGCGCCCCGACCCCGCCCATCTTCTGCAACTGCTCGAGCTGGCTCTTCAGGTCGCCCATGTCGAAGCCGCGGCCCTGGAGCGCCTTGCGCGCCAGCCGCTCGGCCTCCTCGGCGCCGACCTGGCGGTGAACCTGCTCGACCAGGCTCACGACATCGCCCATGCCGAGAATGCGGGACGCCATGCGCTCGGGCTCGAAGGGCTCGAGCGCCTCGGTCTTCTCGCCGACGCCAAGGAACAGGATCGGCTTGCCGGTCACCTCGCGCACCGAGAGCGCCGCGCCCCCGCGCGCATCCCCGTCCGCCTTGGTGAGGATGACACCGGTGAGGTCGAGCGCCGCGCCGAAGGCGCGCGCGGCGTTCACCGCGTCCTGGCCGGCCATGGCATCCACGACGAACAGCCGCTCGGCGGCGCCCACGGCGGCGTCGATCTCGCGCACTTCCGCCATGAGGCTCTCGTCGACGTGCAGCCGCCCGGCGGTGTCGACGATGAGCGCATCGAACACGCCGCTGCGGGCGCGCGCGAGCGCCGCCCGGGCGATGGCCGCCGGCGCGGCATCGCCCGCGGCCGCGAAATACTCCGCGTGGACCTGGCTCGCGAGGCGCTCGAGCTGCAGCATCGCGGCCGGCCGGCGCACGTCGGTGCTCGCGAGCAGCACACGCTTGCGCTCGCGCTCGATCAGCCAGCGCGCCAGCTTCGCGGCCGTAGTGGTCTTGCCGGCGCCCTGCAGGCCCGCCAGCAGCAACACCGCCGGCGGCTGAGCGCGCAGCGTCCAGCGCGCGGTCGAGCCTCCCATGAGGCGCACCAGCTCCGCGTGCAACAGGCCGATGAAGGCCTGACCCGGCGTCAGACTCGAGAGCACCTCGGCGCCGAGCGCTTTGGCCCTGACCGAGTCGATGAACGACTTGACCACCGGCAGCGCCACGTCCGCTTCGAGCAGCGCAATGCGCGCCTCGCGCAGCGTCTCGGCCACGTTCGCATCGGTGATGCGGCCGCGGCCGCGCAGACTCTCGATGGCGCGCGAGAGCCGCGCGGTCAGATGATCGAACATCCAGGGATTATAGTAGGGTGCGAACCGTGGTTTTTCCGCCCGCGCCCGAGCTTCTATGCTGGCGCGTCCGCCAAGCGAGGAATGCCGCCTTGAACGCCGCTCTCGACGCCCCGCTGCTGCTGGCGCTGCTGGTGCTGCTCGTCATCGTCGCCTTCTCCTCCGGCACCGAAGTCGCCATGCTCTCGGTCAATCGCTATCGCATCCGGCACCGCGCGCAGGCGGGCTCGGGCGCGGCGCGCACTCTGGAGCGGCTGCTGCAGAAGCCCGACGACTGGCTGGGCGCGAACCTGGTCATCCTCGCCGCCGCGAGCGTCTTTGCCTCCGCCATCGCCACCATCCTCGCCCAGCGCACCGGCTACCCCTATGCCGTGCCGCTCACCGGCGCCCTGCTCACCATCGTGGTGATCGTGTTCTGCGAGCTCGCGCCGAAGATCTACGCGGCCGCAAATCCCGAAGGCGTGGCGCTGCACGCCGCGGGCATCTACCGCGTGCTGGTGCTGGTGGCGCGCCCGGCGCTGTGGCTCACCAACAACGTGGCGCGCGGCTTCCTGCGCCTGTTCCGCGTGGCGCGCGCCACCGCGGGCCCTCACGCGTTGAGCGCCGAGGAGCTGCGTCTCGTCGTGACCGAGGCCGCCCCGGTGATCCCCGCGCGTCACCGGCAGATGCTGCTGTCGATCCTGGACCTCGAGCGCATCACGGTGAACGACATCATGATCCCGCGTCAGGAAATCTCGGGCATCGATGTGAGGGAGAGCTGGGAGGACATCCTCGATCAGCTACAGCAGACTCCGCACACGCGGCTGCCGGTGTACGAGGGCGAGCTCGACAACCTCATCGGCCTCGTGCACATGAAGCGTGTGGCGCACGAGCTGGTCCGCGGCACACTCACCCGCGAGCGGCTGATCGAGGTCGCCCGCGGCCGCGAGGCGTACTTCGTACCCGAGGGCACCGCCCTCAACGTGCAGCTCGTGCAGTTCCAGCGCAATCGCCGCCGCCTCGCCTTCGTCGTCAACGAGTACGGCGACATCGAAGGGCTGGTCACGCTCGAGGACATTCTCGAGGAGATCGTCGGCGAGTTCACGAGCGACCCCGCCACCGTGACGCACAAGGATGTGCACACCGAGCGCCCCGGGGTCTTCATCGTGAACGCCAGCGCCACGATCCGCGCGCTCAACCGCTCGCTCGGGTGGCAGCTGCCGACCGGGGGCCCGAAGACCGTGAACGGGTTGCTGCTCGAGCAGCTCGAGACGATTCCGGACTCGGGCACCATGGTGCGGGTGGGCAACTACGAATTCGAGGTGCTGCAAGTGGGGGACAACGCCGTTCGCACTGTGCGCGTGCGAGTGCCAGCGGCCCCGAAAGCGGTGCTGCCGGTGAGCCGCGCGCCCTGATCGCGCCGCGCGCCGCCGAAGGTGCGGAAGACGCCACCCCGCCCCTGGCAGTACGGGCATTCGCTAGGGTTACCGGCCCCGGGCCGGGGGCCCGGATGCCACCGCGGGGGGTGCGATTTTGGGCTAGGATTCGCGCCCGGGGGGGCCTCGATTGGCTTCTTTTGTGACAAAAGCCACCCGGCCTCCCTGCCGGCGATGCTAGCGTATGGCGGCTCGGGATCGGGGACGGGATCAGTGACGCGTATCACAGTTGGCAGACCATTGCTTGGGTGAGGGCGCAGCATGAGCTTGCGCAACAAGCTGCGCTTCGTGGGCCTCACCGACACCGGCAAGGTCCGCGAGCACAACGAGGACACGATTGCCGTCGATCCCGACATTGGACTGGTGGTGCTGGCCGACGGCATGGGCGGCTACAACGCCGGCGAAGTCGCGAGCGGCATCGCCGTCAAGACGATCGTCAACCTGGTGCGCGAGCACGTCGAGCGGGAGGACCTGGCAGTGCCCGATCGCGAGTCGGGACTGTCCCGACCCAACATCATCCTGCGCGATGCGATCAGCCGCGCCAACAAGATCATCTATCAGACCTCGCGCACGCAGGCCCAGTGCGAAGGCATGGGGACCACGGTGGTCGCGGCGCTGTTCTTCGACAACAAGGTCACCATCGCGCACGTCGGTGACTCGCGGCTGTACCGCCAGCGCGGCGACAAGTTCGAGCAGGTGACCATGGACCATTCCCTGCTGCAGGAGCTCGTCGACCGGGGCTTCTATTCCGCCGAGGAGGCGCAGCGCGCGGGCAACAAGAACTATGTGACGCGCGCCCTGGGCGTCGAGCAGAGCGTGGACGTGGAGATCCAGGAGGTGCCGACGAGCAAGGGTGAGCTGTTCATCCTATGCTCGGACGGGCTCTCGGACATGGTCGAGGACGAAGATATTCACTTAACGATAAACACCTTTAGTGCTAATCTGGATACGGTCGCCAAGCAGTTGATTCAACTGGCCAACGACAATGGAGGCCGGGACAACGTATCCGTGGTCATGGCGCACATCGTCGATGCGTTCCCGGCTCGTACTAAGATGTTCGACAGAATTCTGGGTTGGTTCGGCTGATACGCGATAAAGGCTAAAGCACATGGCAAGGTTGGTCTTGAGCCTGGACGGCCAGGTGATGGCGGAATACAACATGAACAAGGAGCGGTACACGATCGGCCGGCTCCCCGACAACGATATCCGCATCGATAACGCCGCCGTCAGCGGTCACCACTCGCTGATCATCAACATCCTCAACGACTCGTTCCTCGAGGATCTGAACAGCACCAACGGCACGTACGTCAACGGCAAGCTGATCAAGAAGCACGCGCTGCAGCACGGCGACGTCATCACCGTCGGCCACCATCAGCTGCGATTCGTCGAGGACGACGAGGCGCAAGATGAGTTCGAGAAGACCATGGTCATCCAGCCGTCCGCGCGGCCGCTGGAGAAGCTGCGCACCGCGGCGGCGGCCGCCGAGCAGACGGTCGGGTCGCTCTCGACGACCGGGCGTGCGCGCGCCCTTTCGAACGGCGCCGCGGCGCTCAAGAAGGCGAAGCTCCAGGTGCTCTCGGGCGCTTTCGCGGGTCGCGAGGTGGAGCTCAGCAAGGCCCTCACCACGCTCGGGCGACCGGGCGTGCAGGTGGCCGCCATCACCCGGCGGGCCGAGGCTTACTACATCGTGCACGTCGACAGCGGCAAGCCGAACGATTATCCGCTGCTCAACGGCACGCCGATCGGTTCCCAGGCGACGCGCCTCTCCGACAACGACGTCATCCAGCTCGCCGGCGTCAAGATGGGGTTCTTCGTGAACTGACCGCACCTGGCGCGGTGCAGCAGGCCTCTCCTGCTTCACCGCGGCTCGGCGGCCCACGGCGTCCGTCAGGCGCGGTTGACCACCAGTCGCACCCGCTGGCTCACGGCGCACAGCAGCTCGTAGGGAATGGTGCCCGCGTTGCGCGCCACTTCCTCCACCGCGAGTCCCGGCCCCCAGAGCAGCACCGGTGTGCCGACGCGCACGCCGGCGAGCTCCGACACGTCGACCGCCATCATGTCCATCGACACCCGGCCCGCGAGCGGAGCGCGCCGGCCCTCGATGAGCACCGGCGCGCCGCCGCCCAAGCTCCTGTGCAAGCCGTCGCCATAGCCGGCCGCAATGACGGCGATGGCCGAATCGCGCTTTGCGACCCAGGCGCCGCCGTAGCCGACGCTCTCGCCGCGCGCGACGCGCCGCACGGCGATCACCGAGCTCTCGAGGCGCATCACGGGCTCGAGGCCCAGGTCCGCCGCGATACAGTCGTCGAAGGGCGAAGCCCCGTAGAGGGCGATTCCCGGGCGCACCCAGTCGCAGCCGAGCGCCACGGCGCCGAAGAGGCCGGCTGAGTTGGCGATGCTCACGGCGTACGGGAGACTCCGTGTTGCCTCGCGGAAGCGCTGGAGCTGCGCGCGCGTCACGGCATCGTCCCGCTCATTGGCGCAGGAGAGGTGCGTGAGGAGGCGCAGCTCGCCGGGCGCGGGACTCAAGCGCCGCAAGCGCTCGAGCACCGCGGCAGACTCGCCCGGCGGAAACCCGAGACGATTCATGCCGGTGTCGATCTTGACCCAGAGCACGAAGCGCTGCGCGCCGCCCGAGCGCTCGAGGAGCTCGATTTGCGAGACATCGTGCACGACGAGCTCGAGGCGCTGCCGCGCGGCCTCCTCGAGCTGCTCGGCGCCGAACACGCCCTCGAGGAGCACGATCGGTTGAGTAATGCCGCCGGCGCGCAGCGCCACCCCCTCCTCGAGGCGCGCTACGCCGAAAGCGTCGGCGGCCTGCAGCGCGAGCGCCGTCGGGAGCAGCCCATGCCCGTAGGCGTTGGCCTTGACCACCGCCATGACGCGGGCGCTGCCGGCGCGCGCGCGGACCACACTGAGGTTGTGCTGCAGGGCGTTGGTGTCGATGACGGCGCGGATCGACCCGCTCACCGCAGGACACCTTCCGCGTAACTGTCGGACGCGTAGTTGGCGAAGCGCGTGAACTGCCCCTGGAAGGTGAGCAGGAAGGTTCCGATCTCGCCGTTGCGGTGCTTGACGAGATCGATCTCCGCGACGCCTTTCTTCGTGGTGTTGCGGTCGTAAACCTCTTCGCGGTAGATGAGCAGGATCATGTCAGCCTCCTGCTCGATCGCGCCACTTTCCCTCAGATCCGACATCACCGGCTTCTTGTGCTCGCGCTGCTCGACCGCACGGTTCAACTGCGACAGCGCAATCACCGGTACCTGCATTTCCTTGGCGAGCGTCTTCAATCCCCGGGAAATTTCCGCAATCTCGGTGGCGCGGTTCTCCTTCGTGCCCGGCACCTGCATCAGCTGCAGATAATCGACCACGATGAGACTCAAGCCATGCTCGCGCTTGATGCGCCTCGCCCGCGCGCGCAGCTCCGTCGGATTCAGCGCCGGAGTCTCGTCGACGAAGATCTTGGCCTCCGAGAGCTGGCTGGTGGCGCTCGTGATCCGCACCCAGTCGTCATCGGAGATCTTGCCGCTGCGCAGGTTGTTGAGCGGGACGCCGCCGATCGAGGCGAGCATGCGGGTGATCACCTGCTCGGAGGGCATCTCCATGCTGAAGATCGCCACCGAGGCGCGGGTGCCGGGATGCACGGCGGCGTATTCGGCCATGTTGACGGCGAGCGTCGTCTTGCCCATCGACGGGCGCCCCGCGACGATGACCAGGTCTCCGGGGCGCAGGCCGCCGGTGAGCTTGTCGAAGTCGGTGAACCCGGTCGGGAGCCCCCGCAGCTTGTCGGGATTCTGGTGCCACTCATCGATCTGGTCGATGACACCGGGCAGGAGCTGGCGCACCGGAACGGCGCCCTCGCGCTTGCGGAAGCTCCCTTCGGCGATGTCGAAGACGCGCTGCTCGGCGCGGTCGACCAGGTCGCGCGCGCTCTCGCCCTTGTTGTTGTATACGTCGGCGGCGATGTCGGTGCCGGCGCGGATCAGCTGCCGCAGCAGCGAGCGCTCGCGCACGATCTCCGCATAGGCGCGCACGTTGGCAGCAGTCGGGGTGTCACGGGCGACGGAGCCGAGATAGGCGAGTCCGCCGGCGGACTCGAGCTTGCCCGTGCTCTCGAGATGCTGGGAGACCGTGACGACATCGCACGGCTTGCCCTCGCCCGCGAGGGCGCCGATGGTGTCGAAGATCAGCTGGTGATCGGGCCGGTAGAAGTCCTGCTGCGTGACGACGTCGGCGACGTTCTCCCAGGCGGCGGGATCCAGCAGCAACCCGCCGAGCACCGCCTGCTCGGCCTCGACCGAATGCGGCGGCGCCGGCGCATCCAGCAGCGCGACCGAGCTCGAATCTCCGCGCGCCTTGGGCGTACCGGCCACCGTGCTTCCCCTCCGGGCGAGAGCGCTACTCTTCCGCGATGATGCTCACGTGCAACGGCACGTCGATGTCCGCGTGCAGATGCAGGTTTACCACATGCTCGCCCAGCATGCGGAGCGGTCCGCTCGGCAGACGCACTTCGCTGCGCTCGATGTGAAAGCCGGCGCGCGTCGAGGCCTCGGCGATGTCGCTGGTGCCGATCGAGCCGAAGAGCTTTCCTTCGGTGCCGGCCTTGGCCTGAATGGTCAGCTTGAAATCCTTCAAGGCCCCCGCCCGGTCCCCGGCCGACTGCAGATGCTCGCGCGCCAGGCGCTCGAGCTCGCCACGGCGCGTCTCGAAGCGCGCAACGTTCTCCGGGGTCGCGAGCGTCGCCTTGCCCTGCGGGAGGAGGAAATTGCGGCCGAAGCCGGAGCGCACCTTCACCCGATCGCCGATGTTGCCGAGATTGGCGACCTTCTGGAGCAGAATGACTTCCATCGGAGCGCCCTCAGTGCTGGTCGGTATAGGGCAGCAGCGCCAGGAAGCGCGCGCGCTTGATCGCCACCGCCAGCTGGCGCTGATAGAAGGACTTGGTCCCCGTGATGCGGCTCGGAACGATCTTGCCGGTCTCGGTGACGTAGCCCTTGAGCGTGCCGAGATCCTTGTAGTCGATCGACTTCACGCCCTCGGCGGTGAAGCGGCAGAACTTCTTACGACGCGAGAAGCGGCCGCCGCCGCCGCCGCCGCCGCCGCCCCCGCCGGGTCCTCTGGACATTGCCATGACTTGATTTCCTCGAATGGGTTGGCTGCTGACGGGCCGTGTGGCGTCGGAGGCGCTCAGGGGCCCTCAGCGGCGGAGTTGTCCTCGTCCTCGGAAGCGGGGCCCGCCTCGTCGCGGGCGCGGTCGCGGCGCCGCCCTCCCTCACCCTCTTCCTCGGCGGCCTTGGCCATGGGCGAGGGATCGGTCACCGCGGCATCCATGTTGACCACCAGGTGACGCAGCACCGCGTCGCTGAAGCGGAAGGCCCCGGTGAGCTCATCGAGCGCCTTCTGGTCGGTCTCGATGTTCATCAGCACGTAGTGCGCCTTGTGCACCTTGGCGAGCGGATAGGCGAGCTGGCGCCGACCCCAGTCCTCCAGACGGTGCACGCGGCCGCCGCCGGCGGCAATCATGCCCTTGTAGCGCTCGATCATCGCGGGCACCTGCTCGCTCTGATCAGGATGCACCAGGAATACGATCTCGTAATGCCTCATTCGTGTGCTCCTTGTGGATTTGAGCCGCCCGGATTGAAGACTCTCCCGGTGCGGCAAGGAGATACGCGCCGAGCGCGATGTGCCCGTCGCGGCGCGACCCTTCGGATAAAAAGGGGCGCGAAGCATACTCAAACCGCCCCGCTACTGCAATGCTGGGCGCAACGGCTGTGCTTGCGGATCAAAGAGTTGAGCGCGACTGCGCCTGCCTCTGGCGCACGGCCTCATAGAGCAGCATGCCGGCGGCCACCGAGACGTTCAGGCTCTCGACCGCCCCAAGCTGGGGCAGGCCGACGAGAAAGTCACAGTTCTGCCGCGTCAAGTGCCGGAGTCCCGAGCCTTCGGCCCCGAGCGCGAGCACCACGGGTCCGGCGAGATCCACCTCGTCGGCGCGCTTCGCGGCGGCGACGTCCGCACCGACCACCCAGAGACCCGCCTCCTTGAGAAGCTTGAGCGTGCGCGCCAGGTTGGTCACCGATACCACGGGGGTCGTCTCCGCGGCGCCGACCGCCACCTTGCGCGCGCTCGGCGTCAGCTGCGCGGCGCGGTCGCGCGGCACGATGACCGCGAGTGCACCGCAGGCGTCGGCGCTGCGCAGACAGGCGCCGAGATTGTGCGGGTCCTGCACGCCATCGAGCGCGAGCAGCAGCGGCGCCTTCGCGCTTTGCAGGGCCGCGAGCAGCTCGTCCTCGCTCCAGGGCGGAAGCGGGGTGACATCGGCGGCAACGCCCTGATGGGCCACATCGCCCAGAAGCTGTCTCAGAGTCTGCGCATCGACACGCTCGACCGGCCGATGATGGCGCCGCGCCAGCTCGTCGATCGCCCGCACGCGCGGGTCCCCGCGCCGCTCGGCAATGCGTACCGTGTGCACGCGCTCCGGATGCCGCTCCAGCATCACACGCACGGCATGCAGCCCGAAGATCGTCTCGGCTCCCTTCATCGCCCGTCCCGGCGCGCGCCTCGGGCGGTGCGCCTACTCCCCCTCGGCGAGCGCCAGATCGACGAGGCCCTCGATGGGGTTCACCGCGGTCACCATCACCCGGATATGGGCCCCGGTGGGCAGGCGCCGTCCCGTGCGCTGGCCGCGCCAGGCGTGACCGTCGTCCTCCATCACGTACCGGTCGTCCCGCAGATTGTCGATATGAAGCAGCCCGTCGACCGCTACATCGAGGATCTGCACGAAGCAGCCGAACTCCACCACGGTGGTGATCAGGCCCTGGAACGTCTGTCCGACCCGCTCCTTTAAATAGGTGCACTTGAGGAATCCGGAGACGTAGCGGTCCGCCTCGTCGGCGCGCTTCTCGAGCCGCGAGGTGCTCTCGCCGAGGCGGCCGAGCTCCGAGGTCTCGTAGCGCCTGCCCGAGCCGCCCGGCGCCCCGATCATCGCCTTGAGCGTGCGGTGCACGACCAGGTCCGGGTAGCGGCGGATCGGTGAGGTGAAATGCGCATAGTGCGCGAGCGCGAGACCGAAGTGTCCGATGTTCGTCGGCTGATAGATCGCCTGGGGCATTGCGCGCACGACCAGCGATTCGACGAAGGCGCGCTCCGGGGCGTTGCCCACGCGACGCGCGATCGCCTGCAGATCACGGGTGCTCACCCTAGTTGGAATCCGCGCCTCGATGCCGAGCGCCCTCAAGGTCGCCACGAGCCTCTCGAGCTTCTCGTCCTCGGGTTGCCCGTGGACGCGATAGAGCGTCGGCACCTGAGCCCGCTCGAGCGCTTCGGCCACCGCGACGTTCGCGAGGATCATGCACTCCTCGATGAGGCGGTGCGCGTCGTTGCGCGTGCGCAGCTCGATGCCCCGCACCCGCTCGCCCGCGTCGATGACGAACTCCGCTTCTGCCGCATCGAAATCGAGCGCCCCCCGGCGGCTGCGCGCCTGATAGAGTGCGCGATAGACATCGACCAGCACCATGAGGGGCTCGAGCAGCGGACCGAGCTGCGTGCGAGCCGCCGGCCGGCCGGCGAAGAGTGCGTCGTTGGCGAGCGTGTAGGTGAGGCGCGCAGCCGAGCGCATCACGGCGGGATAGAAGCGCGCGCTCTTTAAGGCGCCGGCGCTGCTCACCACCATGTCGGCCGCAAAGCACAGTCGATCGACGCGCGGCGCCAGCGAGCACAGGTGATCCGAGAGGGCCGTCGGCAGCATCGGCAGCACGCGCGTCGGAAAGTAGACCGATGTGGCGCGCGTCTGCGCTTCGGTATCGAGCGCCGTTCCCGGCCTCACATAGTGGCTCACGTCCGCAATCGCGACGATGAGGCGGAAGCCGCCGGGGCACCGCTCGGCGTACACCGCATCGTCGAAATCCCGCGCGTCCTCCCCGTCGATCGTCACCAGCGGGAGCTCCCGCAGGTCCGCCCGCGCGCTCGCCTCGCGGCTATCCACCTGCTCGCCGTACGCCTGCGCCTCGCGCAACGCCGCCGCAGGAAACTCGTGCGGCAGATCGCAGCGCGCGATCGCGGACTCGGTGGCGAGCTCGACCGGTCGATCGGGATCCAGGCGCTTGCCGATCACCGCCTGCGCGGGCGTCGCGGAGCCGGCGTGGCGCGTGATCCGCGCAATGACCCAGTCGCCGTGGCGTGCGCCGTGCAGATCCTGCGGCGCCACCGCGCAGCGCAGCTGCAGCCGGCGGTCGGCCGCGTTCACCCAGGCGCTGCGGCCCTGCACCTCCACCGTGCCGAGGAACGCGGTCACGCCGCGCTCCAGCACCTGCTCCACGGCGCCCGACCAGCGATCGCCTGCATCGCGCGACACCTTGACGCGCAGGCGGTCACCGTGCATCACGCCGCGCATCTCGGGCGGCGGCAGGAACACACTCTCCTTCAATCCCTCGACACGCACGAAGCCGTAGCCGGCGCGATTCGCGCTGACCGTGCCCTCGACGATCGAGCCGTGCCTCACGGCCGAGGCCGGCGAGCCGGATCCCGCATCGCGCGCTTCGGTGCGCCGACTCTGGCCGCGCGGAGCGCCGTGTCCCGAGCGTGTAGCCTCGTGAGGCTCCGTCCTCTGCCCGCGGTTCTTGTGTACGCCCGCACCGCGCTCGCGGCGCCCCAACTTTCCGCGGCGCGCCTTCAATTGACAGCCCCCGAACCCAGTGCGTACATTTCGCGGCCTTCCTCGCCCGCCCGGGTGGCGGAATTGGTAGACGCACTAGTTTCAGGTACTAGCGGGTAACTCCGTGGAGGTTCGAGTCCTCTCCCGGGCACCAGGTCTATTTTCTTCATATTTTTCAATTGCTTCCGAGTCCGAGACAGGACTCGAACTTTCGCGCGCATCATAGATGATTCTTCTACGTCTTCGCAGGACGTTCGCAGAGCGTCGATCGCGATCGGGGTGCCGGCGACCAGCGCTCCCGAGGGAGCCTAGCGAACACACCGTAGCGGGTAATTTCGGGGGTAACTGAAAGTTCGGTTCCTGAAGGTTCGGTTCCTGGAATCAGCTCAGCACCGAACCGAACTGTCATCGCGATCAACAGGGCACGTTACGCGCTTGAGCCGAAAAGTAGATCGGGCCCCGGAGAGAGTGACTCGCATTTTGTGTGAAGGCGCAATCCGCGAGAGATCTGGCGGGTAATCGAGCGCGGGTTGGGTTCCGACAGCTGCCAAAACGGGACCAATCTCAAATTGACTGCGGACTCAAGCTCCCGGCCGTACTATAAATCGGGGGGCACCTCAGTCTCACCGCGCCGCTAATGCGAAGTCGACCCCTTCAAGCTCGCGCACGCCGGATGCATGGCTCATGCAAGACGACGCTTCGATGAAGCGCGCAAGGCGAGCCCCGGCGACAGCAGCCACGCGAAGGCAGCACTGGACTTCATCCGCGAGCTCTACCTGATCGAGCGCACGCTCGTCAACGGCCTGCTGGTTGCAACGGCAGGCTGGCGAACCGGGTCGCGGATTCCGGCGAGTTGATCCGGCGCCGACTCAGCCTAGTACCGATAAGTGCCCGTAAGTCCGATGGTTCGCCGCTGCACCGTGCGCCCGAAGTAGAGCTGGTCGAAACCGGCCGGCCGGTTTCCGGGCTCCGCGACTCCCGAGGGGGCTCGAAGCGGCGGTCCACGGGTGCATTTCGGAATAGTAGTATTCTGCTGGTCGCCTTGGTGTTGCACGCATGAATCCTTGGATCCCTTGCAACTCCTCTTCATCGCTCATCGCCGCCGTCGGCCTCATCGCCTCAGTGATACTCGCTCCGACGTCCGGCGCCGTCGAGCCGAGCCTCGGCGTCATCTTCTTCTCGAACTCTGGCTCACCCGCCGCACAAGCCGACTTCCTCACCGGCCTCGCTCAGCTCCACAATTTCCAGTACCCACAGGCGGCGGAGGCATTTCAGGAGACGCCGCGCGAGAAGGCTTACCTGCATGCGGTCGAAATCCTGTTTGGCGAAGGCGATAAGTACGACCGCGATCGACGCTACGCCCTGGCGATGGAACAACTTCACGCGAGCTATCCGGACGATGTCGATGCCACCTGCTTCTATGCCCTGGCACTCCTCGGCACTTCGCATGCCGGTCGTGACGTGCCGACGTACATGCGGGCGGCCGCTCTCATGGAAGAAGCGTTCGAACAGAATCCGCGGCACCCGGGCGCAGCACATTATCTGATCCACTCCGTGGACGATTCCGTGCACGCGCCGCTCGGCCTGCGAGCCGCACGTGCATACTCGAAGATCGCGCCGGACTCGCCGCATGCGCAGCACATGACCTCGCACATCTTTCTCGCGCTGGGTATGTGGGATGACGTAGTGGCAGCGAATGAAGCGACGATGCGGATCGTCGATCGCGCACGACAGGCCCGCTTGGTGGAGAATTGCGGCGAGGAGATGCGCAACCGATCCGAGACGGCCACGGGCGCCGACCTCATCGACTACGACAACACCTCGGCGGGTTCCTTCAGCGCGATGCGCACGCGCTATCTCATCGACTCCGGCGATTGGTCGGGCTCGGTAAATGGCCTCAAAGTAAAGGTTGCAGGCGTGGTCGTGGCCGAGTTCAGCAGGGACTTTGCCGACGCGTACGGCGCCGCGCGCTACGGCAAGATCGACACCGCGGTTGAGGCCGTCAGGCGAGCCAGGGATTCCAGTGAGCGCCTTGTCACCGCCGTCATTGCCGCAGGAATTCCCGCGGAGAGCCCGATGCGACGCGTTCCGATGATCGAACGCGATCAATTGAACGGGCTCTTGTTACTGCGACAGGGCGAGACCGGCAGTGGTTTGGCACAGCTTGCCAAAGCCGCCGCCGCCGAAAAAGACATTCCGATGGAATTCGGGCCGCCTTCACTTGACAAACCCGCTAACGAATTGCTCGGCGAAGTCTTGCTCGATCACGGTCGGGCGCAGGATGCGCGAGCGGCGTTCGAGGCGGCACAAGTCCTGGCCCGGGGCCGAGGACAATCGCTCCTTGGCCTCTCGGAGTGTGCGCGGGTGCGCAAGGACACTGAGGTCGCCCAGAGCGTTGATGCCCGGCTCGCGAAGGATCGCCGGCGAAGACGACGCACACGGATGGTTGCGAGTGGTACACCGCTTCGCGCGACAACTGTTAGGAAGTTGGTGAGTGCTACCCCCAGCGCGACAAGCCGCTCACCCGAGCCCAACCGGGATCGCGCCGAACCGTGAGTAAGCGGAATGACCGGATCCAGCCACAGGCGGCCAAGCTCAGCCAGCCCGGAAAGCTGCCGGTGCTTGATTGGGATGGCAAGCGCGTAGCCGACAGCACCGCGATCGCCGAGCTCCTGAATGAACGGCAACCTCAGCCACCGTTGTACCCGGCCGGACCTCAAGATGCAGCAATGGCGCGCATGTTCGAAGACTGGGCGGACGAGTCGCTGTACTACTACGAGCTGTTTTTCCGCGTCCAATACCCTGCCGCTCGATCCAAGGCAGTCGCCTTGCTTTGCGGCGGGCGCCCGGGATGGGAGTCGTTTATTTTCGCGCCGATTTTGTGCGGTCGACTCGAAACAAGCTCAAAGAACACGGATTCTTGGGTCGGCTGATCGCGACCCCGAAAGCGGCGCGGCGATTACCGACCCGCAAGCCAAGGCCCTGATTGTTAACGCGCAGAACTCTATTCGGCTGTACGGTCATCCGTTTCCGGGCAACCTGGAAGCGCCAATCGGAGGCGCCGCGATTGGAGTAGATCAACTCAACGCACGAGCCGAGACATGGCGTTAAAGTTGAGACATCCGGCAAAGCGCCGCTCGCCCTCATGCGTCCGGTATACGGGAGTCGAGTTTGCGTGACACCTTTCTCGGTTCATCGAGGAAGTGTGCGGGTTAAGGTAGCTCGCTTGGGTCGCACATCCCGCAAGCCAGCAGATTCCAGCGACAACGAATTTACGCATAGATCACTCCGTCACAAGCTCGCAAAGCAAAGGCCATCACGAGCTGCGAGTCGTCAGAGACGGGAGCTTCGCGACGATGTTCCAGGGCGGCAGCTCCTCTATCTTGTCAATGGAATACTCGTCAATCGGGTACTCGGGAATGCGTTCGAGTACGTATCGGCCGTGGGGGAGATCATCTAGCCGGCTGTGGGTGTGAAGTATTGAGGAAACCCTGAAATTTCTTGACATAAATTTGAGGGTCGGTAGAAACACGAGTGGAAACATCATCGAGCACCGGTCTACCCGGGTAGCGTTATCAGCCAAGTGCTTGCACTTCGGGCCGCGATTTCACGTCATGCCGAGGCGCCGTGCACACGTCGGGTCACTACTGCGATACGGAGAGCCAGGGTGAGTCCAGCAACTGGCGGTGAATTCGCCGCTATCGCGGCTTCGCGTGAAGCCGTGCTGGCGGCTTTGCGCCGTCGGGAGCTCGGTGCCGCGGCCACGGCGGTCGGCCAACTGGCCGCGCTGCACGAGGCGAGCGACGGCCGGGGCGATGCGGGGGCGCACGCCGAGCTCGGTGATCTGTGGTCTGCACTAGCGGAGTATGCGGCTGCGGAGGCAAGTTATACCCAGGCTACCTCCCGGCAGTCTTGGCGACTCGCTTCCTCTCTTGTTCCGTTGATTCGGTAAATGAGGCAAGAGCGGACAAGGGGTAGTTAACGCTTCAGTCCGGGTGCGCTATGCGGCCAGACCGCGCAATCGCTTCGAAGAGATCAGCAGATCCGCTGAAATCTGGAATCGCTCGCGTAGGTTCCGCACCATTGACATACTCAGTTCGCGCTTGCCGTTCAGCACTTCGCTTACCCGACTGGCCGTACCCAGAAGCGGCACAAGATCAGCGCGCGAGAGACCATGCTGATCCATCAGGTAGGTGAGGAGATCGGGCAGGGTGGTAGTCCGTCGCGGCCAACGGGCACGCTCATAGGCCTCGACCAAACGCGCCTGGGCCGCCATCCGCGCCCGATCTGCAACATCGTCTGATCCCATGAGCTTTTCGATCAGCGCCTTGGCCTGGGCATGGTCCTTGTCATTCTCGATGATGAACAGCGTGGCTTTCATTACACCGTCTCCGCGTCAGTGTCGTCGTACTCCTGGTGCGTTCCGAAGAATCGAATCATCACGATCCCGCTTTCATAGTGCATCAAGGTGATCAGTCGATAGTCATTTGCCTTGATGTTGAAGACCACCCGCCCGCCTTTCAGGATGCTCGCCTTCGGGTGGGACTTCTTCACCTCTTGCGGTGTCTTCCACCGCGACGTTTCCGCGATAGCACGCCAGGCGTCATACTGCGCTCGGGCTGCCTTGATCCCTCTGTGGCCCGGTCGCGCCGCGAAATAGCGCTCGACGACGTCGGTACCGACCACAATCATGGACACCCATCGTAGCCGTTGGTTCCATAAAATGGAACCACGGCTTCCATATTCTGGAAGTAGGCAGTACGACCTTCGAGTTGGACGCACCGAGTGGGAAACAAGCCGGGAAAGCGGCCTGGGAATTACCCGCTACGGGGCGACGAAAACGCTCGGTCAAGCGCCATGCTGAAAGGGGGTAAATTAGGGGGTAAATCGCGCCGCTGCGCAAAAAGTTCTCGGGGAATCAGTAAGATACAGAAGAGTTCGAGTCCTCTCCCGGGCATTTTAATCAAACACTTATTATACATTATTAATGTGAGTTCTTGAGGATTATTTCGACTGCTCACGCGTGAAATTTCGCGCCCGAGCTAGGCGATCAGACCGGACGATTCTACGCACTCTCCCTCAGCGACGCTTGCTAGTCCGGGGCGGATGCCGCCGCTCCCTGGCGGAATCGCCTACGCACCGCGACCTCCCGGGTCCTTTGTTCGTTGGTAACTTGAGCTGCGTCCCTTAACACCGGCCCAGTGCGTCAATGACGCTGGGAGTGGAGGGTTGCCCGGTTCGCCAGATCCTCGCCACGGGTGTCACGCCGGTGCCGTATTGGGGCGCCTTG
>WNGJ01001471.1_pt1 | contig 30618 bp, 27 predicted proteins | sample 5400611 | NCBI WGS metagenome assembly WNGJ01 (sample SAMN13153375, study PRJNA577476) | soil metagenome | isolation source: 40 cm soil or saprolite under Garry oak tree replicate 1 | place: USA:California | collected 2016-06-15
TCGAGCAATGAAGAGGAATTCCGGACAAAGGTGACGGCCACGTCATGCGGACCGGCCTTCAGCGGTACACGAAACTTAAAGTTCTTGTCGAGAAGCTTATCGTCGCCGTTGGCGGGTTTCTGGATCGTAATCGTCCCAACGGGCGTTCGGTCAACCAGCAACTTCATCTCGTGTGGTTGCGGGTCCCTCAAGCCGTCGACGTCCCCGGAATAACCGCGCGCGAGGTAGACCTGGATGTCGTACTCTCCGTCCTGCGCAAAATTGTAACGAACCGAAACCCCACCACGGGTGCCGATCGGCAGTCCCGGTACATGCTCTTCCTGCGTAACGTCTTCTGCAACGCGAATGATGTCGCTCTGCACCGATGTCTGCGTAATGCCGATCGCCAGCCGGCTGATCTTCTCCGCAGCCGAGATGTATCGTTCCAGCAGAGCCGGCGGCAGATCGCCCACCGTGACGTTATCGAAGCCGTGACCGCTTTCATCGGGTGGCAAGAGCGATGTGGTGTCGATGTCGAGCAGAAGCAGGTCTCTGATGGCGTTTTGATACTCGGTACGATTCAGACGTCGCAACGTGTCCGTGCGGCCCGGATTCGGTTTCGCGGCGGCAGCCTGATCCAACGATGTTTCCAACCACGACAGCAGGGCTCGACGATCTTCGGTCGAAGGCTGCGGCATGTTGGGAGGCGGCATGGTGCTCGTGCGAAGCTTACGAACGACCTTCTCCCAGATCTCGCCGGCTGCACCTGGACTGGCGACGTCGGCTTTGTCCAACATCAAGCCGGCTGTCTTGAGCTTCAGGTTGTGGCAGGTCACGCAGTAGCGATCAATCATCTGGCGCTGGCTTGATGCCTGCGGAACCGCTTGCAGTGCAGACGCCCGTGCATCCACGCAAAGGCACCCACTCAATGCCAACCCGGCCAACGCGATGGTTACCACTCTCACATTAGTTTCCAAAAAATGAAAATTGAATTGAGCGTAAGTCCGCGCGTGGAACCTGTCAAGAATTCATTCCCCACGTGTCGATGTTCAGTGAAAACGTCCATTGAACGGAAGGAAACGCCGGCCGACGCATCCAGGCGAAGCCCTACGTGAGGACATCATGCCCGGCGCCGGCATCAACCAGGGACAGCTTGCGAAGGCGCTCGGGGTCTCGAGGCTTACGATCAGCGAAATTGTGCTGGAGAAACGGGCCGTGAGTCCCGACATCGCCATTCGCCTGGCGAAGTATTTCGGTACCAGCCCAGACTTGTGGCTTGGTCTTCAAAAAGACGTGGACCTGAAGCGTAATTCGGGGACAGACACCGAATTCAGGCCAAAATTCGGTGTCTGTCCCCGAATTACTAGATTCCGCACCCTCACCTTATTAAAAAATGGAAGAAGCTGAAGCCTCCATGCGTCTAATAGTTGAATTCGAAAACGGGCGATAGCGGGTCGCGCGCGTTAATGGCGAAACCAATTATCGATGACGGCGTAATCGAAGCATGTCAGCGCGGCGACTCGGACGCATTTCGTCTGCTGTTTGAAACCTATAAAGATCGTGTGTATTCGATTGCACTCTGTTTCTTTGATGGCAATGAAGCGATAGCCAAAGACATTACTCAGGACGTATTTGTGAAGTTGTTGACCGCCATGTCGCAGTTCCAGAACCGATCGGAGTTCTCGACTTGGCTCTATCGCCTCGTCACCAACACCTGCCTGGACCGAAAACGAGCGTTCAGGCGGTTGATATCGTTCGGCAACTCGCCAGAGCTTGAGATTACAGAACAGCGAAAGTCCGTCGAGGAAAAATACATTCAGCGGGAACTGGAAACGTCGGTGCGGAAAGTCATTGCTGGGATGAAACCCAAATTACGGATCACGGTACTGCTGAAGTATTTTGAAGATTTGTCTTATGACGAAATTGCCGCTGTTCTGGGTTGTAGTAAGGGAACTGTAGCTTCGCGTCTCAACCGAGCGCATCAGATCCTCGCGCGGAAATTGTCTAATCTCAACGAGGCACTTGCATCAGGACAACGAGATGTTTAGGAAGCACGTTATTCGACATCTTTCCGCTTACTGCCACGGAGAATTGTCTATCAATGAAAGGCTCCTTGTGGAAACGCATTTGCGTGAGTGCCGGCGTTGCCGGGCCGAGTACGACGAAATCCGGTTCGGAGCGCGTCTCGCATCGGCCTTGTCGTTGTCGGACGCGCCGGAATCGACATGGAATGACGTGCTGAAATTGCGTCATGCGGCGCGCCGCCAGCGATGGAGGCGCGAAGCCGTGTTCGCAGGCTCAGCCGTTGCGGTGGTCATTGCGGCGATTCTTACCTGGAACAGTTTTTCGAAGGGACCGTCTTGGGAAGTGACGGGTTTACGCGGAATGCCACGTTTGAGGGCGGGTGAGGTGCTACAGACCGATTCGTCGTCCACTGCGCAAGTCAAGGTAGCCAACATCGGCCAGATTACGGTGGATCCCAATACGCGGATACGATTGCTGGTCACCCGACCTGATCAGCACCGGCTCGCGCTTGATCGCGGCAAGCTGGAGGCGACTACGTGGGCTCCGCCGCGGCTGTTCATCGTCGAAACACCCTCAGCCGCCGCCGTGGATCTTGGCTGCAAATATACACTTGAAGTCGAAGAGGATGGCGGCAGTCTGCTACACGTCACCTTGGGCCTCGTCGCTCTGGAGCGTGCCGGTCGCGAGACCATTGTTCCCGCCGGAGCCTTTTGTCGCACACGTCCCGGCGCTGGCCCTGGTACGCCTTTTTTTGAGGATTCGTCCGACCAATTTCAATCCGCACTGCGCGCTTTAGATTCCGGTACAGGCGTATCGGAGCGCGCACGTCAGCTCGAAACGATCCTGCGCGAGGCGCGTGTCCGAGACGCTCTGTCCCTCTGGCATCTCCTTCCGCGTGTTGATCCGGAAGCGCGTGGCCTCATTTACGACCGGCTGGCGCGGTTCTTGCCGCCACCAGCTGACGTAACTCGCGACGGCATCATTGCGCTCGATCCGGCAATGCTCGACGGGTGGAGGAAAGTTGTTTCGCAGCTCTGGCAATAGGAGGAAGACAATGAAGCGACAATGCGTTCAATTCATGATTCCACTCTTGGGTGTATTTGCTCTTGTGACCGCAGCATATCCGGGCGGCTGGGCCATCATCACCGTGAACCATTTGCCGGACTATGCTGTGGCTGGGCAACCGCTGACGCTGACATTCTCAATTCGGCAACACGGAAAAACTTTCCTTTCGGGATTGCACCCCGGCATCCAGGCAACTGCTGCTGGTCAACGAATGAACAGCGTTCGGGCCATACGAACTGCAGCGCCCGGGGAGTATTCCGCGGCTTTGACATTCCCTGAGCCTGGCGAATGGAAGATCACGATCATGAGTGGCTTCAATTCCACCGCGACAGCGCTTCCGGTCCTGAAGGTTGTCGGCTCTGGAACTCCGCCGCCGACAGCGTTCTCTCCGGCAACTCGAGGAGTTCGTCTCTTCACATCGAAAGGCTGTATTGGATGCCATCGACACATCGAGGTGAACCCTGAGCACGCAACCGAAGTCCGACTGGACCTTACCGGCAAGCGGTTCCCAACGGATTACCTCAAAACGTTTCTCAGAGATCCGGGTATCAAACCGGCCGAGATGCCAAACCTGAATCTGACCGCAGACGAAATCGAGGCTCTCGCTGCCTTTATCAATAAATCCGCTGCGAAATCGATTCCAGCCGAATCAAGGAGAGGTCAATGAAGAGGACAATCTCTCGTTTTTCATTCCTGGTTTTCTTTTCGACTGCGATCGTTGCGGTTGCGTCCGCGTTGCCGAAGACAATCGATTCGCTCGGCGTCACGGTTCATGAATGGGGTACCTTCACGTCGGTTGCGGGAGAGAATGGCACGGCGATGACGTGGCAGCCGTTTGGAGGTCCCACGGATCTGCCCTGTTTTGTCCATCGGTTTCGCAATGTCAAATACGCTCTGGCGGGCACGGTCCGGATGGAAACGCCCGTCCTTTATTTCTACGCATCACGCGAGGCGACAGCCAGTGTAAAAGTGCGGTTCCCGAAGGGCGTTATCACCGAGTGGTATCCCTCAGCCGCGATGGGCACGTCGAACGACATGATGGAATGGCGTGAAGTCCGCATCTCGCCGGCGGCCGCGCCGGATTTCCCCGTCGAAAGCGGTCGAAGCCACTATTACGCCGCGCGCGAAACCGACGCGGTCCCACTTGAAGTTGGATCTCAAAAAGAGAAATTCCTTTTTTATCGCGGCGTCGGGACTTTCTCTGTGCCAATCTCGGTAAAGATGCTGGATGGCAACAAAATCGTTGTAAAGAACCTCGGCGGAGATGCCATTAGCGGCGCCATCTTCTTTGAGAATCGCGGAGGTCAACGGCGCTACGCGCTTGCCGGAGCCTTGGCCAATGAGACTGTGATCGATTTCGAATCCTTGAATGCAGATGTACCGGCTTTCGAAGCCGATCTCGAAAGGATTCTGGTCGAGCAGGGTTTGTACCTGGCGGAAGCTCGAGCCATGATCGAAACCTGGCGAGACTCCTGGTTCGAGGAAGGAGCACGATTGTTTTACATCGTCCCCAGGCGGCTCATCGATTCGGTGCTGCCTTTGGACATCCAACCCGTTCCCGCACAAACGGTGCGTGTCTTCGTCGGGCGCATGGAACTGATCGCGCCGGCCATTGAGGATGAGATCAAACGTGCAATCGCGAACAATGATCGCACTGCTTTGGAAAAATACGGACGTTTTCTTGAACCTATCGCCAAACGTATTGGAATAAAAAGCCGGCTCTTGGATTCCGTGTACCTCGACTATATCTCCCGAGCTTCTAGTTGTCACCCGTAGGCGATGGGCACTGCCGACGGCTTGTGAGGTCGCGGACGCAGCCCGCGCCTTCGACAGCGCTATGAAGCGCTCGCACGAAATGCTGCCCGAATAACCCCTCCATCGATATCAGGACTTTCCCTGAGTTCATTGAGAGAAGTATCGTAGGCTCGAGTTATGTCTGACGCCAGTCTTCGATATGTCATTGTGTCCAAGCATGGGACTACGCGCAGCAGCCGCACAGAGTATATCCGTGGCCGAAACTCGCGTTCGGAATATGGGACGCAGCGGGCATTGATCCAGAATCGTGACCTGGGTTATCAATTCCACCTGGATCTCGAGTCTCGTGTATACACGGCCTTTCAGTTCAACGAATATCGACGCCCAGGGTGGTTCGAGCGCAGAGTAAACCACCCTCGGCCTTCGGGCCGGACGGTGCACGTCCATACGGAAACGATCGATACCGGCGAGCGCAAGGAAATGTTCGGGTACACCGCGCGCCGCGTAATCATTCGCACGAGCTGTCGATATACCCCGGACGATGAGTCTCGTTCGGGGGATACTGAAACAGACGGCTGGTATATCGATCATCCCGCCTGGCTTGCAGTTCATCCGTCACGAGGACATGCGATTTCGCAAGTAGCGGTCAATGGCAAAACGGATACTCCCGTATTCACGGATGTCGGCCCGCGCGAGACCGGTTTTCCGCTGCTGGTGACCCGGATTCACCGATCAAACTTTAGGGATGCCGAAGGAAATATACGCACGCATACGTCGGAAGATCGTGACCGGGTCACAGAGTTTTCCGAGGAACCACTGGCAACGGATCTGTTCGTCCCGCCGGTCGAGTTCCGGCAAGTCCCTCACCTGCCCGGGGAGACATCCCTGCCTTTCGGCGTTCGCATGCGGCATGCCTTGCAGAGGTACTGGCGCGGCTTATTTCAGTAGGTCGGCTATGCACCGCCGAGACGTCCTCGTGTTAATCTTTTAGAAATCCAAAAATGAAGCGTCGGATTCTTCTCTTGCTTTGTTTCCTCGGGATCTCCTTGCCGAAAGCGCAAGCCGCAGACAAATGGTTGAGCGTCCGTTCTAAAAATTTCTTTCTGGTAGGAAATGCGAGTGAGTCCGCTATCAAGCGAGTCGGCCGTAATCTTGAGGAGTTCAGAGCGGCCTTCACGACGCTCTTTCTCGGAGTCGCCGAACGGGACTCCGTACCGACCGTTGTCGTTGTCTTCAAGGATGACATGGCGTTTCGAGCGTTCAAGCCGCTCTACAACGGCAAGCCGCCAACGTGGCGGGCTATTTTCAAGCCGGAAACGATGTGAATTTCGGAATTCTACAAAGTTTCAACCAGGCATTACAGGCGAGTTACCCGGCCCTCGAAGGACAGTTGCGGAGCTATGTGCAGCGCTTTGGTTTGCCGGCCGTGAAATTTAAATTGGACACTAAGCTCGACATCGAAAAGGAAATGCAGCTGGAGTCGTTGGCTGAATCCCGTGCCCAGTTTTATCTCGGCGACCTGCTCCTGCACACCAACCGCTTGCAAGAGGCCGAGACGTTTCTCCAGAAAGCCATCATGCTGGATTCGGCATTTCCCGGCAGCTACGCGTCTATGGGGCTGTTGAGAATCCGGCAGCAGAGGCACGATGAGGCGCTGCCATTTCTTACACGCGCAGTCGAGTCAGACTCCACGAATTACATCGCTCATTACTACTACGCGATGATGCTGCAAGAGGAACAAAACGATCGAAACGATGAAGCGAGACGGTTGCGTCTCGAACTGATGCGAGTGCACCTTAAACGTTCGATCGAACTGGCTCCGCGTTACGTGGAAGCCTACAGGATGCTCGCCTACGTCAGTCTGGTCCTGTGCGAGACGAACTGACGGAAGCAGAATCGCTTCTCAAAAAGGCGGTGTCATTCTCACCCGGACGGCACGAACTCGTGCTCGATTTGGCGCGCGAACGCTCACCGATGGCCGCCGAGTCGGCCTCATTTACCTGTTTCCCGACGCAATGGATGTCCGACGGAATTCGAATTGTATTTGAAGAACGATACGCTCGACGTGGTTCTCGGTACATCAGAGTGGCGCGGCAAAATCATCGAGGAGCTGAAAAAACATCCAACGCTCATGGAGACTTCGAAATGTCCCGGTGCGACGCGCATCGTCTTTGAAGCCTTCAAAGGCCAGCTCACTAAATTGGGATACCTCCATATTGCCGCCGGTGATGAAATTCGATTCAAGAACAGTAAGCGAGCGCAACTTTATTACCTCATTACCTCGTTTTCGCGTCGAGACATCAAAAGGGGCATGAATTTTGGAAAAAGATTCAAGTTATCGACGCTCGTGGCCAGCGCCAGATGTTTACATGAGCAACTCGGTTGCGAGGATCATCAACACCGTTCTGGTTACGTACAAAACCCGGTCGTTACGAAATTCGCTTGCCCGCAATTTTGTAATTCCTAAGCTATTAAAGTTCCGCTCTGATTAGAGTTCGGACTTCCTCATCTCCCCCGGATCTGCGACGCGCGCTGTGCCAAACCGATGAATTCCTGACGGTATCCGTTTTTGTCGGCGCCGCGGCTGCTTGCGGCGGTGGCGACGACCCAATCGAGGTTGGCCGAACCTTTATAAGGCGAGTCACGCAGAATCATGCCGAATCCGGCAACCGCTGCCGCAAAGCGGAAATCCGCGCTGGCGTTGGCGAATGATCCGCCTCGATCGACCAACGGAACCGAGAGCAGCCTGCTTTCGCTCGCTTCAGGATCTTTGTAACGAATTTTCAAGCCGGGAACATTGATCTGCACTCCAGGAGGAACGACTTCGAATAGCGCCGTGACGGTATGGCCCGCACCCATGTCTCCGGCATCCTTCTGGTCATTGTTGAAGTCCTGGGCACCGAGGACGCGATTTTCATAGCCGATGAGCCGGTACGCGGTCACTTGCGCCGGGTTGAATTCGATCTGGATCTTGACGTCCTTGGCAACCGTCATGAGGGTCGAACCCATCTGTTCCACGAGGACCTTACGGGCTTCGTTCAGCCCATCGATAAAGGCGTAATTGCCGTGCCCCCTATCGGCAAGCTTCACAAGGAGGGAATCCTTGAAGTTGTTGCCGAAACCCAGCACCGTCAGGAAGACCCCGCTCTTCGCCTTGTCTTCAATGAGCCGCACCAGATCGTTCTGATTCGTGATACCGATATTGAAGTCTCCGTCCGTCGCCAGAATGACGCGATTCACTCCGCCGTTGATGAAGTTCGAAACGGCCATTTCATAGGCGGTCTGGATACCGGCTCCACCGTTGGTGCCGCCCTGAGCCTGGAGACCTTCGATCACGCGAAGGATGTCGTTTTTCCGGTCGCCGCTCGTTGGTTGAAGGGCAATGCCCGACGCGCCCGCATAGGTGACGATGCTCACCTTGTCGCTTTCCGTCAGCTTATCGACGAGCATGCGGAGACCGCTCTTCAGCAGCGGCAGCCTTTCCGGCGTGCTCATGGAACCCGACACGTCGATCAGAAAGACGAGATTGCTCGGTTTCTGACCCATCGGGACATCCTTCGCCTTGATCCCAACGCGCACCAGCCGGTGTTGCGGGCTCCATGGCGCCGCCGCCACCTCCATGTTTCCTGTGATGGGATTTGTGCCCGCAGCCTGCGGGTACTCGTAGCTGAAGTAGTTGATCAGTTCTTCGATACGCACAGCATCTTTGGGAGGCAACTGATTCCGAGTCAGAAATCTGCGGACGTTTGCGTAGGACGCCGTATCGACATCGCTGGAAAACGTGGCCAACGGCTCCTGGCTGACTGCAACAAACGGATTGTCCGTGATGGGGTCGTACCCATTGGCGGCGTCGCGTGGCACGGACGGAGCGATGCGGTCGAAGCGGTCTACAGCCATTGCAGTGCTGTCTGCCGCCCCTTTCGAAATTGCGCGGTCTGCCAACGCGGTCGCGATTGCAGTCGGAGGAGGCGGCGGCGCGGCAGCAGCGGGAGGCGGAGGAGGAGCGGCCTCCTCTTGAGCCTTAAGTAGGCCGCCGAGGCCTCCGCTCCGGACGCCTTCGTTCCTGCGTCGATCAGCGTTCGCACCGCTTTGTTGTCCTTGTTGACCTTGCTGCGCTTGTTGACCGGCTTGGCCTTGCTGGCGATAGGGGACCGGATTAGCGGCGCTACGTTCTGCCACGAACAGGTCCGGTTTGTTTTGTGGGATCTCTTTTTTCTGATCCTTGGCCTCCGAGTCCAACGCTTGCGAGGGCACGGACGCTTCCCTGGCAGAGGTCACTGCGCCGCCCGCAACACCGGGCTGTGACTGTTGCAGCGTCTTCTCCCGGGCGTTCTCCAGCGCAGGGGCCGTGGCCGGCGTTTCAAATTGCGCTTGGAGGGCGACGGATGGAGCCGCCTGCCTTGAACGCAGAAATGACGGCACCACCATCACGGCAACCAGCAGACTCGCGGCCACCAGGCCGGCGGCCCACACGGTGGGCGTGGCGGGCATCGATAACCATCGCTTGAAGGGGTTCCGCGACTCGCGGCGGCTACCGGCCGAAGCGCGGACCATGGTCTGTTGCTCGGGCGTCAGCCCCAATATTGCTTCACCGGCCAACCCTTCCTTCATGATGGAGGCCGTGAAACGAAGCTCTTCGACAAATTCTCTCGCCTCTGCGGAGGATTCCAATTCCAGCTCCAGGGCGGAGCGATCGCTCTCTTCCATTTCGCCCAGCACATACGCTGTCCATTTTGGATCATCGGGGTTGAAATTCATTGGGTCCTCCTCGGCACTGAAAGGATTTGCTTCCGGATCGTTTTGAGCGCGGTGTGCATCAGGAAACCCACGTTGCCCATGGATAGCTTTGTAATTTCGCTGATCTCCTTGTAACTGAGATCGCACTGAAACTTCAGGTAAACCACTTCGCGCTGGTTTTTCGGCAGGCCATTCAGCATCCGGAAGATTTCGCCGGCGGTTTCACGTTGCTCCAGCCGCGAGTCCACTCCGATTTCTGTTTCACCCAGAGGTGTCATCCGAGTCTCCTTTTTCCGCGTATCGAAGGCAAGATTGCGGCAAACCGTGAAAAGCCATTGGGCGAGATAAGTGCCCACACGAGACTGCTGCTCTTTGCACAAACGCAGAAATGTCTCTTGAACGACTTCGCGTGCGCTCTCGATGTCGCCCAATATCCAGTTCGCATAGCGGACCAGCGAGGCTTCGTGGCGATCCAACGCATCGACAATCCATTGAGACTTTGCGCTATCGTTCATCGGCTTCGATTTGACTTCATCCTTGCGCCTTCATAAGAGATAACGTCTGGGACGCGGTTTTCTTAGACTCGTCACAGCTTTGCCCAAGAAATCGGGGAAGGTACACAAAAGACACAAGGGGAGAACACAAAAAGCACAAAAAAATTTGTGCCTTTTGTGGCTGGTTCCCACTTTTGTTGGGCAAAGCCACCCGTCATCGAGGCACCGTGACGACAATATCCTGGGGACTGGGGCCGGGAGCAAAAAACTCGCCGATTCCGAGTTCCCGGGCCACCAGTCCGAATCCTTGCTCCCACGAATCGCGCTTGATTCCACCTTTTGGACCAAGAAGTTGATCGAATCCCTGTATCTGAAGCGGGGTACTCTGCTCGATGAGTTTTTGCAGCTCCTTTGGGTCTTCTATGAACAGGTCCGCCGCAGCCTGGGAAACCGTTAGACTGGTCTCGTATTTCCGCGCGAACTGGCTGATCGGCTCGTCGTCTGTACTTTTCGGCAGTCCGCTGCCCGTCCGGGCGAGCGCCCGCGAAAAGCGAGTGTTGTCCGCGTCCAGCAACCGGTCGAGCTCCGGCTGGCCTGGATAGAGAGCTTCCGCCCGATCGAGATTAAAAAGCGCCTGGGGGCGAGCGCGCAGGGTCTGACTGATTTCGTCGCGGAAGACGTTCATTCCCCTCACGTGACAGCCCATGCAGGAACGTCCATTGCGCACGACCGGGTCATCCGGATTGGTCCTGTCCCGAACGATGTTCACGGGTGCGGCGTCAATCCGTTTCCGCTGCCTGTCCGCGATGAAGTACGCCTGCAGACCATTCGGCAAATTGAAAATGATTTCCCCGCCGTCCGCCCGAAGATCCAGCGGATCCCTGAAAATGTTTTGCCCGGGATTGTTGCCGGCGAAGTCGAAACTTTTCCAATAGGCGCCATAAACTGTGGAATGCCGCTCCATGGCACGGTTGTTGCGAGAGACACCGGAGTTCCTGAGGCCGAATCTCCGGGCCAGATTCTGTTCGACATCGAAGGTCGCATGGACTCCGAGCAACGTCTCCAGTTCGTCCAGCGTGCCGGGCAACTGAAGAATCGTGTGATACAAAGGCGCCGTGCTGGCGTTTGCGATAAACCAATCCACGCGGATGTAGGGCAGGCTCACTCCAGACAGTGCCCGAACACGGTCGACCTTTTCAGCGAGGCCGGACCGCTCAACCCCGTACGGATAAGACGCGATAATCTCCCGCCACGTCTTAACCGTCCATCGATAGTTTCTGAGGTCGATTCGCAATAACGTATTCTCGAAACCCAATGGCCTGGGTTGAGTGATCTCCTTTTCCCATGAGAGATGATTAACGAGCTTGCTTAGAGCCATTCGATACAACTCGAGTTCGGACTCTTCGACGTCCCTGCTGTTCCACAGGTTTGCGAGACTGGAATAACGAAGGTAGGGGCGATCGGCTTCAGGCGCGGATACCAGGTCTCGAATAATGGCGGTGAGCACCTGGGACTCGGATATGAATTGACGTTGAACGCGTCGCGGGAGCCGCGCCGATTCGGGACCGCCGGCGTCTATCCACTCCCTCAGTATCTGGATATCCTCGGCGGGAAGTTTGACGCCGCGTTGTCCCTTGTAGCCACCCAAAGGCATGATGCCGGCCTCCAGTCGCCTGATGAGTTCGGAGCCCGACGCATTTCCCGACTGGATCACCCTGGCCACCAACAGACTTGCCGGATCCCGAACATCGAAACTGTAGGGATCGGATCCGCCGTGGCATCCGCCGCAGTTCTGCTCGAGAATCGTCAGGGCCTTCGAATTCAAGTCGGGCGGGGTTTGGGCAAAGCCGTTGGATGCCAATAAGAAGAGGATAATTAGAACCGTCATTTGAGCCCTCATTAGAGATAACGTTCGAGGACGCAATTTTCTTAGGGACGGGAACGAACCACACAAGGCACAAAAAAGAACACAAAAGGCACAAAATTCTTTTTTGTGCTTTTTTGTGTTCTCCCTTTGTGCCTTTTGTGTACTTCCCCTTTCTTTCTATTTCATCGGCGCGTGATGTTCACTTTCAGCCCCGGCGCCCAGTTCTTGAATTCGTCCGTGTAATAGAGATACGCACGGCTGGCGGGGCCGGTGTAGGACCCTGGAATGGCGGCAACCAGGCTCAGCGGAACATCGAACTTGTCTTTGGCCTTGAGGTAACGCCAGTAGAGGACGACTTCCCGGCCGATGACTTCGTAGGCATCGATCTTGCCGGACTTGACTAGTTCCTTGAGCTGATCGTGCCGGACTTCCAGACCGCCTGGAATTCCCACGATCGCCACAGGAGTGGGGATCGCCTGATCGCTCTTGTTGGCGACGGATACGACGGCTTCGGTGACACTTCCCTCCTGAACCTGTGAATCCTCAAGAACGACCTGAAGACCGACCTGCGCTTCTTTGGCAGAGTCGGGAAGCAGGCTGTTGTACTTCACGCTGATCGAGAAAGGCATACTCGAGCCGTCTTCCATCTTGAGCGCAACGGCGTGTTTGCCGGGCGCGAGTTGACCGGTGAAATCCGGCATGACGAGCGCTCCCTGGTTGGCGGCCGTGAAGGCGAGAGGAGCGCCGACGGTCTTGCCGTCGACGCTAAGAATGATCCGGCCTGGAGCTTTGGGCCGGGCGTTCGCGTTGTCATAGGCAACGATGGAGCGCAGTGCGAGAACGGTGGATTGTGTCGAGCCGAAGCGGCCGCTCTTGTTCGATTCGACGATCCACTGCAGTCCCTTCTGGACCTGGGCCGCATACGCGGGTTCGCGCATCCATGCAAGCACGGCAAGAGCTGTCGTCTCAATCGCCAGAGCGTCGCCGCCCGAGCGCGTAATGCTGGTAACGGCCCCCGTGACATTCCCGGCGGTTCCCAGTTTTTTGACAAGCTTGTCCATCAACTGGCGGGCTCCCGCGTGGTCGCCCGTCGCCGCAAGAATGTTGGCTCCCAGAGCAACGATGTAGCTGTCCTCTGTGGAAACGGCGGAGGCTTTCACGGCTGCAATCTCCTTATCCAGACCTTTCTCTCCGGATTCGATCAGGGCCCAGACAATGTAAGCGTTAGTCGTGTTTACAGGAGCGCGGCCGAAGCTATCAACGGCCTTAGCGTTCATGTTGAACCCGCCCTTACCGTCCCGCCTTGCGAGCAGCCAGGCACGGGTTCGGTCGAGCATGTCCTTGTCAACGGCACGTACGTGCGACATGTCGGTGAACTGCAGCAGGCCGTACGCTGTAAGAGCCTCGTGCCCGGGATCGGCTCCGAACCATTCGTAGCCTTTGCTGCGGGATTCGAACCCGATGAGTTTTTTGTAAGAAACTTCGAGCAGATTTCGAGCTTTCTCGATCGTGGCGGGATCCACGCCCGTATGCGTGAGGAAGTATTGCTGAGCCATCACCATCGGATAACTGGTGGAACTGGTTTGCTCGAAACAGCCGTAAGGCTCGCGAAGCAGCGACTGAAGGGCGTCCGTCATGCTGGCAAGCGGAGTGGGATACACCGACACGCTCGAGGACAGGCTGCCGCGAACAACGCCGGCCGGAAGCGTGAACTCGAACGATTTGGACCCGTTGCGCTCGAGCATGCCGCCCGTGGAATTTTCATGCGGGAAACCCAGAGGCTGCACATCGAGCGTTCGGCTGACGGTGTCGCGATACGAGCCGGCTTTACCGTCGAACGTCAGTTTGGCGAGGCCCTTGAATTCGTGGCCAACGTCAACCTGCACGAAGCGGCGCGTCCGCTCTTTGGGCCGGAGTGTAGCTGGATTGCCGCCGCCCAGCGTGAACTTGATGCCGCCGGGGCCGCCGGCGGTCACTTCCGCACCGCGTAGTTCCCGGCTCATGCCATTGATCATGCCGATGGGAAGTTGGATCACATCGCCGCTCGTGACTTGAAGCGGAATCTTGGGTTCGATCGAGAAGGGCTGTACCGATGAGAGCTCGCTGATATTCGATCCCAGCGTGCCATCCCGGCCGAACGCGTCGGCCAAAACTCGAAATGCTGTTATCGAATCGCTGAGGTTGAATGAGACAGTGGCAAGACCAGCGGTATCGGTCTTCACCCCCGCATTCCAGTACACCGTTTCCACGAAGTCGACGCGCGAACCCTCGGTCCAGTTTGGCCGAAGCGTGTGAGCGTATTCCCGAACCGTCACGATGTTAGCGCGCCTGATGTCAGCGCGCATGAAGGCCTCATCTCGGGCCACCGCCCTGCCTTGTCCGATTCCAAAGGCTACTCCGCCGCCCTGCCCCGGCAGTTGTTGAACCTGGACATTCTTGTACGCGTCCTTTGGCGCCTGTAGAACTTCGAATCGGTCGAAGACACCCCTGCCGTTGAGTGGAAGATCTCGTACGCGGTTCCCCGCAACAACCGCGGGCGCGGCCGGAGGAGGAACAAATCGGCCTTGTTGGCCTTGCTGACCTTGTTGGCCCTGTTGCTGGCCTCTCCTGCCTTCCGCCGCGGCAACTGCGAACATAAGCTCATTCACTGTAGCAACCGCCAGCTGAAAGTCCTGCCGCAGGGAACGGTCGTGGGCCACCTGCGATCCTGCGGTCATTATCTGGAACCCCGGCAACGATGCGCTCATCCGGTATGTTCCTGCCTTGACGTTGGAGAAAGCATACGCACCGCTCTCGTTGGTGACTGCAGTGAGAACTTCGCCGGTTGCAGTGTTCATCGCCCGAACGGTCACGCCCGGAATGCGTGCATTGCTCGCATCCGTGACCGACCCGTTGAGAGATCCTGTTCCTGCAGTGGCGAACCGGCGCCAGCCTTGCGTCCCCAATAACAGGTCGGTCGCAAGCGGCGCCTTGGGATTCGTTTCGTCAAGGTAAACATGCGCATCCGCCAGATCCTGGACCTCGTTTTCCAGCAGGACCATGACGGGTAGAGAAGGAGCCTGTTCGCGCTTTTCAATCATCTCCAGAACGCTGGAGTCGGTGACTGTGAGGCCAACCATCGCACTGGCGGGCTTGCCGGTATCGTCGATGGTCTTCACGCGTAACGTCACTTTGTCGCCGGGAACATAGTCGGTCCGATCTGGAACGACCTGCACCTTGAGCTTGTGTTCAGGCTGACGGAAGATCAATCGCTCAGCCAGCGGCGACATGCGGTCGTCGTAAACCGTCGCCACGATCACACCATCCAGAGACCTCGGAACGGCGAGTGTGAAATCCGCCGGTTGATTCGCCCGCAGCGTGACCGGTTTGAGTGCGAATTCTCTTCCTCGCTGGCTTAACGCGATGAGATACGAGCCATCGGATGTCGCGCCGACTCGGACGACGACATCCTTTAACCTGGGTGTGATATCCGACGTCGATGAAATCACGACACCAGATGCTTTCACCGCCGGAAGCTTAAAGACCGTCTTGATCCCGGCCGGTTCGGTGATGCGGAGGGAATACGCTTCGCCTTTAGCGGGAACGAAGGAGAATCGGCCACGGCCCTCATGTTCGGTGTGGAACGTCGCGACTTGCCTGCCCGCCGCGTTGACAACGACGCCGGCCATATCTGCGGGCTTCCGTGCTGGTGTTCGACCCACAACGTAAACCCGGTTCGGCAGACCGGCAATCAGATCGCCGCCTTCCGGATAGATTCCGAGGTCCAGCGTCTGCAAAAGAATCGGGATGGTTTTCGTGGCGGTCTCCACAGTACCGCCGTCTTCAATGATCATCGCGATGACGCCCTCACCGCGTGCGATAGCGGCGGGCAGCCTGAAACTGGCGCCGGCATTGCCGGAGCTATCGACAGTGGCCGTACCTTTCCAGGTCTCTTCGCCGTCGACCCGGGCACTGACCGACACTTTGGCTCCCGCCGGAATACCGCCTTCGGCCCGCTCGACATGCAGATTGGCGGCAACCATGTCGCCGGGGCCATAACCATCGCGTACAAAAACAATCTGGCTCTTGAGTCGCGGAGCACGGTAAGCGCGGATGTCGAACTTGCGCTCAGCCCGGCCATCGGCGGCGGGATGCGAGATGCGAACCGTGTATTCGCCTCCGGCCTGAGTTGGTGGAATGTCCCAGGAAAAACCGGCGACGCTGTCGATAATCGCAGAAGCACCCGAGGCGACGGTGTCGCCTTTGGGTCCTTTTATCTCAAACGATACTGTTTCGCCCAAACTCGTCGTCATCGGGGTATGCCCGGCCGCGCGCAGAAAAACGCCTCGAACGTACAGCCGTTCGCCGCTCCGGTAGATGGGTTTATCCGTCGAGACGTGTATAAGGTAGCGCTCGACGCCGCCGGACTCGGCGGCATTTTGAGGCGGCGCGGCGAAAGGCCGCGCCTCGCCGCCAAGCACGTATCCGGCAGCAATGAAAAGGCCGCCGATGGACACGGCGGCAACGCCTTGAAGCAAACGATTGAATTTAAAGAAGCGCGCGGATTTCATAGTGGCCTCCCAGTCGATCCTCACTAACGATAACTGTCGTCAACGGCCGTTTCTTAGGCGGCTTCCACTAAAACGCTTGGGGGCGCGGAGAATGGCGTAATTTGACGCGACTCGATAGGAATTGTGAGATTCGCATCTCGCCTGCTTCGACATTCAGTCCACCTCTCGGTGACACCACAGCGGTGCGTTTTGGAAACTGGTGTGCGCTGCTTGTGCATAAGGACAAAAACCATGACAATTCACGCACGACTAATCACCCTGGCCATCGCTGGGCTTTGTGCATCAGGCGCCGTCGGCTGTGAAAAATCCGGCGTTCAAGCCGCACGCCAGAATACGAGCGACCCGACAAGCAAACAAATCTTGTCTATGGATGACAGAGATTTCCTGATCGGCGCGGAGAAAGCCGGGATAAGGCAAAGAACTCTTGCGCAACAGGCGCTCCAGAAATCCAATAATAATGAAGTCCGGGAGTTTGCGCGTCACGTCATCACGGACCGTAGCCAAGCCTTGTCAGAACTGAAGCGCGTGATGGACGCCAAGCAAATGAAAGAGCAGGCCGCATTGGCCGTAGAAGTACAGATGACGGCAGAAGCTCGATTGCAAGGTCTATCCAACGCCGCCTTCGATCATGAGTTCGTCAGCCTCATGACTGCAGAGCAACAGGAAACGCTTGCCGGCTTTAGAACTGCGGCGGAAACTGCCGCGGATCCCGAAATCCGAAATTATGCGGAACGCATCCTACCGTCACTGCAGACCGATTATGACAAGGCTGCAGATCTCGAGAAGAGACTCGCCGCAAAGACGCCACAATGATCTGATCTTTTTAACCAACCGCCGCGGCCCAGAGCTCGTCTCCGACCTCTTTGCCGCGGCGCTTGGTTAAAAACATTCTGCTTTGCGCGCCACTTTCACTGCGCCATCGCAGCCCACTCCGTGACCCGCGAGGGGCGGCAAAACTTCAACCTAACGCTCACCCCAGGAGAAGTTGAGGCCGGGCGCTTACCTCAGGCCAGTTCGTACCATGCCCTGTAAAGAAATTAGGGATCGTACGTCCGCGAAAATCGCCAAAGAAACCCATGGGACCCCACAGCCTTATGGCTTTGACGCCGCCGCCGTAACTGAATGTGAAGAAGGTGTCTCCACTACTCAAAACGTCGTTGGCGACAAATACCGGACCCGCGATCGTGGGCACCCCTCGAACGTTCAGCACAAATACACCATTGTTCTGGATATTTGTTGTTATTCCGCCGGCCCCCGCCACAGCATACGGACGGACGGCAGAACCAAACAGCTTATGTTCACCAAAATTGTAGGTGAATTCGGCCTCCCACAGATTCGCCCGCACGCTGCCTTGGGGGAACCCGAGAAGTCCCGCGACGGTCGAGGCTGTATTGGAGTCGGCAGGTTGAAAGTGATTGCTCCAACTATAGTTCCCACCAACTTCAAAATCTTTTGTAATGTAGAATCCACCTCGGACACCAAGTGTTTGATTTGACTTGAACTTGCCAACTTCATTGTTGGTACCGGGCCAGTAATAGCCCGCATACGGATTCACTTCATACAACTGCGCAAGCAACGACACCGATGTGAACACACAGCTGAACAAAACAAGGCACACGAATACGTTGAAGTTCATTCGTTCTTACCCCCATTGAATCTAGCTAATTGATGCACTCGTGAGGTTTCACAAGTACCCGATGGGTAGTCCAACTGCAATCAGAATGAAGATAACCGTGTGGATTACGCACCGACAGCGATTCCTTTCCTCATCACAGGGCTGCCACCTCTCAACATACCGCACCTTTTTTTTCTTTACCTTCGGACCTTGGCACGCCTTTAATGGCAGGGTGAAGATCCGGGGAGCCATTCTAGTCCTGACGTTCGCAGCAATCCCGCTGGTTGCTCAAACACCGGCCTACCGCGCGCCGCGCACGCCCGACGGGAAGCCCGACCTGAATGGAATTTGGCAGGCACTCAACGAAGCGAATTACGATATCGAACTCCACATGGCTCGGCCGGCTTTGGCAACGAGGCCGGGCCCGTACGGTCCGGTACCGGCCGCGCAGGTGCTGGCGCTTGGCGCGGTTGGAGCCGTTCCCCCCGGACCTGGAGTCGTCGAAGGCGGCGAACTTCCGTACAAGCCGCAAGCACTTGCGCAACGGAATCAGAACCGCGAAAACTGGTTGGCCGCCGATCCCGAAATTAAGTGCTATTTGCCGGGCGTTCCGCGGGCTACCTACATGCCATACCCTTTTCAGATATTCCAAAGCGGCCAAGCGATCTTCATTGCATACGAGTACGCAGGCGCCGTCCGCAACATCTATCTGAAGGATCCCGGACCGCCTCCCGTGGACTCGTGGATGGGACAGTCTGCAGGTCATTGGGAAGGTGAGACACTCGTCGTCGATGTCACCGGTTTCAATGACCAGACGTGGTTCGATCGCTCCGGCAACTTTCACAGTGATGCCTTGCACGTCGTCGAGCGCTACACGCGTACCGGCGCCGACGTGATCCAATATGAAGCTACCATCGACGACCCGAAAGTGTTCACGCGTCCGTGGAAGATGAATATGCCGCTCTATCGCCGGCAGGAGAAGAATGCACAACTCATGGATTTCAAGTGTGTTGAATTCGTTGAAGAGTTGATCTATGGAAAATTCCGGAAGACACCGCTCAAATAGGTACCTCATCATTTGGATCTGCATACTGGCAGTCGCTGCTCCGCTCGCGGCTCAAACATCCAGGCCGGCAGCCAGACCCTCATTGCCACGGACACCGGACGGCCATCCGGATCTGCAGGGCACATACGACCTCGCCACATTGACGCCGCTGGAACGTCCCGCAGGCGCAAAGGCTGTCCTGACCGCGGAGGAGGCCGCGAAATTCGAAAAAGGTGTGGCAGCTCAACGGGAGGCTGCAGGCCGGCCCATCACCGGCGAGCGTTCGGCGCCGCCGAAGGGCGGTGACGGTTCGACCGGTCCGGCCGGAGGCGTGGGCGGCTATAACAACTTCTGGCTCGATCCGGGATCATCGTTCACCATCGTGAATGGAGAACGACGGACCTCACTCATCGTGGATCCGGCAGACGGTCGTGTACCATCGTTGACGGCGGCCGCGCGCCAACGCGAGGCCGCCGCTCCCATTGCCAGACCGACTTCGGACACGACGGAAAGCCGCGATCCAGGGCTGGAACCGCCGGGATCCTATGATGACCCGGAACAACGTCCGCTGGGCGAGCGTTGTCTCCTGGGATTCGGTTCGACATCCGGTCCGCCGGCATTACCGGACTACTTCTACAACAATCTTCATCAAATCGTGCAAACGCCCAACTATGTGATGATCCTTACCGAAATGGTTCACGATGCGCGCATCGTTCGAATGAATGCCGAGCACGTTCCGAAAACGATCCGGAAGTGGATGGGCGATTCCGTGGGGCGTTGGGAAGGCGACACGTTGGTCGTCGATACGACAAATTTCACCGACAAGACGAGATTTCGGGGAGCCGGCGAGAACCTGCATGTGATCGAACGTTTCAGTCGCGTGGCGCCGAACGCGTTGCTGTATCGCTTTACGATCGACGATCCGGAAACATGGGTGAGGCCGTGGACCGGCGAATATACCTGGCCGGCAACCGACGCCCGAATTTACGAATACGCATGTCATGAGTCCAACTACGCCCTGGAAAACATTCTGCGGGGCGCCCGCCGGCGCGAGGCGGACGAGGCTAAAAAAGATGCGAAGTAAATTATGGATTACATTTTCTGCCGCCATATTCGTAATGGGGTCCTCGATACCCCTCCCGGCGCATCATGCCTTCGGAGGTGAGTTCGATCCGAACCGGCCGGTCTTACTGAAAGGCAAAATCGTCAGGGTGGAATGGGTCAATCCTCACAGCTGGATTCACATGGAAGTCACCAAGTCGGACGGTACAAAAGAAGTCTGGATGATCGAGGGCGGAAGTCCCAATTCTCTGCTCCGCCGAGGCGTAACGAAGGAATCTCTGCAACCGGGAATCGAGATCATCGTCGACGGTTATCAGGCACGAGATTACACGCTAAAGCGCGCGAATGGCCGCAACGTTACGTATCCGGACGGCCGCAAGTTGTTCCTGGCATCCTCCGCTCCGGACGCGGAAAAATGAATCGCTATATTTGCGCGTCACTTTTCTTCGGTCTGTTCCTCAACGGCACCGGGTTCGCCCAACCGGCTCCGAATAATTATTCCGATGGCAAATCCTGGCTGTGCCGCCCTGGACGCTCTGACGTTTGCGAAGCCGATCTCACGACCACGATCATCCTCGAGAACGGCAATTTGACTCGTGAACGGTGGAATGCGGATCCAAACGCTCCTATCGATTGCTTCTATGTGTATCCGACCGTATCGACGGATCTCACGCCAAACAGCGACATGGTCGCCGATCCTGCCGAGATCAATGTCATCCGCCAGCAGTTCGCGCGATTTGCGTCGAAGTGCCGCCCTTACGCCCCCATGTACCGGCAGGTCACGCTGGCGGGATTGCGAATCCTTCTCGGACGCGGTAACGCGGGCGTAGCGCTTTCTCGCGGTCTGGCGTACGACGATATACGTGACGCCTGGAAGCACTATCTTGAAAATGACAACAAGGGACGTGGCATCGTACTCATCGGCCACTCACAGGGATCGCTTGTACTGTCCGCACTCATTCGCAATGAGATTGACGGCAAACCGATACAGTCACGAATGGTTTCCGCGATTTTGCTGGGCACGACACTATCGGTTCCCCGCGGCAAAGATACCGGTGGTTCATTCCAGCATGTGCCGCCGTGCCGCTCCGAATCTCAGACCGGATGCGTCATTACGTACGCATCGTTCCGCTCAACCGTCCCTCCGCCCCCCAATACATTGTTCGGCAGAGTGAGCGATCCCGACATGGTCGCCGTGTGCACCAATCCGGCAGCGCTTCGAGGAGGGAGCGGAAATCTCAACCCTTACTTCTCCACGGAGGGGCGCACAATCACCGGAGCAACGAAGATCAGACCATGGATCAGCGGCAGTTCCATCGATACGCCATGGGTCAGCCTGCCAGGACTCTTGACCGCTGAGTGCAAAACGAATGCGAACGCAACCTATCTCGAAATAACAGTCCACTCCGATCCGTCCGCCAGGCGGATCGACGATATCTATGGCGATCTCATTGCCAACGGGCAGGCACTACCGAACTGGGGACTCCATCTTGTGGACGCGAACATGGCGATGGGCAATCTCATCGACATCGTCGGCAAGCAAGCGAAGGCCTGGCTGAGCCGCCGCTGACGCGTGATACCCGCTTGCCGATTGTCGCGACAACCTCGGGCTTCTTCTATAAGGACGAGCAATTACTCCCCTGATAGCGACTGATGTAGCCACGTTTCATTGAATCGCCGTGGGTTCGAGAGCTTGGCACTAAGGCACCAATTTCCCGGCACTGATGGTCCATTTCGAAATAACAAGGGCCGGCGTAGAATGTCGGGCATGAGCGTATTCCTTCTTCCGTCGTTCAATATGTTTTACATCCTGGCTTGTGGAGCGATGGCCTGGTTCGCGGTTCGGCGACATCTGCTGCGGTAAGCTTGGGAGATGGCCGAGAATATTCCCCTCCTCGCTGAGGAGGGGTGTCTGCGCCATCAAAAGAATGTCGCGAAGCGATCGAAGCGGCGCAGACGGGGTGGTCAGACCGGCGCAACGTTCCGCCGAACGACCACCCCGGCCCTGTTGCGCCACCCCTCCTCTGCGAGGAGAGGAATACCCTCCACCCATACGTCACCGTAATTACGAAAATCAGTACTAAGCAAACCGTGAAGTATGATTCGGGAAGGACCGTGGCACTCTATCCAGCATAAAGCGCGATGATGCGCTCAATGGCGCGGCGGCACACCTCGCAGAAATCCGGGCTTCTCGTGAACATGATGCAGTCGACCTGGGGCCGGAAGTAACCCTTGGCTTCGTACATGGCGCCCTCGAAGGCTCCCACCTTTGTCCGGTATTTTTCAGCGGCAAACAATTTGATTTCGAACCCACGGTTCTCCCGGAAGAGCGCTTCCATTTCCGTTTCGGGTCTCCGCTCGGCGCGGATCTTTTCGCGCCGTTGCTGGTATTCAATGGAGTGTTTTTCAAGTTCATCCTTGAGCCATGGTGTTGGAATCGGCGTACCCGGCTCCACTCGATCTTTCCATTTGAGATTGTCCGGATCGAGCAAGGCCGTCACGTTGGGTTCCCACGGCTCGACATGTTCCGCCGCCGGAAGATAGGCTACCGATGACGTGTAGTATTCGTCGGCCAATCCGGCAAAGTGGTGGCCAAATTCGTGAACAAAGACATACGGCGCTTCTGCGCTGTCGGCCGCCACGGTACTATAGAGACCGAATATTCCTCCTCCACCGTAAGTTCGCGAGTTGGTCAGGATTTCCACAAATTCATAGGGCGCGAACTGCGCAACTTCACGCAGAGCACGGTTCTCGAAAGTCAGAATGTAACGCTCGGAACCGAAAGCATCGTAGGTTGCGCCGAGTGGAGACGCCATATGCACGCCGGTCGAGGGGCGCGAGATGCCCGATTCCAGCGCGGGCGCGCACAAACCCCACACGTTGAAATCCACCTTGTGCTCTTTGAACGGCGACGACGCGAACAGGATGTCCAGAAGACGCCGCGCGTCGCGCTCGAATTTGCCACGCTCTGCAGCCGTGTATCCGTCGCACAACATGAGGAAGTCCACTTTGTCGGCGGGATCTCCGCTTTTCAGAAACTCAATTAATGCGCCCGGCGCAGCGGGACGTGAATTGTCGACGAACATGTCGGCCGGATCCACAATTACCGACCAGCTCTCTCGAAATGCGTTCATCCGGTCCCGCTTCTTTAGAATGACTTGTACGGGGCCCTGCGGAGTGGGAAAACGAAGTGATTCATGGAAGGTGCGATTCAACGACTTCGCTTCGCCCGTAGTTTCCCATTCCCCATAGATGGACGCAAATCCGCGGGAGTAGAGCATTTGATTCGTCTTGCGATCCCGAACTTCGAACAGGTATTTCCCCAGGTTCGTATCGTCGATCGTCTTCCGCAGGTTGCCAGGCCACCCCAACGGCTCCACCACAACACGATCCAGGCTGAACATCTCCTGGGACGCATTGCCGGAGTGGTAATAGTCGAGCCGCATCGTGCGAGGGGCGTTTTGGGCGAACGCAAAAGTTGAAAAGACCATCCAGAGGAACAGGAATGTTCGGTTGCGCATGATCCCGCATTATAGCGGCAACGGCTGTAGTGTATGATCCTCTCTTATGATCGCTCGAGCGGCTTCCGGTTTGGTTCTGTGCGTCCTCGTTTGGGCCGCCGCGCCGCCGCTCCAGGCTCAGGAGGCGAATAGGATTTTGCCGCAGCTTCGGCTCTCGCACTATCCGGAACGTTCTCCTTCGATCCCGTCAGATTTCACTTACGGCGGGAAACCGATTGAAGCGGTATGCATTGAGAAGCTTGTTGGTGATGAATCACGAAGTCCGTCATTGCAGAGCTGTCCGAGGCCTGTGAATATTCTGGACTGCCTGCTCAGCGAGAACCACGACAACGATGCCTGGTGGGATTTGCGTGGATATCGCGGATACTGCCACATGGCGACGGAAGAAGGTCCTGGAGGCTCCTATTCCGTGCAGCACAATATCATTTACAAGTATTTGGGAAAGTTGGAGGGCCATCATGCCGTTCTAGCGGAGTGGGGAACCGGAACATCGTCTTCAAGCGTGGAAAGAGCCGTGATGCTGGTCGACATCCAAGGGAATCCTCCCGTTCTGGTCCTCGTTAAAACGTTTTCGAAAGCTTCCCTGGTCCCGATCGACGCGCGTATCCAGGGCAGCAAGCTGCTCTATACCGCCGCCGCTCAGGGCTTCCAGCTTGCTGAGCTGTCCGGCGCGAATCTTTCTGCGGCCGGCGTATCGGCTGCGGATTTTCCGGAATCGCAAACGCTGGCGGACACCGACATTGTGGAATTCGAGAATGGCCTGCTCGAGCGGGTTTGGCTGATACCGCATGCCCATACAATCGAAAATGCGCAACCGCGCCAGAAATGTTTTGATCGCAATCATCAAAATTACTTCGACACGAAGAGAATCGTACTGTCGGCAGTGGCCCTCAGGAAATTCATACAAGAAGTGATCGCTTGTATGAAAGCCGCAGGATGAAAGGAAATTTATTCCAAGCCGAGTTCCGAGCAGCGGCGGCGGAACGAATTCTGATGCCAACCGAGCCGCCGGGCCGCTTCCGCGCGATTGCCGCGGGTTTCGCGGAGCAGTCTCTCGAAGAGCGATTTCTGAAACCCGTCAAATTCCCGCTCATATAAACCTTTGCCGGAATCCGCCGAATCCGAAGACGGTCGGATCTCTTTCGGCAGGTCTTCCGGCAGAATGTAGGCGGTAGCTCCCATCGAAATCGCATATTCGATGGCATTTTCGAGTTCCCGAACATTTCCCGGCCAGCCATGCGCCGCCAGCAGTTGATGGGCTTCGGGACTGATTCCTGAGACTTCGGGGTACGGGGCGCACCGGATGTGCCGATACTTCTTAATAAAATGCGCGGCAAGCTGCGGAATGTCTTCGCGGCGTTCCGCGAGCGTAGGCATTTCGAGTGGAAGGACATTCAGGCGGTAAAACAAATCTTGCCGGAATCGTCTTTTTTGGACCTCCTCGCGCAGATTGCGGTTCGTGGCGGCAATGATCCGCACATTCACCTTGATGACAGCAATGACCACAAGCTTGGCGCGGTGCTTCATAAACCTTCCGCAAGCCTTCTAACCTCCAAAGGCGATCCGGCTATGACAGCAACTGTCATAAAGATAGCGAGGAAGCCGAACCAGAATGTGGAAACACCCGTTTGTGGAACTTCGTCATGCGTGAGGAGATCATGGTCATGGCCAGGAGGATCGAGCTTCTTCAGTTGACGAGTTGCATTCTTGAGAATGCGAGGACTGAACGCGCTCACACCAGCTTGAGTCGCCGTGCAACAGTTTCCAAGGGCTCTCCCCGCTCGCCTTTGGAAACAGCTCGCTTCTGCCTCAATAATCGCTTGCGCACATTCTCACGCAGAGCGAGACCTTCGTCTGGATCGCCCAAGAAATGGATTAACTTTTCTTCGACCACGGAGCTTACCAGTTGCCGCAACTCAGTGGCGGTCATATCCGCAACAGTCTTTGCCATTGAGTACTCCTAACTGGAACGATTATAGCGTGACGGTTTCCGACTGCTCACGGTTACTGGGGTGTCTGGCTTGTTAGTCGGCTGGCAGTATATTCCGCACAAGACTGCAGGCGTTGCAGCTATTTCATTTGATCCGTCGCGTCATCAAATGGTTCATTGCACGACGGGATAGCCAAAGCTGTAGGGGTGGTCTGATGGGAGATAGGCTGCGACAAACCACAGCCTATTGTTGCGGCCTATCTGAACACCTAATCTTCTTAAAGATTCTGCTCGTACGCAGCCGATTTCAGTGCGTCATGGCGTAGACGACGAAATTAATACCCATACGGTAGGCCTGGCCGGAGAATTTTTCGGGATAGCATCCGACGTCCATGTGCTCCCATGCGTCGCCTAAATCCGAATTGTAGGTCACGATCACCATCAATCTTCCGGTGTCGTCGGAGATCCCGTATATCCGCGGTTCTTTATCTGATGATGATTCCCAAGTCTGGCGTCCATAGCAGCCATTACTGACATTGGGAATTTGCATGATCGTATCTATATCGAAGAAGGTGTGAAAAATCTCATGCGTTAAAGGGACGGGCTCGAGCCTGCGGTCCGGAAAAACCTTCGCCATCTGCCGCTCAAAATTTGCCCGCTGATAGATTCCCCAAAAATCGTCGGCGTGCAGAAATCCGCCGCGGAGTAAATGCTCACGCAGGCGGGCGGCTTCCTGTTCGTTCAGCAGCATTTGGCCGGGCTCGACGATATAGAGGTAGGGAAAATCAAACAGCCTCGGATCCATGATCTCCATGGGGTGCGGCGCTTCACGGTACGCCTTAATGCTCGTCAGCCGCTCCACTCCCCAAATGAATTTGCAGTCAGCGGCGGGATAATCGGTGCGCCAACCGCCGCCGAAGCCGCCCTCCCCACGCTCCAAATCGTCGCACTTGAAGCCTCGGAGCGGCGGATAACGGGCAGGAAATGGTCCGCCTCGTTCCGGAACGCCTACGCCCGAGTACATGAGACGCGTGTAGTAGTATTCCGCGTCATTATCGGGCGGCGAATCGAGGGCCCAGGCAACCGAAAGCACCACCATACCGAAGAACAACACCAAAAGCGTTCTCTTCATAATGTGTTCAGATTCTACTGGAGCAGTATTGTACCTGATGCTATTCAGATACGACAAAGACATCGTTCGCTTCCGCCATTTCGCGGGCGGACGGAGTGATGATGGTCTTTTTTCCGATGACAATTTTCGAGTTGGCCAGCACTGCTGCACGAACGTCTTCTTCGCAAACAAACCCCACGGGTTTTGTGTCCTTTTTCTCCGCTTGCGGCCGCGGAGGTTCGAGATCCGTGTAGGAGGACAATGGAGGGGCGGCCGGCGCTGAGGCCGCAACCGGTGCGGGATTACCCGCAGTTGTTCTGGTCCCAAGCCATTGATCGACTAATTCCTCGATCGCCCGGCGCCCACCAGCCGCTGCCGTCTGCACGGCGGCAGTCTTCGAAGCCGCCGGCGCGGCGACGTCCCGCACGCCATAAGCGACTCGTTTGAGGTTAATGAGATGCAGCGGCGAAATGTTATCCGACGTGATGTTGCCACCCGCAGCGCCGCAACCCAGAGTCATGGAAGGAAAGAGATTCGTCGTATAGCCCACTGCGCCGAGCGCCGCAGGAGTGTTCACGCAAATACGAAACGCCGGCTTGCGCAACGCAAATTGACGGACCACTTCTTCGTCCTTCGTGTGCACACTCAGCGTGTGGCCGAGGCCGCCGAAATTCAAAATCTCGATGCACTTTGCACAACCCTCGCGCCAATCCTTCACCACATAAAACGCGAGAGTCGGCGAAAGTTTCTCCATTGAGATCGGATAATCCGGACCGACACCATCCGCGTATGCCACCAGTGCGCGCGTGTTCGAAGGCACGGTGAAGCCAGCCATTTCGGCGATTTTCACAGCCGCTTTCCCGACGATCTTTGTGTTCAATGTACGGCGTGGAGTCTGGATCGTCCGTTCCAGCTGGATCTTTTCCTGAGGCGTGCACACATGCGCTCCCTGCTTCTTCAATTCATCGAGGACGGTCTCTTTAATCAACTCGTCACAAATCATCGCTTGTTCGGATGAGCATAGTGTCCCGTTGTCAAAACATTTTCCGGTGAGGATATCGCGGACCGCTTTCGAAACGTCGGCTGTCTTCTCGATATAGGACGGCACATTTCCGGGGCCGACTCCAAACGCCGGCTTTCCTGCGCTGTAGGCCGCTTTCACAAGGCCCGTGCCTCCGGTCGCGAGAATGAGTGACGTCAAGGGATGCTTCATCAATTCCTGCGTCCCTTCCATCGTTGGAAGCCGCAAGCACGAAATGACATTTTTCGGTGCTCCTGCGCGCTCGGCCGCTTCCGCGATGATGCGGCTTGTCTCGCCGATCGAACGTACAGCTGAAGGATGCGGGCTGAAAACGATCGTATTTCTACCTTTCAGCGCGATGAGTGCTTTATAAATCGCTGTGGACGTCGGATTCGTGGACGGAATGATCGCTGCGATCACGCCAATCGAAGTCGCGACCTCGAAGACTTTCTTTTCTTTGTCTTCCTTGACGATTCCGACCGTCTTCATGGGACGAATGGCGCGGTAAACGTCGTCGGCGCAGAAGAGATTCTTCAGTGTTTTGTGCTCGACGGTCCCGTAACCGGTCTCGTCGACGGCAATCCGGGCAAGCGCCTCGGCATTCGCAATCCCAGCTCTCGAAATTTCCGAGAGAATCCGCTCGACCTCGTCCTCGGCGAAGTCTTCAAATTTCAACCATGCATCGTGTGCTGCCTCGACGAGGTGGCGTGCTTCCTGAACAGATTCGAGGTCCTTATCCATATCCGACGTCAAATCTTATCCGGGAGTATTGTCGGCGGGTTTGGCAGAAGGACCCGACCAATGTTGAAGGAGCTTTTCCGTTTCATCGAACGGCCGGGCAATGACGTGAACGCCGATGAGTTCACCGACACGACGGGTTGCAGTCGAGCCCGCTTCCGTCGCGGCTTTCACAGAACCGACATCACCACGGACCAGCACCGCCAAGTAGCCGTTGAGAAGGTATTCCTTTCCCACCAGAACAACGTTTGCGGTTTTGACCATGGCATCGGCTGCTTCAACCGCTCCGACGAAACCGCGCGTTTCTACCATGCCTAATGCTTCGTTCATACTTTTTCGCCGCGACCCGGCGCGTACGGTAACAAAAACTTTAAACAAAAGCAATTGACCTGATGGCATCGTATCCATATGATTCTCCGCAGCCTTAAACGAGGACGTCGCCTGTTGCAGTCCGAAATGACCAACTTTGGTACTAATTTCAAGAGAGCCCGGGAAGCCAAAGGCATCTCCATCGATCAGATTGCATCGGAGACGCGCATCAGTACTCGGTTCCTTCTCGCCATCGAACATGAAGATTTCCATCTGCTGCCGGGAGGCATCTTTAACCGCGGCTTCATTCGCGCATATGCCGAAAAAGTTGGGCTCGATCCGAATCAGGCCGTTGCCGATTACGAGCGGCTTGGCGGCAGTCGTGAAACGAGCGAAGAAACGGGAACGGCGATCGAAGGGCCCGCGAAACGTGACCGGCGTTTGTATCCGGCCGCAGTTGCCGGCATACTTCTCCTGATCATCATTTTTTATGTGATGACCCGAGAGTCCTCCAACACCGCTCAGCTGGCCAGTCCACCACCAGCTTCGCCGTCAGCGGATGCGCCCGTTGTGAATTCATCCACGCCGGCCGCAGTGGAGGCGCCCCCGATCGTGCCCGAGCTGCAACCCGCTCCCTCGACTCCCGCAGAAGCTCTACGCATTGACATTGAAGCGAAGGAAACAAGCTGGATCAAAGTGTCTACCGATGGGAAAGCCGTGGATGCCGGCGAGGTTGTCCAACCCGGGACGACACGGCACTACGCTGCACAGAATTCGATTGTTCTCTCCATGGGTAACGCAGGGGGACTCGTCCTCAAGATCAATGACATGCCTGCCAAAGAGCTCGGCAACCGCGGGCAAGTGCGTGAATTGAAAATCACACCCGAAAATTTGCGGGACTTTATCAGATAAATTGAACTAATTACGCTGGTGCGTCATTCCCCTCCTTGCCGTGATGCAAGGAGGGGAATACCCACGATTGCAATTCGTTCACACTTGTATGACCGCCGGCGAGTTGCTGGACTGTCGGCGGTCATAGACCGCCGCTACAGGTCATACCCCCGCCGCTACAGTTGGTATAATGGGTCGTTTATGGCTTCGGCGACAAACATAACAGGGACCGACAGCATTGTTGTTCGTGGGGTGCGGGTTCACAATCTCAAAAATATTAACTTCGACATACCGCACAACGCCTTAACGATTGTCACTGGGATAAGCGGCTCCGGAAAGTCCTCTCTTGCGTTTGACACGATTTATGCAGAGGGCCAGCGACGATATATCGAGTCCCTGTCGGCATACGCCCGCCAGTTTTTGGAACGGATTGAAAAACCGGAAATCGACGAAATCCACGGCATTGCTCCCGCCATCGCCATTCGCCAAAGAAACACGGCGCGCACGCCCCGTTCGACGGTGGCGACGTCAACTGAGGTCTACGACTATCTGCGCCTTTTGTTTGCGCGCGTGGGCGTAACGGTATGCAGAAAATGCGGCGCTACTGTTCAGAAGGATACTGTGGATCAGATCGCCGACACAGTGATGCAATGGCCGGCTGAGACGCGCTTCTATGTCCTGTACCCCCTGCCCAAAAACCAATCCCAGGAGCAACTCGCGGCCCTTTTAACGGATATCAAGCGGCGAGGCTTCAGCCGGCTTTACCAGGATGGCACGACATTCGACTATTCGCAGCCGGAATCGTTGTTGGACGTGGACTTCAAAAAGACGGCCTACGTCCTGGTCGATCGTCTCAAGATTGCTCCCGACATACGGCAGCGGCTCATCGATTCGGTTGAGATC
>WNGJ01003450.1_pt1 | contig 30617 bp, 32 predicted proteins | sample 5400611 | NCBI WGS metagenome assembly WNGJ01 (sample SAMN13153375, study PRJNA577476) | soil metagenome | isolation source: 40 cm soil or saprolite under Garry oak tree replicate 1 | place: USA:California | collected 2016-06-15
GACCATGACGGATTTTTCGGGATGAAATCAAGGCTGGCGCCCTCATCCCTCAACCGAGTCAAACGCGCACCTCAGATCGAGGAACGGACCACAGAGCTCGCGAGGCGCCATTCCTCGCGCACGCTCTCATCCGTCTCCGAAGCCATCGCCTTCGATGCCAACATTTCAAACCGCTCCCGCTGGATCAATTGCGCGAGCGCCCAGACCGCCGCGCCGCGCACCAGCGGGCTCATATCTTCGAGCCGGCGTTCGGCGGCATCCACCAGACCGGCGTCGCCTGAATTGCCGATCGCGATCAGCACATTGCGGACAAAGCGGTCGCGGCCGATGCGCTTGACTGGCGATTTCGGGAAATACGCGCGAAAGGCCGCATCATCGAGTTGCGCGAGCTCGGCCAGCTCCGGCGCGCGCAGTTCGTCGCGGGCGGCGAGTTTTGCCTCACGGCCCGCTTGCGCGAACTTGTTCCAAGGGCACGCCGCGAGACAGTCGTCGCAGCCATAGATGCGATTGCCGATCGCTGTTCGAAATTCGGAAGGGATCGGCCCCTTGTTCTCGATCGTGAGGTAGGAAATGCAGCGTCTCGCATCGAGCTTGTAGGGCGCGGGGAATGCGGCGGTCGGACAGATGTCGAGACAAGCATGACAGGAGCCGCAATGGTCGGTCTCCGCGCCGTCGCGTGGCAGATCGAGCGTGGCGAAGATGGCGCCGAGAAACAGCCATGAGCCGAGCTCGCGCGAGACGAGGTTGGTGTGCTTGCCCTGCCAGCCGAGCCCCGCAGCCTGCGCCAACGGCTTTTCCAACACCGCCGCGGTGTCGACGAAGACCTTGACGTCGCAGGGCGCGGTCGCGACCAGCCACCGCGCCAGTATCTTCAGCCGCTTCTTGATCAGGTCATGATAGTCGTCGCCCTGGGCGTAGACCGAAATCGCCCCGCGCGTGCGATGTTCCAAAATTGCCAGCGGATCGCGGTCGGGACCGTAATTGACCCCCAGCATGATCACCGATTGCACGGCGGGCCACAGCGCGCGGGGGTCGGCACGGCGTTCGGGGTATTGCGCGAGCCAATCCATGTCGCCGTGCGCCCCCGACGCGAGAAAGTCGCGGAAATGTTTTGCCGCGTCGGGAATAGCATCGGGCGCCGTGATGCCGATGCAATCGAATCCAAGCGCGCGCGCCTGCTGCTCGAGCGAGTCTTTGAGAGCGTTATTCATGGCTTTGAGATCCGAAGCGCCACGGTTCGGTCTCACCTCTTCCAATTCTCTCGCGAGGCGTGAGAGAGCAGATCGTGACTGGGGTGACGTCGGTGTCCTGTCTCGCGCCAGAAATCAGAAATCGAGATCCACATAGGTCCGCGACGCCGGCACGCCCGCGAGCCATTCGCTGAGCAGCGGGCGGAACGACGGTCGGGATTTTACCCGTGCGTACCACACCTTGGCTGCATCGTCGTCGCTCCATGGCACGTCGCCCAGATAGTCGATCGCCGAAAGATGCGCCGCGGCGGCGAGGTCCGCATAGGTCAGGTGGTCGCCGGCGAGAAAGTTCCGCCGCTGCGCCAGCCAGCCGACATAGGCCAGATGATAGCGCACATTTGTCTTGGCCGCGCGGATCACGTCTGTGGCCGGTGCGCCGCCGCCATTCTCCTCGCTCATGAAGCGCTTGTAGATACGCTCGGTGACCAGCGGGTGGGTCGCCTCTTCATAGAACTTTTCGTTGAACCAGGACATCAGCCGGCGCACCTCGATGCGCTCGGCCATCGTCGTCGGCAACAGCCGCTTTTGTCCCATTTCGGCGCCACAGGTCTCATCAATATATTCGGCGATGATCGCCACGCCCGGAATAGGCGGCAGGCCCTCGCCGCACAGCACCGGGGTGGTGCCCGCGGGGTTCAATGCAAGAAAGTCCTCGCGCCGTTCCCAGATCCGCTCCTCCGCCAATTGCACATCGAGGCCGTACTCGCCCAGCACCAGCCGGATGAAGCGCGAATGCGGACAGAATGGATGATGAAACAGCGTGAACATGCGGCCTTTGACTATGTCGCGATTACTTAAGAAACCATCAACCACCGGTGCCGCCGGTTTCACATCTCCGCGGCACCAGCGGCGAACAGGAAACAGGCAGGAACCAGGAACGTCACATCGAAAAGTGGAACCGGACTCATCGATTCGTCTGCGTCCTCACGGCCCGAATCCTCCTGGGACGATGGCACCGCATGACAAACTTCGGAAAACAGGCACTAGAAAGGCGTCAAACTACCCAAGCATACCGGGGACGCAAGCATACCGGGGACGCAACCACTGTTTTCACTATTTTATCGATTGCCGCCGCAAAGCGAATAGGCGAGAAGAACCCGCCTTTTTGGCCCAAATTGATCATAACGGACGAGTTCATGATGTCAGATACTTTGCGGGCGGTGATTCTCGGCATTATCGAGGGCGTAACGGAATTCTTGCCTGTGTCGTCGACCGGCCATCTGCTGCTGGCGGAGCGCTTTTTTGGTCTCGGCGAGGACAATTTCTGGAAGAGTTTTGCGATCCTGATTCAGCTTGGCGCGATTCTTGCGATCGTCGCCATCTATTTTACAAAACTGTGGCGGATCGCGCTCGGCATGTTCTCCAATGCCGATGATCGTCGGTTCGTGATCGGCCTGCTGATCGCGTTTCTGCCCGCGGTCATCATCGGGCTGATTGCCGGCAAGGCCATCAAGGAACATCTGTTCGATCCGTGGGTCGTCTGCTTTTCGCTGATCGTTGGCGGCGCTATCCTGCTGTGGGTCGATCAGATCGATCACAGTCCACACGAGCATGACGCCACGAAATTTCCGACTCTGACCTATCTGTGGATCGGGGTCGCGCAATGCCTGGCGATGATTCCCGGCGTGTCCCGCTCGGGCGCCAGCATTGTGGCGGCGATGCTGCTCGGCGCAGACAAGCGCGCGGCGGCGGAGTTTTCGTTCTTCCTCGCCATCCCGACCATGGTTGGTGCGTTTGCATACGACTTCTACAAAAGCCGCGCCGAGATGACGACCGATCATCTCGGGATCATCGCCATCGGTTTCGTGGTGTCCTTCATCACCGCGCTGATCGTGGTGAAGACGTTCTTGACCTACGTCACCCGCCACGGCTTCACGCTATTCGCGTGGTGGCGCGTGATCGTCGGCACCCTCGGCCTGATCGCACTGGCGATGGGGCGGTAAGCCGTCATCGCCAGTGCCTCTCTCGTAGGAGGCTTGCCGGCACGAAGCGGATTACGCGCCCTTCTGAAACTGTCCGGCGGGGCGGAAGCGCCAGAGATATTGCGGGCCGATCGCTTCCAGCGAGTCCGGCGTGATGCCGAGGCCTTCCAGCGTCAGGCCGGCCGTCTTGGCCGCGCCCGACACCACATTGTCGGTCCGCAGCAGCTCGACCTGATCCGGCGTCAGTTTCAGCGGGCCGGGGGCAAATTGCAGGAACAGGGCCTGGAATTTGGCGAGCCCGAACGGCAGCGTCACCAGCATCCGCCGGCGGTCGGTGATATCGAGGATGATTTCGATGATCTCGCGCATGGTCAGGACGTCCGCGCCGCCAAGCTCATAGGTCGCGCCCGGCTTGGCCTTGCCGTCCACGGCGTCCGCGATCGCGGTGGCGACGTCGCCGACATAGACGGGTTGTAGTTTGGTTGATCCGCCGCCGATCAGCGGTAACGCAGGAGCGATCCTCGCCAGCGCCGCGAAGCGGTTGGTGAACTGATCCTCCGGGCCGAACACCACGGACGGCCGCATGATGGTGGCCGAGGGGAGCGCCGCCAGCACCGCCTTTTCGCCGGCCGCCTTGGCGCGGGCGTAATGCGACGGCGAGGCCTCGTCGGCGCCGATCGCCGAGATATGCACCATCTCGGCCCCGACCGCAGCCGCGGCCTTGGCGACCGTCTCGGCGCCCTTCCACTGCACTGCATCGAAGGTCTGCGCGCCACTTTCGGCGAGGATGCCGACCAGGTTGATCACGACATGGCTGTCGCGCATCGCGGCCTCGACGGAAGCGGGGTAGCGCACATTGGCCTGCACCGCGTGCACCTGGCCGACCTTTCCGCCCGGCTGCAGGTGGCCCGCCAGCTCGGGCCGCCGCACCGCAACCCGGATCCGGTAGTCGCGCTTGCAGAGCGCGCGGATCACGGCTCGCCCCAAGAAACCCGATCCGCCGAAAACCGTGACTAACGTGTCCAGATTCGATCCCAGATTCGACGACATGGGTCAGCTTCCTTGCGGGCAAATTAGGGAGGCAAAGGGGGTATTTAGCGGTCGCGATACGGCATTGGCGCTTTTCTGTATAGCGTATTTCGGCCGCACATCCTCAATTTGACAAGCGCGCGGCCGATCCGTACTAACCGGCCCCATGCCCAGGTGGCGGAATTGGTAGACGCGCTGGCTTCAGGTGCCAGTGGCTTAACGGCCGTGAAGGTTCGAGTCCTTTCCTGGGCACCATTTTTTGGAAGCCCGTCTGTTTGCCGACACGCCATGTTGGCTACGTCTGCTGGACGCGTAGCAAGAGCTTCAGCGCCTGTTCGGCGCGATGCAGCGGCTCGAGGCTGCGATAGGTTCGCGCCAGCAACAGCGCGCCTTCGAGCTGGCTGAGAACCAACGTGGCGGCAAGATCCGCGTCGCCTGCCGGCATGCCGAAGCGGAACAGCCCGCGTTTGATCTCAAGCTCCCATTTCTGGAGGGCGTTGCGGGTCGCAGCGCCCAGCACCTCGGATTGCGCCGCGGTTTCAAGTGCCGTGGTTGCGATCGGACAACCTTCCTTGTAGCCGGACTTTTCCAGATCGGCGGCCATGCCCCGGACAACGCGGGTCAGATACATTTCGGCGTTGTCGGAGGTCTCGGCGGCTTTGGCGATGGCTTGGCGTACGACTTCGCCGGCGAGCGTCAGCGCGGCAGCGCCAATTTCCTCCTTCCCTTTGGGGAAATGGAAATAGAGCGAGCCGCGTGGCGAGCCCCCGGCAGCCAAAATGTCGTGCAGCGCGGTACCGTGGTAGCCTTGCTGACGAAACAGCTTGGCCGCGGCGGCCAGCGTTTTCCCTTTTGAATCAGCAGCTTTTGCCATGGCGAAAAATATCAATTGAAAATCGGTATGTCGACCTTCATAGTATATATGTCAACCGACATAGTCCTGATTATCCTCGTTCTCTCAAACCCTTCCGAGAAAAAGCTATGACCAGTCTCAGCGAACAACGAGCGCGTGACCTGATTGCGCCCTGGTACAGCCTCTTCAACGTTGCCACCCGCGGCGACGTCAGAGCCATCCAGGAAGCGGTCCTCACCGAGGACTACGAATCTTGCGCGGGCTACTTGCCCGGCGAATGCTGGGGCCGCGAAACGTCGATCAAGGTGGTGTCGAACTTCGCAAACACGATCCCGGACATGACGTTCGAGATCAAGGAAGTGCTGGTCGCCGGCGATCGCGTCGTCGTCCGCGGCGAAGTCTCAGGCACGCCATCGGGCGAATTGTTCGGCGTGCCGCATTCCGGCAAAAGCTTCCGGATCATGGCCGTTGACATCCAGACCATCAGAGACGGCAAGATCGCCAAGACCTATCACATGGAGAACTGGCTCTCCGCCATCGGTCAGCTCCGCGCCAACTGAATCGGCGTCCGCAGCGGGCGATCGCCAATTTTGATTCCAACACGAGACGCGTGAAGCCGCATGGACAACTACGCGCGCACCGTATTCCTACGGCCGTTCAGCAATATTTTCCTTAACCCCAATTTCGCATTCATATCCGCAGAATGCCCGTGCGTTGCGATTCGTCTCAGCCAAATGTCGTTTCCCATTATTGCTTGATCCGGAGATAAACCATGCGGCCAGATCATGTTGGTCGGATCGCTTCAATAGGCTTGGCCGTCAGCGCGATCACGATCGCGGCTCTTGGCTTTACAAGCCTTGGTTTCGGAGCGGCTCTCGTCGGAGAAACCAAGCAGATAACGCTGCAGCCGCAGGCCGCACCAGGCACAGATGCCCTTAAGGCCCTTTATCGTCGGCCGGCGACGATTCCCTTTCCGAAAGACAATACGTACACGCCGGAGAAGGCCGCGCTCGGCAAGAAGCTTTACTTCGATACACGGATTTCGGTGACCTCGGCACAATCCTGCGGAAGTTGTCATAGCCCCAGTTTCGGTTGGGGAGATGGCCTCGCGGTCGGCGTCGGCTATGGCATGCAAAAGCTCGGTCGCCATTCGCCGACGGTCGTCAACGCGGCGTGGGGAGGCATTTTCATGTGGGACGGACGCCTGGCCACCCTGGAAGAGCAGGCGTTGGGTCCGATACAGGCGGCGGGTGAAATGAACATGCCGCTCGAGCAGCTGATGAATCGTCTCGGATCGATCCCCGAATACAAGCCGCTGTTCGTCCGCATTTTCCCTGAGGAGGGCATGACGCCGAAGACGCTTGCGAAAGCAATCGCGACCTACGAGCGCACCGTCGTGTCGGAGCGCGCCCCGTTTGATGCCTGGATCGACGGTGACGGAAAGGCTATCTCCGAAGAAGCCAAGCGCGGGTTCGTCGTGTTTAACGGCAAAGCGCAATGCGCGGCATGCCACGAAGGCTGGAATTTCACCAACGATGGCTTCCAGGACATTGGCCTGCCCAGTGATGATGTCGGCCGCGCCAAGTTCGTCCCTGGTGTCATCAAGATGGAACACGCCTTCAAGACGCCTGGCCTGCGCGAGATCGCGCGCCGTTCGCCATATATGCACGATGGCTCGCTGGCGACGCTCGAACTGGTCGTCGAGCACTATGATCATGGCGGTGTCGATCGCCCAAGCCGGTCCGACATCATGAGGCCGCTCGGGCTCACAGCCCAGGAAAAATCCGATCTTGTTGCTTTTTTGAAGAGTCTGACCAGCAATCTCGCACCGACAGCCGCGCCGGTTCTGCCGCGCTAACAGGAAGGACATACCAGATGCGTACATCGAAGCTGATTTTTCTTGCCATCATCTCCGGCCTTTCGACCGGCGCATTTGCCGCGACCGAAGTCATCCATCAGCAGGGCCGGGCATTTTCGGCCGAGAGCGTCACCGTCAAGAAGGGAGATCCACTTACCTTCCTTAATGACGACAGCGTGCCGCACAACATCATGTCGGCCAGCAAGGGCAATGAGTTCAATCTCGGCTCGCAATCGCCGGGCAGTTCGACCGACGTCATGTTTAAGGAAGCCGGCGACGTGACAGTGATCTGCGCGATTCATCCGCGCATGAAGATGAGCATAAAAGTCGTCGATTAATTCTTTTTTCAGAGAGCCTCAATGTCGATCCGTATCAAGCTTTTTGGCGTTTTAAGTCTTCTCCTCGGGCTGGCATGCGGATTGGCATTCTACGGTATTCGCGGCATCAGCTCGACCGGCAGCCTTGTGGTTCAGCTCTATGATGGGCCGCTGATGGGCATCAACCACGCTCGTGCCGCGCATGCCGAGCTGAATGAAGCACGGCTCATCCTGCTGCAAGGTCAGAGCGTTGAGGCCTCAAGTGAAGCAGCGGCGAAGTTCGAAAAGCTGGTGCAAGGTATCTTTGAGGACCTTGGTGTCGTTCGCGACCGTATCCAGGCGCCTAGCATTCGCCCCGTGCGGGAAAAGGCAGAGAGCAAGATTCGCGATTGGTCAAATGCAGCCCTGAAGATCGTCAAGCCGGCGCCCGGGGGTCTGACTGAACTTCCGACCACGTTCACGGTGCTGAAGCTCGGTCAGGACGCAGTCGCAGCCGTCGATGATCTCGTCGAAATGGTCGCAGCCTATGGCTATGACTATCGCGCCGAGGCTGAGGCAGGCGTCGCGGCGGCGCGCTTGACCATGATTATCGCGAGCGCCATGGGCTTGGTCATCGGGCTGATGCTTGCGATTGGCTTCGCATATTCTCTGAGCAAGCCGATCAGCATGTTGGCGAAATCCATGCTGGAGCTCGCGGACGGCGATTTCAACATCGTGCTGCCAGGCCTTGAACGCAAGGACGAAGTCGGTCTCGTCACCCGCGCTGTCGAGAAGTTCAAGGTCCTCGCTGAGCGAAGGGCGCGGGAAGAGGCCGAAGCGAAGATCAATCGGGATCAGGTCCTCGCGGAACAGCGCAGGGGCGACATGAACAGGATCGCCGATGGTTTCGAAGCTGTCGTCGGCCAGATCGTGAAAACTGTCTCGTCGACGTCGAATGAACTCGAATCCTCCGCAAGCGCGCTGACCGGGACCGCGGAGCGCGGGAAACAGCTGGCTACGATGGTCGCGGCGGCGTCCGAAGAGGCCTCCACCAACGTGCAGTCGGTCGCGTCCGCCACCGAAGAACTCTCCTCCTCCGTCAACGAGATCAGCCGTCAAGTGCAGGAGTCCGCTCGCATGGCCGGCGAAGCGGTCGGCCAGGCACGGGGGACGACGGAGCGGGTCAGCGAGCTTTCGAAGGCCGCAACCCGCATCGGGGACGTCGTCGAACTTATCAATACCATTGCTGGTCAGACCAATCTGTTGGCGCTGAATGCCACGATCGAAGCCGCCCGGGCGGGCGAGGCTGGCCGCGGCTTTGCGGTGGTGGCTTCGGAGGTCAAGGCGCTGGCGGAGCAGACGGCCAAAGCGACCGGCGAAATCGGTCAGCAAATTTCCGGCATCCAGATGGCGACACAAGATTCGGTGAATGCCATCAAGGAGATCAGCGGGACCATCGAGCGACTGTCGGAAGTCTCCTCGACCATTGCGGCCGCGGTGGAACAACAGGGGGCCGCCACCCAGGAGATCTCCCGCAATGTCCAGCATGCTGCGCAAGGAACGCAACAGGTGTCGTCCAACATCACCGATGTGGAGCGAGGTGCCAGCGAAACGGGCGCCGCGTCGTCCCGTGTCCTGTCGGCCGCGCAGTTGCTGTCGAGCGACAGCAATCGCCTGAAGCTCGAAGTGCACAAATTCCTTGAGACGGTCCGCGCCGCTTAGTCCGAGTAAGTAGGCGGTTGCCTGCGGATGAGAGCGACGCAGCGATTGGCGGACGGTGATTTGAAAAACGAAAATCGAGTAAGTTGCGGTCTCGTCGTTGTGCGGTTGGGCGCCGAGGCTTGTTTCCGGGACAGGAAAACGGTACACAGCGGCCCGCCGGGCGGCAAGAATCCGAGCAAAACCCGGGTTTCCGGGGCAGGAAGCCGCAATGCTTTCCTGGGCACAGGATATTCTCCCGACACCCCATTTGGAGCCGCCGCTCGCCTCGCGCGGCGTTGAGCGGTAGCTTGGGTAGCGCATCGATTCGACGAGGTTCTGAACGCCATGACCGTACGCCTGCATCGCGGCGACCTGCCCGATCTGTCCCACTACACCACTTCGGTGGCGATCGATACCGAGACCATGGGCCTTAATCCGCATCGCGACCGGCTTTGCGTGGTGCAACTGTCGAACGGCGACGGCAGCGCCGACGTGGTGCAGATCCCGAAGGATCACACCGACGCGCCACACCTGAAGGCGCTTCTAGCCGATCAGAGGATCACCAAGATCTTTCATTTCGCCCGCTTCGATATTGCGACGCTCTACCACACCTTCGGCGTGATGCCGCAGCCGGTGTATTGCACCAAGATCGCATCGCGGCTGACGCGCACCTATACCGACCGTCACGGCCTGAAGGATCTGGTGCGCGAAGTGCTGAACATCGAGCTGTCGAAGCAGCAGCAGTCGAGCGATTGGGGGTCGGACCAGCTCAGCGAGGCGCAGCTCGCCTATGCGGCTTCCGACGTCCTGCATCTGCATGCGCTTCGCGAACGACTGGATGCGATGCTCGCGCGCGAGGGCCGTATTCCATTGGCGCAGGCCTGTTTCGATTTTCTGCCGACGCGGGCCAAGCTCGATCTGCAAGGCTGGGAAGCCGAGGACATTTTCGCCCATTCGTGACCGTTTTGAGCATGATCCGGAAAAGTGGTACCGGTTTTCCGCAAAGATCATGCTGAAACAATAGGCCAGAGCGCGATTGACGCGCTCTGGTCGCGTTTCGGTCACAGTCGTAAAGCCAGTTCCCGGCTGCATCGCACGGCGATACAGGGTAGGTTGAGACCCGCGTCCGGCGGGCTGGGCAACTCGTTTTGCGGCGGGTCGTGCACTACATGATGACCGGTGCATGATCTCGTTGGATGGCTGCCGCGCACTTTGGCGGATCGCGCGACGGCGTCGCGCTTCGGAGCAGCGGTGAATTCGGTTCGTAACCCAGCCTATGAGGCACGACTTGAGGCGCGCTTCGCCGTGGCGGCGCGCCACAGCCGGATGGTGCGGGCGCTGCGCGTGGCGGTGCCGGCGACGGTGTTCGTGGCGATGGCGGCGATCGTCGGGGTGTCGATTTTCAATCCGTTCCGGATACTGATGCCGAAGCTGCCGGATATGGACAACCTCGTGGTGTCCGGTTCCAAGATCACCATGGAATCGCCGCATCTGTCCGGCTACACGACGCCGGATCGGCGGCCCTATGATCTCTGGGCAAAGGCCGCGACGCAGGACCTGACCGATCCCGACCATGTCGAGCTCACGACGTTGCATTCCAAGGTCTTGATGGAAGACCAGTCGACAACGGTGCTCCTGGATGCCCGCACCGGCGTGTTCGACAACAAGCAGCAGACGCTTGATCTGCACAAGGATATCTTCTTGCAGACCTCGACTGGTTATGAGGCGCGCCTAAGCCAGGCCTTCGTCGATATGGGGAAGGGCACGGTGAGTTCGGATGAGCGCGTCGACGTCAAATTGACCAATGGAACGCTGTCCGCCGACAAGCTGCGGATTACCGAGGGCGGGGCGGTCATCAGGTTCGAAGGCAACGTCGTGATGAACATCGATCATCTGGACTCCGACGACGCGAGCGCGCAATCGGCGAACGCTTCGGCCTCGCCGGCCGATTCCAGCCAGTCCGGCAAGACGCGGATGCCTTCCAGCAAATCCGCCAACCCGAAATGACCTGATGACCACGTTTTCCCGATTCGGTGTTTTGGCCAAGGACAGCGCACGCTGCGCCGTGGCAGGGGCCATTGCGCTCACGCTGGGCGGGGCACTCACCGCGAACGCTCAGACCGCCGCGATGTCGGGCGTGCCGAACGCCATGCAGGGCTTCTCGCAGAATCGGGACCAGCCGATTCAGATCGAGGCGGCTTCGCTCGAGATGCGTGACAAGAAGAAGGAGGCGACGTTCGCCGGCAATGTGAAGGTGGTTCAGGGCGACACCACCATGACGTCGAAGATGCTGGTCGTGTTCTACGAATCGAGTTCGGGGCAGGCCGCCACGCCGCCGGCCAATGCGAAACCCGCGGCGAAGTCAGCGCCCATGCAGGCTGCTACACCCGGACCCGGCGGAGCTTCGTCGATCAAGCGGCTGGAAGCGCGCGGCAACGTGGTGGTCACGCAGAAGGATCAGGTCGTGACCGGTGAAAGCGCGGTCTTCGATACCAAGACCAACCTGATCACCATGGTCGGAGGCGTAGTTTTGACGCAATGCAAGAATGTGCTGCGCGGCGACCGGCTGATGGTGGACATGACGACCGGCGTTTCCCGGGTGGAGTCCGACAGCGGCAAGGTGCAGGCCTTGCTCCCGCAAGGGGGCGGCGGCGATTGCGGCTCGTCCAAGCCGGGCGGCGGGTCGCCGTTACCCGGGCCAGGCGTAGCCAAACAGAAATAATATCAATCACTTGTTTAATAAGCCGACGCCGCCAGGTTGAAGCCGGCTGCGCGAGCCTGTATCTAGCCGAGAACAGGGGGTGTTCCGCTGGGGCATCCATTCCTTCATGCTGAGCGCGCGAATCAAACCGCCGCGGCGGGTTGCTGGACAACCTCGAAAGACTGAGCGAAGCGGGGATGGTGGATTTACTCAGCATGTTCCGTCGGCGTCCCGTGAAACGCGGCAGGGGAGGGTTTGCGCGTTCGCGCGACGATATCACCGCGCTCGACGATCCCCTCACGGTGCTGGCGAGCGCTGTGCGCGATGCGCCCTCGATCGCCCGTGACGCCTCGATGCCTGGCATCGAGCCCCGTCAGCCGCCGGGCGCGGAATCACCAAGACAATCACCCAAGGTGGAAAGACCGCGTCCGCGGCCGAAACCGGTCAAGCCTGCGAAGCCCGGCAAAGGGAACGGCTCGGCGGGGCCGCAATTGTTGCGACGGCCTGGGTTTCTGGCCGTGCATAGCGTGGAAAAGAGTTTTGGTTCTCGCCAGGTCGTGCGCGGCGTCAGCATCTATGTGCGCCGCGGCGAAGCCGTCGGCTTGCTGGGCCCGAACGGCGCCGGCAAGACCACGGTGTTCTACATGATCACCGGCCTGATCAAGGCGGACCGCGGCGCCATCGAACTCGACGGCCACGACGTCACCCAGTTGCCAATGTATCAGCGCGCCCGGCTGGGGATCGGCTACCTGCCGCAGGAAGCTTCGATCTTTCGCGGTCTGACGGTAGAACAGAATATCCGCGCCGTGCTCGAAGTTGTCGAACCCTCCAGACGAAAGCGCGAAGCGGAACTCAATTCGCTGCTGGACGAATTCAACATCACAAGGCTGCGCAAGTCGCCGTCGATCGCACTCTCGGGCGGCGAGCGACGGCGTGTCGAGATCGCCCGCGCGCTGGCCACGCGTCCTAACTACATGCTGCTCGACGAGCCATTCGCCGGCATCGACCCGATCGCGGTGGGCGACATTCAGGATCTCGTCCGCCACCTCACCAATCGCGGCATCGGCGTGCTGATCACAGACCACAACGTCCGCGAAACGCTCGGACTGACGGACCGCGCCTACATTGTCTATGCCGGGGAGATCTTGACCGAGGGCAGTCCTGAGGACATCGTCAACGATCCGGACGTACGCCGCCTTTACCTTGGCGAGGAATTCCGCCTGTAGTTACTTTTTGCGATACGTCAAGCCGTGTACATCGGCCTTAGACTAGGATAAGCAAGAATCGGACCAATTTTTTAGGAATCGATCTTGCTTCCATGGCGCTGACGCAGAGACTAGAGTTCCGCCAGTCCCAGTCGCTGGTGATGACGCCGCAGCTGATGCAGGCGATCAAGCTGCTGCAGCTGTCGAATCTCGACTTGTCGGCTTTCGTCGAAGAGGAACTGGAGCGCAACCCCCTGCTCGAACGGGCCAACGACGGTCCCGAACCCCCGGTCGCGGGCGAGCCGATCCAGGAACGTTCCGAATTTGGCGACTCCGACGCGCCAGGCGCGACCCATGGAGAGGACTTTGCGGCCGGCCCTTCCGAGATGGGCGGCGCCGACGGCTTCGAGCCGGCCCAGGAAGAATGGCTGAGCCCCGATCTCGGCAGCCGCGCCGAGATCGAGCAAAACCTCGATACGGGCCTGGACAATGTGTTTTCCGAGGAGCCGGCCGAGGCGGCCGCCCGCAACGCACAAGACGCCGCCCCCACCACCTACACCGAATGGGGTGGCGGCGCCTCCAATGATGACGAATACAACCTCGAGGCCTTTGTCGCCGCCGAAGTGACGCTTGGAGGTCACCTGGCCGAGCAACTCGCGGTCGCTTTCTCCGCGCCGGCCCAGCGTATGATCGGCCAATATCTGATCGATCTCGTCGACGATGCCGGCTATCTGCCGTCCGACCTCGGCCAAGCGGCGGAGCGGCTCGGAGCCTCGCAAGCCGAGGTCGATGCGGTGCTCGTGGTGTTGCAGAAATTCGATCCGCCGGGCGTCTGTGCGCGCAACCTGAGCGAGTGCCTGGCGATCCAGTTGCGCGAGCTCAACCGTTACGATCCCGCGATGCAGGCTCTCGTCGAGCATCTCGACCTGCTGGCCAAGCGCGACATCGCCGCCTTACGCAAGTCCTGCGGGGTCGATGATGAAGATATCGTCGACATGATCGGCGAAATTCGCCGTCTCGATCCGAAGCCGGGCTTGAAGTTCGGCACGGCCCGGATGCAGGCGATGGTGCCGGATGTCTATGTACGGCCCGCGCCCGACGGCGGCTGGCACGTCGAACTCAACAGCGACACCTTGCCGCGGGTGCTGGTCAATCAGACCTATTACACGGAATTGTCGAAGACGATCCGCAAGGACGGCGACAAATCTTATTTCACCGATTGCCTGCAGAACGCGACTTGGCTGGTGCGTGCGCTCGATCAGCGCGCCCGCACCATTCTGAAGGTCGCGACCGAAATCGTGCGCCAGCAGGACGGTTTCTTCACCCACGGCGTGGCGCATCTGCGTCCGCTCAACCTGAAGGCGGTGGCCGACGCCATCCAGATGCACGAATCGACGGTGTCGCGGGTCACGGCCAATAAATACATGGCGACCAATCGCGGTACGTTCGAACTGAAATATTTCTTCACCGCCTCGATCGCGTCCGCCGATGGTGGTGAGGCACATTCGGCCGAAGCCGTCCGTCACCACATCAAGCAGTTGATCGAAGCGGAAGGCGCCAACGCGATTCTCTCCGACGACACCATCGTGGCAAGCAAAGCGCGCTGGCGCTGCCGATTTGAAATTCCTGTATGATTTGCCGCGCGCCCTCGTCCGGAACTTCAAAGCGAAGGCCGCGGCAGAATCACGGATTGCCCGTGTCCCATGTTTTCCGAAGTTCGCATCAGAGGGGCAGCCGGGGTTTGCGAACTTCGGAAAACGAGCATGCTTGTTGCTGACTTGAAGTTCCTGCGCATTTTGCCGCGTTGCCGCGGCCGGGGCTTCGGATTGCGTCGGCGTCAAATGGCGGTAGTGTCGGTTTCCCTCCGGGCTAATTCAATCGAGGCAGCCAATGACTCTCAGGATTTCGGGAAAAAGCATCAACGTCGGCGAAGCGCTGCGCGGACGCGTCTCCGAGCGCACCGAGGAGGTCTTGCGCAAATACTTCGACGGTAACTATTCCGGGCACATCACGCTGAGCAAGGACGGTTTTGGCTTCCGGACCGATTGCGCGCTGCATCTGGACTCCGGAATTACGCTGGAAGCCGAATCGAATGCCACCGACGCCTATGCCAGCGCCGACCAGGCGCTTCTGATGATCGAAAGGCGCCTGCGCCGCTACAAGAGTCGGCTGAAGGACCGTTCCGCGCGAAAAGCCCACGTGGCCTCCGCGGCGCTCGCGGAGATGATTGGGCCGACGCTGGATGCGCCAAGCTACGTCATCGAAGCGCCGGTGGAGAGCGACGACGAGGTCACCGGCTACAGCCCGGTCATCATCGCTGAGGCGACCACGTCGCTGAAACGGCTTTCGGTGAGCGAAGCTGTGATGGAGCTCGACCTGACCGGCGCGGCCTGCCTGCTGTTTCAGCACGGCTCGAGCGGCCGGGTGAACATCATTTACCGGCGCTCGGACGGCAATATCGGCTGGGTGGATCCCCCCGTGGTTAACTCTTGAGCTTGCGGCTTTTTTGAGCCCCCTGCGGTTTCTAAGGATAGCTGGCAGGACTGCCATCGCGGGTGTTGGCACCGCCGTTGTGTTGGAGTAGAAGCCCCCAAATCAGGACACAGACATAAGCCAATCTTCCCGCTCAACTTCTTGACGCCGGCCGCTGAAGGCCTATTTCGCAACCTGACGGTTCAATCCACCTCGGAACGCCCCATGACGATTACCGATCTGGTCGCACCCGAGGCGATCCTCCCGGCTTTGAAAGTCAACAGCAAGAAGCAGGCGCTTCAGGAACTGGCCGCCAGGGCGGCCGAACTGAGTGGGCAGAACGAGCGCGCGGTGTTCGAAGTTTTGCTGCAGCGCGAGAAGCTCGGCACTACGGCGGTCGGCTATGGCGTGGCGATCCCCCATGGCAAGCTGCCGAAGCTTGAAAAGCTATTCGGCCTGTTCGCGCGGTTGGAACGGCCGATCGATTTCGAAGCGATGGACGGCCAGCCCGTCGATCTCGTGTTCCTGCTGCTGGCGCCGGAAGGCGCCGGTGCCGATCACCTGAAGGCGCTGGCCCGGATCGCGCGGCTGTTGCGCGACCAGGACGTCGCCAAGAAGCTGCGCGCCTCGCGCGACGCCCAGGCGATCTATTCGGTGCTGGCACTGCCGCCCGCGAGCGCGGCGTAGAACAGCCCTTTCGCCCGGATCGCTCTACAGCGTCGATTCACTCTACAGCGTCGATGCGACCGTTAGCTTCTTATAACGCGCGCAGCAAATACCGGACGGTCTTGCTGTCGTTGTGAATGCGTGCGCTGCCGACTTCGACGAATCCGAGCGCGGCGTGAAGGGCGTCCGATTCAGGATTCGGCGGTCGCGCGTTGACCTCACAGACCACGCGCTCGTGGCGAGCCTTGGACGCTTGGTCGAACAGGTCGCGATAGAGCAGACGCGCGTAGCCGCGCCCGCGCGCGGATGAGGCGACCACGATCCGATCCACATAGATAAATCGTACATAGCGCGCGCGAAACCACAGGAAGTTCGGGCTGTCGTAGGACGCGTCCTGGTCAAGTGCCAGGATGAATGCGTCCAGATCGCCAATTCTCCGAGCGAGGAAGGCATGTGCGGCGAGATATCGCAGCTTGTCCGGCTCGAGCCAGGACAGCGCCTCGGCGTGGGCATTGTTGAGCGCGAGCAGCGCTTTGCCAAAAGGTTCGGCCTGCGAAACTTGGACCGACGTAAACGTTTGAAGTTTCGGTTCGCTCACCGCCGCGAATACCAGTAATAAAAAGGAAGCGGGCGTACCCCCGACCAGGTCAGGGACACACCCGCTGATTTGCGAATTCCTAAGGAGCTACGTGGCGCTCGAGCATGATGACTTTTCTTCGAATCGTCATCTCGCTCTATCTTTTTGTTTGAGCATGATCTCCGCGCAAACGCGTTCCGCGTTTGTTAGCTAAGGGAAAACCGGTACCCACTTTTCCGAATCATGCTCCAGTGTCGCGTCAGTGCACGCTGACGGCCTGCAGCTCGTTGCTCCAGGCATTGGCGACCGCGGCCTCGCGCGAATCGGTCAGCATGATCGGCGTGCCGTCGGCGGCGTGGAGCGCGAAAAGCTTCAGTCCCGGCGCGATCTTCGGTGCTTGCGGGAACAGCCCCGGCACATCCTCGGAGCGGATTTGCTTGACGTAGGCGATATGGCCTTCGCCCAGACTCGCCAGCGCCTCCAGCGAAACGCGAGGTTCTAACGCAACATTACCTTCAGTCATGGTCTCGACTCCTTTTGGAGACTAAGCGGTCGAGTCCGCTACTCGTTCCATTATTCGTGTTCATTGATAGCGATTGTCTTAACGATCTTCTCCGGTTCAGGCCGGGCAAGGTCGATAGACAGCAATCCGTTCTTCAGATCCGCGCCCAGTACCTGCATCCCCTCGGCAAGCACGAAGGTGCGCTGGAAGTGGCGCGCCGCGATGCCGCGATGGATGTATTGCCGGGCCTTCTCCTCCTGCTGGCGGCCCCGGATCACGAGCTGGTTTTCCTCAATGGTTACATCAAGTTGGTCGCGGGTAAATCCCGCCACCGCCAGCGTGATTCGCAGCCGTTCGGGGTGGCCGTTGGCACGATCACACCTCTCGATATTGTAGGGAGGATAACCGTCGGCGCCTTTGACGACGCGATCGAGCACACGCTCGATTTCGTCAAATCCGAGAAGAAACGGACTGGAGAGCGAAGGAACACGAGACATAGTTCACAAAGTCCTCTCGAAGCGACTTTGACGTTTCAGGGCCCTTACGGCACCCCTTGGCGACGAATATGGGCACGACGGAGGGGGCGTTCAAGCACCTTGCGGAGCCGCTCCACAGCGTCATGTCGGGGCCTAATCCCTGCTGACACTACAAGATTCCGGGCTGGTGCCGAAGCGCGCCGCGGACAGGCAAGTCAAAGCGCGATCCGCTTGCGGCCGTCGGCGCTGAACAGATGCAGTTTTTCGCGCGGCGCGGCCGCCCTGATCCGTTCGCCAATCGCGGGTCCGCTTTGGCCGGGAATGCGGACCAGGATTTCGCCTGGGGGCAGTTCGCCCGGCTTGGCGCTGACCGCCGGCGTATCGCTGTCCGCGCTCCGGACGCCATAGACATAGGTCTCAGCACCGACTTTTTCGATCGCCTCCACCGTCAGCTCAACTGTGACGCCGCCGCCGGGCACCGCGCCGTTCGATAGCTGGAAGTCTTCGGGACGAATCCCGAGAATAGCGGCCTCGCTGACCACGCCTTCGAGCCTGATATCAGAATTGCGCAGCGGAATCAGGTTCATCGGTGGCGCCCCGATGAACGCGGCGACAAAGGTGGTCGCGGGCTTCTGGTAGATGTCGAGTGGTTTGCCGACCTGTTCGACCTGACCGCCATTCATCACCACCAGGATGTCAGCTAGCGTCATCGCCTCGAGCTGGTCGTGGGTCACGTAGATCGACGTCGTGCTGAGCCGCCGCTGCAATTTACGAATCTCGACGCGCATCGCGATGCGGAGCTTGGCGTCAAGATTGGACAGCGGCTCGTCGAACAAGAACACCTTGGGCTGCCGGACGATGGCGCGGCCCATGGCGACGCGCTGGCGCTGGCCGCCGGACAATTGCCCCGGCCTGCGGTCGAGCATGGTGCCAAGTTCGAGAACCCGCGCCGCCTCCTGGACACGGTTATCGATCTCGGGCTTCGCCATGCCGCGATTGCGCAGGCCATAGGCCATGTTGTTGTAGACGCTCATATGAGGGTAGAGCGCGTAATTCTGGAACACCATCGCAATGTCGCGATCGGCCGGCTCGATCTGGTTGACGATGCGTCCGCCGATATCGATTTCGCCGCTGGTGATGGTCTCGAGCCCCGCGACCATCCTGAGCAACGTCGACTTGCCGCAGCCGGAAGGACCAACCAATACGCAGAACTGACCGTCGGCGACATCGACGTCGACGCCTTTGATCGCCTCGAACCCGTTGGGATAGGCTTTGCGGACGCTGCGGAGGGTTACGTTAGCCATGCTGTTTTCCGGAATAGGGCGAATGGCGAATAGCGAGTAGCGAATAGGAAAAACGAACAACGCGAAGCGGATGCGAAATGACCTTGGGGGCGCAACTACTCGCTATTCGCCACTCACCATTCGCCATCTCATTTCTCCGTCTCGATCAGGCCTTTGACGAAGAGACGCTGCATCAGCACGACGACGGCGACCGGCGGCAGCATCGCGAGCACGGCGGTGGCCATCGCCACCGACCACTCGGTCAGAGCATCATGCACGTCGATGATCTTCTTGATGCCGATGACGATGGTCTGCATGTCGTCGCGGGTCGTGATCAGCAGTGGCCAAAGATATTGATTCCATCCGTAAATGAACAGGATGACGAACAGCGCGGCGATGTTGGTCACCGACAGCGGCAAAAGTGTATCGAAGAAGAACCGGATCGGGCCCGCTCCGTCGATCTTCGAGGCTTCGACGAGCTCCTTCGGCACGGTCATGAAGAACTGCCGGAACAACAACGTCGCGGTTGCGGACGCGATCAGCGGCAGGATCAGACCCGAATAGGAATCCAGCATGTGCATGTCGCTGGTGATCTTGTAGGTCGGATAGATGCGCACTTCGACCGGCAGCATCAGCGTGATGAAAATGATCCAGAACGCTGTCATCCTGAACGGGAAGGCGAAGAACACGATCGCATAGGCCGAGATGATCGAGATCGCGATTTTTCCGGCGGCGATGCCCAGCGCCATGACGAGGCTCGCCACCATCATGCCGCCGACCGGCTGGCGTGTGGTCCTGCCGGTGCCGGAGACGATGGTGTGCCAATAGGTTTCGAATCCGTGCGAGCCGGGATAAAGCGGCATCTGGCCGTTGGCGATCACGGCGTTATCGTGGGTCGAGGCAACGATCGCGAGATAGACCGGGAAGGCGACAAGCGCGACGCCGAACAGCAGCACGAGGTGCGGCAACAGATTTCCAAATCGTCGGTGCTCGATCATGGCGCTCTCAGTAGTGAACTTTCTTTTCGACGTAACGGAACTGGAACGCGGTCAGGACAATTACGATGACCATCAGGATCACTGACTGCGCGGCCGACCCACCGAGATCGGTGCCGACCTTGCCGTCCTGGAACACCTTGTAGACCAACGTTTGCGTGGCGCCGTTCGGACCGCCGCCGGTCGCGGTGTCGATGATGCCGAGCGTGTTGAAGAACACATAGGTGATGTTGACGATGATCAGGAAGAATGTCGTTGGCGACAACAACGGGAACACGATGGTCCAGAAGCGCCGCATCGGCCTTGCGCCGTCGATCGCGGCGGCTTCGATCACGCTCTTTGGGATGGCCTGCAGGCCGGCGAGGAAGAACAGGAAATTGTAGCTGATCTGGTTCCACACCGCGACGATGACGACCAGGATCATCGCATGCGTGCCGTTCAGCACCGGATTCCAGTCGATGCCGTCACGCTGCAATGCGCGCGCGATCATGCCAAGCCCGGGCTGGAACATGAAGATGAAGAGCACGCTCGCCACCGCCGGCGCCACTGCGTAGGGAATGATCAGAAAGGTGCGGTAAATCTGCACGCCACGGATGTTGCGGTTCGCCATCACGGCGAGCAGCAGGCCGATCGTGAGCGAGAAGAACACCACCAGCGCCGAAAATACGAAGGTGACGCCGATCGCGTGATAATATTCCGGCGTCTCGAGCAGATTGACATAATTTTCAAACCAGACGAACTCGGTCGAAAGCCCGAAGGCGTCCTGTACCAGGAATGATTGCCACAGCGCCTGCGCCGCCGGCCAATAGAAGAACAGCAGGGAGATCGCGAATTGCGGCAGGATCAGCAGATAGGCCAGCAGCCTGCCCGAAAAGATCGCCCGGTTTTCCATGAAGCCCCCGCTTGAGGGGTCGTAACAGCGTCAGGCGCCGCCACGACCCGTGCGACCATCACTTGGCTGCGGTGCGTTCGAACTGCCGCAGCATCTGGTTGCCGCGCGACACCGCCTGGTCGAGGGCTTCCTTGGCGGATTTCTTGCCTGCGAGCGCAGCCTCGATCTCCTCTGCCCAGACGTCGCGCATCTGCACCATGCCGCCGAAGCGGAGACCGCGCGAATTGTCGGTCGGCTGCTTGTTGGTCAGTTCCTTCAGCGGCACCTCGAGGATCGGGCTCTTCTCATAGAAGCCCGAGGCCTTGGTCTTCTCATACGCGGCTTTGGTAATCGGCAGATAGCCGGAGACCTGGTGCAGATAGACCTGGCGATCGGTGTCGGAGAGGAAGCTAAAGAATTTGGCGATGCCTTTATATTCTTCCGTTGACTTGCCGCCCATCACCCACAGCGAGGCGCCGCCGATGATGGAGTTTTGCGGCGAGCCGTTCACGTCGGGGAAGTAGGGCATCGCCACCGCGGTGTAGGCGAATTTCGCGTTGGCTTTGACGTTCGGATAGAACGCCGACGAGGTCATGTACATCGGACACTCGCCCGACGTGAAGCGTCCTTCGCCGGTGTTGGTCCGCCCGGAATAGTCGTAGCTCTTGTCCTTCTGAAGCTCGACGAGGTTTTCCAGGAGTTTGGTCACGAGCGGCGTGTTGAAATCCAGCACGGTGTCGAAGCCGTCGAGGCCGTTGGCTTTGGTGCCGATCGGTACGTTGTGCCAGGCGGAGAACTGTTCGATGAAGCCCCAGGTGATCCAGCTCGAGGAGAAACCGCAAGTCGGGCTCGTGGCATGTAGTTTCTTGGCGTCCTCGAACACTTCCGGCCAGGTCTTCGGCGGCTCGCCGATGTCGGCCTTTTTCAGCGCTTCGAGATTGATCCAAAGCACCATGCTGGATGAGTTGAACGGGAACGACAGCATGTCGCCCTTCGCGGTCGAGTAGTATCCGGTGATCGCGGGCAGGTAGGAGTTGGGATCGAAGGCCTCGCCCTGCTCCTTCATCAATTCATAGACCGGCTTGATCGCGCCCTTGGCCGCCATCATGGTCGCCGTGCCGACCTCGAACACCTGCATGATGCCGGGCGCGTTGCCGGCGCGAAACGCCGCAATGCCCGCATTGAGGGTATCGGCGTAGCTGCCCTTGAAGGTTGGGACGATCTTGTAGTCGCCTTGTGCGGCGTTGAAATCATTGGCAAGCTTGACCACGACGTCGTTGTTCGGGCCGGTCATGGCGTGCCACCACTGGATCTCGGTCACGGCCTGTGCCGGTGAGACGGCGAATGCCAGCGTGACCGCGGTCGCCGCGGCAGCACCGAATTGTCGAAAAGCCATCAAATACCTCCCGTTTGGAACCGTCATCGTCATGATTGCGCGTTAGCAGCGCCGGATGACGTGCAAATGACCGTATAAACAAGGAGATGGTACGGGGGAAGCGCGGCCCAAGGGAAGTCCAAAATGCGAAGTCCAAAATGCGAAGTCCAAAGTGGGAAGTCCAAAGTGGGAAGCTCAAAGCTAGAAGAGGACGTACCGGCCGTTGTCCTGCTTTCGCCGGGACGACCGGCAGTTAGCGCTTGCGCGCGGCGCCGCACACCACGCCCTTGGCCACCAGCGCATCGATCTCGCCCTTCGAATAGCCGAACTCGGCGAGCACCTCGGCGGAGTGCTGGCTGAATTTCGGCGGCGTGCGACGCAAGCTCGGCTTGCTGCGCTCCAGGCGGATGGGCGAGGCAACACCCCTGTACCAATCCTTTTCGATCACATCGCCGCGGTGGATGGTGTGAGGGTTGGTCAACGCCTGATCGATCTTCTGCACCGGGCCGGCCGGCAAGCCCGCCGCGAGCAACCGGTCGCATAACGGCTCCGCCTCCTGCTGACTGAACACGGCGGCGAGCTCCTCGCGCAGCGCCTCGCGGTTGGCAATCCGATCCTTGTTACGGGCAAAGCGCGGATCGGTGCCGAGTTCGGGCTTGCCGATCTCCTTGGTGAGCTTTCGGAATGTGCCGTCGTTGCCGACGCCGATAAAGATATCGTCGGTCTCGGTCGGAAAGATCGCGTACGGCACGAGATTTGGATGCTCGTTGCCGGTGAGGCCCGGCGGCTTGCCATGCATGAAATAGTTCGCGGCGTGCGGATGCATGATCGCGAGGCCGGTTTCGTACAGCGTGGTTTCGAGAAATTGGCCGAGGCCGGATTTTTGTCGCTCGGAGAGCGCCATCAAGATGCCGATCGCGGCATAAAGCCCGGTCGTGATGTCGACCAGGGGAACGCCGATCCGCATCGGCCCGCTTTGCGGCGAACCGGTCGCGGCGATCATGCCGGTCATAGCCTGGATGATGGCGTCGTAACCGGGATTGCCGCCGCGCGGGCCGTCGCCGCCGAAGCCGGAGATTCGGCAATGCACGAGCTTGGGAAATTTCGCGCGCAGCACGTCGTTGCCGATGCCCCATTTGTCGAGCGTGCCCGGCTTGAAATTCTCGATCAGGACGTCGGCGTCTTCCAGCATCTTCATCAGCACGGCGCGCCCGCCTTCGGACGCAAGGTCGAGCCCGATCGAGCGCTTGTTGCGGTTGACGCCTACGAAATAAGCCGCGTCCTCCTCATGGAAAGGCGGTCCCCAGTCCCGCGTTTCGTCGCCGGCCGGCGGCTCGACCTTGATCACGTCGGCGCCATGGTCGGCGAGAATTTGCGTGCAATAGGGGCCACCGAGCACGCGCGTCAGATCGATCACGCGCAATCCGGCCATCGCGCCCGTAGCCGCAGGGGAAGTCATGCAAGCAACCTTCGCTCAAATGGGATCGGGTCAAGTGGGCTCCCAGAGCTAGCGGTCTTCAGGCGCGGCAGCAATCCCTGTGCGCGCGCAGGCGCATGCCGGGACAACTGTGCTGGCCGTCCCATCATTCGGGGATAGCGCGAACGGCCCGCTGGTCATTGCAGCGGGCCATTCGGTGGTGGATTACACGACGCTCAGGCGAACATCGACATTGCCACGGGTCGCGTTGGAGTAGGGACATACTTGGTGCGCCTTCTCCACCAGCGCCTCGGCTTCGGCACGGGGAACTCCGGGGAGGGCGACCGCGAGCTCGACTGTCAGGCCGAAGCCGCCGGCCGAGCGCGGACCGATGCCAACGGTCGAGGTCACCGAGGTGTCGGCGGGAATTTTCGGGCCGCCCTGCGACGCAACGAACTTCATGGCGCCGATGAAGCAGGCGGCATAGCCGGCCGCGAACAGTTGTTCGGGATTATTGCCGGCGCCGCCGCCGCCACCCAGTTCCTTCGGGGTTGCGAGCTTGACGTCGAATGCCCCGTCGAGCGTGGCCGCATGGCCGTCGCGGCCGCCGGTCGCCTTGGCGCTGGTCTTATAGAGCACGTTCACAGACATGGTGATCTCCCTTGGTTTCAATTTTCCGCGCGATCCATATTGCGTACAATTCGATTGTGCGCAATATATAATGCGTGGGCTCACATTTAATTGTTCGCAATTGAACGCTGGAGGCGCCCGGCCCAGAATAGACCGTGAACCCGATCGGCTTGGCAAGGACGAGAAATGGCTAAGAAGCAGACAGCGGAGTTGGCGCTGCGGCTCGACAATCAAATCTGCTTTGCAGTCTATTCGACGGCGCACGCGTTCAATCGCGTTTACAAGCCGCTGCTCGACCGGCTTGGCCTCACCTATCCGCAATATCTGGTAATGCTGGTGCTGTGGGAGCGCGACGGCGTGCCGGTCAAGGATATCGGCGAAAGGTTGTTTCTGGACTCCGGAACGCTGACGCCGCTGCTCAAGCGGCTGGAGGCCGCAGGGCTCATCAAGCGCACCCGGTCGACTGAGGACGAAAGGCAAGTGCTGATCGCGCTGACCCCCCAGGGTCAGGCCCTTCACGACAAGGCCAGGGCCGTTCCCCAATCCATCCTCGCCGCTTCGGCCTGCACCATTGCCGAACTATCGGCTATGAAAAACGAGATCGTCGCGCTGCGCGATCGCTTGAATGCGGTGGTGGCCGAGTAGGTGGGAGAGAGCCAATCTTAGAGACGTTTCTTGAGGTATTTCTCCGCCGGAGAGGCTACAATAGAGGCCCGGGGTTACCGAGGCCCGGCTTCGCCCTGCGGGCTACGCCGCGGCAGCCTTCGCTTGCTTCGCCACGGTAGACCTCAGGGTGGTTTGCCGAGCCGAAGCTGGCGAAGCCAGCGAAGGCTGGTGGAGCCAGGCGGGATCGAACCGCCGACCTCTTGCATGCCATGCAAGCGCTCTCCCAGCTGAGCTATGGCCCCTTAAACTTTCGAGGGTGCGCCTTGGGCGACGCACCGCGAGACCCTGATCATAGTTCAGGGCCGATCTCAAGTCTCCTCGTCGCCGCCGACGTCACCGATGATGTCGGTGACGTCCTCATCGCCCTCTTCCTCGTCCGCGATGAAGGTCGAATCGTCGTCGTCATCGTCCTCGATAGTCTCGTCGATCTCGATATCGTCTTCCGACTCGGGCACCACGGCCTTCACCTTGCCGGTGTTCTCCTCGGCATCGGCTTCCTCCAGCGGCACCAACTCCTCGGCCTCCGCCGGCTCCGGCGCCTCGGCGGCCGTCGCGGCGGAAGCCGCCGCGGCACGCGCAGCCTCACCCCGGACGGCCCGTGCCGGCGCAACCGGCGCGATCGGCACAACCTCGCCCGTATAGGGCGAGATCACGGGACTCTTGTTCAGATCGTAAAATTTCTTGCCCGTGGTCGGGCAAATACGTTTGGTTCCGAGATCGGATTTGGCCACGTGCGGAATCCTGGGAATGGCTGAAAAGCGGTGCTTCACTTGGCTAGTTGCCGCGCCGCTGTCAATAGCCGTTTAGCCAAGAAATACAGGGCCGTGACGGCGCGCTGCCCCTGTGATACCTGCCCCCCATCATAAGGGACATAAAGTTGACCAAATCCGACCAGCCGTCCCCGCTTGAGGCGCGCGCCAGCGGGCCTCTGACCGGCAAAGCCCGTGTTCCCGGCGACAAGTCGATCTCCCACCGGGCCCTCATTCTGGGGGCGCTTTCGGTCGGAGAGACCAGGATTTCCGGGCTGCTCGAGGGCGAAGATGTGCTCAACACCGCCAAATCGATGCGGGCTCTCGGCGCCTCCGTCGAGCGGACCGGCGATTTCGCCTGGGCGGTTCGCGGCGTCGGCGTCGCCGGGTTCGCGCAGCCCGCCGCACCGCTCGATTTCGGCAATTCAGGTACCGGCTGTCGGCTGGTGATGGGGGCGGTCGCCGGCTGCCCGATCGCGGCGGTGTTTGACGGCGACGCCTCGCTGCGCAGTCGGCCGATGCGGCGGGTGCTCGATCCCCTGGAACTGATGGGCGCCAAGGTCGTCGCAAGCGAAGCGGGCGGCCGCCTGCCGCTGACGTTCCAGGGGGCCCGCGATCCCCTGCCGATCCTCTACCGCACACCGGTCGCCTCGGCCCAGATCAAGTCCGCGGTGCTGCTGGCAGGGCTCGCTGCGCCGGGTGTGACGACGGTCATTGAGCAGGAGGCAAGCCGCGACCATACCGAGCTGATGTTGAAACATTTTGGAGCCGGGATCGTCTCCGAGCCCGAAGGCCGCCACGGCCGCAAGATCGCGCTCACCGGGCAGCCGGAACTGCATGGCGCCGCAGTCGTGGTGCCCGCCGATCCCTCCTCCGCGGCGTTTCCGATCGTCGCGGGTCTGATTGTCGAGGGTTCCGACATCGTCCTGCCCGACGTCATGACCAATCCGCTGCGCACCGGGCTCTTTAAGACGCTGCGCGAAATGGGCGCTTTCATCGAAGAGGCCGAGGCGCGGGGCGACGCGGGCGAGCCGATGGCGCAACTTCGCGTGCGCGCCTCGAGGCTGCGCGGCGTTGAGGTGCCGCCGCAGCGGGCGCCCTCGATGATCGACGAATATCTGGTGCTCGCGGTCGCGGCGTCCTTTGCCGAAGGCACCACGATCATGCGCGGTTTGCAGGAGCTACGCGTCAAGGAATCCGACCGGCTGGAGGCGACCGCCGCCATGCTGCGCGTCAACGGCGTAAAGGTCGAGATCACCGGCGACGACCTCATCGTCGAGGGCAAGGGCCACGTCCCGGGCGGCGGCCTTGTCGCGACCCACATGGATCACCGCATCGCGATGTCGGCGCTGGTGATGGGCCTGGCCGCCGACCAGTCTATCAAGGTCGACGACACCGCCTTCATCGCCACCAGCTTCCCGGATTTCATTCCGATGATGCGCGCGCTGGGGGCCGAGTTTTCATGAGCGAGGCGCAATGACGGTAGCCTTCGGCCGCGACGCGTTGCTCGACGCCTTCGACCGGATCGGCCGCGCAGCGGTTCAGGCCGGAACGAAGCTGCAGATCGCGGTATCCAGCGGCTCGGCGCTGATGCTGGCGAGCAATTTCCGGTTCGCAACCGAGGATGTCGACGTATCCGAACTTCCCCGCCCACCGCCTGAATGGCTTGCGACGACCGTGCAGGACATTGCGAAGCAGAACAATTGGCATGACGACTGGTTCAACGACGGCGTCGTATTTCATTTAAGCCCGCTGGCGGATCGCGCCGCCGATCATCTGGAATTCGGGACCTTCCCCCGCGACAGCACGCCGCCCGGGCTTGTCGTTTCGGTCCCATCGGCCGAATATTTACTGGCGCTGAAGCTGAAGGCGATGCGGCTCATGGATCCGCTGCGCGGCGATGCGGAGCGATTGGATATCCTCAATTTGATGTGCGTGGTGGGTATCTCGACCGCGGAGGACGCCATAGCTTTGCTAGGCCGGTATTTCCCGGTAAGCGCGGCGTCATCCGCAAAGCGGCGTTTTTTGTTGCGGAACATGAGCCATGAGGGAGGAGCCGATGCGCCCCAATACCCTCGCTGACGCCGTCGAGAACATCTGCGCGGGCGCGTCGCATGATGTGGTCCTCGCCGAATTTGTCGATGCGTTCGATATGGCGAAAACCGATCAGGAACGCTACGCATCGATCGAGCGCGAACCACGGCTGACGGGCGATGATCGTCTCGATGCATTGGTCGGCGCCATCGCTGAATATCTGGCGAAGCAGCGCAGGCTTGGGCGCGTCCCACCATGGGCCGGAGATCCGGCGAGGCGGCTCGCGAGCCCCTGGTTCACCACGAATTCGCCGACCGCCGCCATGCGCGAGTATCTCACGTTCGCTAGCCCTGCCGAATTCGCGTCCCGCAACATCTTTACCGAGGAACGGCCGCTGCGGCGCGCTCGTGGATCTCAACCAGCCGAGAAGTAAGCCAGTATGATCATCGCCATCGACGGACCGGCCGCCTCCGGCAAGGGCACCCTCGGCAAGCGGCTCGCCGCCTATTACGGCTATCGCCACCTCGATACCGGCGTGATCTATCGCGCGGTTGCCTATGCGCTGATGAGCGCGGGCGCTGATCTCCGTGACGAGGCACGGGCGGTCAAGGCAGCCCTTGAGCTTGATCCGGAAAAATTCGGGAACCCGATCCTGAAGACGCAAAAAGTGGGGGAGGCTGCGTCAGTCGTCTCCGCGATCCCGCGGGTGCGGGAGGCTCTGGTCAATTTTCAGCGCCAGTTCGCAGCCGACCCGCCGGGTGCGGTGTTGGACGGCCGCGACATCGGAACCGTGATCTGCCCCCATGCCGACGTAAAGATTTTCGTGCTGGCCGACCCGAAAGTTCGGGCCCGCCGCCGAACCCTGGAGGCGCGGGCCCGCGGCGAGGAGGCGAATGAAGCGGCCGTGCTGGCCGATATCCTGCAGCGCGATGAACGTGACAAGAACAGGCCGGTTGCGCCTTTGAAACCGGCATCCGATGCTTACTTGCTAGATAATTCCAATCTGGATATAGAGGGCGGCGTCCGGGCCGCCATCGACATCGTCGAGGCCGTTCGAGCGGGCCGGCAACGGGGTTGAGCCCCTGCCGTCTTTGGAGGATAGCCCGCTCCCGCCCTCGGTGGTCGATATCCCGTTTTTTTCGGGATCGATAATCTCCGGACATCAAGGCTACGCGCATTCTTCCGCAGAACCGGTCTCCGCTTTTGCGGAATGCGCATCAATCAACGTACCGAACGTGCAGGCATCAGCCGGCCCGCTCTTGCGATGTTCGCAAGCAGCGGTCGTCGGGGTTTGCGGCCCTCGACACTGCACGCGCGATACGCCCTTAACCCGAACGGCCGGCAAATGACCGCATCTGGAGAACAAATGGCTTCGAGTACTGCTGCTTCTTACAACCCCACGCGCGATGATTTTGCCGCGATGCTGGATGAGTCCTTTGCTGGCGGAAACCTGCAGGAAAGCTCCGTCATCAAGGGCAAGGTGGTTGCAATTGAAAAGGACATGGCCGTCATCGATGTCGGCCTGAAGACCGAGGGCCGCGTTGCATTGCGCGAATTTTCCGGCCCCGGCCGCGAAAGCGATCTCAAGGTCGGTGACACGGTCGAAGTGTTCCTCGACCGCATCGAGAACGCGCTCGGCGAGGCTGTGCTGTCGCGCGACAAGGCACGCCGCGAGGAAAGCTGGGGCAAGCTGGAAAAGGCGTTCCAGAACAACGAAAAGGTCAACGGCGTCATCTTCAACCAGGTCAAGGGCGGCTTCACCGTCGATCTCGACGGCGCGGTGGCCTTCCTGCCGCGGTCGCAAGTCGATATCCGCCCGATCCGCGACGTAGCGCCCCTGATGAACAATTCGCAGCCCTTCCAGATCCTCAAGATGGATCGTCGCCGCGGCAACATCGTGGTGTCGCGCCGCACGGTCCTGGAAGAGACCCGCGCCGAGCAGCGCCAGGAACTGGTGCAGAATCTCGAAGAGGGTCAGGTGATCGACGGCGTGGTCAAGAACATCACCGACTACGGTGCGTTCGTCGACCTCGGCGGCATCGACGGGCTGCTGCACGTCACCGACATCGCCTGGAGAAGGGTCAATCATCCGACCGAGGTGTTGACGATCGGCCAGACCGTGAAGGTCAAGATCATCAAGATCAACCACGAAACCCACCGCATCTCGCTCGGCATGAAGCAATTGCTGGACGATCCGTGGCAGGGCATCGAGGCGAAGTATCCGCTGAACGCCCGCTTCCACGGCCGCGTCACCAACATCACCGACTACGGCGCCTTCGTCGAACTGGAGCCGGGCATCGAGGGCCTGATCCACGTCTCGGAAATGTCGTGGACCAAAAAGAACATGCACCCCGGCAAGATCGTTTCGACCTCCCAGGAAGTCGAGGTGCAGGTGCTGGAGGTCGATTCCGTCAAGCGACGCATCTCGCTCGGTCTCAAGCAAACCATGCGCAACCCCTGGGAAGTGTTCATCGAGAAATTCCCGGTTGGCTCGGTCGTCGAAGGCGAGGTCAAGAATAAGACCGAGTTCGGTCTGTTCCTCGGGCTCGAAGGCGACGTCGACGGCATGGTCCACCTGTCCGATCTCGACTGGAAGCTTCCGGGCGAGCAGGTGATCGACAACTACAAGAAGGGCGACATGGTGAAGGCCGTGGTGCTCGATGTCGATGTCGAGAAGGAGCGCATCTCGCTCGGCGTCAAGCAGCTCGAAGGCGATCCCTTTGCCGAGCCCGGCGACGTCAAGAAGGGCGCGGTCGTGACTTGCGAAGTGCTTGAGGTCAAGGAAAGCGGCATCGAGGTCAAGATCTCGGGCACCGACTTCACCACCTTCATCAAGCGTTCGGAACTGGCGCGCGACCGCAACGACCAGCGCGCCGACCGCTTCGCCGTCGGCGAGAAGGTCGATGCGCGGGTGATCCAGTTCGACAAGAAGGCCCGCAAGGTGCAGGTCTCGATCAAGGCGCTCGAAGTCGCCGACGAGAAGGAGGCCATCGCGCAGTACGGCTCCTCCGATTCGGGGGCGACACTGGGCGACATTCTCGGCACCGCGCTCAAGAACCGCGGCGGCGACAAGTAAGCCGTTGCTCACT
>WNGJ01000749.1_pt1 | contig 30597 bp, 35 predicted proteins | sample 5400611 | NCBI WGS metagenome assembly WNGJ01 (sample SAMN13153375, study PRJNA577476) | soil metagenome | isolation source: 40 cm soil or saprolite under Garry oak tree replicate 1 | place: USA:California | collected 2016-06-15
CGCCATGAAGGCAATCGCGTAGATATACTGCTGCTCGGCCACGTGCGCACCGAAGTAGGAGGAGACCCACGTGCCCGGGATGCGCGCCACGGTCGACACGATCGCGAACAGCCAGAAGGGCATCGGGCTGATCCCGAACAGGTACGAGACGATGTCCTTCGGAAAGCCCGGGATCAGGTAGAGGATGAAGCAGATGATCGCGCCTTCTGCCTCGAGAACGAAGTTCATCCGATTCCAGTGGTGCTCGCTGAGCCACGGCCGCACGAGCGGCTCGCCCCACTTGCGTCCGACCCAGAAGCAGAACAGGGTGCCAACCGTCAGGCCGATCGTCGAGTAGATCAGCCCGAGCCAGGTTCCGAAGAGCGCGCCCCCTACCGGCCCCGTGATCTCGCCCGGGATCGGCGAGATGATGACCTGGATCGCCTGAATGGCGATGAAGACGACCGGCGCCATCAAGCCCCACGACCGCACCGTCTCTTTCAGGAATTTCTTGTCCTGGTAGAGGCGAACCACGAAACGGACGATCGGGGCGTCCGCGGCGACGAGCCAGATGGTGATCGCGAGCACGGCCAACAGGACCGCGGTGACGAGCGCCCATCGCGCGCGGTCAGTCATCGGGAGCGGCGCGCGGCCTCACATGGCCGGACGGCGATCTCTCCAGGGCGACGCAGCTTCGAAGGCGGCAGAGGCGGCCAGCACGGTTCCGTCGGCGTGGCGGCGCCCCACGATCTGCAAACCGACCGGAAGCCCCTCGTCGGTCCATCCCGCGGGCACGCTCGCGGCAGGCTGGCCCGTCAGGTTGAATGGATACGTGAACGGCATCCAGCCGAGCACCGAGACGTCCTGCCCGGCGATCTCGCGCGGCGGGTGTGCGCCCGCGGCGAACGGCAGCGCCGCGACCGTCGGCATCAGCAGCACATCGAAACGCTCGAGGAACGTCTGCGCCTCGCGCCAGTATTCTTCGATTCGCGCCACGGCGCGCAAGTAGTCGCGCGCGGTGACCGCGCCGCCGCGCCGGATGAACCGCACCAGCGAGGGATCCATGTCGGGCTCCGCGTCCGGCAGCCGATCCGACCAGGCGGCATAGAACTGCGCGGCGATCATCGTGGCGAAGATCTCCTCGGGATTCTCCCACCCGGGATTGACGACCTCCACGTGGCACCCGAGGGTCTCGAACGCGCCCGCGGCGTTCTCGCAGATCGCCAGGATCTTCGGATCGACCGCCGCGTAGCCGAGATCGGGAGTCCATGCGACGTGGAGTCCCTTCACCTCGCCGTCGCACGCCTCGAGGAACGAGCCGACCTCGCGCGGCAGCGAGCCGCGGTCACGGTCGTCGCCGCCGGCCACGACGTCGAGCACCGCCGCCGCGTCGCGCACCGTGCGGGTGATCGGGCCGACGTGGTTGACGCGCTCGAAGCCGCCGAACACCGCGCGGTCCGGCACGCGGCCGAACGACGGCTTGAATCCGTACAGTCCGCAGAACGAGGCCGGGATCCGGATCGAGCCGCCGGCATCGGTGCCCAGCGCGATCGGGCCCACGCCGCTCGCGACCGCGGCCGCGCCGCCGCCGCTCGAGCCCCCCGGGGTCAACGTCGGATCCCAGGGATTGCACGTGACGCCGAACAGCGGGCTCTCGGTGAACGCCTTGTGACCGAACTCCGAGGTGTTGGTCTTGCCGAGGAGAACCGTGCCAGCCGCCTTGAGCCGGCCGACCGCGAGAGCATCCTCCTCCGGGAGGAAGTCGGCGAAGAGCCGCGAGCCGCCCGTGGTCGTCAAGCCGCGCGTGGGCAGCACGTCCTTGACCGACAGGGGCACGCCGTGAAGCGGACCGAGCGGCTCACCCTTCATCACGGCGATCTCCGCTTCGCGCGCGGCGACCCGGGCGACGTCGGCCGTGACCAGGCAAAACGCGTTGAGGATGGGGTTGACCGCTTCGAGTCTCGCCAGGATCGCGTCGAGGATCTCGAGCGGCTTGACCTCCTTTCGCCGAACGAGATCTGCGATCTCGAGCGCGGAGAGCCAAGTCTCCATTGACTGCACAATTGTATCATTCCGCTTCGTGCAGATCGTGGATCGCCGGGGGTCGCTCGTCACCGTGCTCCGCCCGACGGCCGCGGGGTCGCTCGAGAGCGCCTGGGTCCGAATTCCGGACGGCTCGTGGCTCGGCATCGAGCCTCGGGCGACGCGCGAGGCGCCGTGGGGCTGGTCCGATCGGCTCTGGCATGCCGCCGAGCCCCCCGTCAACGGCTGGCACGGAGCTCGGCTGACGCTGTTCGAGGCGCTCGACTGGGCCCGGATCGACCGCATCCCCGTCCTCAGGGAGCCCGCGCGGTTGCCGCCGGGCGGCGGAACCGCCGTCCTGAACTTCATCGCCGCTCGCGCGGCGGAGCAGGGCGTAGGTCCCCTCGCCTATCGCGGGCCCTATCCGACCGAGCAGCTCTTCCTGGCGTTGCTGGAGTCGTTCCGCTACGAGCCCGATGTTCCCGATCCGCTCGCGACGTTCATGGGCGGCGGCCTCGCGTGGAGGCCCGCACCCTCGGAGCATCTGTTCGTGGGCGACGACCTCTACGTGCAGCTGCGCGGGCGGATCGAGAAAGTCGTCTGGCGCGGCATCGCCTACTATCGCCCGGACTGGCAGAACGTCGTCCGCCACACACCGCGCCGGATCGTCGACGCGTCCGGTGGCGTGTGCTGCGGACTCTGGACGCTCGGGCGTCGCCTCGAGGACGCGCTGCTGCTGCGACCCGACGGCGACCTCACGCGAATCCTGTTCGACGAGCCCTTGCCCTCGGCCAGCCGGCCGTTACCGGATGCAGTCTGGGTGGGCGTGGCCGCCGCGGTCGCGGCGCGTTGCGCCGGGCCGCTGGCGCCCTTCGTGGAATCGGTCGCCCGTACCGTCTCGCTCGAGTGGGGGCCCGTCGCGCGCGACCTGGTTCAGTTCGGTCGCGGCCGTGTGAGGATCGCCGAGGGGCTACGCGCCGCGCTCGTGGCGGGGCTGGCGTCGGCCAACACCGCGGGCGACCGCGCCGCGCTCGGGCTGGCCGTGATCGCCGAGGTGGCGGCGCTTGTCGGCGACGCGCTACGGGCGCGCGCGCAGGCCGAGATCGTCAAGGTCACCCACACCGAGCGCCCGCCGACGCTCGACGACCCTTCAGCCGCCGGTGGGCGCGGCGGAGCGGAGCGAGCGCGGGACATCGCGGCTGCGGTCGACGCGCTGCTTGGGGACGCCGCGGGCTGAGGTCGGGTCGCGCCGAATCAGTGCGTGGCGCTGAAGATGATCCAGACGTTGAACGCGATGAACGAGGCGACGGAGAGCGTCGAGAGCACCACGTAGGCGATCCAGAGCAGCTCCTCGCGGCCCTGCCGCATGCGCCCGGCGCCGCTGAGGAGCCTCTTCGTGTACGCGATCGCGTCGGACTTGAGCGTGGGCACGCCGAGCACGTCGACGAGCACGTGGTAGCCGTCCATCTCGATGAAGCAGAAGGGATAGAGCGCGACCACCAGCGCCTGCCACTGGATGATCCCGGACGCCGCCGCGAAGGCCTGCGTGAAGCTGCCGGCCGGGGCCTGGGCCGCGACGATGAACGCGATGGCGCCGAGGACCAGATGCACGAGCGCGCCCGTCACCGCGGTGATGACGCGGGCGCGGCGGGTCGCCATGAAGATGTCGGTGACGTCGATGTAGAAGGTCGGCACGAAGCCGTGCAGGAACGTGAAGCCGAACTCGCGCACGCGACGCCGATAGTGGATGCAGGCCAGCCCATGCACGAACTGGTGGAGCGCCACGCTGGCGAAGAAGACCAGCTTGACCGTCAGGATGCCGCGCAGGGCATGGCCGCCGAAGCCCTCGAGCATGTCGCGCAGGTCGTGGAACAGCACGAAGGCAGCGACGGCGCCCAGGACGGCGAGCACGGCACACGCGATGGCGGCGATCGGCGTGAAGAGGAGGAACCCGCCGTATCGGTAGAGCGCCTGGAAGAACGGCTGGACGTTGTGGCTCGAGATCCGAATGCGCTCGAGGCTCGTCAACGCGAGCTCGAGCGCCTTCACGATGACTCGGCCTCGGTTGCGCGCCAGCGCCGCCCGGAGCCGCGACGTCGGCTCGAACGTCAGCAACTGCGCCCGCTGGAGCTTGTGCAGGAGGCTCGGAATGATCTCGAAATCGAACTCTCCGTACTTCAGGACGTACGCGGTCGCGATCTCCTGCAGCGAGGTGGAGCCGTCCATCTGATCCCAGAGGAAGCGCTCCTGGGCCGACAGCAGGAGGAATCGGTCCGTCGTCCTGTTCTTGAGGATGAAGCCGGGCGTGAGGGCGACCCGCGAGCGCAGCTCGGAGATCTCGTACGACGCCTGGTCGAGCCGGCGCGGCCGCGAGTTGAGGTAGCCGATCACGCTCGCGACCTGGCGGAGCTCGAAATCCTCCTCGCCGTCCCGCCGGACGAGCAGCTCGAACTTCGCGGGTGACGGCCGCGGCATCAGCGCGCCTCGACGTCGAGGCCGGTAGCCTCGAGGCCCCAGCGGGTGGCCTCCGCCACCTGCTGTGTGGACCGGCGCAGTCGCTCCATGAAGACCTGGACCATCGCGTAGAAGAACGCGGCCGCCGCGCGCGGCGCAGTCTCGGTCATCGCCTGCAGGCTATCGCGTCCGAGGACCAGCAGCTCCACGTCCGTCTCGGCCTGGGCGGTAGCCGACCGGGGCGAGCCGTCGAACAGGCTCATCTCGCCGAAGAAGTCGAAGGGCTCGACGCGGACCAGCACTTGCTCCACCTTGCCCGTGACCGCCTTGGAGATGAGGATCGTGCCGCGCCGGACGATGAACATCTCGTCGCCGCGATCGCCCTCACGAAACAGGATCTGGTGCCGGCGGAGGTCGTGCTCGCGCAGGCGCGCGGTGAGGGCGACGAGATCGGGATCGGCGAAGGCTTCGAACACACGAACGTCGTGCAGGAACGCGAGTGTTTCGGCCGACGCCTGCACGCGAGGGTGAAGCGGGGCCTAGGTGGCCACGCGGCTGATGAGGCTGCTGCGGAACTGGTGTCGCCGCTCGTTCGACGGCGTCTTCGCGAGCCGGGCGAGAGCCTGCTGGACCGTCGCGCGCTCGGCGTCGCTCAACTCGTACTCGGCCAGGAGCGTTTCGGGCGCACGTTGCAACTCGGCAAGGAATTCCGGATCGATCATCACGCGTCCCACCAGCTCTCGCAGCCCTTGCGCCATCGAGCGAATCATACCAATTTCCCCGACCGTTTGATAGGCTCCGACCATGACTGTGGGTCCGCACGCACCCGACGTCACGGGCCGCGAGCATTCGCCGACCGGCGCGACCGGCTCCGCCTTCGAGGCGACGCCGTTGCGCGCGGTGCAAGTCGCCGCGTGGGAGACGCTCGCCCGGACGTGAGGCGCGCCGCGGCCCGGCAGATCGCGCGCGCCGGCTTCGCGCTGCTGGCCGGGGCGTTGATCGTCGCGGCGCCGCGATCGCCGACGGCCCAGCCCGACACGCGAATTCCGTGGGTCGGCTTTCTCGCCAACGAGCCCACGCCGGACTCGGTCCCGGTCCTGCGCGAGGGACTGCGCGAGCGCGACTGGGTCGAGGGCCAATCCGTCAAGATCTGGTACCGCTACGTTCAGGGCAAGCCCGAGCTCTATCAACAACATGCCGACGATCTCGTGCGCCTGAACGTCGCCGTGATCGTGGCCGTTGGCCCGCAGGCCATCGCGGCCGCGCGGCAAGCGACGAAGACCGTCCCGATCGTCATGGTCTCCATCGACGACCCGGCCGCCCCGGGGCTCGCCCGGGAGCCCGCGAATCCGGAAACGAACCTCACCGGGCTCACGACATTCGCCCCCGAGCTGAACGCGCGCCGTCTGGATTTCTTGCGCCAGGTCGTGCCCAAGCTGACCCGGGCCGTCGTGCTCTGGAGCTCGACCAGCGCGAGCGGCGCCGCCGATCTGCGGGCGACGCAAGCGGCCGCGAAGGCGCGCGGTGTTGAGCTGACGCCGATCGAGATCACCGGCGAGGCAGACATTCGCGAGGCACTGAGCCGGGTCGACCAGTCGCGCCCGCAGGCACTGATCGTGCTCCCCGACGCGATCACGCTCGCGAATCGTCAGCGGCTTGCCAAGTTCGCGAGCCGCGGCAAGCTGCCGGCGGTGTTCCCATCTCGTGACTTCGCGGACGCCGGCGGCCTCCTGGCCTACGGCGCGAACTGGACCGACGTCTTCCGTCAGACCGCGGAGCTCGTGGACCGAATTTTGAGAGGCGCCAAGCCCGCCGAGCTGGGAATCCGGCGCGCGTCACGCTTGGAGCTGGTGGTGAATCTGCGTGCCGCGCGAGGTATTCCCGTCAACGTTCCGTCGTCGCTGCTCCAGCGCGCCGACCGGGTCATCGAGTGATGCGGCGCCTGGCGATCCTCCTCTGCGCGGCAGGCTTGCTCGGTGGGTGCGCGGAGAAAGAGTGGGTGTACGAAAAGCAGGGCGCGACCGCGGCGAAGGTCGACCGCGACATGGCGCTGTGCCGGAAGGAGGCCCACGATCCCCAGACGGTCGCGCTGCCGGGCTCGCCGCGTATCGACCGAATGGTGTTCAACCGATGTATGGAGCGCAGAGGTTACACGGTGCGAACCGAAAAGCCGGGCTGAGTCGCGCGATAGAGAATCGTCGACGCGCCACCGTTCATCCTATAGGTGCGTGCGGAGCCGGGTTCGCGGAACCGATACCCTTGGTTCCGAGTTCTTGAGGCGGAGGTGCGCCGATGCGTGGAGCTCGTCTCGCGTTCGTGTTCGCAGCCGTGGTGCTGCTCGCCACCGACAGCGCGGTGGCGGCGAACTACGCGCAGGAAACCCTCGATCGATATTTCCGAATCGAGTATCAGGTGGCGCAGAGCGCCACGCACCCCGTCCTGAGCGGGTACGTGTACAACACGCACCCCGGAAACCCGGCCGAGCGGATGCAGCTCTCCATCGAGGGTCTCGACGCCTCCGGCAAGGTCGTCGGGACCTCGTCGACCTGGGTGCTGGGCACTGTGCCCCCGGGCAACCGCGCCTATTTCACTACGGCGGTGGTGCCGGCCGCGTCGTATCGGGTCCAGGTGCTGTCCTTCGACTGGGGCAGTCGCGGCGGCTCGAGCAACTGACACGCGCCGATTTCGACGACGGCACGACCCCGGCCCTTCCGCCTCGACGCGCTTCGCGCGGCGATATGGGGTATCGTGAAGCGTCGAGACTGACAGGAGGGCCCACGCCATGCGACGTAGTGTCATGCTGCTTCTCACGCTGAGCCTGGTCGGTTCGAGCGCGCCGAGCTGGGCCAGCTCTTCGTCGACCGCGGTTGAGATCGGATCCTCGGCCGGCAGCGCACTGGGAACGCTGATGTACGCGCCGCTCAAGGCGACGTTCTGCATTCTCGGTGGGATCGGCAGCGGCGTCACCGCGATCGCCTCGCCCTCGACGGCCGGCAAGGTGGCGATGGCCACCTGCGGTGGATCCTGGATCGTGACCCCGAACGTCATCCGAGGGCACGAGTCCCTGAAATTCCTCGGGGACACGTCGCCCGACCGGGCCACGGCCGCCCGCTAGGGTCGCGCGCCGGAGCCCGCGCACCCCGGTACGGTCGTGCAGACCCAGTGTCGGCCGTACAAGCTGGTCGGCTTCGCCCTCGCCGTGCTGGCGCTCGCGGCGGCCGGCTGCGCCTCGACGAAGCCGACCCGTGCCACGCCGGCGTCGGTGGCGCCGGGAGCCCGCATCGTCGGATTCGCCTCGTGGTACGGGCAACGTCATCATGGGCTCGCGACCGCTTCGGGCGAGGCCTTCGACATGAACAAGCTGACCGCCGCGCACCGCACGATGCCGTTCGGGACGCGCCTGCGTGTGACGAACGTCGAGAACGGCCGGAGCGTCGTGGTCCGGGTAAACGACCGGGGCCCGTGGGCGAACGATCGCGTCCTCGACCTCAGTCGGGCGGCGGCGAAGGCCCTCGGCATGATCGGCGACGGCGTGACGAAGGTCGAGATCGTGGTCCTCGGCGCCGAGTAGCGCGCTCGTTCGCGTAGACGGTGGCATATAATCCGGCGAAGCAATGGCGCTGCGAGGACGGCCAAGGGCGGCGCCGGAGGAGACACCACCATGATGCGTGTGCTCACCTTCGCCCTCGTCGTGACCTTCGTTCTCGCCGGCGCGAGCCTCGACACGAGAGCCCAGTCCGACGCGCCGCCGATCAAGATCGGCTACGCCATTTCGCGCACGGGGCCCTTCGCGCCGGGCGCTCAGGCCACGCAAGAGCCCAGCTACATCCTGTGGGCCGAGCAGGTCAACGCCGCCGGCGGCATCAACGTCAAGGGCCAGAAGCGCAAAGTCGAGCTGATCAGCTACGACGACCGGAGCGAGGTCGAGACGATCGTACGCACATTCGAGAAGCTGATGGTCACCGACAAGGTCGACCTGATCCTGCCGCCCTGGGGCTCCACCGCCAATTTCGCCGTGGCCCCGCTGGCCGACAAGCACGGCTATCCGGTGCTGGCGCCGACGGCGCTCTCGATGAAGCTCGTCGACATGAAGCTTCCGTACTTCTTCTCGATGCTGCCCCAGCCGTACGTGTTGATGGCCGCGGCTGCCGACATGCTCGCGGCCAACGGCGTGAAGACCGTCGCCGTCATCTACATGGACGACGTGTTCGGGCTCGAGAACATCGCGGCCTTCGAGCCGGCCGTGAAGGCCAAGGGGATCGAGATCGTCGACAAGAAGAGCTATCCCCTGGGCATCAAGGACCTCTCACCGGTGCTGCGGGCGATCAAGGACAAGAACCCCAACGCATTCGTCGGCCTCACGTATCCGCCCGATACGATTCTCGCCTCCAAGCAGTCGAAGGAGATCGGCTTCAACCCGAAGGTGTTCTTCACCGCGGTCGGCACGGCGTTCCCGCTCTACAAGCAGGTCATGGGCCCTGACTCCGACGGCGTCAGCGGCATCGGGTCGTGGAGCATCAAGACGAGCCCCGCCGCGAAGGCGTACTTCGACGCCCACGTGAAGCGCTTCCAGAAGGAGCCCGATCGCTGGGCCAGCGCCCACTGCTGGGCGGGGCTCCAGATCCTCCAGGCGGCCATCGAGAAGGTCGGCATGGACCGCAAGGCGATCCGCGAATACATCGCATCCAGCGAGCACGCCACGATCATCGGTCCGGTCCGCTTCAAGGGCTCGGAGATCCAGTTCCCCGGCACGGTCAGTCAGTGGGTCGGCGGCGACTTCGAGGTCGTGTGGCCGGCCAATCGCGCGACCGCGAAGCTCTCCATCCCCAAGCCCGCATGGAAGTAGCCGGGCACCTCGCGGGGAGCCGCGCCGGCTAGCGCACCTCTCCGTGAGGCTCTGGGTCGAGCTGATCGTCTCCGGCGTCATCACGGGCGGCATCTATGCGCTGGTGGCCATGGGCCTGAATCTCCAGTACGGCCTCATGCGCATCCTCAACGTGTCCCACGGCGAGTTCCTGATGCTCGGCGCCTACCTCGTGTACTGGGCGCACCTGGTGACGCACCTGAGCCCGTTCGTGTTCCTGCCGCCGCTGCTCGTGGGACTCTTCGTGATCGGCCTGGTGATCCATCGTCTCTGCTTCCGCCGGCTCGCGGAGACGACGCCGGAGGTCGAGGCGTTCGAGGCGCGCAGCCTGCTCGTGGGCTTCGGCCTGATGTTCGTGGTGCAGAACGTCGCGCTCCTGGTGTGGGGCGCCGATCTGCGCGGCTATCAGTACCTTTCGCGGACGGTGTCGGTCGCCGGCGTCGGGTTCACCGCGAACCGGCTCGTGGCGTTCGCAGGCGCGATCGGCCTCGGCCTCGGCCTGATCTTCGTGTTGCGGGCGACCCTGCTCGGCCGGGCGGTCCGCGCGATGATGCAGTCGCCGACCGGCGCCCTGCTGGTCGGGATCGACGTGCGGCGGTTGCACCCGGCGGTCTTCGGCGTCGGCCTCGCGCTGGCCGGCGCGGCCGGCGCGCTGCTCTCGATGGTGTTCGAGATCTCGCCGTCGATGGGCGAGCCGTACACGGTCACGGCGCTGATCGTGATCGCGCTCGGCGGTTTCGGCAGCGTCACCGGGAGCCTCCTGGGCGGCTTGCTCCTCGGCGTCGTCGAGGCGATCGGAATGCACCTCACGAGCCCGTCCTTGAAGATGGTGCTCTCCTACGGCGTCTTCATGCTGGTGCTGATCACGCGCCCCAACGGCCTCTTCGTCCGCTGATGCCCCGCGGCGCGCTCGCAGCCGTCGCCGGCGCCGCCGCCGTCGCGGCGGCCTTGCCCTGGCTGCTCGACGACTTCCTCGTCTCGCTGGCGCTCTCGTGTCTGATGTACGTCGCGCTCGCGACGAGCTGGGCGATGTTCTCCGGGGCGACGCGCTACGTCTCGCTCGGGACGTCCGCCTTCTTCGGGCTCGGCGCCTACGTGAGCGCCTGGACCGTCGCGGCCGCGCCGTGGCCACTGGTGATCGCCGGCGGCGCGCTGGTCGCCGCCGCGTTCGCGGCGCTCGCCGGCCTCGCGATCCTGCATCTGCGCGGGACGTACTTCGCGGTCCTCACCTTCGGTATGAGCGAGCTCACGCGTCACGTGGTCACGTACGGCGAAAAGCAGTACGCGGGCACGGTCGGTCGCGTGCTCACGGGGGTTCCGTCGAACCGCACCGTGTATTTCACGGTGCTCGTGATCGCCGTCGCCGCGGTCGTCGTCGCGGTCGCCGTGCGCGGAAGCCGATTCGGCCTCGCGCTCATCGGCATCGGCGCGGACGAGCAGCGGGCCCAGACGCTCGGCGTGCCGACGCGCTGGGTGAAGGTAGCGGGCTTTGCGCTCAGCGCGGCCTTCGCGGGCGCCGCGGGCGCGGCCATGGCGGTCCGCTGGACGTACATCGACCCCACGGCGGTCTTCAATCCGTTCATCGGCCTGCAGACCGTGCTGATCGCGATCGTCGGCGGCCCGCTGAGCCTCATGGGTCCCCTGCTCGCGGCGCTCGTCTTCAGCCTGCTGGCCGAGTTTCTGCGTCTGCAATTCCCCTACGCGTACCTGATCGCCCTCGGGCTCTTGCTGATCGTCGCGGTGCTTTACCTTCCCTACGGTCTGGCCGGCCTCTGGCGTGACCGAGCCCGCGTCGAACGTACGGCGGCGACACGATGACGGCGCCCGCGCTGGCCGCGCGCGGCGTGGTCGTCCGGTTCGGCGGGCTGACTGCGGTCGACGGCGTCGATCTCGAGATCGAGGACCGGACGCTGGTCGGCATCATCGGGCCCAACGGCGCCGGCAAGACCACCTTCTTCAACGCGCTCTGCGGTCTGGTGACCCCCGCGACGGGTCGACTCTTCGTCGGTGGCGCCGACCTCACGCGCAAGCCGGCGCACGTCTTCGCCCGCGCTGGGGTCGCGCGCACGTTTCAGACTCCGCGCGTGTTCGCCGACATGACCGTCGCGGAGAGCGTGCGATTCGGCCTCGAGTTCGCGGGCCACCGGCGCCGCGCTGAGCGCGCCTCGCTCGCGGACGTGCCGACGATCCTCGAGTTCCTCGGCCTCGCCGATTGCGCGTCGTCGCCGGCTGGAGCGGTCACGCCCGCTCGACAACGACTGCTCGAGATCGGGATGGCGCTGGCGACGCGGCCGCGAGTCTTGCTGCTCGACGAAGTGGCCGCCGGCTTGACCGAGGCGGAGGTCCGGGGCATGGCCCGGCTGGTTCGACGCTGCCGCGACGAGCTTGGGCTCTCGGTGGTGTGGATCGAGCACGCCGTCGTCGTGCTGCTCGACGCGGTCGAGCGCGTCCTGGTGCTGCACCAGGGCAAGAAGCTCGCCGAGGGGGCTCCCGCCGTCGTGGCGCGCGATCCCGCAGTGATCGAGGCCTATCTCGGTCAGGGCGCCGGAGGGGCCCGCTCGTGAGCGTGGCGCTGAAGGTCACCGGGCTCGCGGCAGGCTACAGCGGCTTTCGGATTCTCGACGGGTTCGATCTGGACCTCGTCGCGGGGCGCATCACCGCGATCGTGGGCTCGAACGGCGCGGGGAAGAGCACGCTGCTGAAAGCGCTCGCCGGCCTCTTGCCACGCGACGGACAGGCAACGCTCGACGGTCAGGAGCTGCCGGCGGGCTCGGCCACCGCGGCCGTGCGTGCGGGGCTGATCCTCGTCGCCGAGGGGCGTCATCTCTTTCCTCGGATGACCGTGCTGGAAAACCTGCAGCTCGGCGGCTGGCTCCTTGCCAAGCGGGAACGCGCCGTCCGTCTCGAGCGCGCGCTCTCGCTCTTTCCGCGGCTGATCGAGCGCCGCCACCAGCTCGCCGGCTCGATGAGCGGCGGCGAGCAGCAGATGGTCGCGCTGGCGCGCGCCCTCGTCGGCCGACCGCGGCTCCTGATGCTGGACGAGCCGTCGCTCGGTCTGGCGCCGCGGCTCGTCGACGAGGTGATGACCCTGGTTCGTCGCATTCGCGACGAGGACGTGACCGTACTGCTCATCGAGCAGAACGTCGCCAAGGCCCTCGCGATCGCGGACGATGCGCACGTCCTCGAGCGCGGCCGACTCGTCGCCAGCGGGCCGGCCTCGGACCTCCTACGGTCGAGCCTCGTGCGCACCGCGTATCTTGGCCTCTAGCAGGCCGGTCAAAAGGGCCTAGATGGACCCCGTTTCACCGGCCTGCTGGCGCCGACGGGCGGTCTCCTGTAGAGTCTCGGCGCTGAGCGTCGTTTATCCCGCACGAGCTTCGGAGGCTGGCATGGCGAGCAATGTGGTCAAGGTCGGCGATGTCGAGATCATGATGCTGTCGGACGGGATGCTCGAGTTCGACCTCTGCAATTTCTTCCCGACGATCCCCGAGGACAACTGGAATCCGTACGAGGCGCATCTGCACGAGCACAAGGTCCGGTTCAATCTCGGCTCGTACCTGATCCGCGCCGGCGGGCGAACGGTCCTCATCGACACCGGGCTCGGTCCCAAGCCGGCGGAGACTCCCGACGCTCCGTGGGGCCAGCTCATGAACGACTTCAAGAACCAGGGTGTCAGGCCGGACGAGATCGACATGGTCGTCATGACGCACCTGCATCGCGACCACGTCGGCTGGAACCTCAAGGCCGAGGCCGGGAAATACGCGCCGACGTTTCCCCGCGCGCGCTACTGGATGCCGAAGAAGGACTGGGAGTCGTGCCACGACCCCGCACTGCAGCCGACGCGTTTTGTCAACGCGCCGCAGTGCGTGTGGCCGCTGGCCGATCTCGGCCTGATCGAGTTCATGCAAGCCGAGCAGAGCCTGACGCGCGAGCTCACGGCGGTGCCGACCCCGGGCCACACGCCCGGCCACATGAGCATCCTCGTCACCTCGAAGGGCGAGCGGGCACTCGTCCTGGGCGACGCGGCGCACAGCCCGGTGCAGGTGCTGGAGCCGGACTGGGTCTCGCGCGCCGACATGGATCCGGACCTCACGCGGCAGACGCGCAAGGCGCTCCTCGACCGTCTGGAGCGCGAGCAGATCCTCGTCGCGGCCGGCCACTTCGAGGCGCCAGGCTACGGCCGAATCGTGCGCCTCGAGGGGCGACGTTACTGGAAGGGGCTGTAGCCCGACTCAACCGTTTCGAGCGATCCAGACTTCGCGAGCTGCTTCACCGGCGACGGCCACGGTGGCTTCCGGAGCGACTGCCGCTGAGCGCGCGCGACGAGAGCATTGTCCCGGCGGTCGTTCTCGTTCGCAGAGCGACGCGAGCGCGGCTAGCGCCGGGTGCGGGGCGCCGTCAGGACGGCCAGCAGGCGGATGGGATCGACGGGCTTCAGCAGATGGTCGTCGAAGCCGGCCTCGAAGGCCCGCTGCCGGTCCTTCTCCCGCCCGTAGCCGCTCAGCGCGATCAGGCGGGAGCGGTCGTGCAGCTTCGAGCGGATCTGTCGAGCGACCTCGTAGCCATCGATCCCGGGCAGGCCGATATCGATCAGCACGGTTTCCGGCTCGAGCTGCACCGCCTTCTCCACGCCGGTGACACCATCGGCCGCCTCGTGGATCTCGTGTCCGGAGGTCTCGAGCAGGATCCGCATCATCTCCCGACTGTCGGCGTTGTCCTCGATCACCAGGATTCGCCCGCGCGGCACGCCGCCCGACGCTACGACCGACGGGGTGTCGGCCTGCGGCGCGTCGACCAGCGCGGGGAGACGGACGGTGAACACGCTGCCGCGCCCTTGCCCCGGGCTGGCCGCCTCGACCCGACCCCCGTGAAGCTCGACGAGGCGGCGCACGAGGGTGAGACCGACCCCCAGCCCAGCGGACCGGCGATCGATGTTCCGGTCGCCCTGAACGAACAGGTCGAACACTGAAGGCAGCAAGTCTGCCGAGATTCCCGATCCGTCGTCGACGATCTGGAGGACGGCCTCGTCCTGCTCGCGGCGCACGATCACCTTGATGGCCCCGCCGTTCGGCGTGAACTTCAAGGAATTCGACATGAGGTTCATGATGATCTGCTCGATGCGCGCCTGATCGGCCTCGACCCAGACGGGCTCGGCCTCGATGGCGACGGCGTGGTGCGCGAGCTTTTCGGTGCTCTCGAGCGTGACGAGGCACCGCCGAACGATGGCGGCCACGTCGATCGTCGTGCGGACGAGCTCGATCTTGCCGAGCGCGCCGCGCGTGACGTCGAGGAGATCGCCGACCAGCCGCGTGAGGTGCTCGGTCTGGTGGGCGATGACCTCGCGCGCGCGGCGATCGTGCTCGGGCGTCGCCGAGTGACCGAGCACCGAAACCGCGGAGCTGATCGCCCCCAGCGGATTGCGCAGCTCGTGACCGAGCATCGCCAGGAACTGATCCTTGGCCTGGCTCGCGGCCTCGGCTTCCGCGCGGGCCACGCGGATCCACGTCAGCTCGACCAGATCGGTCACGACCAGACAGAGGCTCTCGACGCCCTCGGCGACGAACGTGCCGACTGAGAAGAGCGCGGGCACCGTGCGGCCCTCGACGGTGAGCAGATGCCCCTCGTGCTTGCCGCGTCCGGCATACAGGACCTCGGCCAACACCGGCCGGTCGGTCTCCATGACGAAGCGGTTGATCGGCCCGCCGACGATCGTCGCGGGCCCGACACCGACCAGCTCGGCGAAGCGAAGATTGCAGTAGAGGACGTCCCCGGCCGGCGTCAGCGTGACCGCGCCCTCTTGCATCTGCTCGACGAGCACCCGGTAGGGCTGCTCGGCGCTCTTGAGCGTGAAGAGCTGCGGGCCGTGCGGGCCATCGACGACGAGGGCGTCGACCTCGCCCTGCCGAATGGCGCGCAACGTCTCTTGCGCTTCCTCCAGCTCTCGCTGCAGCTTCCTGACCAGCTCGCGATCCGTCGCGTCGTCCGCCATGTTCTGTGTCGTCACTTGTGTTCCACCAGGTCGAGCCCCTGCAATACACGCGCGCTGTTCGACATATCTCCGATGACCCGCCGCGTCGGCAGCGGGAACCGCCTCACACAGGTCGGAGCCGCGATGATCTGCTCACCACTCGCGAGCATCGGCTGCTCGTAGAGATTGATCACCTCGAGGTTGTACGCGCCGGGCAGATACCGCTCGCAGAGTGTCCGGATGTTCTCGACAGCCCGCGTCGACCGGGCGGTCATGCCTGCCACGAACAACCGCAGAACGTATCTGTCGTGCGGAGTGTTCCCGGTGTCGGGCTGGGTTGCGTCGGTGGTCCTCCAGGCTGCCATGGCATCAACGCGCGGGTCGGACGTCGAGCCCGACGAGGACACGGTCGGTGTTCGAGAGGTCTCCAATGATCTTGCGTACGGGCTCCGGCAGACGGCGAACGAGCGTCGGCACCGCGAGGATCTGATCCCCCGCGGCGAGCTTGGGATTCTGGACCAGGTCGATGACCTCGATCCGGTACCGCCCCGCCAGATGCTCTTCGCAGATCCGCTTCAGATTGGCGAACGCGGCGATCGACCGTGGGGTCTGCCCCGCGATGTAGAGCCGCAGAATCTGGCTCTCGCCATCAGGCTCGGCCTCCGGCGCCGTTGAGCTAGGACGCTCCTCAGTCGCTTCCATACCTCACCGTTCCCCTGGCGTCATCGGTTCGCTTCGGGCGATCGTCACCGTTCGCCGCGTCGGCCCGCCGGCTCCTGGCGACGTCGCGCTTGTCTTCCTTGAGGCGGGCGACGCGCGCCCGGTGCTGGGTGATGCCGGAGGCCAAGTCGGCCTGTTTGGTCTCGAATTTGGCCCGCAGCGCGGCCAGCTCCGCGTCGAACACGGTCTTGAGCCTCGCGAGCGCCCGTTGCCTGCGCTCGAGCTCCTGCTCGTCCACCAGCGCAGCGGCTCGCTCCTCGGCTTCCTGGCTCAGGCGCGCGGATCCCGTGAGCACGCCCCTGGCACCCGCGTAGACGTCGATGAGCTCGACCCCATCGTCGGTGAGGAGAAACTCGCGAATCTGGTTGGAGTGGCTCATGCCGCGGGCCTTGAGCACGTAGAGCCCGCGGTTTCTCTCGCCGCTCGACTCGAGCGTGACCAGCAGGAGCCAGGTATCGACGATCGACGAGATCGCGGCGTCCGTCCGTTCAACCTCGGTCTTGCCGTGCGAGAGACTGGTCATGAGCGCGGTGATCCCGGTGCTCTTGAGGAAGTCGACGAGGCGCATCAGCGTGCCATGGACGTCCGCCGCGGCGGATACCCCGAGAAGGCTGCTCACCGGATCGAGGACCACGACGCTCGGGCCGAAACGGTCGATGGCCCGGTGCATCCGCGAAAGATGCATCTCGAGGCCACACGCTGACGGGCGCGCCGCGTGGAACTCGAGGAGGCCTCGATCAACCCACGGCTGCAGGTCGATGCCGATCGATTTCATGTTCCGCATGACCTGCGCGGGCGATTCCTCGAACAGGAACACGAGCGCGCGTTCCCCGCGGCGACAGGCGGCGTCCATGAAGTGGGCGGCCACGCTGCTCTTGCCGGAGCCGGCGGTGCCGGACACGAGAATGGTGCTGTCACGGAAGTAGCCTTTGCCTGCGAGCATCGTATCGAGCCGCGCGATGCCGGTCGAGATTCGTTCGGACGACACGGCATGCTCGAGCCCGAGCGAAGTCACCGGCAGAACCGCGATCCCGTCCTCATCGATGAGGAACGGGTATTCGTTGGTCCCGTGAGCCGAGCCACGGTATTTCACGATGCGGAGCCGTCGCGTGGAGATCTCGTCGATCACTCTGTGGTCGAGCAAGATCACCGCGTCCGACACGTACTCCTCGAGGCCGTGTCGCGTCAGGGTGCCCTCGCCACGCTCACCGGTGATCACGCAGGTGACGGCCTTGTCCTTGAGCCAGCGGAACAGCCGGCGCAGCTCGGCCCGAACAATGCCTTGATTCGTCAGGCCCGAGAAGAGCGACTCGATCGTGTCGAGCACCACACGACGGGCGCCGATCGAGTCGATCGCGTAGCCGAGCCGGATGAAGAGCGCCTCGAGGTCGTAGTCGCCGGTCTCCTCGATCTCGCTGCGCTCGACACGGACGTGGTCGAGGACGATCTTCTTCTTCTGGATCAGTCCCGGCAGGTCGAAGCCCAGGGAGGCGACGTTCTGCGCCAGCTCGTCGGCGCTCTCCTCAAAGCTCATGAACACGCCGGGTTCGTCGAACCGGGTCGCGCCATGGACGAGGAAGCTGATGGCGAACAAGGTCTTGCCGCACCCGGCTCCCCCACATACGAGTGAGGGCCGGCCAGTCGGCAATCCGCCGTCAGTGACCTCGTCGAAACCTTCGATACCGGTGAGGGTTTTCGCGAGCTTCGCCACGGGGGGATGATCCACCCTGGTAACCTCGATTCGCTATCAGGTCTTTACCTGAGCCAAGCGATTTTCACACCAGTCATGGGCCCGGTGACGCGCGATCAAGCCGCGGCGAGCACCTTGCGTCCCATCGGGGTCGCTTCGAGGCGAAAGTACTCAAGCATGTTGCGCGCCGCGATCTTAAATGCCTCATCCGCCGGCACTCCGGCGAACAAACGCTCAGCGAACGGACGCGTGTTGGGCCAGTCGCACTCGATGTGGGGAAAATCGGTGGCGAACATGATGCGGTCGACGCCCATGTGATGACGGAGCTCGATCGCCACGCGCTCGACATGCTGCACGCTGAAGAAGATGTGCTGTCGGACGTAGTCGCTCGGCCGCTGCTTGAGCGGCTTGAAGTTGAGGAGCCGCGCGGCCCAGTGGCGGTGCCGCTCGTACCAGTAGTCGGCCTCCTCCATCCAGAACGGCACCCAGCCCAGGCGGGTCTCGGCGAAAAAGATCTTCAGCTCCGGAAAGCGGTCGAACACGCCGGACAGGATGAGCTGGGCGAAGCTCATGGACGGCGCCGTTCCCAGGAACGGCAGCGCCACCCACTCCACCAGCTTTCGCGGCCCGAGCTTCGCCAGGATCGCCGGATCGACCCCCGGATACTCGAACGTGGGCTGAGACGCTCGCGGGCCCAGGCGGTCGAAACCGACGTGCACGGTCAGGGGCATCTTCGCGTCGACCGCGGCCGCCCAGAAGCGATCGTCCTCGGCCGTCGGATAGGCTTTGCCGCTCGGGAAGACGCCCAGGTTGACGCCCTTGAGCCCGAGCTTCATGCAGTGCTCGAGCTCGGCGATCGCGTCGGTGACGTTGGTCCACGGGATGACGCCGAGGCCGATGAGGCGATCGCGCGACACGGTGCAGTACTCCTCGCCGAGCCAGTCGTTGTAGGCGCGAACCGTCGCGCGGTACACGTCCTCGTCGGCGATCGCACGCCAGAGCCGCGGCCCCACCTGCATGTTCGGGAAGAGGACCTCGGCGTGCAGCGCGTCCATGTCCTGTTCCTTGAGGCGCTGCTCCGGTGGCCCCACGCCGGCCGTGTCGTCGACCGTCACACCGAACGGCTCCCAGGTCTCGTTCGTCCGTCCGGCTCTCAGGTCGAGGAACGGAGCCGGATAGGGAGGCTGGCCCTCGACGAGGAGGGCGTCCCCGCCGTCGGGCAGCTTGATCGTCCGCGGCGCGTGCTCGCGATGCTTCGCGGGCATGCGCGGCGTCCATCGCTCGGGCCGGACTTCCAGGTGACCGTCGCTGGAGATCAGGGGGGGAAGACCGGGGCTGGTCATGGCGGCTCTCCTTTACCCGGCGTGATGGTACCATCGGCTCGCCGAGTCGTGACGGGCTCTATCGGCTGTATGGAGTCGTGAAAGGAGACGGCCATGGGCGCGATCCTGGGTCTCGGAGTCACGCACTATCCACCACTCGCGGGACAGGACGAACACATGGCGCGCATCCTCAAGCGCGTCATGCAGGACCCCGACCTCCCGGAGCGCTACCGGCGGCCGGAAGGCTGGCCGGCGCCGATGCGACAGGAGTACGGCTCGGACGAAGGGTTGGGCGCGGCGAAGCACCATCGTGAGGCGCTGGTCGCCGGCTTCCGCGACGCCCGGCGGCGGCTCGACGCGTTCGCACCGGACGTCGTCCTGATCTGGGGCGACGACCAGTACGAGAACTTCAAGGAAGACATCATTCCGCCCTTCTGCGTGCTCGCCTATGAGTCGATCGAGCACCGGCCGTGGGCGGACGGTCGCTGGCAGAAGGCGAAGAACGCGTGGGACGAAGCGAGCGACGCGACCTTCGTCTACAAGGGCCATCGCGCGGCCGCCAAGGGGCTCGTGACGGGGCTGCTCGACGCGGGCCTCGACGTGTCCTACGCGTATCGGCCGCTCCACCATCCGATCGGCCACGCGTTCATGAACACGCTGCTGTACCTCGACTACGACCGGCAGGGCTTCCCGTACCCGGTGATTCCGTTCTCGATCAACTGCTACGGGCGGAAGGTCATCTCGCAACAGGGCGGCGCCTCGAGCTTCGCCGACCTGCCGTCCGAGGCGCAGCTCGATCCGCCCTCGCCGGCGCCCTGGCGCTGCTTCGATCTGGGCCGGGCCACCGCGCGCGTGATGGCCAAGAGCCCGTGGCGCGTGGCCCTGGTCGCCTCGTCGAGCTGGTCGCACGCGTTCCTGACGCCGAAGAACCACCTGCTCTATCCCGACGTCGATGCCGACCGCGCGCTCTACGAGAAGCTGCGCGTCGGCGACTACGAGGCGTGGCGGACGACGCCGCTGGCGCGCATGGAAGAGAGCGGCCAGCAGGAGATGTTGAACTGGATGTGCCTGGCCGGCGCGATGGCGGAGCTCGACCGGCGGCCGGACGCGGCGAAGTTCATCGAGACCTACATCTTCAACTCGAGCAAGTGTTTCGCGTCGTTCCCGGGCTGACGCCCGGGAACGCGCGTTAGCTCCGGTTCGCGAAGTGAGGCTTGACCTCCTTCGCGAACCAGGCGAGCTGCTCCAGCATGATGCTCTGGGGCGTGCCCATGCTGTTGCTGACGTGCACGTACTCGAGGCCCGGATACTTCTGCTCGAGTGATCTGAGGTGCGCCACGAACTCCTCGGGCGTCCCCGCGAACCACGCGCCGACCTTCATGTAGTGCTCGACGGTCGGGACGCCGGCGGCGCCCCAGCCGCCGCGTCCCATCGCGGCGGCGTCCTGCTCCGGCGTGAGGCCGGGCACGAACCCGAGCGGCCCGAACATCTTCACGTGCTCCTCGTACCAGGGCGTGATCTCGCGCACGGCGCGCTCGCGCGACTCCGCCAGGTGGAAGAAGATCCCGAGGCTCAGGCCCTCACCGAGCTTGAAGGCGAGGCCCGCGCGCTCCGCGGCTTCCTGGTAGGCGTGAATCGACTTCTCGGCCATCGTCGCCGCGCCGCCGCCGATCAGCCCCTTGATGCGGTGCTTCATCATGAAGTCGAGCCCGCGGGCGCTGGCGCTCACCACCGGTTGCCAGCACTCGACCGGCTGCCGTAGCGGCCGCGGTACGAGGGTCAGCTCGCGCAGCTCGTAGCCCCGGTACGGCACGGCCGGCGGCAACGTGTAGTGCTTGCCCTGGTGCGAGAACTTCTCCGAGTGGAACGCCTTCATCAGGACGTCGACCTGCTCCTCGAACAGCTCGCGATTCGCCTCGGCGTCGAGCATCGGGCTGCCGAACGTCTCCACCTCGCGGCTGTGATACCCGCGGCCGACGCCGAAGACCACGCGCCCCCGGGTGAGGATGTCGGCGGTCGCGAAATCCTCGGCCAGCCGGAGCGGATGCCACATCGGCGTGATGTTGAATCCGCAGCCGATGCGAAGCCGCGTCGTGAGATGAGCGAGGTGGACGGCCGCCATCAGGATGTTCGGAATGCACTCGTAGCCCTCGTGCTGGAAGTGGTGCTCGGCCAGCCACAGGATGCTGTAGCCGTGCTCGTCCATGCACCGCGCAATGGCCTCGGTCTTGTCGAACACCGACGCCAGATGCTCGTTCGAGTAGCGTCGCTCGTTCGCGGGCGTGGCCATCTGACCCATGTCGCCCAGATCCACGTGCCCGGCATAGACGGTCGAGAACTTGCTGATCATGTCGTCCCTCCGCGGGCGAAGCCTAGCAGCCGCGTCTTTCCAGCGTCAACCGGTTGCCGTCATTCCGGCGGAAGGGCTGCGGGGGTGGCGGTAGGGGTCGCGCGACCACGCGGCACACGTCCGCTGCTCCGGGGCGGCTGGGCTCCATCCGGGCGCGCCACTTCCGCCATCGCCTGGAGGGAACGGGTCGCGCAACCCCTACCGCCACCCCCGCAGCCCTCCCGCCGGAACGTTGGCGCCGGCATGACGCGTGAACCGCGAGCATAGGTCAGCGCCACGACCGAGAAGTTTGAGCGAAGCTCTCGCTAGGCTCGGGCGCGGTGGTCTCGCGCATCCTGACCGCTGAACCGCCGGGCGTGTGGCGGAGGTGGTGGGTGGGGGTACCGCGACTCGTTCCCGCCAAGGGGCAACGGACGCTGCCGCGCCCGGATGGAGCCCAGCCGCACACGGTGTGCGAGCGCGTGACGCGTGGTCGCGGTACCCCCACCCACCACCTCCGCCACACGCCCGGCGACGCAGACGCGATAGGATGTGCGGAGTGCGCCTCGCGTCCCGGCCGCTGGTCCAGCTCGCGCGACATCACGGCTTCCGTTGCCTGGGCCTCTGCGTCTTCTTTCACTCGCTCGGCATGGTCGGCGAGCAGGTCGTGCTGGGCTGGTACGTCCTCGAGATCACGGACTCGGCATTCATGGTGGGCCTGGCGCTCGGCGTGCGGAACCTGCCGCTGCTGTTGGCCGGCATTCCGGCCGGCGTCGTGGCCGATCGCGGCGATCGCGTTCGACTGCTGAAGATCTCCGGCCTCACGATGGCGGTCGGCGCCGCGCTGCTCGGCGTCCTGGTGGCGGTCGGACTCGGCGGCGTGGGGCCGGCGCTGATCCTGACGTTCGTCACCGGATGCGCACGCGCACTCCATCAGACCGCGCGTCAGGGTTACGCGCATGACATCGCCGGCGGTGCCGGGCTGGTCCACGGGCTCGCGCTCGTGGCCCTCACCTCGCGGCTCGGCGGGCTCGTCGGCTCCCTCATGACGGGATTCTTGATCGCGCGTCTCGGGTCCGCCGCCGCCTACCTGGTTGTCGCAGCCGGCTATCTCATCAGCGCCATCGCCATGCTCCCGGCGCGATCAAGTCCGCACGTGAGCGATGCGAGCGGAGGCTCGGTCCGCGCCGACGTGTTCGGCTTTCTCGGTACGATCCGGCGCGACCGAGTGCTCCTGCACCTGATGAGCCTCACCGCGATCGCCGAGGTGCTCGGCTTCTCGCATCAGGCCCTCCTGCCCAGCCTTGCCCGAGACGTGCTCCGGGTCGGCCCGGAAGGCCTCGGCGTGATGACGGCCGCGCGTCAGGTCGGCGGGCTCGCGGGCATCTCGCTCACCTCGGGGCTCGGTGGCGCACGCGGCTACGGTCCGCTGTTCCTCACGGTCCTGGTCGCCTTCGGCGCCTCGCTGGTGGCACTCGGATTCGCGCCGAGCTTCACCGTGGTCCTGCTGATCCTCGTCGGCGCCAACGCGCTCGGCTCCGTGACGGACGTGCTCGCACAGACCTTGATCCAGCTCGCGGTGCCGAGCGGGCTGCGGGGGCGCGCGGGCGGCGCGTGGGTGGTGTCGATCGGGATGGCGCCGCTGGGCCAGTTCCAGGTGGGGGCGCTCGCGTCGCTGTTCGGGGTCAGCGCCGCGCTCGGCGTGAACGGCCTCGCGCTCATGGCGGTGGGCGTGGCCACGGCGCTGCTCGTACCCAGGCTCCGGCGGCTCTGATGGCGCCGTCGCTCGAACGCCGCGTGGCGATCGACGCGGCGCGCGCCGCCGGCCGGCTCCTTCACGCGGAGTTTCGCGCGGCACATCGCGTCGCGTTCAAGGGCCAGACGACCAACCTCGTGACGGAAATGGACGAGCGCGCCGAGGAGCTGATCGTCGGCCGGCTCGCCTCGGCGTTCCCTGACGACACGATTCTCGCGGAGGAGCGGGGTGCCGCGATCGGCCGCTCGGGGCGCCGCTGGATCGTCGATCCACTGGATGGCACGACGAACTACGCGCACGGGCTGGCGGTCTTCTCGGTGTCGATCGCGTTGGAAGTCGATCGACGCATCGCGCTGGGTGTCGCGTACGACCCGAGCCTCGACGAGCTCTACGTCGCCGAGCGCGGACGCGGCGCGACCGTGAACGACGAGCGGCTCGCCGTCTCGCCGACGACGAGTCTGGAGGCGAGCCTGCTCGCGACGGGCTTTCCGTACAACATCCGCGAGACAGACGACACGAATCTGGACGAGTCCGCGGCCTTCGCGCTTCGCTGCCGCGGCGTGCGTCGATTCGGCTCCGCCGTCCTCGATCTCGCGTGGGTCGCCGCCGGTCGACTCGACGGCTTGTGGGCGCTCCGCCTCGGCGCGTGGGACGTCGCCGCCGCCGGCCTCTTCGTCGAAGAGGCCGGTGGCCGGATCACGAATCTGGTGGGCGGTGCCGTGGATCTCGACGCGCCCGCGGTGGTCGCGAGCAACGGCCGGATCCACGACGAGATGCTCGCCGTGCTGAGGGAAATCCGGGGAGCTCGGGGCGGAGGAGCGACCCCGAAACGTTAATCGACGACGCGGGGACGGACCTCCAGACCGCCCAGCGGACCCGGCACGCCGTGCAGGGTGATCTGCACTGACGACCGTGAGTCCGGCTGGCCCTCGACGACCACGTCGACGTCAACGGCCTCGGCAGCGCTCAAGACTTCTCCGAACCACGCCAACAGCTGGTCAGTCTCGAACCGTGTGAGCGTCATCCTCTCCCCCGATTTTCTGTGGTAGGCGGGAACTGGCTTATAATGCCGCCGGTTGCGCAGTCATAATGTCCGCGTTACCTGAAACGGACCCTCACCGTGAGGACTGCGACCAGAGGTTCGATCCCCTCTGGTACGTGGTACGAACGCGCTCCCGTCACGAAAAGACGGTGCGCGATCAGCTCATGCGCCGCGAAGTCGAGACCTTCCTGCCCATTGCCGAGCGCTGGAGCCGGTGGAAGGACCGGCGCAAGAAGGTCGCTTTCCCGCTCTTTCCCGGCTATTGCTTCGCGCGCTTCCCGCTCGTCGAGCGCCTTCGCGTCCTGAACGTCGTCGGCGTCGCCGACCTCGTCGGGACCAGCGGCCGACCCGAACCGGTGCCGGACGCTGAGATCGCGGCGATCCAGCGCCTGGCCAGCACGACTCTTCAGTACGATCCGCATCCGTTCCTGGCCGAAGGCATGGACGTCGAGGTCGTGCGCGGCCCTCTCGCGGGTGTCCGCGGCAAGCTCCTGCGCAAGGATCGCGTGACCCGCCTGGTCCTCTCCGTCACGCTGATCCGCCAGGCCGCGGTCGTCGAGATCCATCCGGCTGATATCGTTCACGTCGACGGGCCCTAGTTCCGGAGTAACGCTCTGGCCTGGCGCGCCGCGGCGCTCGCCGGATGCTCTCTGATGACGCGCTCCCACGTTCGCTTCGCTCGCGCTCCATCGCCCAGATCTTTTTGACAGAGACCGATCTTCACGAGCGCGTCGGGGACCTTCTCGCCCCGCGGCACGGCTGCGACCAGCGCCTCGAACTCGGCCAGCGCGCCGCGCCAGTCCTTCTGCTTGTAGAACACGTCGGCCACCAGGTACTGCGCGCTCTCGCGCACCGGGCTTTCGGGATATGTCACGATCAGGTCGTAGAAGGTGAGGATCGCCGCGTCGGTGGCCTTGTTTCGTAGCTGCTCGACTCCTGTTCGGTAGAGATCGGCCGCCGGCGTCGTCGTCGCCGAGCCGAGCAGGGGCGGCGACTCGGGCGGCGCCGGAGCGGTCGGCGCCGCGGGGGCGAAGCCGCTCGGCGCCGCCGGCAGCCGGCCGCGATTCGGCGACTCGAGCTCCTCGACGCGACGCCGCAAGTACGTCAGCTGGTCGTCCTGCGCGCGCGATGTCGCGATGAGCTTGGCGACGGCGTTCTGCAGCTCGGTGAGCTCGCTCGCGATCCGCGCGACCTGCTCGCTCAGTCGGTTTGGATCGCCGGGGCCCGGCGGCGGATTGGCCGTGGTGACGGGCGCCGGCCTCGGCGACTCGACCGTCGATGGCTGCTTCACGACGTCGGCGCAGGCCACCAGGGTCAGCGCCACCATCGCGGTCCCGAGAGATCTTCCGCGGCTCACGGCACATCCGCCATCGTCACCGATACCGAGGCGAGCGGCCACTGGGCGCGCGCCCGCAGCTGCAAGGTCACGGTCGTCTCGCGGCTCAGCGGGACATCGACGAGCCAGAGCCAGCCCTCCGGCACGGTCAGCGAGGGGTAGCTTCGGACGATCGCGCCCCGCGCGAACACGTAGCGGCGCTCGCCGGCCGCGCGCGTGTGGATACGCTCGCCGAGGACCAAGGTGCCGCCGTTCGTGACGCAGAGGAGATAGTCGATCTCCTGCGGCGGCGAGGTCCGCACCACGCGGACCGGCGCCGTGCGCGGCGCGGAGGTCCCCGCGATGCTCGTGGACATCTGCTCGAGCGTCGAATAGGCGATCGGCGCCTCGCGCATGGCGAAGAGCTCGTTGCCCTGGCTCTGCACACGGATCATCGATTGATCGAGGGCCATCGGCGCCGACTGGGGCTCCGCGCGCGCGGCGACGATCAGGAGCGACGCGACGGCCGCGATCATCCATCGGCTCGTCACGAGGCGCTGCCCCGCTGATCCTGGGGCATTCCTTGCAGCGCGATCCAATCGCTCCGTCCGCCGATCCAGCCGCGGACCACGCGGGCAATGGGCAGATCCTCGCCCGCGGCGATCACGCGCGCGGCCACGTCGTCGAGCCGGGCCAGACGCGCGCGGGACTTCACCAGCTCGGCCAGGAAGGCTTCGAAGCTCTTCAGGTGAGCGCCCCCCTCGACCTCGGCGTGGAGCGTGAAGATGTTGATGCCCGGCCGCACGGCCTGCGCCAGCGCTGCCGGGACGTCCGCGATGCGCCCCATGACCTCGTCCATCGTGGGCATCGTGGTCGGCAGCTGGATGGTCGCGAGCGCGCCGTCGCTGAGGCTGGGTCTGAACGGCGTGTCCCCGCGCGTGTCGCTGGCGTAGAGGAACCCGCGGCCGTCCTGGACCGCGAGCGCCACCGGTGAAGTCCGCCACCCCGGCGCCGCGCTGGCAGACGGCGCGACTCCGACGGCCGCGGCGAAGGACCGCGCGGCCAGATCGAGATCGGCGCGGATCGCGGGCTGATCGAGCCGGTGGATGCGGTCCTGCCAGCCGACGTGATCCCATCCGTGAGGCGCGATCTCGTGGCCTTCGTCGGCGATCTGCCGCAGCATGGCCGGCGCACCGGCGCCAACCAGACGCGCCGGCACGAGCGTGCCCGAGAGCAGCGTGCGGATGCCGTAGAGCTTGAGTGGGTTCGTGCGCCACATCTTGGCGAGGAAGCTCGGGCGCAGTGCGCGGCGGATCGCGCGCCCGGAATGATCCGGTCCCATCGTCACGAAGAAGGACGCATGGATGCCGAGGCGCCGAAAGAGCTCGAGCAAGCGCGGGACACCCTCGTCGAGCCCGCGGCGCGTGTCGACGTCGACGCGCAGGCCGACGGTCGTGTGATCGGTCGGATCGGCCCAGCGCGCGCGCGTCACTCGAGCACCTCGGCGATCACGTACCGCGGCCCGCGGCGCACCTCTTGATAGAACCATCGCGCGCGCGCGCCGAGCGGACCGAGGGCGAGCACCTGGACCGAGAGCGCGAAGGCCAGCCGCAGGAGGCGCACGGGTCCGTATCGCGAACGGCCGTGCTCGCGTGCGTTGTGGCCGACCGGAATCTCCGTCATCGAGGGCGCGAAGGCGGCGGCCAGCACGGGTATGTAGCGCGGCACACCTGGAAACGCGAGGATCCGATCGATCACCGAGCGGCGGTAGGCTCGCAGCATGCACCCGTAGTCGCGAAGCCTCACGCCGACGGCGGCCGAGGTCGCGCGGTTGACCAGCCAGGACGCGGCCCGTCGGGCCCACGGATCCCGTCGGCTGACACGCCGGCCACCCACCACGTCCACGCCGTCCACGAGCGCCGCGAGCAGGCGCGGGATCTCCTCCGGCGGGTTCTGGAGATCGGCGTCGAGCGTCACGATGATCTCGCCCCGGGCGCGCTCCATTCCCGCGAACAGCGCGGCGTGTTGGCCGTAGTTGCGGTTGAAGCGGATCACCCGCACCGCGGCGTCGCGAGCGCGGAACGCGCGAAGGACGTCCGCCGACTCGTCGCGACTACCGTCGTCCACGAAGATGATCTCGTACGGCCGGGCGACCCTCTCGAGCGTCTGAGTGAGCCGCCGATGGAGGGCACCGAGGCTTGGCGACTCGTTGAACACCGGAATCACCACGGACAGAGCGGGGCGCATTCCCCCGCTCACCGCTCGACCTCCCGGACCAGCAGACAATCGTTGTGGCCGCCGAAGCCGAACGAGTTCGAGATGGCCGCCCGGATGCGCGCGGCCACGGCGGTGTTCGGCACGTAGTGAAGATCGCACTCGGGGTCGGGCACGCGATAGTTGATGGTGGGCGGGGCGATCTGATCGCGGACCGCCAGCACCGTCGTCGCGAGCTCGATCGCGCCCGCGGCCGAGATCGTGTGGCCGATCATCGACTTGGTCGAGCTCACCAGGAGCCGCGAGGCCTCGGCGCCGAACACGGTCTTGATCGCGGCGGTCTCGACCCGGTCGTTCATCGGCGTGGAGGTGCCGTGGGCGTTGACGTAGTCGACGTCGCGCGGGCCCAGCTCCGCATCGGCGAGTGCCTGGCGCATCGCGCCGATCGCGCCGCGTCCGTCCGGCGCCTCGTCGGTGACGCGGTACGCGTCGCAGGTCGTCCCGTAGCCCGCCAGCTCGGCGATCGCCGGGGCGCCGCGTCGTCGCGCGTGGTCGGCCGCCTCGAGCACCAGGAATCCGGCGCCCTCCCCGAGGACGAAGCCGTCGCGGCGCGCGTCGAAGGGCCGGCTCGCGGTCTCCGGCGTGGCGTTCTGGCGCGACATGACACCGAGCAGACAGAAAAGCTGCACCTCGATCGGCGCCACGATGCACTCCGCGCCGCCCGCCAGGGCCACGTCGACCGTGCCCCGGCGGATCGCGCGATACGCCTCGCCGATCGCCTGCGCCGACGAGGTGCAGGCGGTCTGGATCGTCGCGGTGGGTCCCTCGATGCCGAAGTGGCCGGCCAGGCGTGCGGCAAGATACTGCGGCCACGTCCGGTGGGCCGCCCGCGCCGCCGCGCGCCGAGCGAACTCGGCGACGAAGCCGGCGCGCGTCACCGGCCCGCCGGGCTCACGGCTCGCGTACGCGATCGCGCCGAGATCGCGCAGATCGTGGCGCTCGCCGCTCGTGCCGACGAACACGCCGGCGCGTCGGGAGGCGAGCACGGCGCGGGCGCCGGCCGCCGCGACGGCGGCGCGCGCGGCGCGAAGGCCCACGACCACGCCGCGAGGCTCCTGCGAGTCGAGCGAGGCTTCGGCCCGGAACTCCTCGATCAGCCCGCGGTCGTCGAGCGCCGCGGCGATCTGCGTGGGTAACCCTTCCGGATCGAAATGGGCGATGCGCTTGACGCCCGAAACGCCGGCGAGCGCGGCTTTCCAGAAGGCGTCCGCCTCGGCGCCGATCGGCGTCACCAGGTCGAGCCCGGTTACGACGACGCGCCGGCGCGCGCCAGGGTCACGCGAGGAGCGAGTAGCCACCGTCCACCGTCAGGATCTGTCCCTGGATCGCCTGCGCCGCCCGGCTCGCGAGGAAGTACACGACACCCGCGACCTCGTCGGCCGTCACGAGGGCACCGCCCGGGGTGCGGGCACGGATCGCCGCCAGGGCGGCCGTGCCTTCCGGTATCGCCTGCCACACGTCGGTCTCCACAGCGCCGGCCGAGACCGTGTTGACCGTGATGCCCTTCGCCGCGAGCTCGACGGCGAGATAGCGCGTGAGCCCCTCGAGCGCCGCCTTCGAGACGCCGATCGACGCGTAGCCCTGGATGACGCGTCGGCTGCCGAGGCTCGACAGGGCGATGATCCGTCCGCCCGACGTCATGAGCCGCGAGGCTTCCTGGGCGAGGATCAGGAGCGCGCGCGCGTTCGTCGCCATCACCCAGTCCCACTGCTTGGGCGAGAGGTCGAGGCCGTCCCGGAGCACGCCCGACGCGGCGTTGCTCACGAGCACGTCGAGGCGACCGGCGCGCCGCTCGACCTCGGCCACCAGGCGCTTGATCTCCGCCGGCTCCTTCAAGTCCGCCTGCACCAGGTGCGCGACGCCACCGCGTAGCTCGACGTCGTGCGATGTCTTTTCCGCGGCCTCGCGGTTCACGAAGAAGTTCACGAAGACCTGAGCGCCGGCTTCGGCGAAGCGAAGCGCGATCGCGCGTCCGATGCCGCGGCCACCGCCGGTGACCAGGACGGCGCGCGACGGCGCGTCACTCACCGCGCATCCCTCAGGCTCCCGGAGCGAGCCGCCCGGCGGCCGCGAGCTGACCCACGATGTACTCGGTGATGGCACGGACCGTCAGGCGATTCATCACGACATCCACCGCCTCCGGCGAGTGCAGGTTCTTCTCGAGATAGTTGGTGAACTGATCGATGCTGAGCCCCGACAGGTCGAGTGGCGTCGACGCGAGGTCGGCGAGCATGCGCGCGACGAGGGCGCCGACGACCTCCCGCTCGTCGCCGGCGGCCCGGGCGATCCCGTGCTTCGCGGCCACGTGCTCGAGCACGGCGCCGACCGTCGCCGGCGACACCATGCGCAGCTCGTCCGCCGGGACCGCCACGCGATATCGCGCCTCGAGCACGCGCGCCAGCACGCTCAGGTCGCGCCACTCGATCCGGCGCTCCTGGATGAGCCGCATCGGCAGGTCGACGCCGAACGTCTGCTGGCACTTGAAGCTCAGGTCGAGAAAGTCGATCGACTCGGCGCCGAGGTCGGACACCAGCGCGGCCTCCGCCGTCACGTTCGCCTCGTCGACGCCGAGCGACTCGACGATGAGCTTGCCCACGCTCACGTCCACCTCGGCTCGCGTCCAGATCTTCCTCGTGTCCGGCTCCATGCGCCTTCTCGCCTCCTCAGACGGCCAGATCCGTCGCGCTCGCGCGGCCGATCCCACGTGAGGCACCCGTGACGAGCGCGATGCGGCCTGTCAGATCGATCTTCATATCCATGTCTAGCTCCGCATCATGAGCGCCGAGCACTCGCCGAAGAGCCCGAGCGCGAGCACCAGGGCGGAACGAAACACCGGTGTCGTCGAAGTCGACCGGGCGGAGA
>WNGJ01000770.1_pt1 | contig 30547 bp, 29 predicted proteins | sample 5400611 | NCBI WGS metagenome assembly WNGJ01 (sample SAMN13153375, study PRJNA577476) | soil metagenome | isolation source: 40 cm soil or saprolite under Garry oak tree replicate 1 | place: USA:California | collected 2016-06-15
CGCATCTATTTCACCTGGCAGGAAACCCGCGCCGGCCGCACCCTCCCCGGAATTAAGCTCTCGCTTTAGCTCTCGCCTCGTGCCGTTCTCACAACGAAGGCTCTTCCGAAAGCAACCCTCACCAGAAAGCCTTTCCTTGACTTTCTTTTTTATAAGTCCTTTCCTTTGATATTCATACAGAATCATGTGGGGGGGGTGGGGCCCCACGTGCCGCGAGGGACTTCTTGCCGACTAGCCCCGATTCTGCTTACTGTCTCCGTGCGTCTCTCGCAAGTTTTCTTCCACAGGCGCCGCAATGATGGCGCGAACGCGTTCGCGCAATGCCGGAACATCTTCCTTGGTCAGTCCCTTGGTTTCGATGGTGTCATGCAGATGAACCGTGATCTTCACGGGCAAGAGCATCCAATGGCCCGTCCGGTGATGCAGAAAGGAGCCTACAGAAAGGAGCCTACGAGACTCACTGGCACAATCGGGATGCCAAGCTGCTGCGCCACACGGAAACCCCCGTCTTGGAATTGATCCACTCGCCCGTTGCGCGTCCGCCTGGCTTCCGGAAAAATAATCAGGCTGGTGCCACCATCCACTGCGTCCTGCGTCAGCCGCCACATGCGCTTCAAATCCGACGGACGCCGCACATCCGGAACCGGCACGTTGCCGAAGCGCTTCATCAGCCAGCCGTACGCGGGAATCTTGAAATGCGATTCCAGCTCCCATCCGCGCACAAACTGCGGAATCGCGCAGTACAGCATGAACGGATCGAAAAGATTCACGTGGTTAGACATAAAGAAGCAGGTGCGTTGCGGATCGAAACCGGAAGATCGGCGTGCTTCGACTTGTGCACCCGATAAAAAAGCGATGCGGCGGCAGAAAGTGCGCTGCAGCCAATCGTGTTTGCGGGCATCCAGAAAAATCCCCAGGAACACCAGCGTCGGCGCAACGATAAAAAAATGCAGGATGCTGAGGGACCAAAGAATGGCGCTGCGGATCGCCAGCCAGATTTGCTTCATATGAAGACGTCCACAGCGGCGGGAAGAACGTCGAGTGCCCGGCACTCGACGGTCACGACTTCTCCATCGATCATGACGTCCACGGGCGCGGCTTCTCTGAACTCCACGTGGCGCACCGCGCGCCGAGAAGCAAGCGGATGTTTGATATGAGAACCGTCGTAAAGCCGCGGTAATGTGCGCAGCAATCCCAGGCGTCCGATCGGGCCCCAGCGCACAAATTCTATGAGCCCGTCGGTAGGATCGGCGTCCGGCGCAATCAGCATCGTCCCGCCCGTGTACTTGCTGTTGTTGAACGTCAGGAAAAGGGATCGCCCTTCGTCCCATTCCGCGTCGTCATCGCAGCGCAGCGCCAGAGAACGCCGCCGCAACTGCGCCACGCGCACGAAAACCCCAAGCAAATAACCAAAGTCGCCAAAGGGTTTGAATACGCGATTGGTCAGCGCCGCAACATCCGCCGTAAAGCCCATGCTCAAGAGATTAAAGGAGTAGATTTCGCCTTTGGCGTGCGTCAGCCGCAAAAGATCGACTGTGCGCGTGCGGCCTTCGAGCAACGCCTGCAGCGAAGCCGCGGCGCCGTCCTTTGTAAAATCGCGCAGAAAGGAGTTGCCCGTACCCAGCGGCAAAAATCCCAGCGCGATACGCTGAACCGCGGCGCGTCCCGCAAACAATCCGTTGAGAATTTCGTGAGCGGTGCCGTCACCGCCCACCGCAAGAAAGCGCCGGTATCCCTGCTCGTAAGCCTCGCGTGCAAGTTGCACCGCATGCCCCTGGCCGGTCGAAGCGATGACGTCGACATTCAGTCCCTTTTCGCACAAACGTGCGAGCGCGGGCCCCGCAAGTTTCGCGGAGCGGCCGCCACCGGCGGCGGGGTTTACGATGGCAAAAAATCGGTCCATTGGAAGCGCAAACGAGTCCGAAATTCTAACCTCCGATCCACGCAATCATTTCGAAACTTGCATCACAAAGGCAGAATCGCGGCCACGCTGTCCAGCTTTGCGAGCCGTTCGGCCAAAACGTCGCGTTTGATTTTCAGAGAAGCCGTACGGGGAAAGTCCTCGTCCAGCAGGACGACCCCATGGATACGCTTGTAGTTTATCAGGCGATTGTTGCGCGCGTTGATGTCCTGGCGAAGTTGTTCGCTGTACTCCTGCCCCGGCTCGAGATGCAGCGCCAGCACAAGCTTTTCGCCGGTCATTGAGCGCTTGGGCCAAATGTAGTTGGCGGCGAACACGCAAAATTCTTTCACGGGAAGGCTCTCGAAAACTGTTTCAATGTCTTCGGGATAAATATTTTTCCCTTCCTCGGTGACGATCATGTTTTTCTTGCGGCCCGCGAGTTGCAAATGACCCGCACCATCAAAGCGGCCGAGATCGCCGGTCAGAAGCCAGCCGTCAACGATCGTTTCCGCCGTGAGTTCCGGTTCATTCAAGTAGCCAGCCATGACGGTTTTGCTGTGGACGGCAACTTCGCCAACGCCGTCTGCGGACGAATTCACGATGCGCACTTCCATGCCGGGCAGCGGCTTGCCGACAGTATCCGCGCGAAATGGTTTCAAATCGTTGACCGTGATTGCCGTGCCGGCTTCCGTGAGTCCGTATCCGTTGGCGACGGGAATCCCAAGGTCGTAGAAAAATTGCAGCGTGTGCGGTTCGCTGAAGGCGCCGCCCACAATGATCGCTCGAAGCTCTCCGCCGAACGCTTCGTGAACTTGGTTGAGCAGCAGGCGACTGATGCCCGGGCGCGGCCGGCTTTTCGTCAGAGCTTTGTTGACGCCAACGAGCAGGTTGAAAATTTTGCGTTTGCCCGGCGGCAGCGCATCGAAACGCGCTTGCAGGCCTTTCTGCAAATTTTTCAAAACGAGAGGAACCAGACTCACGTACGTGATTTTGTATTTCGAAAAAGCTTCCCGTACGAATTCGGGACGCAAAGTCCGCAAATGCACGACTGCCGCTCCGCACGTGAACGGCCCAAAAAAACCCACCATGAAATCAATAGCGTGGTTTGTGGGCAGAATGCTGAGATAGCGTACGCCCGGCCAGAACGGATACAGCGATGTGAGCGCGACGCACTGCTCCAAATAATTTTCGTGCGTCATCATGCAGCCTTTCGGACGTCCGCCAGTTCCGGAAGAGTAGACGATGCAGGCATTGCCCGAGCGTTTACGCGCGACGAAAACCGGTTCGCCAGCCCCGCGAAATTCCTCCCAGCGTTTTGCGCCGGCAAGATCGGCGTTTGCCGGAGCTTCAGTAACCAGTACGGTTTGCACGTTCGTCGCGGTGGCGCGGCCGGGCGAGACGCTGAGTTGCCGCCAAATCGGATATTCCGTGATGAGAACTCCAGCGCCAGAATGCTTGAGCAATTGCCATTGTTCGTCCGGCGTCAGTTTGTAATCGAGTGGAACCAGAACGCCACCGGCAAAAAAAATCGTGTAAGCGGAAATCAGCCACTTCGACTGATTGGTCATGATGATGCTGGCGCGAGCGCCAGCGGAGAAACCGCTATCCTGCAAAGCCTTGGCCAGCGGATGCGCGCGCTGCTTGAAGTCGCGATAGGTTAGGCGCTCTTTTTCGCGCTCGCGGTCGGCCTCTATCAAACACACTTCGTTCGCATATTGATCCAACGCATCCCGCAGCGCTTCACCGATGGATTGATACTTGGAAAGGTCCAGCATTACAGGCGGGATTGAATCCGCTCGGCCAGAGTCTTGAAGTCGCTGACGCCCAGGACCTCGTAGTCGGGCAATTCGATGCCGAAATGATTCTCGAGGCGAGAAAGCATTTCTAAAGTTTGCAAGCTGTCGATGCCGAGTTTCTTGAAAAAATCGTCCCCGGGCGCGAGCGAACCCGACGGCAACTGAAAATGCTTGGCGGCCAAGTCCAGGACTTCCTGTGTGGTTTGTTCCAGGGTTCGCATGGAAAGCTAAATCTATCATTCCTGCGCTGGGAAAGAAAATTCGCGGCGGTAGTTCCGCCACGTCTTGGGAGATTTATCCAGAAAGACTCATAGCAGTACGAGACCGCGGCGAATTCCCAGGGAAACAGCTTCGGTTCGAGTAGAGACGCCGAGCTTACCCAAGATCGAAGCTACGTGGAATTTCACAGTGTGATCGGAGATTGCCAGGCGAGCGGCAATTTCCTTGTTGGCGAGTCCTGCGGCGAGCATTTGAAGTACTTCGCGCTCTCGGCGTGTTAGTGGCTCAAGCAACTCGTCGACGGGTGCATGCGAGCCGACAGTGGCAGGAAGAACGGTATCCAGTTCCGAGGGATGAACGACCAGCAGTCCCGCCGCAGCGGCTTCGAGAGCAGCCCGGAGTTGTTCCAGCGTGACTTCACGGGGCAAGATGGCACGCACGCCAGCGCGAAGAGCGTCGGAAAGCCAAGCAGCCTTGATCTGTTCCGATAACACGATGACTGGATACTCGCGCGCGATTTCTGCGTCCTCAAGCGTGCTCAGCAACTCTTCGTGAGTGTCTGCACCGGCCTCAACCAGAACAACGTCCGGCTCGACGTCGACGAGCTGGCCGGAAATGGATTCGAGATCCGCCGCGCTTCCCACAATGTCCACACGGCTATCCGCCAGCATGCTCTGCAGGCCCGCGCGAATCAGTGGCGAAGCCGCGACGATGAAAACGCGGATCACGCAGCGATTACATCCTTTCCGTCCTTCGAAACTCCCAGCCGTACGGTCACACGACGGAGGCGTGAGTAATCGCCGCGAAGGAATTCGAAACGCAGCAGGCGCGAGCCTTGACTATCGATGGTCGTCAAAAGATTGTCGATGGATTGAAAAGGCTTTTCTTCCGTACCCAGCAAGATGTCGCCAGCCAAAAGCGAGGCTTGCGCGGCTGGACTGCCGTGCTCGACTTCCCGCAAGACCAAGCCGAATGCACGGCCATTGGCACGAGGCAAGCGCACGGGATGAACGGCAACACCTAGCCACGCATTGCCTGGACCACCCACAAGAAAATCGCGAACTGCGTTGGTCGGAATGGCAAGCGCGAGGCGCCCGGCGACCATGGTGTTGACGCCGATCACATGACCACGGGCGTCGGCCAGCGGCCCGCCGGAATTGCCAGGAGCAAGCCGCACACTGGCCTGCACCCAGGTTTGGGGGCCAAGCCCGCGCAACGGGCCGATGGCGTGGATCACTCCGGTGGTGAGCGCGCCAACAAAGCCCATCGGGTTGCCGATGGCAATGGCAAGCTCACCGGGACGCAATTGAGAGGAATCCGCGGGGCACGCCGCCGGCAAAAAGTCCGCACTGATTCGAAGCGTTGCCAGGTCGCGCCGTGGATCGCGATTGGTTACTGCTGCGTCGAACTCGCGTCCGTCCCAGAGCCCGACGTGGACGTTCGAACCATGGGCGACATGGGCGTTCGTCACGATCACGCCATCGCTGGACCAGATCACACCGGAGCCGCTCCCGCGACCTTCGGCATGAATGAGGACCGTGGAGCGCCGAAGCTGTTCTGCGATTTCGCCAAATCCGGCGATGGCCATGTCACACTCCTCCGTTCGCGCGGTCACCGACAGAAATGGTTACGTCGCGCACGGCGCCGCCACGGAGAATTTTCGCGCTCAGAGATTTGCCGATGTTTTCGGGTTGCAAGTGAAGCTGGACATTTTCTGGACGCGAAATGGGTTGCCCCGCCAAAGACACCAGGATGTCGCCGATGACGATTCCGGCTTGGTGGGCCGGTCCATCGGCTTCTACTTCGAGAATAATTGCAGCGGTCCTCTCTTTGTGTTGCAACGACTGCCGCAGATGATCCGGGAGACGGACGGGCTGCAGAGCCACGCCGAGATACCCGCGCGGGATGCGGCCCTTTTTCAACAAGGTTTCGACGACGCGATCGACCGTGGCGGCCGGGATAGCAACGGCCCCGAAGCGCGCAAAACGCGGTGAAGCGATTCCCAGGACTTTGCCGTGCGCATCAACGACGGCCCCGCCAACGGCCGTGGGTTGCAGACCGACATCCAGCCGGATGTACGGGGCAAGCGAGGAGCCAGTCCACGTACGGCGTTCCGCGACAACCAGGCTCACAACTCCCAGGCCAGCCACGGGACCGCTGGCTCGTGTCCGTCCTACGACGAGCGTGATGCTGCCCGGTTTGACGATTGAGTGATCGCCGCGCTCGACGAAACGATTGCCTGCCTCCGCACATTTTAAGACGGCGAGATCAGTCGAAGGATCGCGGCCGGCGAGGGTCGCTGGCACGACAAGGCCAACGGGCAACGTTACTTGAATTTCTTCATCGCGGCGAAGAGCGTGTTCCGCCGTAACAATGACTCCCTCGCGCCAAAGGACGCCGCTCGACGAACCGCGCGCTTCGGTGTGAATGGCGACTACAGACGCCGCGGCATGATCGGTGACCTGGGCCAACGCATTCGAAAGTTCAATGAGTTCTGACATTTCCCTACCTCCTTGAACAAGATGCAACAGGAGCAGAGGCGTATACATCCGCCGTATGGCTAGGTGGGACCTGGAAATTCAGCTAGGTGAGGTGTGGTTCGATTTCGAATCTAGGGAAGATAGGGCATGGGGCCTGAGTCTTCGACGAATTTTTTGAGGGCGGCCATGACCGCGGGGCGAGTGAACAGTTCGCAGAAGAGGTCGATCTCGCGGCGAAGCTCATCGTGGGGAATGGGTTTGATGAATTTCTTGGCGGCGGCACGGGCCGCGGGGTCGTATTTGGTGATTTGCGCGGCCGTCGAACGGGCGATGCGAAGGGCTTCGCCTTCACCGGCAAGCTGCGCCACGAGGCCGACGGTCTGAGCGCGAGTAGCGTTGACGGTTCGTCCGGTGAAAAGCAAATCGCGCACGAAGGCGTTGCCAAGATCGCGTTTCAAGCGCGGAATGCCGCCGAAGCCGGGGATGAATCCGAGACGCAGTTCGGGGAAGGCAAAGCGCGCCATTTTGTCGGCGATAATCATGTCGCAAGCCAGGGCCAGCTCAAGACCGCCGCCAAGACAGGCGCCATGAACGGCAGCGATGGTGACAAAGGAAGCGGCATCGAAGGCGTTCATTACGGCGTGGATGCGTTCGAGAAAAGCGCGCACGCCTGCAGGGCGATCTTTCGCAGGAACTGACGCGGCGGTCGCGTACAGCTCGCGCAAATCTCCGCCCGCAGAGAAAACGGACTTCCTCGCGCTGGCAATAATGCAAACGGAAGTCTCCGGAGCCAGCAATTCGAACGAGGCGACAAATCTTTCCAGTTCCGCGAGCATGGCTGTGCCAATTTCGTTAGCAGGAGCGTGATCGAGAGTCAGCTCAAGCACGCCTTCGCGCCATTCCCAACGCAGCGTTTTGCCAGTGAATTTTTTCATTTTCACGCGTGCTGCCTGCTGGACGCTTCGCCGGCACCTTTCGAATCGTACATGGCGTTGATTTCCGAAGCATAACGCGCATTGATGGCGTCGCGGCGGATTTTGCCCATGGCCGTGAGCAAGCCGCTCTCCGGTGTAAACGCCTCACGAATCATCGTGAAATTTCGAATCTGGCGGTAATGCGGTAGCTCTGGATTCACGGCATCGAGCGCGGATTGCACGGCTGCAGGTTCGACCGCGCCGGTCACTAGCGCGCAAAGATAGCCGCGTCCATTGCCAATGACCACAACCTGCTGTGCCGTGGGAAGAAGGCGAGCGACTTTTTCCTCGAGCGGTTCGGGGGCGATGTTGTGCCCGGAATTCAGGATGATCAGATTTTTGATGCGGCCGCTAATGCGCCAATTTCCGCGAACGTTGACTTCGCCTTGATCGCCGGTGTGGAACCAGCCGTCTTGCAGCACGCGGGCAGTTTCTTCCGGGCGGTTCCAATAACCAGGGAAAATGTGCGGGCCGCGCACGACAATTTCTTCGTTTTCAGCGACCTTCATCTCGATGCCGGTGATCGCAGGGCCCACGTAACCGGGCTCGACGGGGACGCGCGGGTCGTCGAGAGTGCAAATGCCAGTAGTTTCCGTGAGACCGTACGCCTGCAGCACGGGAATACCAAGCATCAGGAAAAACTGCTGGGTCTCCGGAGCGAGCGGCGCGGAACCGCAGATCAGCGCCCGGATGTGCGGGCCAAAACGCTCGCGAATCTTTCGAAAGATGAGCACACGGCCAAGGGCTAGCCAGAACGCATCGAGTGCGCTGCCGCGCCCGACATGCTTGCGCTGCCAGGCGGCTCGCGCTTTTGAAAAGAGGGAACGGATTATCGCGGGGCGCTTGGCGATGGCTTCTTCGACGCCGCGACGGACGCGCTCCAGCAGCGTGGGAACGTTCAGAAAATAATTCGGCGAGGCCAAACGGATTTCGTCGGCGAGCTTGTTGAGATCCGTCGAAAGAGCAAGAACGCTTTCGCGTGTGAGGCAAGAGAGCAGCAAAATCGTGGAGGCCCCAAAATTGAATGGAAGGTAATGAAAGACGCGGTCGGGTTCGCGTGTGGCGCCCATGAGTTGATTTAGGCGTTCCGTAGTGCAGGAGAGCATGTGGGTTAGATTTCCGACGTTGAGGCAAACGCCTTTCGGCTCACCGGAAGTTCCGGAAGTATAAATAATGGTGACGATATCGCTGTCCGTGCGCGGATTGGGCTCATCGGGAAGCCGAGATTGCGACGCCGATTCGCGCAGGGCTTCCTCGAAAAGGACGCGGCGCGGAGCCTCGGGCCAAGCATGGGCAACGCTTTCGCCAAGTGCGGCGTCACTCACAAAAATGAGGCGCGGCTGGCAGTCCTTCATCATGCCGGCAAGTTCGGCGGGCGCCTGGCGGAAATAGAGCGGCACGACGATCACGCCTTCGGCCATGAGCGCCAAATGAGAAGCCGCCCAGCGAATGGCATTGGGCGCGAGAAGGGCGCAACGGTCACCGGGCTGGAAACCGAAGTTGCGAAGGAACAAACGAAGCAGCTGAACCTGGTCGAGCAATTCCCTGCCGGTCACGCTGACAAAGCGATCGCCATGAATTTCCCGAAGAACGACGCGGCCACTCGCGCGCTTCAATTGAGCAAGAATCACTTCCAGGAAATTGGACATGAAAAATCAACGAACCGCCGCGAGCGCGGCGGGCGAAGAATCGTAACGCTCGGCAAGCTGAGTCAAATTCTTGCTGAGAGGCGGCAGATAGTCTTCCCAGGAAAGCACGCCGGAGCGCAGCGGGAATTCGGGATAGGTACGGCGCACAACATCTTCCAGGAACGTGCCCATGCGGGCCATCACTTTGAGATTGCGGATAACGGTTTGACCGATGCCTTCGCGCACTGAATCGGCTTCCGCAACCAGCGTTTCCATGACCTGGAGAAGTCTCGGTTCGAGATCGGGGTCATCGACGGTGAGAAAGAGATGCTGGTGCCCGCGCTCGCGCATGAGATTGCGGATGCGCTCGTCCATGGTGACACCCGCGGAGACCACGAGGCTAGGCATGCAAGTCACGATACCGTGGTAGCGCGAAGAAACCATGTAGGAGCACGCGCGGAGGATGGAAACGAGCTGGAACATGTCGTAATCATCTGAAGTGAAGATCGGCGTGCGGGGAATGCGTGCGGCAATCTCGCGGCAAGCGACGGCGTCAAGGCGTTCCATGGCCACAAGAATTGGAAATACCCGATGGCGTTGAATGAACGCCTTCGTAGCCTTGGTGAATCCAGAAATGTAGTGCTCAAATTTTCTATCCACTTCGGAGCCGGATTCGAAGAAGTAAACGGTGCGGTACTGGCTGTCTTTATAGGCTCCGGTCGTTGCGCGCGCGATGTATTTCGCGATGGAAGCTTTCACCGGCCAGACAAAGGGATGAATCGGGCAGAGGACGAGGATGGGCGTTTTTTCATCCCAGCCGGCATCGCGAAGCGCCTTGCGGGCGTATTCGGGAGGATGCGGTTCGAACGTCCAGGCGGTATCGCTGCCAAGCTCCGTCGGGATTCCGAGCGAACTGAGGAGCGTTTGCGATTCCACGTTTCGAGTAATGACCAGGGAATCAGGGACGTAGCGCGCGCACATCGATTGAATGAGACCGTCCATGTGGCCGGCCTCGCCCCCGTATGCGAGAGAGAGCTTGTTTTCAGCCGAGGCGAGTCCGAGGGAACCGATCATCATGGTGGTGAGGGCGTTGGCAAACTTGCTCTTGAACATCGAACCCTCGCAAGCGATGACGCCATGATTTTGCCGCACCTCGCGAAAGAGAAACGGCGGGTAAACGTCGGGAAGGTGAACCTGGCGCGTGCCTTCGAAGTAGCCTTTGGTGCGCTCGAAATTTTGAGTCATCACACTGAAATCGACATGTTCGACGCCAAGAACATGGCGGACCTGTCTCAGCATCTCTTGGACGCGCACATCGCTGCCAGTATTGCGCGTGCCGTTGTAACCGGCAAAAAGCAACTTCAGTTTTTCACCGGGCGTCCAGCGCTCACCGAGGCCGAGCATCCAGCCGAAGCGCGTGATCTCAATCAGGGCGCTGACCCAGGCAACGAGGAGAAAGTCCGTCATGCGCGGATTCTCCCTGCCGCGACGTTTTTGATCGCGCGCGGAGTGTCGGGCCAGGGCTTGGCCGGAAACTGGAATTTGTTTTCGCGGCAATACTTCAGAAGCGGGGCCGCATACTCAGAGAATTTTGCGGGTGCTTCACCGAGTTCCGCGACGACGCGGGAATTATCGAAAACGGTGTTCCAGTCGAGATAGGGCCAGAAAACTTTCAGCAGCGAAGCGCCGTATCCCGCAGCGCCGCTGCGATTCGCGACCCAATTGACGGTGCTGGAAAAGGGTCCGCCCAGAGACGGGAAATAGATGGGCCGAAGCATGGCGCCGGCCTGAGCAATTGCATCGGTCAGCTCCTGGTAGGTCTGCGAACCCGTGCCGGAGGACAAGTGGTAGATGCCGTGGGTGGGCGGCTCTTTCTGATGAATTGTCACGATCGCCTTGCCGACATAATTCGCCGGAACGATATCGATTTTATCCTGGGGACGGAGCGGAAGAACAGGCATCTGCGCGAGAACGTGGAACGCCTGGACCATGTCGAATTGCGAAGTCTCCGGGCGGCGGCTGTCGCCCATAACGATGGCGGGGCGAAAGATCGTCTTGGGGACATCGGGCAGAAGTTGATAGGCCATGTGCTCGCAGAATTTCTTGGTGCGCGCGTAGGGATCGTAATCGGAGCGCGACCAGTCGATGGCGGCGTCTTCGGTGACGACTTCGTTTTTTCTTTTTCCTGCGACGGCGACCGTCGAAACGTGAGAATAACGGCGAAGGCCGTTGCGATTCTGGGCGCGGCGGGCAAGCTGAATGACTTCGAGGGTACCTCGCAGGTTCACGTTCAGGCACTGCTTTTCTGATTTGCGGTTCAGCGAAGCTGCGCAGTGGATCAAGGAGTCGGTAGTGTCGACCAGGGCGTGGTATTCATCGTCGGAGAGACCAAAACGTTGTCCAGTGAGGTCGCCGCGATAAATGCGCACGCGTGTGTTCAGGTATTCGGAAAATTCGGGAAACGCGAAATGGAGTTGCAACGAAGTCCAAAGGCGCTCGCGGGCCTCCTGTTCGGTTTTGGCGCGAACCAGGAGGTTCAGCTTGTCGCGGTAGCCGGTGAAGAGCCCCGCGGCAAGATAACTGCCTAGGTAGCCGGTCGAGCCGGTTACGAAGATCGCCATAAAGAGTCTGACGGCGTAGCGGCTTTGGAAAGAGTCGCTCCATGTGGCGGATCGCCAGTCCAATCCAGCGCGCGAGGCTCGCGCGATTCGAGCGGGCGGCCTTCCATCAGCGGATAGCACCAGCGGCGCAGGGCCGGGATGTGCACGTTGATCCAGTAGTCCCACCAGTCAATCGATTCCGGGGCGAAATCGAAGAGCAGACGCTCCTCGGGCGGGAGGATGGCGGAGAGCAGGCGCGCATTTTCGCATTCGAAGACGTGCTCGTTGTGAAGAATGAACGGCTCGTAGAGTTCGATCAGTTTTTCGGCGCGGATCAGGTCGCGCTCCGCGCGCGCGAGCGGCGGCTTCTTCATGCGCAGGGAAACAGCCGCGCGATTGATGCTGGAGATCACGGCTTTCTGCATGGGAATCGAGAGACGCTCGTAGCGCTGCTTGGAGACCGGGATGGATTCAAACTTTACCTTGAGCCAGCTATCGATGCCGTTCGTTGTGCGGTAGTGCTTGCGGTGGGCAAGCCCGGTTAGCTCGATGCTGCGTCCCATATTGACGGGATTGATCGCGGAAGTCGCAAGCTGGTACAAGCGGGCGTGGCGACGCGCGACAACCGCGGAAGCGATGAGCGTCATTCCGCGGCAAACCATGTCGACGGGAATGACGTCAAGACACTTTCGCTCGTTCGAAGGAAGCTGGCGGAAATTCGTGCCGAGGAGGTAGGAGAGCGGCCCGGAAGTATTGATGCCTTCGTTCCAGCCGGTAAAGGGAGAGCGCTCCGAGCTTTCCACGATGGACGGGCGGACGATGGCGATGGGTAGATCCCGGCCACGGCGAGCGAGGATGGATTCGCCGAGACTTTTTGTGAAGGTGTACGTGTTCGGCCAGCCGAGATGCTGCGCGCGGCGCAGGCCGATGCGCACGAGCCGATTGCGCGCCCAGCGAGCGCGATTGCGTTTCAGAACACCGTCAAGCTCCGCGGCGGGAGCGGAAGCTTCATTGCCGCCGCGTCCCAGCGCCTGACGGCGAAGGGCCTTGTCGAGTTCCGGACTCCCGGCGCGTTCTTCGACACGGCGAATGGTTTCTCGCAGCGATGCGATTTCGCGCTGGGCGTCGAATTGGGAATCGCCGGCGGGATTGTAATTGTCGTGCAGCTCTTCGGTGACGCGGCCGTCGCGCATGCCGACAACGTAGCAAGTGGAAAGATGCATGAGACCAGCGTGATGGCACTTGCGCAGAAAGTCGAGCAAATGGACCGCAGAATCCACGTTGGAAGAGAGGGCGTCGCGCAAATCGGGATTGAAGTCCGTCAAGCCGGCGCTGTTGACGATGAGGTCGAGTGAATTTGCGAGCCGCGCTTGCGTTTCCTCGTCGAGACCCAGGCCCGGGAAGCTCACGTCCCCTTCGACCACTTCCAGTTTCTGCTTGAGAAACGCGGCGAGCTTGCGCCCATGGCGCTCGTGGAGGATATCGAAAGCAGGAGATTCCTCGACGATTTTTTCGAAGCGGCGGAGCGCAGAGGTGGTGCGGTTGCGGCGAATCAGCAGCGTGATTTTGCCAATGTTGGGAATATTTTCGAGCAAGTCGACAAGCCAGACCTTGCCGATGAACCCCGTTACACCGATGAGAAGCAGGTGCCGGTTTGCCAGATTTTCGCGCGCCGAGAGACGGTCGACACGCGGGGTTTCCCCGAAGAGCGCAACGGACTTGCCCGACGCAACGGCCGTCCGGGCGGTGGACTTTAACGCGTTTTCAAGATGCCCAGGCTTCTCTGTCCAGCCAAGCTGGCTAAGGAGCTTCTCGCGCGGGATGCGGCCATCAGTCTCGCCGGTGGCGATCCACGCCAAAGGTCCTCGTGGGCGCACGATGGGATCTAGGAGCCGCCCGGTGGCTTTGCCGTCGCGAAATTCCAAGCGATTCGAGACGAACGAGTCGACTCCGAAATGGTGCGCCAACGGCCGAAGTATGTTTTCCAGGAGCTGGCCAACCAGGACGACGCGCTCACCATTGTGGACCGCTTCAATCAGCTTCTCGGCGGCTTCGCGGCGCAGTTGCGGCTTCAAAACATAGTGAAAGTATTCTTCACCCAGGAGGTCCAGGCGATCGCGACTGACTCCGCGGAGCAATGTGTGTAAGAAGCGTGTGGCGAACGTGCGGCTGGCGAAATAAGCGAAAGGCCGCGCCAGCGCCATTCCTCCCATGCCCGCGCGCCTCGCCCAGCGTTCGGAAAAGCTTTGCGAGTTCCAGGTGAAAAAACCGACCGGGCGCAAGGCGCCGAGTTCGAGCAAGGAGCCTTCCACACGCCAGTAGGAAACCGCACCGGTGGCCGCGGGGAGCAAGACATGGCTCGAATTGGATTCGCGTTGCGCCATAACGGACCTACGACGAGTGGCGATCAATCCGCCGCGAGGATGGCTCAAGAAAATGGTGATGAGTAATAATGTTTCTCACCTTTGGGTCAAACTGCTCTGTAACGGATTCGCAACCCGCGTCTCCGCCACACCGCGGTGTGGCCCCCCACTGTGGTTTGCCGCAGAGTGCTTCGGAAAGTGTAAAAGTAGCATTGTCAGGGGCTTCTCGCAAGACAGCCGGGCTGATGTTGGCGGTACGCTCGTAGTGGTGATGCGGCGCTAGACGCCCCAGCCGTAACGCTCGGCGTGTTCGAAGGTGCGCTGCATCTCCTCGCGAAGGACCTCCGTGAAGACGGATCCGCCGACAGCGCGCGCGCCGGGCTCTGTGATGTCAGGCGTCCGGTAACCGCTGACAAGCACTCGATTGAGCGACTGTTCGACCCAGTCCGCTTCCAGCGAAAGACCGAAGGCATCTCGGAGCATCATCGTGGCGCTGAGAATCGAGCCGGTGGGATTGGCAGAGTCTGTTCCGGCCAGGGACGGCGCCGAGCCGTGAATGGGCTCGAAAAGCGGCGCAGACGAACCGAAGCTGGCTGATGGAATCAGCCCAATCGAGCCGACCAGCGCCGCGGCCGCATCGCTCAGAATATCGCCGAACATGTTAGTGCTCAGCATCACGTCAAATTGAGAGGGACGCAGCATCAATTGCATTGCCGCGTTGTCCACGTACATGTGATCGAGTTTCACGGCGGGGTAGACCCCGCTCATGGCCGTGACGGTGCGGCGCCAGAGCTGCGAACTGGTCAATACGTTCGCTTTGTCCACCGAGCACAGCCGCCGCGAGCGGTTCTCCGCCCGAGTATAAGCAAACGTAGCGATGCGCTCGATCTCCGGGGTCGAATACGATTCCGTGTCCCATGCGCGCTCGACGCCCTTCTCCGTGGTGTTCCCGCGCTCGCCGAAATACATTCCACCTGCAAGTTCACGCACAATCTCAAGGTCCAAGTCGCCGAGCCGATCGGCCTTCAAGGGCGAGATACCCCGCAGCGGCTCGAGCAGCTTCACCGGGCGAACGTTGACATAGAGCCCCAGACCTTTTCGCAGATCAAGCAGCCCGCTCTCGGGGCGCTTCCCGACAGGCAGTGCGTCCCACTTGGGACCGCCGACGGCTCCCAGAAAAACGGCGTCGGCTTTGCGGCATGCATCCAATGTGTCGTAAGGAAGCGGCGTGCCGGCGGCATCAATGGCTGCGCCGCCGAGAGGAAGTTCTATGAAGTCAAACTGGTGATTAAATTCTTGCGCGGATTCACGCAGGACGGCCGCGGCCGCCCGTGTCACCTCCGGGCCGATACCGTCTCCCGGCAGAAGGACGATAGTCTTCTTCATGGCGGTCCCCACAAATAATCAGAAATCCGGCAAGCCACGCGCACTTTGCAGGAACGCAAGATAGCGCGATACAGGCGTTGCGAAAATCCTTTGGCCGCAGCTCCGGTCAGGCGGCAGAAGACGATTCCGCGGCCACCGCCGCGGGCCGCCGTCGAATCACTTCGTGCGCAATGGCCACAATGTCTCGAGAACGCACCTGCTTGGACGCATCGGCAAGCGCCGTCACCCGGCTGTAAACTTCCGCAAGCTCGGTGTCGCTCGCGTCGTAACCCAAATCGCGCAGTGTCATACGCAAGGCGTTGCGGCCGGAATGCTTTCCGAGGACCAGCGAACGCGCCGGCACTCCCACGGCCTGCGGCGAAATGATTTCATAAGTGAGCGGATTCTTGATGATGCCATCCTGGTGAATTCCCGCTTCATGCGCGAAGGCGTTGGCGCCCACAATCGCTTTGTTCGGGGCGACCACCGCTCCCGTGATTTCAGTAAGCATGCGGCTCGTGGGGAAAAGTTGTTCCAGTCGAATGCCCGTCGTGACCCCAAAGGTGTCCTTGCGAATCGCCAGCGCGACGACGACTTCCTCCAGGGAAGCGTTTCCCGCGCGTTCGCCAATTCCGTTAATGGTGCACTCGATTTGGCGCACGCCGGCGCGAATCGCCGCAAGCGAGTTCGCTACCGCCATGCCCAGGTCGTCGTGGCAATGCGCGCTAAGCGTAATCCCCTGCGCATCCCCCAGATATTCACGAACCTTGGTAAACATCGCGCCATACTCTTCCGGCACCGCGTATCCCACTGTGTCCGGCAGATTCAGGACGGTTGCGCCGGCATCCACCGCCACGCGGCATACCTGGCAAAGGAAATCGCTGTCGGTTCGCCCGGCATCCTCGGCGGAGAACTCCACCTCGCCGACATGCTGCCGGCCGTAGCGAACCATCGAGCCAATGGCTTCGAGAGCCTGTTCGCGGGTCATCTTCAGCTTGACGCGTAGGTGCAGATCGGAGGTCGCAAGAAAGATATGCAAGCGCGGTGCAGCCGCAGGTTTCAGGGCCTCAACGGCGGCGCTTACGTCTTCTTTTCTGGCGCGCGCGAGCGCTGCGATCGGTACGGTCCGAACTTCTTTCGCGACCTTTTGGACTGCTTCCAAGTCACCGCGCGACGAAATCGGGAAGCCTGCTTCAATCACGTCCACGTTTAGGGCGGCAAGCTGCCGCGCTAGGCGAATCTTCTCCTCGGTGTTCATCGAGAAGCCCGGGGACTGTTCGCCATCACGGAGCGTAGTGTCAAAAATGCGTACGACGTCCATAGAGTCTCCCATGCTCTAGTAACGCACAGGAGGCACCTTGCGGTCCAATTTATCTTTGTTCTACTTTTGATAATTTCGCCTTATACTGGCGCGACTGGAGGTTTGCTTGGATCTAGGCGAATTGCAGGTATTCCTGATGGTGGCGAAAGAGGGCAGTTTTTCGCGCGCCGCGGAGCGCCTTTACCGCACCCAGCCCGCCATCAGCCTGGCGATCCGCAAACTGGAGGACTCGCTTGGACAGCCGCTCTTCGTGCGAGGGGCCCGGCCCGTCCGCCTCACCGACGCGGGCACACTTCTGAAGGACTACGCAGAACGCCTGATCAACCTGCGCGATGAAGTCAAGAAAGGTCTCTCTGAATTGGAGGGGTTGAAGCGAGGCGAACTTTCGTTGGGCGTCAACGAGAGCTCGATTCACGCCCTCCTCCCCGCATTGGCCAAGTTTCGGGAGAGGCATTCCGGCGTCCAGGTCCGCGTGCACCGCATGCTCTCCCGGGACATCCCTCATGAAGTCCTGAACTACCGGTTGGATCTAGGAGCGATCTCCTTTGTGCCGCGCGATGCGCAGCTTCTGGCCACGGAAATCCTGAAGGACGAGTTGACGCTAGTGGTGAATCCCAAGCACGTCCTGGCGAAAAAGCGCGAGGTGGATGTCGCGGAGCTTGGCGAAGAAAACTTTATCGCGCACAGCGTCGAATCTCCTTTTCGCCGCCGCGTCATCGAGCTGTTTGCCAGAAACCGCACCGCGCTCAACATGCCCATCGAAATGCCCACCATCGAGAGCATCAAACGCTTCGTGCAGATGGGCATGGGCGTGGCCATCGTGCCGCGCATGTGCGTCCATTGGGAAATCGAGCGCGGCTGGATGAGGGAGGTAAAAGTGCGGCAAATGAACATGCCCCGCCACGTTTACCTGGTGTCGCGCCGCGGGGCACGCCTCCCGCATGCCGCCAGCGAGCTTATGCGCATCCTTCGCGAAGAGTGAAACCCCGGGCTCCCATGTTTTCAGGAAAAGTCCTTCTCCGGCGACTTGCAGGCCTCGAAAAAGTGCCCGGCCTAGTCGGGCTGTGCAAGTGCTTCTGCTACCGTATTGTGGATAGGCAGGAGTTTGGTGAGCCCGGCTACTTGAATGACCGCGCTACTTTGCACGGTTTCGAGGCTAAGCTTGCCGTTGAGCCGCATCACGATATGACCGCCGTTGGGCCCGGACAGCTTTTCCAAATTCAAGTGAGCTAGTTGCATAAGGAATAAGAGGATAGCTCAAAACCTGCAACTAAGAATCAGAATTCCTCTAGCGATTGTCTCGAATTCAGCACTTTTTTCGAGGCGTCTTCTTTTACTTGTCCGGATATTGCCACGGAAAAGTGACGGTACGGTCACCTATTCCGTAGATCAAAACTCCGCGGTGTTGACGTCCGTGCAGGGTACGACCAGCACAATTTCCTTCTCGCGGGCGAGTGCCGTCGCCGACCCCGTAGGGCCTTACATTTATTCTCTCGCAGCCGGACTCGGCATCGGCATCCATGTCTACCAGGTCGACCAGCTCTCCGGGAATCTCGTGGAAATTCCCGCGTCGCCTTTTAATGGTGGATTGACCGGAATTGGAGGGTCATTGGGCCTTGCCATCTCCGGCAACCCCGTTCAAGCCGTCAGCGGTCCCGTGGCAAAGATTTTTCCGTCCACCGCGAACTTTACGGCCACGGTTGGAACCAGCAGCGCAACCGGAGTGTTCTCTATTGTCAACAGCGGTGACCAGAATCTCTCCATCAATTCCATTTCCATCAGCGGGCCAATCGCTTCGAGCTTTTCCGAAACCAATACTTGCGCTTCGGTGCTTGCTGCCAACGCAGATTGTTCCGTCAGCATCAACTTCCTGCCTGCGAGCGCTGGCGCATTTTCGGCGACCCTCCAGGTCGCGGACAATGCCCCCGGAAGCCCGCAAACTCTTTCACTGAAGGGCACGGGCGTCGGAATTCTCTTGGGTTCAGTGTTCTATGGGGCGGGCTGCGGTAGTGCAAGCTCGACGGTTACGCTATCTCCCTCCCCGCCGCCATCTGTCGTCACCCCATCGGGAACTTCGACGATCACGCTTACGACATCGGCGACGTCATTGTCAGGGACGCCGCTGCAGCTCCAGTCCATTCCGCTCATTCTGATAGTGAAGTAGTGCACGATTCAGGCTTTTGCTCGCAATCTTACTCTGAGGAATGAAAGGCCCCGCTGGGCAGTTCAGAAGCGGCGGGGCCTCTCAACGAAATTAAGGCGGAGGGTTCAGCTTTGGCCAGCGGCTTTGGCCATCTTCGCGGTCCACTCCGCGGAGCGGCGCTTCATCTCTTCGGGAGCTACGTCCTCGATGTGCTGCGCAAGGCCCCACTGGTGGCCAAATGGGTCAGTGAGTTTCCCATAGCGGTCGCCCCAGAACTGGTCCATGAGCGGCATGTCCACCTTGGCGCCCGCGGCAACGGCCCGGTTGAACGTGGCATCCACATTTTCCGTGTACATAAAAATCGAGACAGGGTTTGTGGCACCGGGCGTGGGTGCGCAAGACATACCGGGAAACTCGTCGGCGACGAAAATGACGGAGTCGCCGATTGTGAGTTCGCCGTGCATGACTTTGCCGCCAGGTCCGGCCATGCGCATGATTTCCGTCGCGCCAAAAATTTGCTTGTAGAAATCCATTGCGCGGCTAGCGTCTTTGCACGTCAGCCCCGGCGTAATGGAATGATACCCTTCAGGGATAGCTCGGACAGGATTTGGCATGATGATCTCCTTGGTTGTTTGGACGTGCGCGCCGAAAACGGGAGGGAGCACAGCGGAGCGCGCCTAACGGTGTAAATACTCCTGTACTACGGCGAAGTCAACCACCAGTTGTTAACATTAGGGCGGCGACAGAATGCCCGCCGAAACCGCGTAAGGATAATTCCATGAGATACGAATTCCTAGTTGAAACGTACGAAACCGAGCGGATCAAAGTCATGAGCGTGTGGAGTGAATTCCGCGACCAGGACCTTCCTAGGCGTCCGCGCGAGAGTGACCCGCGAGGGCGAAGCGTACACGAACAGATGGTGCACCAATGCCTAAGCGAGAATCTATGGTTCGTCAACATGCTGGGAATAGACGTTGGCGCGCCACCCCTTCCACTGCAAGAAACTCGTCTGGAATTCATGAAGCGCTATGCGGAAGACAGCGGAAAGCGGCTCGCGGCCCTGCAAGCGAAAGAGGATGTCTGGTGGGAGTCGGAAACAAAATTCTTTGACGTGCAGCGGTCCCGGGCCTGGGTAATGGTTCGGAGGATTGCGCACACGGCGCACCATCGAGGCCAGCAGATGGCGATGCTCCGGATGCTGGGACGGGATTTGCACAGCAACTACGGACCCACGGCGGATACTGGCGGACTCATGCAGAATCACGCGCCGACCATTTACGGCTATCCGAGCTTGAGCGCACTATTCGACGGAGAAGCATCCGGCGGCAAGAAGACGCCGCTTCCGGGCGCCGCGGGCAAAGCCGTAACTGAGCGCCCGGACGAGAAATAATTCTGAGAAACGATGCGATCCGGAGTTATTCCGGCTTGGTGATCACACCGCAGGCGATGCGCGGAGGAGCGCCGGAACCGGTGCCTCCGGCGACCGCGTGAATGACAATCGCGGTTCCGCCGTTGCTGAAGACGGAGTTTTCGTCCGTGCCGAGAGTCACGTTCGGCGCGATCGTGCTTGCATGGGCGGTGCCATCCGCAGCGACTATCAACGCAAAGTCTGGGATATCGCCCGCAGGCATTCCCTCATGGGCATGACCGCCGCCGCTAAAATGTGGACCAGCGGATTTGAAATCGGGAGGCTCGCACTTGGCCACCTGATGGATGTGAATGGAGTGTTCACCAGGCGGAAGATTCTTAATGTCAATCTTGATGGTCACGCCTTTGGCTGCAGGCGTCAGTGTCGCCGTGCCTATGCTCTGGCCTTGCGCATTCTTGATATCCACTGTGACGGGTTTCGCCGCGGCGCGGGCATGACTCTCCTGCATAAGAATCAGGCCTGTTGCCGACAAGAACAGTGCTGCACATGCGAGTGATCTCATAACGGTTCTCCTCACGCGGAATGGTGTTCCAGGATTAGGACTCTCTCAGAAAAACGCCCCAATCTCAATCTAGCGTAGGGCCAAAGGAGATGTAACAACTTGTCCTCAAAGAGATAGCCTCCAGGCAGATTCGCGGTCATTCGGGGTACCCAGTTGGCTGGCCAGAATTCGCTTGGGAAAAGGAGCTATTTGGAACGGGCCATGCGTCTGAGGCATTATAAGAGCGAAATGAAAATCGTCCAGGGAAAGGGTATCGCCATGCGCGCACGAAACATTCTGACCTTAGCTTCCATATGTCTGCTGCCTTCTATGGCGTCGGCGCAAGTAACCCACGGCCAAAAGCCGAAGCTTCCGGCGCCGTTCGCAACAAAATCGGCTGGCAATGGGCCGGAAAAACGAACGCCTCCGGCAGGGTTTTTGCCCACCGTGCCGCGGGGATTTCGCGTGAGTGTATTTGCAACGAATTTCAAGCGTCCGCGATGGCTGACGGTCGCGCCGAATGGGGACATTTTTCTGGCGGACATGGGGTCTGGTGAAATCATCGTGATGCGCGATCCCGGGCATACCGGCGGAGCGCAAGTGCGCGAAATCTTTGTGGATGGCCAGAAGCGGCCGTTCGGCATCACGTTCCACGAAGATTATGTTTACGTCGGGAACACCAAGGAGGTCGTTCGCTTTCGATACGATCCCAAGACCTCCAAGCGGCTTGGTGAAGCAGAGCACCTGCTCGATTTGCCGTCCGGCGGACACGATACGCGATCGCTGGCTTTTTCGGCCGATGGAAAGCATCTGTTCATCGGCGTTGGTTCCGAATCGAACATAAACACGGGAGAAGATCCGCGGCGCGCCGCCGTCACGATATGCGATCCCGATGGGAAGAATGCGCGGCGCTACGCCACGGGGCTCAGGAATCCGGTGGGGCTGGCGCTTGAACCCGTGACGGGCGAAGTCTGGACGACTGTTAACGAGCGTGACGAATTGGGCGACGACCTGCCTCCGGACTATTTCACTTCCCTGAAAGACGGAGGTTTCTACGGCTGGCCGTACAGCTACATCGGCGACAACGTCGACACGCGCGTGAAGCAGGAACATCCGGAACTCGTTGCGCGTGCCATTGTTCCTGATGTGCTGCTGGGAGCGCATGTGGCCCCGCTGCAGTTCGCGTTCTACACGGGAAAGCAATTCCCTGAAAGCTATTGGGGCGGCGCATTTGTCGCGGAGCATGGTTCGTGGAACCGCGCGGCGCGTTCGGGATACCAGATTGCGTTTGTGGCCTTTGAGAATGGCAAACCTTCCGCTGATCCGGTGCCGTTCCTGACGGGGCTGGTTCCGGATCCCAGCGGGCCCGATGTGCTCGGACGGCCGGTAGGTGTGGCTGTTGCGCCGGATGGGTCCCTGCTGGTATCGGATGATGGAGCGGCTGTGATTTACCGGATTTCCGTCGCGAAGTAATAAGGTCGAGTCGCACAGCCTTTGGAAATTGGCGTCACGAGTCTTTCCTATTCCAATGGCCAGAGCCAAGCCGCGCCTCGTACTCCGCTGGCGTCCCCATGTTTCGCCGGAAGAATCGGAGTGTCTGCTTCGTGGCCGAAAACGTATTCCTTCAGACGAGGCGGAACATTCTGGTAGATACGCGGAATCTGCGAGGCGCCTCCGCCTAACACGATGACATCCGGATCAAGAAGATTGATAAGGTGCGCCAACGCGCGCGTGAGGCGGTCTTCAAATCGATCGAGAGCAACAAGAGCGGCAGCTTCACCTGCGCCACTTCGCGCGATGATTTCGCGACCTTTCAGGTCGACGCCTGTTACACGCTTATAATCTGCTTCCAGTCCCGTTCCCGAAATCCAAGTTTCGATGCACCCGTTCTTCCCGCAATAGCAGGCTGGGCCGGGAAACTCGTCCGGCCGCATCCACGGCAAAGTATTGTGTCCCCACTCGCCGGCGACTCCGTTCGAACCGCTGTGCATGCGTCCATCCACAGCAATTCCACCACCGCAACCTGTCCCCAGTATCACCGCGAAAACAATGTGCTTGCCAGCGCCCGCGCCATCGGTCGCTTCGGAAACTGCCAGGCAGTTGGCATCATTTGCGCAACGCACTTCGCGGCCCAGCGCGCGGCCCAAGTCCTTGTCGAACGGTCTCCCGTTCAGCCATGTGGAGTTGGCGTTTTTCACCAAGCCGGTCTTGGTGGAAATGGTTCCGGGGATTCCCATGCCAACGGTGGCGCTTCGCCCGAGTTTTTTCTCGATCTCTCGCACAGCTTCCGCTATGGCGCGCACCGTACCCTCATAGTCGTGCCGCGGCGTGGGGATGCGGTGGCGATGCAATTCCGTGCCGTCTCGCTCGAGCGCGACGAATTCAATCTTGGTGCCGCCAAGATCCACGCCAATGCGAATGTGTTCCTGTTTTTCCTGAGTTGTCGGCATCGATGGAGCTTCCCCCGGCGAGGAGGTAGTCTACACCGCGGCGCATCTCTGTAAATGACAGCGTTTTTGAAATTATCGTGCAGTCGAGGGAGGGCTTCAGCCCCAACCGCTATTCCTCGCCGCGGACCTGCCACCACTCCAGGCGTTCGAATTCAGCCAATTTTTCGGAGCCGTGTTCCTGATACCAGTGGCTCCATGCAAGCGCGTTCGCGGGCAGGTTTTCGTCCGTGATTTCCTGAAGTGCGAGGAAAGTCCAGCTCCGCATTTGTCCGGTTGTGCGCGGACTCATGGCCAGATCGAGGAGCTTCGGCACCATACTCATTCGCTGCTTGCGGGTGAAAATTCCACAATCGGAAATATTGCAGCCCGCGCGATCGCGCACGGTCGTGGCGGGATCTTCCGTGAACGAAGTGAAGAGCTCGTCGAGAACTTCATCCTTACCTAGGAAGCGCATTCCCTCGACGGCCCACTGGCGCACCACGGGGTCGTGATCGTTCCGCGCATAGTTTAGGAGCACGCCATGGATGCGTTCGTAGTCCACACCGCGGCCCGCCAGCATGCCGAGATAGTAGAGCGCCCAGGCGCGGTAGCGCGGGTCGGTGCGCGCCCGCTCGATCAACAGATCGGCTGCATGCTCGTTCTTTTCCCAGCCTTCCAGCACAAGATTGATGTCGGCGTTGGCGTAACGGACTCGCAGATCCTTGGAAAACTCGGAGCGCCGCTCCAACTGCTTCATGCGGTCGGTCATTCGAATGTGGCCACGCCAGCCGTCAACCAACTGATCGAAAAGTTCCAGAGCACGCGTGTCATGACCAATGACTCGTTCGAGCAATTCTTCCGCCTGAGCCTGGGCGGGGAGTGCGCGCACGCGCTCCACGTCCTCATACGTTAAAGGAGCGGAAAAAACGCGCCGCGTCACTGGCGGTTTGACAGGAGCCGCTGCTGCTGTGCGCGAGTTGTGCGTTCGCGAAGTAAACGAAGTCATTCGCCACGCCATGAATCCGAACATCCCGAACACCATCACAAAAAATACGCCCAAGGATGCGGCTGTCGACGTGCGCGCCCGCGCCTGGGTGAATGTCTGCCCTGGCTTTTGTAGGATGGGTGTGACAGCTACACCGAGTGGCAGATCCACTTCCACATGCGTATCCAATTTGAGGCCGGACAGCGTTTCGATCTGCGATACCACCCAGCGCGCTTCCTGGCGGTTGTCGATTTCGTCGGCCAGCGTGACTTTGCTCCCGTCCTTCAACCGCACTCGAATGGCGTGGAGTGCGTTGCCCGAATTGCCGCCTTGCTGCATGCTGACCACGGGCAGAATGGAAACCACTTCGGAAACTTGAATTCTGCGGGCGCGCCCCAAGCCGAGGATTCCACGGCGTGAAAGAATTTCTCCGCTGCAGACGCTGATTCGGGAGCTGCCAAAGGTGGCGTGCAGGAAGCCAGCGACGATGAGCACATCCGTAAGCCCGAAGAGAATAAAAAACAAAATCGGCGGGTGCTTCTGGTACATCAAATAAATCACCGCGCTCCAGACCACGGTGACAAGGAGCAGAATCAGGGCGCGGCTGGGATTTCGGAGTGGCGGAAAATAAAACTCGGTGCCACCCGAACCCATCGAAACGACAACTTTGGTATTCGCGGGCTGCGCGACCTCGCCGGTATCCCCGCCGCCCGGTTGTGCTGTGGGGAAACCGAAGCTCTCAGTTCCAATGGTGATTCGTGTCCCGAAATCACTCGCCGGTGGGGACGAAGCTGTTCCGCGAAAAACAGGGATTTCAAAGTCGTCAGAGTAATCCACGCCGGGCACATCCGCCTGCGCGTGCAGCACCCAGAGAATTTGGTCATTGGGATTGTCCAAATTGGTGGCCAAACCGTCCGCGGGAACCGAAAAGTCCATGGGAATAGCACGGCCCAGCGGCCCGGGCTGCACGGCCCCAGCGGGAACATTCTGGTCCGCTTGCCATAGAACGACCTTACTTGTGCTGCGGCTGTCGCCTGATCCAGAGACAACTTTGCGCACGCAGGAGAGCCGCAGGTCGATGCCGTGCTCTGCGCGAGTGTTGAATTTCACGTGAATCCTTCCACTCACTTTTTCGCCAAGTAAAAACGGAAGCGCATCGAACTCGAAGTAAGTATCGCCGAAGCGCCGGTGGCGAATCGTGGCGCGCACTGCGATGGCGATCAGAATCGCGCCAATCAGGTTGAAGCAGAGGGGCAGAATTACGCGCGGATCGCCGTTGCGCACCAAGTCTGGAACGATGCGGAAGAGAAATGGCAGCGTAATCAGGTTGCAAAAAATGGCGAGAACCCAGTAAGTGATCTCACTCTTCTTATTTTGACTTGCCGCGCGGCGCGACGCCCAGTCCGTCCGCCACAGCCAGGGAGAGAGTGGATTCGCTTCCTCGCGGGCAGCCTGCTGCTTTAAGAGTGCGTAGCCGTGAAACGCGACATAAATGAGGCCACCACCGATGAAAACAAAAACCGAGGCGACCATTATGCCGAGGGCCAGTTCGAACGTGGCGAAATTTCCGCGGCTGACCAACTGCGCGTAAATGAAGGCGAGACCTGCGCACAGAAACGGAAGTCCAAACAGAGTCAGGAAAGCGGCCGCGCCCTTGGAAGGCTGGGGCATTCCCTGATTCTAGAATCGTTCTCCAGGACAAAGCGGGAGTTGCGAGCTGAGATTGCTATTGCGGTTATACCTGAACTCAGGGACAGGTCTGTCTTTCTATTCCGGACACAACAGGGCAAGCGGCCTGCAAACTGGCGATCTTAAGCGGCGACCAATTTCGGCCCGGGCTTACGGCGAGGCTTGCTGGATTCTCCGAGCAGTTCGCGCTCGGCGCGCGTCCAATCCTCGAGTGCATTTCCCGGCGCACCGCCGCGCTCCAAATAGATATGGTAGGCGCGCAAGGCGATCTCCTCCGTGGTCGGACGCCCTGTGGCGGCCCGCGGCTTTTTCACTGTTGGCGAGGAACTCTTCCCATTCTTGGACATGCTCTTCCCCTTTCAACTACTGCTTCCATTTTACATTTAATAGAACGCCATCTCTTAGAAATTCGCTGGAGATGCAATCGAAAGATTCAATAGCTCAAATCGAAGAAACGGGAAGCCGTGCAGCAGAAGAATGCTAGGGAGCGTGAGTGCCGGAAGGTGCGCCGCGGATTCAATAACCTTCGGTCTCAGCCAGGATGACGCGCGTGTGCCGATTCCAAAGCGCGACTTTCGTGCCGGGATACTGGGCAGCAAGGTCTGGGAGCCGTCGGCGGGCCGTTTCCAAGTCTTTGAAACTCTCCAATTCGAGGTGCTGACCGTCGGCGTCCATAATCAAAATGTCGTAGATGGCGTCTAGCACGAGAGAAACCTTTATCGCCATGGTGTACTCCTTCCTATGGAGTAGTGCGGGAAGAGTGGAAATCGTTTCAATTTGGGAAGGCGGCGTGAGTGATGCGCAAACGCGAGTCTTCCCCTGTTTGAAGTCGCTGATCAGCGAGCGGCGGCGCCTTTCGGCTCATCGAAGGCGGGAACAGCCCCAAGCTGGCGCATCATCCCCCAAACGTCCCAACTGACGTAGGAATCCATGATCTTGGCATTCACTGTGTGGATGATAGTGATTCCGTCTACGGACACTTTCTTGTTTGTGGCGGGAATTCCCATAAACTCGCCCTTGTGAGTGCCGGAAATGGTCCACGCGACTGCCAGCCTCTCATTTTCACCGAAAAAGTCTTCGATGATAAATCGCAAATCCGGGAAAGCAGTGATAAAACGCGTGACTAGGTGTCTGTACGCTTGGGGGCCAACCGCCGAACCAGTGGCGTTGGGATCGTGGAGAGCGTGACTGGCAGAGAAGATTTCGTCTACGAGTTCGAGCCGGCGCTTATTCCAGACTTCTTCATAGAGTTGCCGAATGATGGCTTTGTTTTCGGCATCGGCTGACATGGGGTTCCTCCTCCTCCGGATCGTTTGCGGTCCGGCAATCACGGAGATGGGCCCTGCCTCACGAAGCGATTGTTTGCAAAGCTGGAAGGGGGTGAGGCTTGCCAGAGCGTACTCCTCACAGGGTTCGTTTGCAATCAGTTCACGAATCTCCCGGGAGATTCTTCATTGAGCCTAAGCGCGTTCGATGCGGAACGTGGAGCAGCCGGCTGTGCTGTTGACCTGAAGATTGTTGATGATCAAAATGCACCGGCCCGCCGCAAAGAAATTGCGGCGGGCCGCGGTGGAAGCTGAAATGGTTTCAGCGTTGCGAAGACCGCTGAGGGCAGTCTTCGCTCAAGTTAACTTTTTGCCGGAATAGAAACCGCTTCAGAGAGTTTGAACGTCAGGTGCGTCTCAGCTGGGAGTTTGACGTCCTTCTTGTTGGTTAAGATGGCCGCAGCGGTGCCGGCACCAGCGCCGACTGGACCACCGATCAAAGCGCCTTCGCCACCGCCGGCGAGTGCACCGATGAGCACGCCGGTTCCGGCGCCGCCACCGATCATCAGCAAGTTGCGCTTCCTGTGGCTCTTGCTGGAGCGGTGAAACGTTGTGGTATGGATGGGATAGCTTGTGCCATCCACCCTAACGTTGTGGAGAGCGAGACGCAGGTCCGCGTCTCCCTTGATTCGGCCACCGTGGCGCGATTCCACAACGATGCCGCTGGCGCGGGCGCCCTTGGGAATCACAGTGTTTCCATCGATGATGACCGGCTGCGCAACGGTCGCGGCGAAGCGATCACCGGCTTTGGTCCGGTCGGCCGAGACAGGCTGATCCAGAATCACCTGGATCGGCGTGTGTTGAGGCAGCGTCACAGTGTCACGGCCGCCTGCGCGGACCTTGGTCGCGACGCCAAGTCCGAGCGCCAGCGACAATGCTGCCAGACCTCCGACCACACCGTAGGAGCGTTTGGTTAATTGCATGAACACCTCCACGAGTTTGGGACGCAGTGTCTTTGCCATAGAACCCCCTTCTAACATGCTAAAATGACAAGGGTTATTAGGAGTATATGGTGTTTTGGAAAGTAAGAAATTCCGATTGGGAGTAATTTGGATGTACTGATACTACCGCGTGCGACTCGCACGCTCTCACGCACCACGGGCCACTGCCGCAACCGACGTCACGATCCCAACCGCTTATTAGTTGAGTGGGCGGCTGCACGGCGCGGTGCCGAGCAAGGGTGGTAAGTAAACCACCCTTCGCCGGAACCGTTGAGAGGAAGCCGTTCGCGCAACAGCGCCAAATGCAGTCGCTAACGGCGGATCCGTGAATTACGGGGCAACGCGGACGCTGATTGCAACGTTGGAGCCCTTTTCCTGGCGGTACGTTACATCGGCATTGGCGCCGACTTTCAGGCTGCCGTCTATGGTTGTATTCTTATCGACCATGAAGGTCATGGTCTTCGGAGTGTTTGGATCCTGCTGCAGGTTCTGAGTTTGCGATTGTCCCACGGTAAGAGTGAAGGAACTCTTCTCCACGGAAGCAATCTTTCCGGATACAGATTGCTCTTGTGGGACGTTGGTGCCGCTCGACAAACGTGAAGCAGCTCCGTGAGTGGCACTGGGCGGCAGGGCCCACGCTGCGGCTGCAAGCGATAGACCGGCCAGGATGGAGAAGACTACTCGTCCGACATTCTTCATTTTTGAACCCTCCTAGGATTTTCGGCCGAGCCTGTTTGTTTTGCAGCAAGTTTGCCACGATCACGGCGTAGCATGAAAAATCTTATATCCTCAGTCGAATATTGAGTTTACGAGGAGCACCGACAACAAAGATCTTCTTGGGGATCAGGTACTAGAACGGGAAATCTCTTCATCATTGATTCAAATCTGGCTAGATTCTGCACGAACCACAAACGGGACTTGCTCTGGACTTCAGGTAATCTCTGGAGTCGCTAAACACGCGAGTTTATTTAATAGCCCGGGATTGTCGTGGAGCTTTATTTCGTCGCGGACTTCGAATCCGCGTCATGCTGAGCTGCGGGGTCAACGAAAGAGGGATTGAGTGATGCCGTCAAGTCGTAGGACTTTCCGCGATCGGTGAGGCCCGTAACGAGGAGTTCAAAGCGAAAACCTTCCGGATGGGACTTGCTTCTCAGAAGGACCAGCAAGCCTCGCACTTCCGCTTCCGAATGGACAATCACCTCTCCTTCCAGAACTAGTGGAGTCGCCAGCGTGCCGTGAAATTCGGCGCCGTCGCGATCGGTGTCAGAATCGATGGAATCGAGCATCCTTACTTCCAGCACCGTGCCTTTGGGAAGGGCGTCTAAGGCGTCTCCACTAGTCTGATTAAGACGAGTTTGTAGATGAAATTTCACCACGGCGCCGGCGGTGACTCGGACCGGTGCAACGGAAGGACTCTGACCGTTAGCGGCATTCGCAAGCAGACTGACGGAACACAGAACCGCAGCGAAGGAACGGCGCATGGGCTGGGCCTCTCTTCCTCAGAAAAACGCGAACGACACAATAACAATTTTAAGTTCGCTCACGGAGGCGGTCAACGCCAAATGTGGCGATGAGTTGCGAATCCTGTACCACAGCGCCTTGCGGGGAATCGCGATGGTTGTTCGCGGGAGACTTAAGGATGCCGGAACGCAGCGATGACTGCGCCCCAATGATCGGAGACGCCGAGCGAAGCTCCAGCCGAGGCGGCTCCGCCAATCGATTGTCTTTGATCTTCGACGATCAGTTTTGTGTTTGGCTCTGCAGGAACTCGTTCTTCGACGGTATAGCCGCTCCCAGCGTTGAAACTGGCGGAACTGGCGGTCACGATTTCTCCTAGGAGCAAATCTCCGCTGATGCTACGCCGAGCGTCAAGTACAGATTGTAATATCTTTAAGGTCAGCTAGCAAAGTTTTTCCGCTGAATGTTTTGTTACGGTAAGCGAAGCGTTGTTATTCGTACCGACAAACCAGAGAGTCCCAAAATTTGGAGCTGTTTGTGCGAGAAAACACAAAGGGCCGCGGAAGAAACACGCGGCCCTAAATCGCAACTGTAAATTGTCTGCTCTTTGACTCGACACGATCTGCCAGAATCTGCCCGAATCTACCGTGACTTCAGCCGGAGCCGAAGAAGGGTAGTGAGAGTAACTCGAAGCGTGCATCCCCGCGGCCCGTGAGAGCTTAGGGATGCAATGCGTGGCATGACCCGCACACCATAGCGGGTTGAGCCACGACTACTTTAGAAAGGAGGTGATCCAGCCGCAGGTTCTCCTACGGCTACCTTGTTACGACTTCACCCCAATCATGAGTCATACCTTGGGCGCTTGCGTCCTTGCGGTTCGCGCGGCGACTTCTAGTACAGCTCACTTTCGTGATGTGACGGGCGGTGTGTACAAGGCCCGGGAACGTATTCACGGCGTCGATCTGATACGCCATTACTAGCGATTCCGGCTTCATGCAGTCGAGTTGCAGACTGCAAT